>Ga0307374_10015513_pt1 | contig 10234 bp, 6 predicted proteins | sample OX3MG_FD_202532 | JGI IMG/M metagenome (GOLD analysis project Ga0307374, IMG submission 202532) | Soil microbial communities from Risofladan, Vaasa, Finland - OX-3 | ecosystem: Environmental > Terrestrial > Soil > Coastal area > Acid sulfate soil | place: Finland: Risofladan, Vaasa | collected...
AGACGTTCCAGAAGTCGCTCGTCGCCGCCGGCAAGCACCTCAACATCAAGGTCGTCCCCGTCGACGCACAGCTGAACGTCCAGAAGCAGGTCTCCGACATCAACCAGATGGTCGCCCAGCACGTCGACGGCATCGTCGTCTTCCCGCTGGCGCCCAACACGCTGACTCCGGCGCTGAACCGCGCGCGGAAGGCGGGGATCAAGATCCTCGGCTTCAACGCGGTCGTCCAGAAGCCGAAGGCCGGCGCGAGCATCGCGCCGTATGACGCCAACTTCGATCAGGGGGAGGACTACCAGGGCGCGAAGATGCTTGCGCAGTATGTGAGCAAGCAGTTCCGCGGCTCCGGCAACGTCCTCGGGATCGGAATCTCCGTTCCTGTACCGTCGCTCCACTTCATGGTCAAGCAGTATCAGTCCTACCTCAAGCAGTTGGCGCCGAAGCTGAAGTGGCTCGAGACGGCGTCGAATCCGACCGACGACATCGCGGGCGGCGAGAAGGTGGCGTCGGAGGCGGCAACGAGGTACCAGGGCAAGATCAACGCCGTCATGGCCTACAACGACGACAGCGCCATCGGCGCCGCGATCGCGCTCAGGAACGCCGGCGTCCAGCATCCGGTGATCGTCGGTCAGAACGGCGATCCGCAAGGCGTCACGGCGATCCGGAGCGGCCAGATGTCTGCCATGGTGGACATCGTCCCGTGGCGTGAAGCTCTCGTCGCAGCGACGATGATGAACGACCTACTGACGGGAAAGAAGGTCCCGAACTGGGTCGCGACGCCCGTGGTCATGTACACGAAGAGCAACATCGGCACGCGACTCGACTGGAACAAGGCGCTCCAGCGGATCGCGAGCGGCACCCTTTCCTGCCAGAAGGGCGGCGGTTGCCCCTCCTCGATCATGTCGGGGCACTGAGAGGCCGCCGCGGACGCCGGGCGGAGGTAGATGAGCGAGCCTGACGCCACCGCGCACGGGCGTGGGGCACTGCTGGAGCTGAGCGGTATTCACAAGCGCTTCGGCAGCACCCCCGCCCTGCGCGGCGTCGACTTCAGCGTCCGCCCGGGGGAGGTGCACGCGCTGCTCGGTGAGAACGGGTCGGGGAAGTCGACGCTGATGAAAGTGGCGTACGGCGAGCTGTCGCCGACGAGTGGCAGGCTCGTCCTCGACGGCGTGGAGCGGACGTTTGCGAGCCCGCAAGCGGCGCTCGATGCGGGCATCGCGGCCGTGCCGCAGGAGGTGCCTCTCGTCGACAGCCTCAGCATCGTCGAGAACATCCTGCTCGGGCGCCTTCCCACCCACGGCCTGCGCATCGACTGGGGCCGCGCGAAGCGGCGTGCCGTCGACGTTCTGACGATGCTGAACGCGGAGATCGACCCGGATGCGCCGGCGCGGCGATTGCGGCCGAGCGAGCGCCAGGTGGTTGCGATCGCCCGCGCGCTCGCCGTCGACGCGCGCATCCTCATCTTCGACGAGCCGACGAGCTCACTGACGGCCGAGCATGCGTCGACACTGTTCGGGATCATCCGACAGCTCAAGGAGCGTGGCGTCGGGATGGTGTTCATCTCGCAACGGCTCCAGGACGTACATGAGGTCTCGGATCGGGTCACTGTCATGCGCGACGGGCTCGTCGCCGGGATCCTCCCGGCGGACGAGGCCGACCACGACACGATCACCGAGCTGATGATCGGCCGGTCGCTGAACGAGTACTTCCACAAGCGCGAGGTCGAGCCCGGCGAGCCGCTGCTCGAGGTGGAAGCGCTGACGCTCCCCGGCTCTTTCGAGGACGCCGCGTTTCGCGTCCGTGCAGGAGAGGTGGTGGGTCTGGCCGGGCTCGTCGGGTGCGGCCGCGTCGACCTCCTGCGTTCGATCTATGGAGCCGATCACCCGCCGCAGGGAAGGATCCGGGTCTCCGGCCGCGACTACCGGCCGCGCGGTCCCGCGTCCTCCGTCCGAGTCGGCGTCGGCATGGTCACCGGAGACCGGAAGGTGGAGGGCCTCGTCATGCCGCTCAGCGTCCACGAGAACGTCTGCATGGTGCGGAACCGCCGCCTGTCGCTGCGGCCGCTCCACCACGCCGCCGACCGGCGGGTGACGAGGCGGCTGATGCAGAGGCTCCACATCCAAGCACCGCACGCGGACGTACCTGTCCAGCGTCTGTCGGGCGGCAATCAGCAGAAGGTGGTGCTCGCGAAGTGGCTCGGCCTCGACATGAAGGTGCTGCTCCTCGACGAGCCGACCCGCGGCGTCGACGTGGGCGCGAAGGCCGAGATCTACCGCATCATCAGCGAACTCGCGGAGTCGGGCGTGGGCATGGTGGTCAGCTCGTCCGAGAATCCCGAGCTTCTCGGCATCTGCGACCGGATCCTCGTCATGTTCCGGGGTCGCATCGTCGCCGAGTTGGACGCCAAGGAGACGAGTGAGCGGGAAGTCGTCGCGTTTGCCACCGGAGCAGCGGCTTGATGCCCCGGGCGCGATGAGCGGAGCCGACGAGGTGCAGCGCGACGACATGCTGCCGGACGCGTCCGGCTCGCCGCCGGCTGCGGGGTGGTCGCGGGGCCTCCGCCGCGGCGGCGGCTGGATCTACGCGCGTGTCCGCGTCTATGCGGGCGCGCTCTCGGCGCTCGTCATCCTCGGGGCGTACCTCACGGCGACGCAGCCCTTCTTCCTGACGAGGGCGAACATCTACAACATCCTGAGCGGCAACGCGGATCTGATGCTGATCTCGATCGGGCTGACGTTCGTCGTCCTCAGCGCCGGGTTCGACCTGTCCGTCGGCGCGATGGCGGCCGCCGCCGGCCTCGCCGTCTACGAGGTCTTCCAGGCCGGGCTCCCGTCCGGAATCGCCGTCTTCGTCGCGCTCAGCCTCGGGGCCCTCGTCGGCGGCGGCGTCAACGGCGTGCTGATCGGCAAGTTCAAGCTGAGCTTCTTCGTCGTGACGCTCGGGATGATGTCGCTCGTCTCCGGCGCCGTCGACGTGATCACGAACGGCGAGACCGAGACGATCGGGAACACCGGCTTCTTCTACAGCATCGGAAACGGCAGCGTCCTCGGCGTGCCGGCGCCGATCTGGATCTCGCTGGCCGCCCTCGTGATCGCGGCGCTCGTTCTGAACCACACTGCCTTCGGCCGTGCCGTCTACGCCGTCGGCGGCAACCCGGAGGCCGCGCGCCTGGCGGGGATCGACGTCACGCTCGTACTGATCCTCGTCTACGCGATCGCCGGCCTCGGCGCGGCTCTTGCCGGCGTCGTCGACGCCAGCCGGCTCGCCTCCGCCGCGCCGTCGTCGGGATCGTCGCTGACGCTCACGGCCGCGGCTGCCGTCCTCCTCGGCGGGACGAGCTTCTTCGGCGGGATCGGCGGCGTCGCCGGCACCCTCGTCGGCGTTCTGCTGATCAGCGTCCTCCAGAACGGACTCGGCCTGATGGGCGTATCCGCCTTCTGGCAAGGCGTCGTCACAGGCTCGGTGCTGATCGCGGCAGTCGCGCTCGACCGGCTCCAGACCCGCAAGGGCACGTGAGCTCCCGTCTCGGTGTCGATGTCGGCGGAACATTCGTCGACCTCGTCCTGGCCGCCGACGACGGAAGTCTCGCGTTCGAGAAGGTGCTTGCGCGCTCCGAGCTCGTCGACTCGATCGCCGAGGGCGTGCGCACGCTGCTTGAGCGCGCGCGCGTCCCCGCGTCCGACGTCGCGGAAGTCGTGCACGCGACAACTCGCGGGTCGAACACGGTGCTCGAGCGGTCGGGCCCGCGGACGGCGCTCGTCTGCACGCGCGGCTTCAGAGACGTGCTCCAGATCCAGCGGGCGCTCCGGTGGAGCATGTACGACGTGCAACTCGAAAAGCCGGAGCCGCTCGTTCCGCGCTCGCTTACGTTCGAGGTGACCGAACGGATGCTCGCGGATGGGTCGGTGTACGTTCCGCTCGACGAGCGCGAGCTCGACTCCGTCGCTGCCGACCTCGCGGCGGTGGGCGTCGAGGCGGTGGCCGTCGCGTTCCTCCACTCGTACGCGAACCCGGCGCACGAGCGGCGTGCGGCCACCGTCCTTGCGGAGCGTCTGCCGGTTGCCGTCGTCACGGCGTCGAGCGACGTGTCGCTCCAGGCGCGCGAGTACGAACGCGCCAACACGGCCGTCGTCAACGCGTACATTGCGCGGTCGGTCTCCGACTACATGGGCAGTCTGATCGAGACGCTCGAGTCGCTCGGCGTTGTGGCGCCGGTCTGGGTGATGCAATCGAGTGGCGGCCTCGCGTCGGTGCTGGAGGCTACGGAGCGGCCGGTGCGCATCCTCGAATCCGGCCCTGCGGCCGGTGTCGTGGGCGCCGCGGCATTCGGCAAGTCGCTCGGCGACGACGACGTGATCTCGTTCGACATGGGCGGCACGACCGCGAAGGCCGCGGTCGTCAGCGGTGGCGTTGCCGCCATCGCGACGTACTTCGAGCTCCATCGCGTCGGGAACCGGCGCGGCAGCGGCCTCCCGGTCGATATCTCGGCGCTCGATCTCGTCGAGATCGGAACCGGCGGCGGCAGCATCGCCGAGGTTCGCGAGGGGACGCTCCGGGTCGGGCCGAGCAGCGCCGGCGCGGACCCCGGCCCTGCCTGCTACGGCCGCGGCGGATTGGCGCCGACCGTGACGGACGCGAACCTCGTCCTCGGGTACTACGCCGCGGACGCGTTTGCCGGCGCGCTGCGTCTCGACGTCGACGCGGCCAACGCCGCAGTCGACGGTCTCGCCGAGACGCTCGGCATCGGGCGGATCGACGCAGCCTGGGGCGTGCACCGGGTGGCCACGCTCGACATGGAGCACGCGATCCGACTCGTCTCGATCAACCGTGGCTTCGACCCGCGCGAGCATGCGCTCGTCTGTACCGGCGGCGCCGGCCCCGCGCACGGGCCGCGGCTCGCGCGGGCACTCGGCTGCCGCCGTGCGATCGTCCCGCTCGCGGCAAGTGGCGGATCGGCGCGAGGCCTCCTCGCGGCGGCGGCGTCGAGCGAGGTGACGCGCACCGCGCTTGTGCGGCTCGACCGGGACGACGCGGCCACGCGCTCGGAGGCGATCATCGCGGAGCTGGTCGAAGAGGCGGAACGGACATCGTTCGGCGCTGGGGGCGACGCGGTCCTGCGACTCACGCTGGGGATGCGGTATCTCGGCCAGGGCTACGAGCTGCTCGTGCCGATCGACCCGACGCACCGGGATCCGGCGGCGCTCGGGGAGGCGTTCCACCGTCGCTACGAGCTCGCGTACGGCTACCGCGACGACCAGCCCGTCGAGGTGGCGACGTGGCACGCGGCGCTCGCCCGGCCGTCCGGCTCGCATGGCGGCGGCCGGCTGGCCGTTGCGAACGGCGCGCCCGCTGCCGGGAGACGGCGCGCCTACTTCCCAGAGACCGGCGTTGTCGAGGTCGACGTGCACGCGCGCGACGCGCTGCGGGAGGGCAAGGTGCTCGAAGGCCCGTGCCTGGTCGCCGAGACGACGACGACGACGGTCGTGCTCCCGGGCGACCGCGTCGAGGTCGCCGCCGACGGCGCTCTCGTGATCCACGTGGGCGTCGCATGATCGACCCGCTCGACGTGGCCGTCGTCTGGGGCCGCCTCGCGGCCGTCGCGGAGGAGATGGCCGAGGCGCAACAGCGGACCGCGTACTCCGACCAGGTGCGCGAGGGCGGCGACTACTCGACAGCCGTCTTCGATCGGACGGGGCGAATGCTCGCGCAGGCGAACCGCAGCCCCGCGCATCTCGGTGCGATGCCGAACGCTGTCCGCAACATGCTCGCCGTCTATCCCGCGGAGACGCTGGAGCTCGGCGACGTCGTCGTCCTGAACGATCCGTACATGGGCGCCGGCCACCTGCCGGACATGTTCGCGATGAGCCCCTCCTTTGTCGGTGAGACGCTGGTCGGCTTCGTCGCCAGCTGCGTTCACCTCACCGACGTCGGCGGCCCCGCGCCGGGTAGCCAGGCCGTCGTCGGGGTGACCGACCTCGTGCAAGAGGGCCTCCGCTTTCTTCCGACGCGCCTGTACCACCGGGGTGAGCCCGTCCGGGAGATCCTGCGGCTGATCGAGGCCAACGTTCGTGTCCCCGACGCTGTCCTCGGCGACATGCGCGCCCAGCGCGCGGCGCTACACGTCGGTTCGACGAAGCTCGCAGAGCTGTACGCACGAGGCGGCTCCGACGTCGTCACCGCCGTCGCCGAGGAGATTCTGAACCGCTCGGAGGAAGCGGTGCGGCGCGAGCTGACGGTGATCCCCGACAGCACGGCGAGCTTCGTCGACCACGTCGACGACTACGGCCCGGACACGCCGCCGATCCGGATGGAGGTGACCGTCACCATCCGCGGCGGTGAGATCACGTTCGACTTCACGGGCACCGATCCGCAGACGCCGTCGTCGCTCAACTGCACGCTCTCGTACGTGAAGGCGTACTGCTACTGGGCGACGAAGGCGATCACGACGCGCGACACGATCCCGCAGAACGAGGGGCAACTCCGGCCCGTGAACATCGTTGCGCCGCAGGGCTGCTTCTTCAACCCAACGCCGCCCGCCGCGCTCGGCGGCCGCGCGCTCATGAACCAGCGGATCGTCGAGCTCATCTTCGGGGCGTTCGCCCAGATCGTCCCCGAGCGCGTGTGCGCGGCCAGCGGCCAGTGGCTCAACCCCATCTTCGGAGGCACCGACCCGCGCACGGGACGGCCCTTCATCTTCTACGACTACATCATGGGAGGCGTCGGCGCGCGTGCCGCGAAGGACGGCATCGACGCGATGTCGCCCGTCGTGTCGGTGGAGAACATCCCGATCGAGGCGCAGGAGGCGAGGAACCCGATCCGGGTCGAACGTCACGAATTGATCACCGACTCCGGCGGCGCGGGGCGCTTCCGCGGGGGTCTCGGCGTCCGCAAGGACGTGTGCGTCCTCGCCGACGACGTCGTCCTGTCGAACCTGACCGACCGCCACGTCTTCCCGCCCTACGGGCTCGACGGAGGGGAGGCCGGCATGCTCGGCGAGATCGTCCTCAACCCGGGCTCGGAAACGGAACGCCGGCTGCACTCGAAGGCGTCCGTGCGTCTCGGGTACGGCGACATCGTCAGCTTCCGCTGCTCCGGGAGCGGCGGCACCGGCAGCCCGCTCGACCGGCCGCGCGAGCGCGTGGCGCACGATGTGCGAGAACGGATCGTCACGCCGGAGTCGGCGCAGCGAGACTACGGCGTGGAGGCAGGCGCGTGAGGATGCACGGGCGGATTACGGGACACCTCCGGCCACCGGATGTGGACGACCTTCTGCGCGCGGCTCAGCGCGAGCACCTGCACCTGTCGCCGGCGGAGTGCGAGCAACTCACCTCGTTCGCGGCGGAGTTCGTGCGCGCGTTCGACGACGTGGAGGATCTACCCGACGTGCAGGTGCCGGTCGCACATCCCCGGACGCCGGGCCGCCGTCCGTCTGCCGAGGAGGATCCGCTCAATGCGTTCGTCCGTATCCTCGACATCCAGGGCGCCGACGACGGCCCGCTCGCCGGGAAGCGCGTCGGCGTCAAGGACAACATCGCCGTCGCGGGCGTGCCGGTGACGAACGCATCGCGGACGCTCTCGTACACGCCGCTCCAGGACGCGGTTGTTGTCGAGCGCATCCTCGCGGCGGGCGGGTCGATCACCGGGAAGCTGAACCTCGACGACTTCTCGGCCTCCGGCTTCGGGGATACGAGCGTCTTCGGGCCGGCGCGTAACCCGCTCGACCCGACGCGTTCTCCCGGGGGCTCGTCGTCGGGCTCGAGTGCGGCTGTCGCAGCCGGGCTCGTCGACTACGCGCTCGGCGTCGATCAGGGTGGGAGCATCCGGATGCCGGCAGCAGCATGCGGGCTCGTGGGGTTGAAGCCCACGCACGGTCTCGTCCCGTCCTTCGGCGCGACGCACATGGATCACACGCTCGACACGATCGGCCCGATCACGGGAACCGTCGCGGACGCGGCGCTGCTCCTGTCCGTGATCGCCGGGCCGGACTGGCGCGATCCCCAGTGGGTGCGCGGTCTCGAGCTCGACGATTACGCCGCTGCCCAGCATGACGGCGTCAGTGGTCTGCGCGTCGGCATCGTCGCCGAGGCGCTCGACGCGGAGCTGTGCGAGCCCGCCGTGCTTCGCGGCGTCGACGCTGCGGGCGAGGCGCTCGCGCGCGCAGGAGCCGAGGTCGAGCACGTCAGCGTCCCGCTCTGGCCTCACGCGTTCTCGATCTGGGTCGGGACTCTGGTCGCGACGTGGGCGCCGATGCTGCGCTCCTACTCCGTCGGGTTCGGGCACTTCGGGCTGATCGAAGTCGAGCGTGTGCACGCGGCGTCGCTCGCACGGCGCGAAGAGGGGCACTTGCTGCCGCCGACCGTCAAGCTCGTGCTCCTCGTGAACGCATATCTCGACGATCGGTACCACGGCGTTCCGCTCGCGCGCGCCCACAATCAGCGGCTCGCTCTGCGGCGCGCCCTCGACGAGGCGCTCGAGCGCGTCGACGTCTTGCTCGCGCCGACGGTCTCGCGCGTCGCCGTGCCGCTCCCGACGCAGCGGCTGACACCGGTCGAGGCGATGAGCCGGATCGTCTCCGAGACGAGGCTCGCGTGCGCCGCGAACGTGACCGGCCACCCGGCGCTCGCCGTCCCGAGCGGCCGTGACGAGCACGGGCTGCCGACGTCGGTCCAGGTCATCGGGGCGCGCTGGCGCGACCGGCGCGTGCTCGCGGCGGGGGCGGCGATCGAGGCGGGAGCGCCCTAGCGGTGCACGTCGGTCTCAACCTCAACAACCGCGAGGCGCTGATCGCGCCAGACTACGACGTGCCACGGCTTCTCGACCTCGGCGAGCGGGCGGAGCAGCTCGGCTTCGACTCGGTGTGGGTGGGGGACAGCCTGCTCTCGAAGCCGAGATACGAGCCCCTTGCGCTGCTCGCGGCGCTGTCGCAGCGAACGACGGGGGTCGAGATCGGCACCGCCTGCCTCGTGACGACGTTGCGGCACCCGGTCCAGCTCGCCCACGCCTGGGCGACGCTCGACGTCCTCTCGGGCGGCCGGACGATTCTCGGCGCCTGCGCGGGCAACGTCGCCGAGGACGCGGTCAAGAAGGAGTTCGCGCTGCTCGGGCTCGACCACCGAGAGCGGATGCGCATGTTCGAGGAGGGCCTGCAGATCCTCCGTGGGCTCATGACGGATGGGCGGATCACCTTCGCCGGCGAGCACTTTGCGCTCGACGACGTTGCGTTCCACACCGGGACGGAGCCGGAGCCGCTCCTGCCGGTGCAGCGTCCGCCGCGGATCTGGGTCGTCGCGAACCCGTCGATCGGCGCGTCACGTGAGCTGGGAAGCCCCCGGGTCGCGCGCCGCGTCGCCGAGTGCGGCGACGGCTGGTTGACCTGTTGTCGCGCGTCGCATCCGGAGGAGGTCGAGAGCTTCCTCGCGGAGATCTCGGCGCTGCGGAGCCTCGAGCGATTCGATGTCGCGTACCAGGTCACGATGACGCTCGGGAAGACACGTGAGGACGCGCGCCGCGAACAGCGGGGCTACATCGATGCGTACTACCCGGGCTTCAGCGACGCCGTCGACCTCGCCGATTGGGGTCCGGCGGGCACCGCCGACGAGGTCGCGACGTGGATCCGCCGCTTCGCCGCCGCCGGCGTCACCGCCTTCGTCTGCCGGTTCGCCTCGCTCGATCAGCAGGGTCAGGTCGAGCGCTTCGCGAGGGATGTGCTCCCGGCGGTGCGCTAGTGCAGCTCCGCAACGCGGCCGTTCGCGCGTAGGCTGGATCGGTGCAGGTCGCCGAGATCTCCCGAGGCCTCTGGCGCTGGACAGGGTGGCGCGAGACGATCGGCGCCGAGGTCGGCTGCGTCTACCACGAAGGTGTCGACGGGGTCGTTCTGATCGACCCGCTGGTGCCTCCCGAAGACGACGCGCGCTTCTGGGAGGCGCTCGATTTCGACGTCGCGCGCGCAGGTCGGCAAGGCGTCCACGTCCTGACCACCGTTGCGCGTCACGCGCGGAGCACGCAAGAGATCGTCGCGCGCTACGACGGACGCCTTTGGAGCGCCGGCATCCTGCCGAACGGCATTGCCGCCTTCGACTCGGGCGTTGCAGGCGAGGTCGTCTTCTGGCTACCCGACCACCGAACGCTCGTCTCGGGTGACGTCCTCGTCGGCCGCGACGGCGGCCTCGCGGTGACCGGCGATCCGGTGCGGCGCGCCCTGGACGAGCTCGCTGCCCTTCCTGTGGAGCGGATTCTC
>Ga0307374_10015514_pt1 | contig 10234 bp, 9 predicted proteins | sample OX3MG_FD_202532 | JGI IMG/M metagenome (GOLD analysis project Ga0307374, IMG submission 202532) | Soil microbial communities from Risofladan, Vaasa, Finland - OX-3 | ecosystem: Environmental > Terrestrial > Soil > Coastal area > Acid sulfate soil | place: Finland: Risofladan, Vaasa | collected...
GGCCGACCGGGGGCCTCGACGCGGCCCGCGCCCTTGCGGAAGGCGAGGCCGTGCCCGTGGCCAGCATCGTGCCTGTCACAGGGGCCGGGCTGCCGGCCGCCGAGGCGCATCGCCCGGTCCCTGCCCGGACCTTCGACCCGGCCCACTGGCAAAGTGCGGCGGGGCTCGACGCGAAGGCCCGGGCGATCGAGGCCCGCCTCGAGCGAGGGTTGCGCGCGCTCCGAGAGGTCCCCCTCGTGGCCGACGACGTGCGCGAAGAGCTGAACCGCGCCGACCGCCTGGTCTCGGAGGCGGCCCGGGAGAAGGGCGCCCGGCACCGAGCCGAGGCCGACCGCATCGCCGCAGGACGCGAGGAGCTCGTCGCAACCGCCACCGCCGACTACTTCTCCGCACGCGAGGATTCGCGCATCATCGAGGCCGGCCCCGGCCGATTCCAACACAAAGCGGCGAAGGTCGAAGCCGCCCGGGCTCGTCGCGACGAGGCCGCACGGCGCTGGTCAGAAACCCAGCTCCCCGGATCGCTCTGGAACGACGACGCGGTGCGCGGTGCTGCGTCCCGCGCCGCCGGCCAGATCCTGGCCCCGGCCGTCCAGCACCACGACACCGACGCCGAGCGGGCCGAGCGCACCGCCGCCACCCGGGACGCGAAAGCCGCAGCCCGAGATGCCGAGCACGAGGCCGCCCTCACGGCCAACGAGCGCAGGTCCAGGCAGCGAGCGGCGCTGATCGCCGGCGTCGAGCGTGACCGTGCCGCCGTCGCCCAGAGCCGCGAACGGCGTGACGAGCTCGTCGAGACCATGACCCCCGAGGAGGTCGCCACCGCCGAAGAGGGCCGCGACGCGCTCCTCGAGGACCGGGCCCGCGAGCTGAGCCTCGCCCGCGAGCACGAGCGAAGCCTCCGTGACTACGAGGAACTCCACGCCCCGACCATCGACGTCGGCGGGCCAGGCATCGAAGCCTGACCCGGGCGGGGTCCACTCGGTGTCCGACGCGCGCAGCTGGAGGCCCCGGGGTGGAGCGAACGAGCGGGGCTCCGGGAAGCGCTCGGCACATCAGCACGCCCCCTGTGGGCTGATCGACGATCGCTCTACGCGCGGTGCTCCATCATCGCGAGCAGCTCGTTGCTGCGGCAACCGTTGCGCCGGCCGTCCCCCCACTGGCCCCCAGGCCAGAGAACGACGACTCCCGTCCTCGGCGGACGGTGTCCTCGACAGGACTGACATCGATGAGCTCATCATCGATCGCCGCCACGATGACCGGGCTTGCCCGTCCCCTGCCATGTCGGAGGCTTTCGGACCACTGGTGCCGGCTGCCCTCAGTAGCGATACAGAACGGCGGTTCCGCGCTCACGGCGCCGACGCGTTGAGCCATTGGCAGACGTCGTTATGAGCGCCGCCCGCGCCGCTCCTCGGCTGGCACCGTTCGGAGCGCGCTCTGCGGAGTCCGAAGGAGCGCCCCTTCAAGACGACGCCAGATAACCGTCGATCTGCATCCTCGGTCGGCTGACGGGTAACAACGGGCTGCGTCGTTATCCGCCAAAAGGATCCTTCTGTCCGGCCGCTGCCCTGCGTACTCCGGAGGATCTCGCCCCGATGTGCGTCGTGGCGTATGTCATGCGGCTGGTGCCAGACGACGAGGAGCAGCCGGGTCCTTGTGGACAATCGCCAACGCCTGTTGTACTATGTCAACGTGGCTCGGAGGCGACACCCCTCGAAGGTCGTCGAGGAGGCCGTGCGCTACGCCGAGTCCAGCGGTTGGAGCTACCGGACAGCGGGCAAGTCCGCCCACGCCTGGGGCTTCATCCTCTGCCCCGGAGCGTGTCCGCAATTCGCTGTGTGGTCTACCCCGCGTGTACCCGAACACCACGCTCGAGCCATCCATCGGGCCGTCGACCGCTGCCCCCACTCCACAGGAGACTCTGCATGAACACCTACAACCTCACCCTCCTCGTTGCCGGAATCGACGAGGATCATCTCGATGACATCTACGAGGCGACGGACGGTGCAGCCAACGTGGAGGTCGGCGACAGATGGACCAGCACGGTCGGATACGACATCCAGGCCGATACGTTCGCCGATGCCGTCCTTCGGGCTATCAAGCTGATCGAGGAGGTCCCAGGCCTGACCGTTGTTCGGGTCGAGCCAGACCAGCTGGTCTGGGCGTCGGAGATCGCTGAGCGGATTGGCCGAACCCGTCAGTCGATCGACCAACTCGTGAAGGCGCAACGTGGCCCCGGCGGATTCCCATCTCCAGTGTCAGGAAACGTCCGGAACCCGCTGTGGCGTTGGGCTGAAGTCGAAGCATGGTTCGCCGCCTACGAGCACCGCGAGATCGACACCGAGCGACCAGCCGTGATCGGGGCGATCAACGGCGCCCTCGAGGCAAGGCGCAACCTGCACGCCCAACCAAACCCTGACCTGGCCGCCAAGCTCGAAGCCTTGATCAGCGCCTGATCCGATGATCGGTGCCGAGCGGGTGCCTACTCGGTCGTCGGCGGGGCCTGCGCAGACTCGGTGATCGCGTGGACCTTGTCGCGTACAGAACGACGCGCCAGGATGGCGACCGCTGCCATCGCGGCGGGAGCGCAGAACGGCACGTCTCGGGCGCGAGTCTCGGCGATGGTGGCGCTCTTGTGACTTTTGCACCTACGGTCGCCGTCCCGTCCGGAGCGGACGCGACCCTGGGCCGTCGATATACGCTCACGGCCCCCCGGCAGAAGCTGGCGTACGAAGGGTCGATCCGTGCTGGCGACGCCGGCGTCTCAGAACTTCTTGGTTGTGAGACACCGTGCACGGCTTACGTCGACGCGGATCATGTGCTGGCCGTTCCGGCGAGTTGGCGCTCGATGGCTTCGAGTCGGCGGGTGAGGTCGGCAACCGGGTCGGCATCCCGGTCGGCTGATCGGCTCCGTTCAAGCACGACGCCTGCGGCGGCGGCACCGATGGCCTGGCGGAGTGCTGTGGCTTGGATGCCCTGTTCGACCAAGAGGTCTTGGGCCCGGCTCTCGCTCGCGACAAGTCCGACGAGAAGGTGTTCGCACCCCACGTAGTTGTGCCCGAGTTCGACGACCGCTTCGAGCGCGGCAGCGCACGCCCATCGTCCTGGCATCGTGAGCCGTCCGAGCAGGGTGTCACTGGAGTCGGGGTCGGGAGGACCGGGTTCGTCGGTCTCGCTCGCCCTGGCTGCCTCCGCAAGTGCGTCGGTATCGACGCCTTGGGCGAGCAGCAGGCGCACGGCAAGGTTCTCGCCGTCGTCGAGCAGTCCGCCCAGGAGGTCGAGTGAAGACACGGCGGGTCGTGCTTTACCGTCAGCATCCAACGCGGCGACCTCGAGCGCGGCGACGAGGCGCGGGGTCATCGCCTTGCGGGTGCCGTCCGCGATCTGTCGGAGTGTGGCGGCGGGAGTTGCGGGGTCTCGGAGCGCAGCGATTCCCCTGCGGGTTCGCCCGACGCGCCCCACCGCGTCAGAGAGGGCTGCTTGGCAGACTGCGGACACCGGCACACCGGCGTCTTTGACCGCCGACGCGAGCGCGTCGGGAAGGTAGACGTTGATCTTCGGCATCGGACCTCCTATGACCCGTATCTAACCCCTATAGGGTTACATATCCGGGAGCGGGAGGCAAGCGACTGTCTTGCTCGACTGTGGGATCGGCGTAGTTGGCCGTCGCGAAATGGACGTTTGTGACCAGCCGGCTGCCGATGGTCCACCGGGGTGGCCGCGCTGCGAAACGACATGAGGTCCGCCGGGCACCGACGTGGATGGCGCCCGATGCAGTGAGCGCCCGGCAACTCTGGCAACGTACGGAACGACGCGCCGGAACGGCGGCCGTCGTTGCCACGGGCCCAGCGCAGATCGACACGTCTGGGGCGCGTCGTGACACCGGCAACCCTTGCGTGACCGCCGAGCGTTCGGTGACGGTCACTTGCAACGAGCCCGCGACCTGAACCGTCGTTCTGGCGTCACCGACGCGTTCCAGTGTCTCGCGGCGGCCGGCGCCAGAAGGATCCTTCGGAGTGTGCGGATCGGTGCGGCCTCGACCGGCACAACCCGACCTGAGGCTGTAGCGGATAGCCCCCCGCCACCGGGCAGCTGACCGGGCGGGTCTTGCGGTACGCTCCCCGACCGACACCGCCGCTGACCTGTGTCCATCCCGTAGGGGGTCGGTGAATGGCGCCTGGCAAGATACGGACATGACCGTCTCGGTGGAAGAAGTCCGAGCAACGGGGCTAGATGCCGTGACGCTGGCGACGGCCCTGTTGCGGCGGGCTCGCCTGGCCGACCCTCTGGCCGGCCTGTGGGAGGCCGCCGACGTGCAGTGGTGGTGGCGGAAGCCGCAGCCGTCCGACGGGGTCGAGCAGCTGTTCTGGCTCGACGCCGACGGGCCCGTCGCGGGTGTCCTTCTAACTGGTTCGGCTGACGATTCGTGGCAGTGCGACCCGATTGTGGTCCCGGGCGTGTCAAGCCCAGCGCCGGACGTGGTGTGGAGTCGGGCGCTGGAGCATGCTACGGAGCACGCGGCAACGGGTTTCGACGTGCCGGTCAGCGATGACGGCGTCTTCGCAGCGGCTGCCCGACGGTCCGGCCTCACGCCCGGCTACCGCGACAGCACGGGTTGGATGGACGCAGCGGATCGGCCGGCGGTCTCGGCTCCCGCAGACGGATTCATCCTTGTCGACCGGACGCAGCGCCTCGAGGTCCCTCATCACATGCGGTACCGGAGCGGCGACATGGTAAGTCAGCGCCTCAAGCAGTGTTCGCTCTACGACCCGGGCCTCGACCTCGTGGTCGAGACAACCGACGGGCGGGTCGCCGGCTACTCGTTGTACTGGTTCGACCCGACGACCAAGGTGGGACTTGTTGAGCCCGTCCGGGTCGAGGACGAGTTCCAGCGTCGTGGTCTGGCGAGCGCGATGCTGACCGCTGGGATCGATCGCCTGGTCGCGAGAGGTGCCGCGCGGGTGAAGATCTCCTACGGGAGCGAAGCAGCCGACCGAACGTACCAGGGTGTCGGTTTTCGTCCGACGTCCACCGCTACGTGGTACCGACAGTCGGCAGGGTGAGTGACCCAAGGCTGGTTATTACGACAGCCACCTGACGCCGAAGGCGACACCCGGGTACAGGTATGTCTGCCTCCGAGGCATAACACGCCGTTCGCCGACAGCAGCCGCAACGTGTCCGGTATGGGATCCCCGGACCGCGCCCACGCGGCGCAGCCGATGGGTATCAATTCTTGAGGCGGATCACCCCGGCACCGGTGGTGCTGAACCCGCACGAGCCGAGATGGAAGCCGCGCAGATGCGGCTCGAAGTCTACGTGCAGCCACTCGCAGCCCGCTCGCCTTGCTCCGCGAACGGCATGTTCGGCGAGCGCTGTGCCGAGTCCCCGACGCTGGTGGTCGCTAGCAACGACGGCGTCTAGGACGAACGCGTGACCGGCGCCGTCCCACGCCACATTGACGAACCCAACCAAGGCGCCAGCCGTACGGGCGGTCACCCAGCCGAGACTGTGCTCTGCAAGCTGTTTGCGCCAGTCGAACTCCCTGGGGACATGAGCGAAGCCCTCGGCATGCAGCGCCTCGACCTCGACGCCCTCTCGAAGCCTTACCACGCCACTCGAGCTGGGCTGGGGCGTTGTCCATAACTGGGGAGGCTACGAGCCGCACGTCTGCTGCAGCCGAGCGGTGAGGGGAGTTCCTGACCTTCGACCGTGAGCGGTGAGCCATCGTCCAGCGGACAACGGCAGATCGGAGTTCAGTGCAACAGTGCCCTCGCGGCAACGAACCACTGTCCGTCCAACAGTGGTTGCCCGTCGATCTCCTCGGCCAGCTGTCCTGCAGACAAGTACCGCTTGTACACCCGGTGACGGGAGCCGTCGTTGAGGATCCGCTGCTGCCACTGCTCAGCTTCGACGCCCGGACGGAGCGCCGAGTCGACGATGAGGAGCTCAGTCGCGACGCGGCGCGCCTCGGCCAGGAACGCATTCCGCTCATCCGCCGGCAAGTGCCCGTAGAAGTGGCCGGCGAGAACTCGATCGAAGGCGTGATCGGCCACGACAAGGTGCAGCGCATCGCCGACGATGGCCAAGCCTTCAGGCAGCCGGGACTGGGCGATCGCGACCATCGAGGGACTCTGGTCGACTCCGACGACAAAGCCCTGCAGGTGCCGGGTCAAGAAGCCGGTGCCACATGCCGCGTCGAGCGTGCGGCCCGGTGGTAGGCAGCGAAGCAGGTCAACGACCTGGTTGACCTCGCGGTCCCATCCGGGGCGGTCTCGCTCGGCAAACTTGCCCTCTCCGGTGTACCACTCGTCGTACTCCGCGACCCGCCGCTCGTAGTAGTCGGCGGTGGCGGCGTCGGTGGCAAAGGCGGGCACTGGATCGGGCACGGAAACGAGTCTGCCAGTCGCGCTCCGTGCGGAAGGCGGTCCTCTTTCGGGCGGGCCGAAGGTCTTGCTCCAGCCAGCGGCAGCCGATATCCCGACGCCTCCACGGCTGTCGACGAAGCCCCCAGAACTGGGTGATCGGCGCTCTCCGGCAGGGCACGAGGATCCGGCGGTGGCGAGCGCCTATTCGGCGATCTCGTGCACCTCGCCGCGCACCGAACGGCGCGCCAGAACGACGGCCGTCGACGGCACGAGCCCAGCGCAGAACGGCACCTATGGCGTCGAGTCCTGTGCTGCGGCGGCGCCCTCGACCGGCTTCATGCGCGAATGACAGATACGTCCGCTGCGTGGGCTGCGAGCGACCGGAGGTCACCGATGTCGCCGGTGAGAACCGACCCACTCGGCTCGGCAATGGCGACGACGAGGGCATCGACGGCCGATCCTCGCTGCGCGGCGGCGCGCAGTATGCCGGCTCGGCGAGCGAGGTGCTCGGGGACCTCGTCGACGACGTCGCAGGTTTTCAAGAACCTGTTCGTGACGGCGTCGTGCTGCGGGCGGCCGCTGAGGCACTCGACGAGGACCACGGTCGGCACCACGGGCGGCCAGATGCCCTGGCGAACGAAGACGGTGATCAGCGCAGCGGCATCCTGGCTCCGTCGGGCGAGGCGAGATGCGCCTCCGGAGTCCAGCACCAGTCGCGTCACGACGCCCGGCTTGCGTCCCCGGGGCGTCTGACCTGGTCTGCGACGGCCTCGGCCCTGGCCATTGCCGCGTCGTCAGGGGGTCCGACCTCGGCGACGAGCTCATCGACGTAGCGTGCCGTCTCCTCGAGCAGCGTCTGACGTCGAAGCTCGGCTTGCACGGCCCTGCGCAGCAGGTCCGAGGCCGGCAGACCTCGGTCCTTGACGGCGCGGTAGAGGTCGTCTGGCAGGTAGACCTGCATCCGGGGCATACGCCTACTATACGCCTAGGGCTCGGAAGGGAATTAGTTGGCTGTTATGAATTACACTGCTGTTGTTCGATCGGGCAGAACCGTGTAGTTCCACTCACCGTGGAAGTCGTGCGGTCGTAGTGGAACCGCCTGTAGCTCTTTATCGGTGATCTTGATGCCGCGCGGGTAGTAGCTCTGGTCGAGTCCGGCTTTGACCTTGAGGCCGGTACGGGTCGTCGTGGCCGCGATCAGGTCGACGATCACCTCGTGGCTCGTGAGTGGGTGACCCTTCCAGTTCATCGAGACGTGGCTCCAGAGCCGATGCTCCACCTTGTTCCACTTCGAAGTTCCGGGCGGGAAGTGGCAGACGGTGATCTCGATGCCGGTGTCGTTCGCGAGCTTGGCCAGCTCCACCTTCCAGAGCCGGGTCCGGTACCCGTTGGAGCCACCGGCATCCGCGGTGATGAGCAGCTTCCTCGCGTCGGGGTAGGCGTGCTTGCCGACAAGGTCCCACCAGCGCCGGATCGTCTCGACCGCGAACGCCGCGGTGTCCCCGCTCGCGCCGACCGACACGAACCCCTCGTTGGCGCCGAGGTCGTAGATGCCATACGGGACGGCCTTCGGGACCTCCGGGTCGGGGAAGTCATGGACATCGACGCGGCGGGGTTGGCCCTTCGGCTCCCCGGTGTCCCCTTTGTTCTTCAGATCTCCGGTGACTTCCTTCTTCTTCGCGTCGACGGAGATGACCGGATGACCGGTCGCCAGATGGCGCCCGACCTCGCTGTTCAGGTGGACGAACTGGGCATTACGGTCCTCGTGCTGGCGGCCTTCGTTCTCCTTCGCGTTCGCCTGGAGGCTGTAGCCCATCTCGTGCAGCAGCACCCCGACCGTCACATGGCTGACGGTGAACCCCTGACGGCCAAGCTCGTCGGCCAGGGTCCGAGTCGACTTCGTCGTCCAGCGCAGCGGGCACATCGGATCACCTCGGCTCTCGGGCTCGACGAGGTCGTCCAGTGCCATGAGCAGGCCCGGTTGGGCATCGATCGACTTCGGTCTGCCAGCTCCCGGTGGCCTGATCCGGGCCGAGACCTCCAACCCGGCATCGACCTCACCGGTGGCCTTCTGCACCGTCGACCGGCTCATCGAGGTCGCCATTGCCACCGCTGCGATGCCCCCACGGCCGAGAAGCCTCGCCCCCAGCCCGGCAGCCAGGCGGCGCTGGCGCTCATCGAGATGCGGGAGCAGCGAGCCGAAGAACACCCCGAGGGCCTCGGAATCGACCGTGAACTCCCGCACAGCCCAACGCTACACCCGGAACGACTTATACGCGCGGACTAATCTCTACCGAGCCCTAAGCGGAACCTCTTTCCGGTGCGAGTTCCCTTTTTAGTACGGAAGTACCACTGCACCCGTGCTAGAGAGCGGCGGTGGGGCCGGCGTCACGGGACGCGGATGGTGCGATAGGTGATGACGATGTCCGCCAGCTGGGGAGCTCTCCGGTCAGGCCGCCACCGGCTCCAAGGCCGGTTCCCCGTCGTGCGGCGTCGCCGTCACCCGGCGTACCTGGGGGAGGGCGAGAGCCGTCAGCGTGCCGATCCCAAGGACTGCGGCCCCGACCCAGATCGCCGGCGTGAGGCCGGCGACGAAGAAGGCGCCGGTCGCATAGCCGCCCGATCCGGCGAAGACGGCGCCGAGGACCGCGATCCCGAGCACACCACCGAGCTCACGGATCGCGTTGTTCGTGCCCGAGGCGACGCCCTCGTCGGACGGGGAGACCGCAGAGAGCACGACCGAGGCGACCGGGACGAAGAAGAGCGACATGCCGACACCCGAAAGGACGAAGGCCGGGACGAGTTCGTTGTAGGCGACGTGCGGGCTGATCACCACGGCCAGCCACGCGAGGCCCATCGCCATGAGGCCGAGCCCCGCGGCGATGAGCCGGCGACCGCCGACCCGGTCTATGAGCAGTGCGGCGAGCGGGGCGATGAGCACTGGCATCCCCGTCCACGGGAGCGTCCGCAGGCCCGCTGAAAGCGGCGAGTAGTGCTGCACGGTCTGCAGGAACTGCGCGAGCAGAAAGATCGAGCCGAACATCCCGAAGCTCATGAGCAGCGCGACCGCGTTCACGACGGTGAACTGCCGCGACCGAAAGACGCGGAGCGGGAGCATCGGCGCACGGCGACGACGCTCGTGGACGATGAAGCCGGCGAGGAGCGCCGCGCCGCCGAAGAAGCCGGCGAGCACTTGGGCGCTCGTCCATCCGGTCTGGCCTCCGCGGACGAGGCCGAGCACAACACCGAACAGGCCGAGGCTCGCGAGCACGACGCCGAGGAGGTCGAGCGAACCGCTCGCGCCCCGGGACTCACTGAGGCGCAGACGCGTGAGCGGCACGAGGGCTACGCCGAGCGGCACGTTCACCCAGAAGATGAACTGCCACGAGACGCCCTGGACGATCGCCCCGCCGATGAGCGGGCCGACGGCGACCGCGAGGCCGCCGAGCGCACCCCAGATGCCGAGTGCCATGTTCCGCTTCGCCGCGGGCACACCCGCTGAGAGCAGCGTGAGCGAGAGCGGCACGAGCATTGCGCCACCGGCACCCTGGAAAGCGCGGGCGGCGATGAGTGCCGTGATGTTCGGTGCGAGCGCCGCTGCAGCCGAAGCCGTGGTGAAGATCACGAGCCCGGTGATGAACATCCTCCGGCGCCCGAACCGGTCGCCGAGGGCGGCGCCGGTCAGGAGTAGCACCGCAAAGGTGAGGGTGTAGGCGTTCACCGTCCATTCGAGGCCTGCGAGGCCCGCGTGCAGCCGCTCCCGGATGACCGGTAGCGCCATGGTGACGACGAGGTTGTCGAGGGACGCGATGAACTGCGCGGCTCCGGCGATAGCGATGACCCAGAAGATCGACCGACCGGGTGCTGGGCGG
>Ga0307374_10015516_pt1 | contig 10232 bp, 8 predicted proteins | sample OX3MG_FD_202532 | JGI IMG/M metagenome (GOLD analysis project Ga0307374, IMG submission 202532) | Soil microbial communities from Risofladan, Vaasa, Finland - OX-3 | ecosystem: Environmental > Terrestrial > Soil > Coastal area > Acid sulfate soil | place: Finland: Risofladan, Vaasa | collected...
AGCTGTACCAACGCTGGTGAAAAACCTTGGGCCAGTCTTCTTGGGGCTTCAACTCCACCGTGGTGTCGACCATGTCCAAGGGGGCGTTGTCGGTCGCGGTCTGGGCCCGCCCGACCGTGCCGAAGACGCTCTTGACCTCGGGGAAACTCTTCAACATCTCATCCTGGCGCTGGAGCCAGACCTTGGCCGCCTCGATGGAGATGCCGGGCAACGTGGTGGGCATGTACAAGAGATCGCCCTCGTTCAAGCTCGGCATGAACTCCGAACCCAGGCGCAGGAAAACGGGGACGGCGCTTGCGATGATGAGGGCCGCGCAAACGATGGCCGCGCGGCGCCGGTTCAAGACAAAGCGCAGGGCCGGCTCGTAAACGCGGAAAAGAACCCGGCTGACGGGATGTTCCTCCTCCGAATAGATTTTGCCGGCCCAGAAGAAGTTGACGAACCGGCTCAAGGGCCGGGATTTGATCTTGAGTTCCCGTGCGGGCTTAAGGAATATCTGCATCAGGACCGGAACCAAGGTCACGGCCAAAAGCGCCGCGAAGAACATGGAGAAGTTCTCGGTGAAGGCCAGAGGCTTGAAGAGCCGGCCTTCCTGGGCTTGCAAAGTGAATACCGGCATGAAGCTCACCGCGATGACCAAGAGCGAGAAGAAAATCGGGCGGCCCACTTCCTGGGTGGCATGGATGACCACTTCGGCAAACGGCTCTTTCTTGCCGCTTTTTTCCCAAAGCTCAAGGTGCTTCTGGGCGTTTTCCACCATGATGATGGCGGCGTCGACCATGGCGCCGATGGCGATGGCGATGCCGCTCAAGGACATGATGTTGGCGCTCAGCTTCATGTAGAACATGGGGATAAAAGCCATGAGCGCGGCGACCGGAAGAGTCAGCACCGGCACCAAGGCACTCCTGAAATGCCAGAGAAAGATGATGATGACGAGGCTCACGATGATCATTTCCTCGATGAGCTTGTGGCGCAGGGTCGCGATGGAGCGGTTGATGAGGCCGGAGCGGTCGTAGACCGGCACGAGCTTGACGCCGGGAGGAAAGGCGCTTTTAACCTGGGCGATCTTCGCCTTGACGCGGTTGATGACGGCCAGAGCGTTCTCGCCGTAGCGCATGACTATGATGCCGCCCACGGCCTCGCCTTGGCCGTTTAGCTCCGCCAAGCCCCGGCGCGGCGCCGGGCCGTAATGGACGCGGCCGATGTCCTTGATAAGGATGGTCGCGCCGTTCTTGTCCACGCCGACCGGCACGTTCTCCAAATCCGAGAGGCTGTGGACGTAGCCGCGGCCCCGCACGACGTATTCATGCTCGCTCATTTCCACCACGCCGCCGCCCACGTCGTTGTTGGATTGGCGCACGGCCGCGATGACTTTCTTTAAGGGGATGTGATAGGCCAAAAGCGCGTCGGGATCAATTTCAATCTGATACTGCTTGACATAGCCGCCGATGGAGGCGACTTCCGAGACGCCGGGCACGGTTTCCAGCCAGTAGCGCAGATACCAGTCCTGAAAGGTGCGCAAGTCGGCCAGACTCTCGCGGCCGGACTTGTCCACCAAGGCGTATTCGTAGGCCCAGCCCGCGCCGGTGGCGTCCGGGCCCAGGTAGGGATGGGCGCCCTGGGGCAGCGAGCCCTCGATTTTGGAGAGGTATTCCAAGGTGCGCGAACGCGCCCAGTACATGTCCGTGCCGTCCTCGAAGATAATGTAGACGAAGGACAAGCCGAAGAAGGAATAGCCGCGCACGACCTTGACCTTGGGCGCGCCCAGCATGGCGGTGACGATGGGATAGGTCACCTGATCCTCGACCAAGTCCGGCGAGCGCCCCTGCCATTTGGTGAAGACGATGGTTTGCACGTCCGAGAGATCGGGGATCGCATCCAGCGGGATATTCCGGAGCGCGTAGACGCCCCAGCCGATGGCGAAGACCAGGCCCAGGAAGACGAAGAAGCGGTTCTTGGCGCACCGGCCGATGAGTGCGTTGATCATGGCTTTGCTCCCGTCTCGCCGCTCGGCCCGCCGAAGGCGGCCGCGGCGGCCCGGAAGTCGGATTCCGAATCGATGAGGAAGTTGCCGCTGGTGACCACGTGGTCCCCGGCCTTAAGCCCCTTCAAGATTTCCACCCAATGCCCGGCATGCTCGCCCACCAGGACTTGACGCGGGGCCAAATAGCCGTTTCCCAAATCCACGAACACGGTTTGGCGGAGTCCCGTGTCCACCACCGCGTCCCTGGAAACCGCGAGCCGCGTCCCCAAATCGACTTTGATGGCCGCGTCCAGATAGAGGTCCGGCCTGAGCACTCCGTCCGGATCCCGGATTTCGGCGCGCACTCGGGCCGCGCGGGTCTTGGGGTTCAAGACCGGATCGATGGAGACGACCTTTCCCTTGAAGACTCGTCCGGGCAAGGACGGGCTGGTCGCTTCCACCGTCTGCCCGATTCGGACCAAGGGCAGGTCCGACTCGAAGACGTCCGCGTAGAGCCAAAGCGCCGAGTTCTTGCCGGAGGACAGCAGCAGCCCCGCGTCGGGCCGGCCCGCTCGCCCGAGCGCCGTAATCTGCGCGTTCGAGAGCCCCAGGAGCCGCAAGCGCAATCGGCTTGATTCTAGAAGGGATTGGGACTGCCGCTTCGATTCGGCGAATTGGCTTTTTTGCGCGCTCAGAAACGCGTCTCGCGCGGCGAGGTAGTCTTCTTCCGCTTGGTAGAGCTCGGGATCGTAGGCGATCCAGCCCACGGTGCGAATGGTTTTGATGAGCGGCCGCATCCGCGCCGAGCCCAGCTTCAAGCCGATTTCCTGACGGCGGTAGGCGCTCACCTCGAAGGCGCCCTTTTCCGGCGCCGGGTTTTCTTCAGCGTAAACGGGCACGTAGTCCATGCCCATGGGATCCTTCATGGGCGTCGGAGAGGTCATGCTCGGGTCCATGGGGGCGCGGTAGTAAACAATCTTTTTTGCGGGCGCTTGAGACGCAGCGCCTCCGCCTGGCTTGGAGCCGCCGCAGCCGGCCAGGGCCAAGACCGCGGCAAGAATCAAAAGTTTTGTTTTCACTCTTTGCCTCCCTGCGTCTCGGATAGAGCGCCGCCGGCCACGCGCTCCAAGTCCGCCACGGCGATTTCAAAATCCACGCGGTGCCGCTCCTGATCCAATTCGAAAGAAAGCAGGGAGCGCTCCGAGTCGAGCAAATCAAGAAAGCCCGACTTCCCTCCTTCATAGGCGCTCTGGGCCGAGTCCAAGGCGGCTTGCGCTTGGGGCAGCACCGTGTCTTGATAGAGCTTGAAGAGCCGCGCCGCGGTGTCCGCCTTGACCGACAAGTCCACGACTTGGTAGCGGGTCTCGTTGGTCATGTCGTCCAAGCTCGACTCGGAGGCCGCGAGAGCGGCCCGCGACTGCCGCAGGGCGGCGTTTTCCTTGTTGAGCCAGATGGGCAGATTAATTCCGAAGGTCACGGCCTGGGCGGCCTGCCCATCGTAGGGCATGTTGGTGGTCCCCCCGCCGATTTGGCTGTATTGGTAGCCCAAGGTCAAATCCGGGAAATAATTCCTGATGGCCAATCGCCGCTCGGCCTCGCTGCGGTTCTTCAAGGCCGAGAGCGCCAGGATTTCCGGCCGCCGGGCCAGGGCTTGGCGCTCCAAGGCCGCGTCGTCCCATCTAAAGGCGGGGTCCTCCGGCCGTTCGGGCCGGCCCAGAGGCGCCAAAGGCGGGCGATTCAAGAGCGCGTTCAAGCGGGCTCGCGCGCTTTTTTGCTCCTCCTCGGCCGTCACCAAATCGTTCTCCAGCTTCGCGAGTTCGACCTGGGCCCGGAACGCCTGCGCTTCCGGCGCGGCGCCGACCGTGTATTTTTTGATGGCGGAGCGGGAAAAGCGGTTCAAGACGCTTTGCTGATCGTTCAAGATGGCGACGGCGCGGTCCAGGAAGTAAAGGCCGTAGTAGGCGCGCACCGTCTCGTCCATGATTTCCAATGATTTGGCGCGGAAGGCCTGGCGCGCGACTTCGGCGGCCATGGACGCGGCCTGGCCGCGCAGAGCGCGCTTGCCCCAAAACGGAATTTTCTGGGAGATGGAAAACTGATTTTGCAGCGGGCCCGCCTTGGTCTGCAAATCCACCAGCATATGGGACACATTGATCATGGGGTCGTCGAACGCGGAGGCCTGGGCCGGAACTTGCGCGGCGGCGAGCCACGCTTGCCGAGAGGCTTTAAGCTCCGGGTTATCTTTTTGCGCCAGTTCCATGACCGAGCCCAGGCTTACCGGGCGCCGGAGGCGCCCAGTACTGGGCCGCATAAGGAAGACTATGTTGCGGCCCGGTAAAGAACCGGTGGAGATTTCGAGAACGGCCCGCGGCGCCCGCGGAGCGGGCTCCGCGGCGTTTACCGAGAGCCGGGAGGCAAGCAGTACCAGGCCGCATAGGGAAAGTGCTTTGCGGCCTGGTAGAAGCGCGGCCAACGGCAACAACAAGGGAACGATCATCACGCCTCCAGCAATGCGTCAACGCGTCAACAACCACAGGTCCGGATCAGGGATGCGTCGGGCGGGACTTCTTAGGCGAGCGGAGGCGAGAGGCAGGACGGCGGCGGCGATGAGGTCGATTGGGCGCGGAAGGATGACGAGACGTTTAATACGCCGGTTTGCGAAATGCCGGCGGCATGGACGAAATTATAGAGCGCGGGCCGCGAGGTCTGCCGTGAGGACTGACCGATCAGACTGGGACGATGCGCGGCCTTCAGGCAGCATTTTTTATTGCATTTGGAGGAGCGGGAGGAAACCGATTTTGACGCGGACGCGCAGCAGGAGCATGCGGGCCGCAGGCAACAGGTTTTCTCCGATATATAAGGAAGGGTTCCAACCAGCAGAGCCGCCGCCAAAAAAACGCTCAATACGCGGCTTAATCGGTTCATGAAATTATCTGCTTCATTCTATCGCAACGAATCTGCTAGGACTATAACATGACTTCGTTGCAAATTCAAGGCTGCGCATCGGCTTTTATTTCTTTCCTAGGGTTAGGCCAGCGCCCGGAGAGTTTCTCCGGAGCGGTCCACGCGAAGTACCAGTCAAAAAGAGGCTCGAAGAAGGCGCTGAGGCTTAGCCAATAAAACCAACCCATGAGCATTTTCATGAAGTGCTTGATGCGCGTGGGCGGATAGCGGACCGCGGGCGACGCATAGGAACTGACGACGAAGGTCCCCGTGCCGTCGCCGAAATCAAAAGCGCAGTGCGTCCGGCCGTCAAAGGCCGCGGGTTCGCCCATCAATTGCCGAAAGACCGCCTTGGCTTGAAGATGAGCGCCGGCGCCGGCTTTCGAAGTCGGCAGATCGGCCGCGTCCCCGATGGCAAAAGCGCCGCCCGCTCCCTTAAGGCGCAAGGTGGCCCTGTCCACGATGAGAAAACGCTCGGGATTTAGGACCGCGGCCGGCTCGTAGGCGATGTCCGCGCCCGAGACGGGCGGGATGATGACGGGCAAGTCGCACTCGATGCGCTCTCCTTCAATCGAGAAAATCGCGCGGGACGCGGCATCGACGCGGTCCACGTCGAAAAAAACGCGGATCTCTATCCCCCGCGACTTCAAGATAGGCTCCACGATGTCGTTCATCGGCCTCGCGGGATAGGCGCGCGGAAACGGCGTGAAGTAAATCAGCCGCGATTTGTCCCTCAGCCGGCGCCGCCGCAGCAGCCTGTCGATGAGCAGAACACCCTCCACGGGCGAAGGCGGGCAGACGCAAATCGGCGAGGCTTGGCCCACGGCGATTGTGCCGCCGCGAAACGAGTCCAAGGCCTCCCAAAGCTTTCGCGCCCGCGCGATTCCGGAGTGATAGTTGCCGTAGCGCTCGGCGATTTCGCCAAGGCCGGGAATCTGCCCGCAATCCGCCCGCGCGCCGGTGGCCACGACCAATTCATCGTAATCAAAACGCGCGCCGGAGGCGGCCACGACGCTTTGTCCGGCCAGGTCCACGCGCGAAATCCGTTCCCGCGCGAAATTGACGCGCCGAGAAAGCAGCCGGCGTTCATCGCGGACGATGTTCGTTTTGGCTCCCGCCAGGGCGACGTAGAGCAGCGCGGGCTGGAAAAGATGCTCCGCCGATTCGCTGATCAAGGTCGTCTCGACGCCGCGGCGCGCGAGCATGTTGGCCAGCATCGTCCCGGCCGAGCCGCCTCCCAGGATGAGAATCCGCTTCATGTCATCTCCGGAGGATGCGCAGCACGCTCACGATGGCGCCGTTTTTCTCCTCCATGGAGGCAAGCTCGTTGCCGGTTTTGGCGGCCCAGGCGCGCACGTCGGAGCGGACGCCCGGGTCCGTGGCCCAGAGCTCGATGACGTCGCCTATTTTCGAGCGCCGATAAGCCAAGGCCAAATCCGTAATCGGCCCGGGGCAAGATTTATCCCGGGCGTCCACCAGCGTGCGGCCCGCCGAGCTCTTTTCCATGGCCTTAAATGAAAATCGTCTGGCCGTTTTCGGATTGCTCAAGGAACGTCGCGGCCCCGACGATGTCGTCGATCAAGTCGCCGAAGTCGCCCTTTTTAAGCCCCATGACTTCGCTCATCATCGAGCAGGCGTAGACCTTGGCGCCCAAATCCTTGGCTTGGCGCAGCATCTCATCCCAAGGCGGCGCCTTCGCCGCCTTGAGGCCTTTTTCCAAAGCCGCCGCCATTCCGGCGAACTCGGCCGGAAAAGGCGCCTCCCGCCTCTTTTTAGCGAACGCTCCCAACGCGAAGCCCGTCACGAACACGCTGACTTCCATCCCCATCGCCGCGGCCGCCTGCGTCAAAACCCCCAAAGGGATGAACTTATCGGCCGTGCCGCTGAACATGATGACCGAGAATTTCCCCGCCATAAAACCTCCCGCGCGTCTCGCGCTAATTTATTGCCGTCCCAGGCATTTGGATTGCAACGTTATGGCCCTTCCCTCTCGCCCCTTGAGAATTGCCGGAATTCGTGTTATCAATAAAGCGTGCCCGCAGAGTCCTCCGTTTCCGGCAAGCTGATCGTGGTCATCGACGACGACCCGGCCATGCTGGAGCTCTACTCGCTCGTCATTCAAAAGGAGGGCTTTCGCGTGGAGACGGCGGCCGACGGCGACGAGGGGCTTGGAAAAATCAAGCGCCTCAAGCCCGACCTCGTGGTTCTCGACTTGATGATGCCGCGCTACGACGGCTTCCATGTTTTAAAGGATATGCAGAACGGCGAGCTGTCCTCCATCCCGGTCGTGGTCGTGACCGGGCGCTACACGGGCGCGGACGCCGACCGGATGCTGCGCAAGGAATCCCGCGTCGTGGAGGTGCTGCTTAAGCCGGTCAAGACGCCGATTCTAATCAGCGTCCTGCGCCGCGAGCTCAAGATGGGGCCGACGAAAAACCTGGCCTAAGGCCGAGGCCGTCGGCGGCGCCCTATCATTGAAAATCAAAATGGTATCTGCTATATTTTCAATGATGATTAAGCGCCTTCTTTCTCTCGATCTTTCCCGGGCGGTCGCTGAATTTCCGGTCGCAGCCTTGATCGGGCCGCGGCAAGTCGGCAAAACCACGTTGGCCAAGGAGTTCGCCAAGTCCCGCGCCAAGGGCCGCCGGGAATCCCTATATCTCGATCTGGAGCTCGGCTCGGACATGGCGCGGCTCTCCGAGGCCGAAATGTATTTGGAGGCCCAAGCCGACCGGCTTGTCGTCATAGACGAGGTGCAGAGACGGCCGGATATCTTTCCTCTCCTGCGCGCGCTGGTAGACAAAGAAAGACGGCCGGGCCGCTTTCTCATTCTCGGTTCGGCGAACCTTCTCGCCTTAAGGCAAATTTCGGAAAGCCTGGCCGGGCGCATCGAGTTCCTGGAACTCGGCCCTTTTTCCAGAACGGAAGCCGGACCGAAATTTCCGCTTAGGCGTCATTGGCTTCGGGGCGGCTATCCCGAGGCCCTTGCGCCGCGCTCGGATGAAGCCTCCGCGCGATGGCGGGACGCGCTGATACGAAGCTACCTGGAAAGAGATCTCAATCAGCTGGGGTTTCGGGTCGCCGCCCCCGAGCTTAGAAGATTTTGGACCATGCTGGCCCATAACCACGGCCAGAGCTGGAACGCCCATGAACTGGCGTCCAGTTTCGGCGTGACGCCGCCGACCGCCACGCATTACCGCTCCATTCTGGAGCAGATGTTTTTGGTCAGGGCTCTTCCGGCCTGGCATGCCAACTTGAAGAAGAGGCTGGTGAAATCGCCCCGGGTTTACATCCGCGACAGCGGCCTCCTGCATTCCCTTCTAGGCCTTTCCAGCCTCGACGACCTCCTGGCCCATCCGGTCGCGGGCAAATCGTGGGAGGGATTTGTCTTGGAGCAGATTCTGGAAACGGCGCGCGGACGCCTTGAGGCTTCCTATTTTCGAACGCATGCCGGAGCCGAGATTGATCTCGTCATCCATCGGGGACGGAAAATCCTGGCGCTGGCCGAGGTCAAGCTGGGGCTTAAGCCGTCGCTAAGCCGCGGATTTCACGAAGCTAGAAAAGATTTGGGATTGCCCAAGGCCTGGGTCATTTATAGCGGCGGCGAGCGCTACCCGTTGGGTTCGGGGGTGGAAGCCGTCGGTTTAGACCAGTTCCTTATCAATATCCTTCCAAAACTTTAGCCGGCACGGAAAAAGTTCTCAAGCCTTGAAATCGCGCGGTATCGCCCGCGCCGCTTCTCACCCGCCCATTCCTTTTGTAAAATCGCCAGGACTTCTTATGAGCCCAGCAAACCCGACGCGGACGACACGCCTGACCGACCTGCTGGGCCCGCGTTTTCTCGCGGCCGCGGCCGCGGCCTTTGCCATCGACATCGCGCTGGCCTTTCATCCCTCCGACGCGACCGCGCAAAGCCTCTGGGGGTGGCTGGCCGCCGCCTTCGCGGTCATGCTCGCGGACGTCGTCTTGGGCGAAGTGGAGCGCTGGCGGCTCTGGTACGGCGGCGAGGAAGGCGCTTGGGGCGGCCTGCCCGCGATTATTTGGCTCGTTTCGGTCTTTCTGCTCTGGGTCGCCGAGGCCTGGGCGCAGGACAAGCCCGCCCGCCATTTTTTTCCGCCGCAAAATATTTTTCTGCTGGCCCTTGAGACCGTAATCCTGTTCTACTTCGCCGCGTTCTCCAAGGGCATAAGCGATACCCCGCCGCGCCCAAAGCCCAGGCCGCAGCCGATTCCGGCGCCCAATCCCGCGCCAATCCCGCCGCCGCGGCCGGAGCCGACGCCTGCGCCCACGCCTTTGCCGCCAACGCCTCGGCCTCAACCGCCCGCGCCGCATCCAACCCCGGCGCCGGACCCGCATCCGTCCTCCGATTGGGCCGAGCGCAAGGCCGCCATCATCGCGCACTGCCGCGCCCACGGCGGACGCATCACCACGCGCGAGTGCGTGGACCTTTTGCGCGTCTCGCGCACGCGCGCCCAGACGCTTTTAGCCACGCTGATCGAGGAAGGCGTCCTCGTGCATACCGGAAAACGCGGGGAAACGGACGCCCATTACGAGTTGGCCAAAAATCAATAAAATGGAGCAAGCGACTACCCCTCCACCACTAGCCACCCCCTATACACCTGGCTATCTAGGCCCTAGCCACCCCCTAGCCACCTGGCTATCTAGCCCTAGCCACCCCCTAGCCACCTGGCTATCTAGCCCTAGCCACCTGGCTATCCAGGCCTAGCCGGCCGGGGCCCCCTCGGAGGTGTCATGAAAGTGTTTAAAATTTTGCTGTACGCCGCGATTCTAGCCGCCGCCGTGATGCCGCTCTGCGCGCAAGGGCAAGGCCATCAAAACTCCCAGCCGTCCGCGTCCCAACAAGACCTTGCAAACCGCGCGAACACTAAAGCGCTGCGAGAGCAAATAAGGCTCGCCATCCGCAAAGCCAGCCAAGGCAAGCTCGCGGAGCTTCAGTCCATGCTGAAAGATTATCACGCGGGCAAATACACGGCCCGACAGGGACACGCCATCTTATTCCGATTGCTTTTGACCTACTCTGTTCTCGGTTCGACGCAGAGTCTCGATTGCCAAGCGGCGCGCGCGGAGTACAAGCAATTAAGGAAAGAACACCCCGAGTTCGTGAAGCACCCCATGCAGGATCTTTTTAATATCGAACTGCCAAGCCAGAAGGCGGCAAGAGGAGCGGAAGAAGGACATGAGCAGCAGTTAAAGGAAGAGGCAAAAAACTTCATGCCAACGGACTCTAATGTTTCTGCAATTTATGGCTACGGGAATCATGCCGTTTTCCTGTATCAGTTCAAATTGGCATTTTTTAACTTGCCAC
>Ga0307374_10015517_pt1 | contig 10232 bp, 8 predicted proteins | sample OX3MG_FD_202532 | JGI IMG/M metagenome (GOLD analysis project Ga0307374, IMG submission 202532) | Soil microbial communities from Risofladan, Vaasa, Finland - OX-3 | ecosystem: Environmental > Terrestrial > Soil > Coastal area > Acid sulfate soil | place: Finland: Risofladan, Vaasa | collected...
GTCGTTCATTTCCGATCCCACCGACCGCGCCTTTGAAATGTGCCTGACCGCGCATTCCTGGCTCGAAAATATTCTTCTCGCCGACCGTCGCTCGCACGAGGGGCTCTCTGACTACAACGACCAATATTACGACCGCTTTTACAGTCAGGCGGGCGCCGTGCTCGTGCGGCAAATCTCGGACGCGTCCACCGACGTCGGCTCCTATTGGCTGACGGCTTGGGAAAATGGCGGCCGCCCGCCTTTGCCTAAGCAGTAGGGCAATCCGAGATGCCGGCTGTTCACCCCGCTGACTTTCCCTTGGAACATCTGCTCCAACTGCCGAAGGCCGAACTCCACGTACATCTCGAAGGCTGCATGACGCCCGCCCTGCTCGTTGAATTGGCCGAGAAGCACGGTGAGAAACTGGAACGCGAGGATGTCGAAGAACGGTACAACACACGCACTTTTCTCGAGTTTCTTGAATTGTTCAAATGGGCCACGTCGTACCTGCGCGAGCCGGAAGATTATGCGCGACTGGCCGAGCTTACCGCGGTCCGGCTGATCGCGCAGAATTGCGAGTATGCAGAACTGACTTTATCGGTCGGTATTATGTTGCTCCGCAAGCAAAACGTCGAACGGAATCTCGCCGCAATTTCAGAAGCGACGCGGAAATCGGGCTTGCGAATTCAATGGATTTTTGACGCCGTGCGGCAATTTGGGCCTGACAAAGCCATGGACGTTGCACGCCTTGCGGCGCAAATGAAATCGGAAGGCGTGATCGCCTTTGGAATGGGCGGCGACGAAGAATCGCTTCCCGCGGCGGATTTTCGCGGCGTATATGACTATGTCGCTGGCGCAGGTCTGCACCGGGTGGTTCACGCCGGCGAAACGGGCGGTCCCGAGGCAGTGCGCGACGCAGTTGAGATACTCGGCGCGGAACGGATTGGGCACGGGATCGCGAGCATTCGCGATGCGAAACTCATGGACATATTGATCGAACGCCAAATCCCCCTCGAAATCTGCCCGAAAAGCAATCTCTGTACAGGCGCGCTCGCAAAATTACTGGGCGCGCAGAAAGCCAGTCTCGAAGACCATCCGCTGCCGAAATTCATCGCCCGCGGCGTTCCTGTGACCCTCGCAACGGATGACCCCGCCATGTTTCGCACCAATCTGGATGAAACGTATTCCCTCGCCGCCACAAAATCAGGCCTGACCCGCACTCAGCTCGTCGCTATCGCCGAAGCGGGTTTCCGTCACGCCTTTTTACCCGCTGCCGAAAAGCAGGCCGTGCTCGAGCGCTTTCGTGCCGAAGCAAAGAGCCTGGATTTGCTATAATGGCGCGCATGAAAGCTCACGTCTGGGTGATGCCGAAATCCACGGTGCTCGACCCTCAGGGGCAGACGATTCATCACGCCCTGTCTTCTCTCGGCTACTCAACGGTGCAGCGGGTGCGGCAGGGCAAATTTTTCGTGCTCGATCTCGATGGCGTAAGCGCGGATGAAGCGAAGACGCAAATCGAGAAAATCGCGCGTGAAGTGCTCACCAATCCCGTCATCGAGGAATTCCGCTACGAAATTGTGACCTGAACTGCCGCTCAGCCGTTCACTCATCCGCATTCTCCGGGCTTCGCTAGGGCTTCCACGGCTGCGAATTATGCTAACCTGAACCAATCGCGCCCCGACCGGTTCGGGCCGCGAGCGGCGTCCTGGTAAAGCGGGAGAAAAGAATATTTATGTGCGGAATTGTCGGCTACATCGGACCCAAGAAAGTGGTTCCCCTGATCCTGGACGGCCTCAAGCGTCTGGAATATCGAGGATATGACTCGGCGGGAATCGCCGTGGTCGAGCAAAACGGCAAGCTTGACATTCGCCGGGCATCCGGAAAATTGCGAAATCTCGAGGAAGCGATTCGCCTGTCGCCGCTCGACGGTTTGTACGGCATCGGGCACACGCGCTGGGCCACTCACGGACGCCCAACGGAAGAAAATGCCCATCCCCACCGCGACTGCAAGGGCGAAATCGTCGTCGTGCATAACGGAATCATCGAGAATTATCTCGAATTGAAGCAGCAGCTCATTCAAAAAGGCCACAAATTTTTGACCGAAACGGATACCGAAGTCATCGCGCATCTGATTGAGCAGAATTTCAACGGCTCGCTCGAAGCCTCGGTGCAAAAAACCGTCAAGCAGTTGACCGGCGTCTACGCCCTCGCCGTAATTTCGACGCGTGACCCGCAAAAAATCGTCGCTGCGCGCTGGGGTCCGCCGGCGGTCATTGGGCTGGGCCAAAACGAATATTTCGTCGCCAGCGACATTCCCGCTGTGTTGCACCATACCCGCGACGTTGTTTTTCTCGCCGATGGCGACATCGCCGTGATCACTCCCGAAGGCGTCCGTTTGACGGATTTTGACGGCGCCGCCATCGAGCGCCCCGTGCAGCACATTACCTGGGACCCGATCATGGCCGAAAAGGGCGGCTTCAAGCATTTCATGCAGAAAGAGATTTTCGAGCAGCCGCGCGCCGTGCGCGACACCCTCGTGGGCCGTGTCTCCCTCGATTCAGGGAAAGTGTTCCTCGATGAGATGGATATCACGGAGAAGGAATTCCACGAATTCCAGAATATAAAGATCGTCGCGTGTGGAACCAGTTGGCATGCGGGCCTGGCCGGCAAGTTCATGATGGAAAAGCTGGCGCAGATCCCCGTCGAAGTGGACTACGGCAGCGAATTCCGCTATCGCGACCCGATCGTTGACGGCCGGAGCTTGGTCGTCGTGATCAGCCAGTCCGGCGAAACGGCCGATACCCTCGCAGCCCAGCGCGAAGCACGTCAAAAAGGGGCGAAAACGCTCGCCATCTGCAACGTTGTCGGCTCGATGATCACTCGCGAGGCTTGCGGCACGATTCTCACTCACGCAGGCCCGGAAATCGGTGTCGCATCAACGAAGGCTTTCACGGGGCAGCTCACCGCGCTCGCTTTGTTGGCCCTCCACATCGGAGAAGTGCGCGGCAAGACGTCGCCGGAAGCCGGCAAGAATCTCGCCCAGGAAATGTCGCGCATTCCCCACAAGATGGAGGCCATCCTTCAGCGCGACGAAGAATATGAAGCCCTCGGCCGCCAACTTTTTCGCCATTCCAACTTTTTGTACCTCGGGCGCGGCATCCACTATCCCATCGCCCTCGAAGGCGCGCTGAAGCTGAAGGAAATTTCCTACATTCACGCCGAAGGATATCCCGCCGGCGAAATGAAGCACGGGCCGAATGCGCTGATCGACGAGAATTTGCCCGTCGTCATCATCGCCACGCGCGATGAGAATGACGCCGCCTCCATGACACGTTATGAAAAAACCGTCTCCAACATAAAGGAAGTGAAAGCCCGCGACGGCGTCGTAATCACCGTCGTAACCGAAGGTGATCGCCTCGCGCGCGAAGCCGCCGACCATGTAATCGAGATTCCCGCCGCCCCGGAAATTTTGGCTCCCATCCTCGAAATCCTGCCCTTGCAACTTTTGGCCTACCACATCGCCGTGCGCCGCGGCTGCGATGTCGATCAGCCGCGCAACCTCGCCAAATCCGTCACCGTCGAATAGAGAAGTCCCCATCACTCGCTGGTGTTAGAATTGTGTGGATGGTTCGATATCCTTTTTCCGCGTCGCGCTTTCGATTAACGCCGCGCTTTTTCTCGTTCTGTGCAGCCTTTCTGCTGGCTGCAAGCTTCTGCCCTTCCGCACGGTCCCAAACCCCCGCATCCGGCGAAGGAAAACTCCTTTCGCTCACCGAGGTCGGCTCGCAGAAATATTCCAACGAACAGATCGCTGACCTCTGCGGCCTGAAAGACGTCGCCACGGTTGACCGCAACACCATCCAGGCCGGCGCGGATCGCCTGGCGCATTCGGGATTGTTCTCGAGCGTGCGCTACCGCTATTCCGGCGACGTGGGAGGCATACGCATCACATTTCAGCTGCAGGATGCACCGACGTTTCCCGTCTCCTTCGATAATTTCCCGTGGTTCACCGACGCGGAACTATCCGCCGCACTCGCTCAGTCACGCATACCCTTTCATGGCGAGGCGCCCGCGACAGGAACGATCCTCGATACCATGGCGCAAACTCTCGAAAAAACACTCGCGACCCGCGGCGTTCACGCGACCGTGAAGTATCAGGTGGTTGTTCGTCCTGACACGAATCAAAGAACATTGCAGTTTCGCGTCGAGGGAGCCGATTTAACCGTCACCGCAATTCAGTTCACCGATCCCCTGGCCGCGAATGACCGCACCATTCAGGCTCAATTGTCCCCGCTCATCGGAAAACCATTTTCGCGCCAAGCCATCGAAACTTTCGATTTCAAACGTGTTCGTCCCGTGTACCTCGCCCACGATTATCTGCAGGTTCATTTCGCCGCTCCCAAGGCGCGCTTCGCCGTGGATCCCCTTGGCCCGCCGCCGAAAACCGTCGTCGTGATCGTGCCGATCGATCCCGGCGCCACCTACACCTGGGGAGGGATCACCTGGAACGGCAACCACGCCTACACCAACAGCGACCTTGACGCGCTCGTTAAGGAAACAGGCCTGACGCCGGGTCAACCGGCCAATGGCATGAAAATTGCCGCCCTATTTGAAAGCGTTCAAGCGGCCTACGGACATCGCGGCTACCTCGACGCCACCATCGCGCACAAGAAAGTTTTCGACGAAGCAGCCCATCGCGCCGCCTATCGCGTCGACATTTCCGAGGGCGAACAATACCACATGGGCAACCTGGTTCTCTCCGGGCTTTCCATCGACGCCGAACGTCGCATTCGCCAGGCATGGCGCATTCCCCAGGGGCAGGTCTTCGACAAAACTTTTTACGATTACTTTCTCGCCAAAGGCATCGGCGATGCTCTGAAAGGATTGCCCGCGGCGCAAGATCAGATCGGAAAATTCCTGCAAAAAAATCCCAAGCCGGCGACCGTTGACGTCATGCTCGATTTCCACTAGAAGTCATCAGTCATCTCATAAACGGCCTCAGTCAGGGCACGGCTTCAGCCATGCCGAAAAGGCCTGAAAATTCAGGGGTTTTAACCCCTGAGGTCGGAACTATATTCCGCCAAGGCATTTATGAGCGAGCATTCCGCGCTATACTGTTTCCGCATGAACGACTTCGCACCACAAATAGCTGCAAAAGATATTTCGCGGCCCGGGAAAACGCCGGAATCGAATCCTCCTGATTCCAATCTCGAAGAATCGCGCCGCAAACAGGACCGCATGATTGCCTCCCTGCGGCAAATCGATTCCCTCCTGATCGCTTTTTCCGGAGGCGCCGACTCGGCGTATCTCGCCTGGGCCGCGCATCAGGCGCTTGGCCAAAGGTCGCTCGCCGTCACCGCGCTTTCGCCCAGCTTTTCGGAACACGATCGCGAGGAAGCTCAGCGCTTCGCCATCGCCGCAGGCCTTCGCCACGAATGCATTCAAACCAGCGAATTCTCGAATCCGCTGTACGTCGCCAACAAAGCGGACCGTTGCTACCACTGCAAGGACGAGCTCTTCGACAAGATGGAAGCGCTGGCGCGCGAGCGCGGATTTGCAGCAATCGCTTACGGAATCAACGCGGACGACACGCACGAGTTTCGTCCCGGCCACCGCGCCGCCGCGGAACATCAAGTGCTCGCGCCGCTCTTGACCGCGGGCCTGCGGAAAAGCGAGATTCGCGCCCTGTCGCGCGAAGCGGGCCTCGCTACCTGGGACCGTCCTGCGGCGGCATGTTTATCTTCGCGCGTTGCGTACGGCACCGCCGTCACTCCAGAACTTCTTGCGCGCATCGAGCGCGGCGAGAACTTCATTCGCGATCTTGGCTTCCGGCAATTCAGGCTGCGCGCGCACGGCGAATTGGCGCGCGTGGAAATCGCTCCCGACGAATTGCCGCGCGCACTCGATCCCGTGATGGCGCGGCAGATCGCAACGCGCCTGAAAGAAGTTGGATTCACCTACGTGACCCTCGACCTCGAAGGCTACCGCACCGGCTCCCTCAACGCCTCGCTGAAACCCCAGTAACCCGACAAGCAAAAAATGGCGCGTTTATCCCGAGCGTGAGCGAAGGGCGCGAACGGCGTCCAGCCCCGTGCACCGGGCTCCCCTTTCGAGGAAAAGTCGCAGAGTCTCAAAACGCCAGACTCTGCGCTGCCAAATTAGGATTTAAGGATGTTCAGGAATTTGCGCGGGTCGTTTTCGAAACCCGGAAACGCGGCACCCAAGTCGCGATTCCCGAGGTGCTTGTAAATAATTTCGCCCAGCACGCTGCGAAAATCAGTGGTCACCGCCAAGTCGCGATTCTGATAAAGCTGCTCGTCGTTCATTCCGGGCCATTTCGTGTAAACATGCCCGCCTTTTACGGGCCCGCCCATCACGAACATGCAATTCGCGTGGCCGTGGTCCGTGCCACGGTTGCCGTTCTCGTGCGCCGTGCGTCCGAATTCCGACATGCTGACAAAAACCACATCTTCCATTTGATTGCCCATGTCCTGATGGAACGCGGCAAGTCCCTGCCCCAGGTCGCGCAGCAAGTTGGAGAGCTGGCCCTGCACTCCGCCTTCATTCACGTGATTGTCCCAGCCGCCGCTGTCGAGGAACGCGACTTCCATTCCCAGGTCGGCTTTGATCAACTCCGCAATTTCTTGCAGGCTCCTGCCGAAGCGGCTCTTCGGATACTGCGCGCCATTTGCCGGCTGATAATTATCGGGATCAAGCTTCTTCAGCGAATCGACGGCTTCAAAAGTTTCCTGGCCGACGCCGTGCAAGGCTTGATCCACGCTGCTCGCATACATCGACTCGAACCCGCCTTCGGTCACCTTCGGATTGCCGAACAGATGAAATTGCTTGAGGTCCGGAATCGCTATCGACGACGCTTTGCCGCGCAGCGTCAGCGGCAAATACGGCCCAAAAGCCACGGCGCGAAACGCGGACGCTTTCGGCTCCGGCATTCCCTGCAAAGACCGGTTCAGCCAGCCGTCGTCTGTATTCGACAACCCCGGTGTGCCCGATTCCATGAAGTCCTGCGCGTCGAAATGCGAACGCGTCGGGTCAGGCGAGCCGACTGCCTGCACGACGGCGAGTTGGCCGGAATGAAACAGCGGCTCAAGCGGTTGCAGGCTGGGATGCAGGCCGAAAAATCCATTGAGGTCGATGGCCGCTTCCGCGCCGCCATTCCTCGGCTGCGGAATCGCAATCGTCGGCCGCAGGTGATAGTAATTCGGCTCCGCAAACGGCACGACGACGTTCAGTCCGTCCATCGCGCCGCGCTGGAACAGCACGACGAGCTTCTTTTTATTCGGCGAAGGCGTGTCGGCAATCGCTCGCTGCAAAAATGCCGGCATTGCCGTCATGCCGATCATCGCCACGCCGCCGCTCTTCAGGAAAATTCGTCGCGACATTCTCATGACAGATCTCCTTTGGGAACAATGCCAAAGCAGATTCCTCGTCCCGCAAAATATCCGGGACGCAAAACGCGCGCCGCATGGCCTGCCTGCGGCACGCTGGCTCGTCGGAACGACACCGAAAAACTTTTGCTCGACATACGCCGCTTTCCTGACTACCGGTGCTGAAATTCCGGCGCGCCGAGCACCAGCCCGGCAATCAATCCTTCATTTACGTGCTTGATTGGATCATCGAGCCGCGCCTGAAGAATCTGCGGATCAGAAAGCTGCTCCTCGAGCGTGTCCTTCGTTTGTACGGAAACTTCGCCGCCTAGAAAATCTCCGAGTGCGCGCGAAAGCACCAAATTCGGGTTCGATACCGCGTCCTGGCCGAACAAGACCGGAAGGTCAGTGTTTACACCCGGCATGTGATTTGTCGCCAGCGTCAGCGCGAAATTCAGGCGATTGAGCAGCGCGCCCGCGTTGACCCAGACATCCGCCGTGTCGGCATAGCCTGTAGGAGGCTCGCATTGATAGAGCGGCTCGCCCATGCGCCCCACCCACTGCGCCAATTGCGGAGACACGGTCGTTTGCGCATCCAACACTCTTGCGGCGCTGACGGCAACTTCAAATGGCGTTTTGATTTTCGCGCGATATGTCTCGCGCGACCAGAATTCCGGCGAATAAATCATCGTCTTCAGCACCGCGCGCGTGTCGCCCTCGCTCGAAAGAAACGTCCGCGCCATGCGGTCGACCAGCGCTGCGGGCGGATTGTCGGAGACGAAATGTTGCGCGAGTTCGAACGAGATATGGTGAGCGGTCGCCGGGCTCGTCGCCAGCATGTGAATCACGGCTTCTCCGTCTTTCATGCCGCCGTAATCAATCGTTTTCCCGAGCACGACTTTCGGACCTGCGGCGTGCAGGCGGCCGTTGAAGAAAAATTCTGGATCCTTGCGCGGCGTCCGAATCGTCCATCCCGTCAGGCATTTCGCCACTTCGATCACATCCTGTTGCGTATAGCCGCCGTCCACGCCCAGCGTGTGCAGTTCCATGATTTCGCGACCGTAATTCTCATTGATGCCACGTTCCACCTTTTTCCGAGGCCCTTGCGCCCGCTGCCCATTCGGTCGCCGCTGCATTTGCGGCCCCGCCATGCCCGGAAACAGTGCCTCGAACCGCTGGCGTCGCTGAGCGAGATCCTGTTGCATGTGCTGAAAGGCAATCGGATCGGCGCTGAGCCAATTGTCCAGATAGAACAGCATCGCCGGGCTTTTCGCGGTCGCTGTCAGCAGATCCTCGAACTTGCCCATGGCGTGCGGCCGAATGGTGTTCTCCACATACGAAGTCAGCAACCATCGATCCGCGCCTTTGTTTGCATTGACGTTAAAATGGTTGAACCAGAAATTGCACATCACTTCGTAGAGCTGCCGATTGCTGTAAATCGCGCGGTCCACGGTCGCCAGATCAAGTTCCGCCTGAATCCGCTGCGGTCCCGGCATCGTTTCGTACTGAATCATCGCCGGGTCGGTTCCCTGCTGCCGGAGTTCCTGGCGCTTGGCTTTCATTTTCTGCTGATATTGCTGGCGAAATTCCCGAGGCGTCAATCCCTCGCGCTTTGCCACCTGGTTCGGCGGGGGATATTTTGCGAGCAGTTCTTCCGACGACATATTGAGCGTCTTGAATTCCGCGAGCTTGGCGTGAACGGCGGAATCATCAATCAACTCATAGTTGAGCTGCTGACTGATCCATTTCTCAAGACCCATTTGGCGAATTCGTTCCACGTCTCCGGCTCGCGGTCCATATCCCAGCCGGTCCAGCGCGTGCAAAATGGCCTCGTCTTCCGTCAGTTGCGTAATTGGCAGCTTGCCTTTGAAGGAGCCTGGCAGCCGATATTCGGCTTTCGTTGTGTTCGCGGAAGTCGCAGCCCCCGCTTTCACACCGGGTACCGCAACACACAATGTCAGTCCGAGCGCGAGGCCCAGCACGGCCACACCGGCGACGTCGAGACGCTCGCGTAATCGTGGATAGCGCCGCTTCTCCGGAATGCGCCCGCCGAATGATTGCAAAATCCGCGCTTTTCGCAAGGTTTTCTGCCTCTCGGGTAAGTTTAACCCCGCCTCTGCGGAAAAGTTGCGGCGGCTGACGGCGGGCAGCCTAGCCGTCAACCTGTACTTAAGGGCCAGTTCAGAGCTTTGGCCCCTCGCTGGAAAGCATGGCTTTTCCAGCGGCTTGTTGAAAGAGGCTCTCGATTGTCATGCTCACCGGCGTGAGATTGCCGCAGGTTGCAAAGGCCGAAAGAAACTGCAGATTCCCTGCCTGCGGCAGGCAGGCTCGTCGCATGGCGCCTCGGAATGACAATGAATAGAGTTTTTTCAACAGGTTGCTGGATCTTGTGAAGAAGGAAACGAAGCCCAAAAGCGCGGAGGTTCTTGTCAGGCGATTCATCACGCAATCGGATGTCAACGCGGCGCGTATCGAAATTCATGATCGCTGCGCGCGGAAACCGTCAATCGACCACGTATCCTCAGCCTCGTCGTGCTTCAACACATACACATTCCCGTCGTCGGCCAATACTCGAAAATAGGTCGCTCCCGGCGAATACCATTTGTCATCGACGCGCTCGATCCGATACGTGTGAGCGCCGGCGGAAAATCGCAGCGGTCGCTCATCGGCTCGATAGCCCGAGTAGCATTCGACGCAGATCTCACTCATCGCACTTTACCCTTGCGGATATGAATCGAATTTTTCCTCTTCCGCTCGGCGCTCAGCGTTGTACGCCGCGCCCAGCAACACAACGACCGTCGTCAGGTACATCCAGACGAGCAGACCGATCGCGGCCGCCACTCCGCCATAAACAACGTCATAGGGCAT
>Ga0307374_10015518_pt1 | contig 10232 bp, 9 predicted proteins | sample OX3MG_FD_202532 | JGI IMG/M metagenome (GOLD analysis project Ga0307374, IMG submission 202532) | Soil microbial communities from Risofladan, Vaasa, Finland - OX-3 | ecosystem: Environmental > Terrestrial > Soil > Coastal area > Acid sulfate soil | place: Finland: Risofladan, Vaasa | collected...
AAACACGGCGACGTAGCCGGCCACGACGGCCATGTCGCCGTGAGCCAGGTTGATGACCTTCAACACGCCGAACATCAGCGACAGTCCGCACGCGAACAGCGCGTAGAAGCCGCCGATCAAAACGCCCTGAATGACGACGTTGAGCCACGTCATTCGCTCGCCTCGACGTGTGGCGTCGCGTGGCGCAGCTCCGCACCGAAGTAGGCGTGGTCGATCTGCTCGCTCGTGAGATCCGCCGGAGTCCCCACGAGCGACGTTCGACCTTCGAGCAGGCAGTGAACACGGTCCGCCACGGCCACGCCCTGGGCGACGTCTTGTTCGACGATCAAGATGCTGACCCCCTGGGCGACGATCTCGGGGACGAGAGCGTAGATTCGCTCGATGACGATTGGTGCGAGACCGAGCGACAACTCGTCGAGCAAGAGGACCTTCGGATTCGCCACCAGGGCTCGCCCGATCGCGACGGCCTGTTGTTCGCCACCCGAAAGCTGCCATACGGACTGTTTTCGTCGTCCCGGCATCCACTCGAACAATTCGTAGATACGTGGTATGTCGAAGGGCCCCTTGTTCGCGCGGTAGGCGCCGACCTGGAGGTTCTCTTCGAGTGTCATGGACGAAAACAGACGTCGGCCCTCGGGCACGAGCGAAATTCCGAGCCGCACCCGTCGGTTCGGCGAGAGTTTCGCAAGGTCCACTCCGTCGAACGTCACCAATCCTGACGAGGGTTTATGAAGTCCCGCGATGGTGCGTAGCAGGGTCGACTTGCCGGCGCCGTTCGCGCCGATCATCGCCAGTATCTCTCCGCGACGGAGAGTGAAACTGACGTCGTGGACCGCGCAGAGTTGACCGTGGTACACGCTGAGTCCCGCAACGTCTAAGAGCACCTCACTCATCGCTACCCCGCGACTCCAAGATGCGCCCGCCGAGGTACACCGAACGCACCGCCTCCGACGCCAGCACGGCCGCAGGCTCACCGTCGGCCACCACCACGCCGTTGGCGAGACACAACAGACGATCCACGGTCGACATGAGCGCTCGGACCACGTGTTCAATCCAGACGACCGCAATGCCCTCCGAGCGTAGACCGCGAATGATCGCCGTGAGCTCGTTCACTTCAAGGTCGGTGAGTCCGCCGGCGATCTCGTCGAGCAACACGACCCGTGGCGCCGTCGCCAGCGCACGCGCCAGCTCCAGACGTTTTCGGTGCAGCAGCGCCAGCGATCCGGCCGGTCGATTCGCCAGCGGCGCGAGTCCCGTGCGCTCGAGCGCGCCAAAGGCCAGGTCGTAACTCCTCTGACCGCGCGTCCTCGCTCCCTGCTGGGCGGCGAGTAACGCGTTCTCGAAGACCGTCATGTTCTCGAATGGTCGCGGTACCTGGTACGTCCGGCCAATGCCGGCCCGGGCTCTGCGGGCGGGGCTCAGGTGCGCAATATCCACGCTGTCGAAGCGAATCGTGCCCGAGTCGGGCGCAATATCGCCCGAGATCATCGCGAACAGCGACGTCTTACCAGCGCCGTTGGGGCCCACGATGCCTACCGCGTCGCCTCGCTCCAACTGGAAGGTGATTCTCTCTCCGACTACAACTTGGCCAAACTTTTTAGAGATATCTTCCAGTTGAAGCAGCGACACTGAGGAACCTGTTAGGCGTTGGTCGGCTCGAGCGTGCCATTGAGCGGAACGTGCTTGTTGAGTGAATTGTCAACAACCACCTGCGACCACGCGTACTTCTTGTGACCTACCAACTCCGTCGAGCCTGGCTTCCATTGGACGCCTACGGGCATGATCATGCCGATGCCCTTGGCGGGGCTCGCCAACATTGGATTCGGACTCTTCGAGTTCATGTTGATCGGGCCGCACATGCCGTTGTAGTTGACCGTCTGCAGGGCCTTCGCGAGCGCCAAGCGGTTGTGCGGATTCGTGACCCTCTTCAAGCCCTGGATGGCGACTTCGAAGAGGGCGTACGTGGATCCCATCGACTGCACCCATTGACCGTGTCCGGCCTTCTGGTACGCCGCACAGAACGCGTTCGCGGTCTGACCCGTCAACGACGACCTGTAGGGCGAGTACGGCGTGAACCACGCGTCGGTCGCGACATTGTTCGACAGACTCCCGAGCGCGTACGCGTCGGTTGGGAACAGCATTACCTTGGCGACGGTCGCGAGCTTCGGCTTGTAGCCCTGCTGCGATGCTTGTGTCCAGAACGACTGGAAGTCCGGGGGCAGCGGGCAGTTGATGAACAAGTCGCACGCCGCGCCACCCTTGGCACCTGTCTTGAACGTCTGGATCATTGACGAATAGTCCGTCGTCAAGTCCGTGTACGCACCGCCGTCAACAAAGCTGTAGCCACCGTTCGGGTAGATGGCACCCACCGTTGGTGCGTACGCCGCGCGAAAGGCGTTGCCGTCGGCGTCGTTGGGATACATCTCGGCGACGTTGGAGTTGCAATTCGTCTTCGCTTGAATACGCTGCCACATCGGCACGAATGTGCCGACGAACTGTGGAATGCCGAAAAAGAACATCGAGTTGTAGGTTGGCCCTTTGCCGGTCGCGGCGCCCTGGGGCGAGATCGTCGCTCCCGAGAAGCCTCCCCAGTACGCCTCCCACGGCACGACCGTGGACACGCAGGGAATCTTGTACTGCTCGCACGTGGTGGCAACAGGAATCGTCGTTTCTGGTGCTGAGCTCACCAAGATAATGTCGACTCCGGAGTTGATCAACTCTTGGGTGACCTGTACCGCGACGTTGCCCAGTGACTGGGTGTCCTTTTCGGTGATCTCGATCTTGTACTTCGTCTTGCCTATCGTGATGCCCTTCGCGAAGTAACTCGACGCGCGAATCTCGCTCAAGACGAACGCGTCGGGACCGGCGAAGTCCGCCAGCGAACCGGTGCGTGGCGACACGAAGCCAATCTTGATGGTGTTGGACTTACTCGCGGCGTGCGCGGCGGACACGTCGCCTAGCGTCAAGAGCGCGCCCGAGGCCGCCATTGCACCCGCCGCCTTCAGTCCGAGACGTCGGCCGAACTCAAATCCGCCCCACCCTGGTATACCGTCCGCGCCGTCTGGCTTGATCTCATTTGACATTTATGGTCCCCCCCAATAATGGATGAGTGATTCTTAACACACTATTCCGTACATAACTAATCACTTGTTAGATTTCGCTGAAAAGGCTTTTCTTTTCTCGTTTTCGACCCTACGATGCCGACTGCACGTCACGCATCGACGCGAGCATTTTGCGTGCGGCGAGTCCACCCCGATCGATTTTTACGCTCACCTCGCTCACCTCGCGGCGCTCGTCGGCGCGCTCCTGTAAAACGTTCAACGCGTCGACGTCTTCTTGCACGACGGACGTCTGCATCTTCTCGAGGAAACGGTCGATCTCGTCGTCACCAACGCAGAAGTCACGCGCGAGCGCCCAGAAGTCGTAAACCTTGCGGTCGGTTGACGGCGTCAGTCCGTAGAAAATCTTCATGTGAAAGGCGTGATCGTCCGTGCCGTCGGGCAGTGGTGGTTGACCGACGGGCGCGATGCGCGCGTGCAGAAGGTAGTGGCCCGGCGGCGTGTAGTCAATGTCCTGCCAGCGGTCGACCTTGCCCTGTAGTCCCGTTGTACGTGAGTAGAACGGCGGGCACTCCACCGCGTTCATGTGGCGAAAAACGCGCACAACGCCGTTCTCTTCATCGACTTCGACCTCAAGGGGCGTCGTAGCCACTTCGGGCGTGCCAATTGAGCCATTGTGCAAGAACGTCTCGTGCGAGAGGTCAAGCAGATTGTCGACCAGTAGATCAAAAGAAGCGGAGATCTTCGCCACGCCCGACACGCACGCCCAGTGTTCGGTGTCGACGAGCCAGGGCGTCGCCGGCAGTTTCAACTTGTCGGCCTCGCCGTGCCCCATCCAAATCCAGATCAGAATCCCCTGCTCCACAATGGGATAACTGCGCACGTTGGCGCGACTTGGAATTCGATCTTGGCCCGGAACGGCGACGCACGTACCTGAGCAGTCGAACGTGAAGCCGTGATAACCACAGACCAACTGCTCGCCCACGACCGTACCCAGCGAGAGTGGATAGCCGCGATGCGGGCACTGATCGGCGAACGCCGTGACGCGACCCGACTCGCTTCGAAAAATGGCGACGTGCTCGCCTAGTATTTGTCGCGAAAGCGGCTTCGCGTCGAGTTCTGAGCTGAGTGCCGCGACGTACCAGTTTTCTCGTAAGAACATGGTTCCCCCTTGCTCCACATCGACGACGACGAACGGCACTTCGACGCCGTCGCGCATCGAGGCTTTCGAGCGCAAGTTACCAAAACTGTGATAAGGAAGCAAGGAAGTTTTAACTAGGGGGTACATATGTCATTTCTTGACGGCGCGGCGTGGCAAGGAAACATTTCGCTCGACGGATGGCGCCCCGGTGGTGGCGGTGACGCTCCCTCCATCGAGCCCGCGACCGGTGAGGAACTGGCCCGTAGCGGCCTAGCCAGTGTGCCGGACGTGACCCGGGCCGCCGAACTCGGCGTCGCTGCGCAAAAGGAGTGGGCCGCGCGTCCCTACAACGAACGCGGCGCGATTCTTCGTCGCGCGGGCCAGATCTTCTTGGACAACGCCGCCGAACTCTCGAGCTGGATCGTTCGAGAGTCGGGGGGCATTCCCCCGAAGGCCGATCTCGAGATTCACATCGCGGCCGAAGAGTGCTTCGAGGCGGCCGCACTCGCCTCACACCCCACTGGCGAGATTCTTCGAAGTGAGCAGCCACGACTGAGCTTCTCCCGGCGCGTGCCGGTGGGCGTCGTCGGCGTCATCGCGCCGTTCAACTTTCCACTCATTCTTTCGATCCGGTCGGTCGCGCCCGCACTTGCCCTCGGTAACGCGGTGATCTTAAAGCCCGACCCGCGAACCGCCGTGTGTGGTGGCGTCATCCTCGCGCGCGTCTTCGAAGAGGCGGGCGTCCCCCAGGGTCTGTTCTCGATGTTGCCCGGTGGTATCGACGTCGGTGAGGCACTCGTCGTCGAACCGAGTGTCCGCGTGATCGCCTTTACGGGCTCCACCGCGGCTGGACGGAGCGTCGGCTCGCTGGGCGCCAAGCACTTGAAGCGTGTCCACCTCGAACTCGGGGGCAACTCGGCGCTTATCGTGATGGCCGACGTGGACCTGGAAAAAGCCGTGTCCGTCGGGGCGTTCGGCTCCTTCTTGCACCAGGGCCAGATCTGCATGACCACCGGTCGTCACATCGTGGATGCGTCCATCGCGAAGGAGTACGCGTCGCTTCTGGCCGAACACGCCAACCACCTCCCCGTCGGTGACCCCAAGAGTGGTCAGGTCGCCCTCGGACCCCTGATCGACGCCAAGCAGCGTGACCGCGTTCACACGATGGTCAGCGACACGGTGAGCGCCGGCGCGACGCTCTTGGCCGGAGGGACGTTCGAAGATCTCTTCTACCGTCCGACCGTGCTCACCGACGTGCCCACGTCGTCGCGCGCGTACTGCGAGGAAGTCTTCGGCCCCGTCGCACCCGTGGTCTCGTACTCCTCACTCGACGAGGCCGTTGCAATGGCGTCGGCGAGTCCCTACGGTCTCTCGCTCGGCATTCTCTCGGCTGACGGTCTGCGTGCTTTGGAACTCGCGAGTCGCATCCCCACGGGCGCCATCCACATCAACGATCAAACGGTGGCCGACGAAGCCGTCATCCCCTTTGGCGGCACGGGTAGCTCCGGCAACGGTTCACGAATGGGTGGCCTAGCGAATCTCGACGCGTACACCGAGACCCAGTGGGTCACGGCGCAAGCCGACCTGCCGATCTACCCCTTCTAGAGCGAGTTGAGGTCAACGTAGTTTCGCGCCAGCACGGCGGACGCTTCGTGTGAGTGCACGGCTTGACGAAGACGAGCCAGTTGCACGCCGTTCTCGAAGTCGTCCTCGTCGCTAGGGTGCAACATCTGGGTCATGTAGTTCGAGAACTCCTCGGCGCGCCACACTCGTTCGAGACAGGTAGCCGAGTACGTTGCCAGTAGGGAGTCGTCGCTTTCTTGCAGTTGCGCGAGGAGTGCCCTAGCTAACACGCGCACGTCGCCGAGCGCCAGATTCATTCCCTTAGCGCCCGTTGGCGGCACGATGTGGGCGGCGTCGCCGGCCAAGAACAGCCGACCGTGACGCATCGGTGAGACGACGACGCTACGCATGTTGGTGATGGAGCGCTCGACGATGGGACCTTGACGCAGCTCGGACGTCGCGTCGGTGGCGAGACGCACGTTCAGTTCGTCCCAGATTCGATCGTCCGACCAGGCGTCCAGCGTGTCACTCGGACGCACGCCCAGGTAGAGCCGACTCAACGTCGTCGAGCGCATCGAATAGAGGGCGAAACCGCTCTCGTGACGACAGTAGATGAGCTCTTCGGACGTGGGCGGCGCCTCTGCCAAGATCCCGAGCCACGAAAACGGGTACGTCCGTTCGTACTTTCGAAACAGCGACGCCGGAATGGAACGATTGGCGACACCGAAACTCCCGTCACATCCCGCGACGTACTGACACGAGATACGGAGCTTTCCCTCTGAGTCCTCTCCTTCGACGAACGCCTCATCGGAAGTGAGCCCGTCGATGACGGCGACCTCAGCGTTGAACAAGAGTGGCGCGCCCGACTGGAGCCGCAGCGCGATCAAGTCCTTCACCACTTCTTGTTGCCCGTAGACCGTGATGGTCTTACCGTCGGCGAGCTCACTGAGCGGAACGCGATACGAGTGTCGCTCGAAGCGAAATTCGACGCCGTGGTGGACGAGACCCTCGCGTCGTAGACGCTCCCCCGCGCCCGCCTCGTCGATCAGGTTCGCGACACCGAATTCGATAACTCCCGCTCGCACCCGTTGTTCGAGATATTCGCGACTGCGTCGCTCGAGGACGACGTTATCGACGCCTTCGCGCTCGAGAAGGTGGCCGAGGAGTAGGCCTGCGGGACCAGCGCCGACGATGACGACCTGGGTTCGCAACTCCTTCACAAATCTCTCCTTTAACGAGCGGCTCCAACAGACGGAGGACCGCTGTCCTCCAGCGTGGCCGAAGATATAGTGTACTGTTCAGTTAATTAAAACCTAATGTACACGGGGGTGGCCGACCAGCATCGTTGCGGGGTCGCTCGCGTCGGAGGAACTCATGGCCGTGGTTGTCCGCAACACACCTCGAACTGACCTCGCACTCGTTGACGCCCTCGGCGCCTTTGGCGTAGCGACCATTCACGAGTCCCAAGAACGCACGGGACTCTTCGCCTCGCGTCTTCGACCAATCTTTCGTCCCGTTCGCGTCGCGGGAAACGCGTTGACCTGTCAGGTCGCGCCCGGTGACAACTGGTCCATCCTCGTCGCCGTCGAGCAGGCGAAGCTAGGCGACATCATCGTCGTCTCACCGACGAGCCCCTGCGACGACGGCTACTTCGGCGAACTCTTGGCCACCAGTTTCGTGGCGCACGGCGTGCGCGCTCTCGTGATTGACGCGGGGGTGCGCGACGTGGCCGAACTGACGACCATGCAATTTCCAGTGTGGTCGAAGTCCATCAGTGCCCAAGGCACGGTCAAGGAGACGCCGGGCAACGTCCAAGTGCCGATTATCTGCGCGGGTGCCTACGTTCGTCCGGGCGACGTGATCGTCGCCGACGACGACGGCGTCGTAGTCGTGCCGCGCGAAAGCGTGCCGACGGTCCTCGACGCCTGCCAGGCTCGCGAGGACGCCGAGGCGGTGAAGCGCACACAGTTGGCCGCGGGACAACTGGGACTCGACATGTACGTCATGCGAGAGAAGCTCCGAGAGCGGGGCCTTCGCTACGTGGACGGGCCAGTACCATGACATCCCAGACGGCGATTCCCTGCTCGGTGTATCGAGGGGGCACGTCGAAAGGCCTCTACTTTCACGCTCACGATCTACCCGACGACGTCGCGACGCGCGACGTCGTCCTGCTCGGCGCCCTTGGCTCACCCGACGCTCGCGAGATCGACGGCATGGGCGGCGGTCATCCCCTCACGTCCAAGGTGGCGATCGTACGCGTGTCCGATCGACCCGAAGCCGACGTCGACTACCTCTTTCTTCAAGTATGGCCAAACCGGCCTGACGTCTCGGACTCGCAAAACTGCGGCAACCTCCTCGCCGGAGTGGGTCCCTTCGCGCTCGAGGAAGGACTGCTCGGTCCACGCGGTGAGACGACCGACGTGCGCATTTGGATGGAGAACACGCAGAGTCTGGCGGTCGCCACGGTCGAGACGCCCGGTGGGGTCCTGCGCTACGACGGGTCCACGCGTATCGACGGGGTGCCCGGGACGAGTGCGCCCATCTACATTGAATTCCTCGACGTCGCCGGTGCTTCGTGCGGCAGCCTGCTGCCCACCGGGAACGTCAGCGACATCATTGAGGGCGTGCGCGTGACGTGCGTCGACAACGGCATGCCGGTCGTGTGCGTGAAGGCCGACGATCTCGGCCTCACGGGTTACGAAGACCCTCTCGAGATCGAAGCCAACACGGACGTCTGCGAAACGGTGGAACGCATCCGCCGCGTAGCCGGTCCGCTCATGAATCTCGGCGACGTCACGTCCAAGAGCGTCCCTAAGGTCAGCTTGCTCGCCCCGGCGAAAAGTGGCGGCGTCGTCATGACGCGAACCTTCATTCCCCAACGCGTCCACGAAGCGATCGGTGTCTTCGGCGCGCTGTCAGTGGCGACGGCCTGCCTCATTCCCGGCTCCGTCGCGAACGAGGTCGCCGGCGTTGTCGCGACGACGTCGCGGGTAACCCTAGACGTCGAGCACCCCACCGGGTACTTCAGCGTCTCGATGGACGTGTCGAGTGACGACGGTGCCGTCAAGGTGAACTCGGCCGCTCTCCTCCGGACGGCGCGGCTCTTGATGCGCGGCGACGTCTTCGTGCCGTCTCTTCTGTGGGTGCGTCCGTGATCATTGACTGTCACGGCCACTACACCACGGCGCCCGAAGCGCACAACCTATGGCGCGAAGCGCAGATCGCGGCCTACGAGTCGGGCGAACCTTTCCCCTCGTACCCGACGATCTCTGATGAGGAGATCGTCGACACCATCGAGAACAACCAGCTACGGCTGTTGCGAGAGCGCGGCGCCGACATGACGGTCTTCTCACCGCGCGCCTCGGCGATGGCGCAACACGTGGGTGACGAAACCGTGAGTCGCGCGTGGGCTCGGGCGTGTAACGACCTCATAGGTCGCGTGGTCGATCTCTTCCCCGAGTCTTTCGTCGGCGTCTGCCAACTGCCTCAGTCACCGGGCGTGGCCATCGAACGGTCCGTGGACGAACTCGAACGTTGCGTGGAGGGACTGGGTTTCGTCGGTGTCAACCTGAATCCTGACCCGAGCGGCGGCTGGTGGAACTCCCTCCCCCTCACCGACCCTTCGTGGTACCCGATGTACGAAAAGATGGTGGAACTCGACGTGCCCGCGATGATCCACGTCTCGGCGAGCTGTAATCCGAATTTTCACTCGACCGGTGCGTACTACCTCAACGCGGATACGACGGCCTTCATGCAGCTCCTCCAGGGCGATCTCTTCGCCGACTTTCCGGACCTGCGCTTCATCATCCCCCACGGCGGCGGTGCCGTGCCCTATCACTGGGGACGTTTCCGAGGTCTCGCCGACATGCTGGAAAAGCCCCCACTCGCGGAGCACCTGATGAAGAACGTGTTCTTCGACACCTGCGTCTACCACCAACCCGGCATCGACTTGCTCTTCGACGTGATCAACCTTGACAACATCCTTTTCGGCTCAGAGATGTTGGGCGCGGTGCGCGGGGTCGATCCAGAGACGGGCCACCACTTCGACGACACCAAGAGGTACGTCGACGACCTCGCTCTCTCTGACGACGACCGAGCACGGATCTACGCCGGGAACGCTCGCCGAGTGTTTCCCCGATTGGACAAGTCGCTGTCGTCACGAGGCGTCTCGTGACCAACACCTTCACCGTGGACGCTAACTGGCTGGCGTTCGACCCCGATCCGTCTCCGCCGACGTTTCAACTGCCACCGGGAACCGTCGACGCGCACTGTCACGTTTTTGGACCCGGTGACCGGTTCCCCTACGCGCCCGAGCGCAAGTACACCCCGTGTGACGCGAGCATGGAGCAACTCTTTCAGCTCCGCGATTTTCTCGGCGTCGAGCGAAACGTCCTCGTGCAGGCAACGTGTCACGGCACCGACAACGCCGCCCTGCTCGACGTCCTCGCGTCGTCGAAGCATCGCGCTCG
>Ga0307374_10015525_pt1 | contig 10229 bp, 9 predicted proteins | sample OX3MG_FD_202532 | JGI IMG/M metagenome (GOLD analysis project Ga0307374, IMG submission 202532) | Soil microbial communities from Risofladan, Vaasa, Finland - OX-3 | ecosystem: Environmental > Terrestrial > Soil > Coastal area > Acid sulfate soil | place: Finland: Risofladan, Vaasa | collected...
TGGTGGTACGCGTGTCGCCTCCCGGTGAACTGGAAGCTCGCCGAAGAGGCGTTCATGGAGCAGTACCACGTGGTGGAGACGCATCCCCAGCTCGTCATCGCCGGGAGGGTCCCGCCGCGCAGCGGCGGGACAACCGACCCACGGACTCTCGTCGATGCGGAGATCCACTACCTGCGCACGATGTGCAAGGGCATGGCCGGGATGGTCCACGCCAACGACGTACGCATCGCCGAGGGCCTGCGCGACATCGATCTGCCGGCCGACCCGGAGCTGGCCATGTCGACCTGGAACCGGACGCTCAATGACGCCATCGTGGACTGGCACCGGACGGTGGGATCGGACATCCCCGACCTCAACGATCTCGAGTCGCGAGGGCTCAATGAGCCGATGGGGTACTGCTTCCCGCACTACTTCGTCCTGCCCATGTACAGCAGCGCCTCCTCCTACCGCTTCCGCCCCCTGGGACCGGAGGAGACACTGATGGAGATCTGGTCACTCACACGGTTCCCCGAGGGCGACGAGCCGGCAAGGCCCACGCCGCCCGAGCCGTGGGAGTGTGACGATCCACGCTGGCCGCCGATCCCCGCCCAGGACTTCTCGAACCTCCCGAGGCAGCAGCGGGGCCTGCATGCCAGCGGATTCGAGTACATGCGCCTGTCCGAACGCGCCGAGGGGGGGATCGCCAACTTCGAGCGGACCCTCGACGGCTTCCTCGCCGGCCTTCCGTACGACAAGCTGCTGCCGGCGCTGCAGGCGGTCAACGTGAATCCCCTGGAGAGCTCCATTGCCGACATCGACCTCTGAGTGCAGTCCTTGATCGTGACCGGAGCGACGACCTGGCCGGAGAGGCTGACGTGACGACGAAGAGCACGCATGCCGAGGTGGTCGAGGGAGTTCGCGCCACCATCGCCGCGTACACCCAGGCCCTGGACGACGGCCGGACAGACGACGTCGTCGCCACTTTCTGCCCGGACGGTGTCTGCGAGATCCCGGGCATGGGCACCCACCGGGGCCACGACGCTCTGCACGCCGCCTACTCTGCATGGACGCCGAGGCGGCCCCAGCGCCACCTGGTCCTCAATACCGTCGTCGCCGAGCGAGGCGACACCGAGGCCACCGCCGTCAGCGATGTCGTGTTCCTCCTGCTGGGCGACTCCGGCTGGTCGATCCAGCTCGTAGGCCGCTACCACGACACCCTCCACCACGACGGCGGCGGGTGGCGATTTCACCATCGCGCCGCCACGTTCGCAACGGACGACTCATCACCCAAGGGGATCGCATGAACGACGACGCCGCCATCGACTACGACGCCATCGACTTCTTCCGCGGCAACGAGCTGGTCGCCGATCCGTACCCGTACTTCGACTGGCTGCGAACGCAGTGCCCGGTTCGCCGCGAACGGCAGCAGGACGTCTACATGGTGACCGGGTACGACGAGGCGTGCGCCGTCTACACCAACACCGACTCGTTCTCATCGTGCAACTCGGTCACAGGGCCGTTCCCCGGCTTCCCCGTCCCACTGGCGGGCCGCGACGATGTGAGCGACCTGATCGAACAGCACCGCGACGAGCTGCCCTTCAGCGACCAGCTCACGACGATGGACCCGCCCGCGCACCGCGACCACCGGCACCTGGTGATGCGGCAACTCACGCCGAAGAGGCTGAAGGAGAACGAGGAGTTCATGTGGCGGCTCGCCGACCGCCAGATCGACGGGTTCATCGGGAGTGGCGAGTGCGAATTCATCAGCGCCTATGCCAACCCGTTCACCCTGTTCGTCATCGCCGACCTCCTCGGCGTCCCCGAGGGCGAGCACGGTGAGTTCCGAGATGCGTTGGGGCGCCGGCCCGACAACAACGCCGTCGGCAGCACCAAGGACTCGATGTCGCACAACCCCCTCGAGTGGCTCTACGAGCGCTTCAGCCGCTATATCGAGGACCGGCGCCGCGCACCGCGTGACGACGTACTGACCGCGCTGGCGACCACGACGTTCCCGGACGGTGAGCTTCCCGAGGTCATCGACGTGGTCAGGGTGGCCGCCAACGTCTTCGCCGCCGGGCAGGAGACGACGGTCCGCCTGCTCGGCGCCACCCTTCAGCGCATCGCTGAGCGGCCCGAACTGCAACAGCTCCTACGCGGACGACGCGAGCTCATCCCGAACTTCGTCGAGGAGACGCTGCGGATCGAGGCCCCGGTGAAGGGCGACTTCCGGCTGGCCCGGCGCAAGACAACCGTTGCCGGGGTCGACATCCCCGCCGGTGCGACACTGATGGTGCTCAATGGAGCGGCGAACCGCGACCCCCGCCACTTCGAGGAGCCGGCCGAGTTCCGTGTCGACCGCGGCAATGCACGCGAACACCTCGCCTTCGGACGCGGTGTCCACAGTTGCCCGGGAGGTTCGCTCGCCCGCATGGAGACGCGGGTCAGCATCGAGCGGCTCCTCGACCGCACGGCCGACATCAGCATCTCCGAGGCGCACCATGGTCCCCCGGCTGACCGCCGCTACCAGTACATGCCGACGTACATCCTTCGCGGCCTGACCCGGCTGCAACTGGAGCTCACCCCGGCCGGGTCAGGGGCCGACGGACGTTGAGGAGCCATCCGCACATCGAGTCGGGCCCCGCCAATTCCGGACCGGGGGCACGCCACCCACTCCAGAGCTAGCCGTGCCGTCCGACCGACTTCCGACCCGATTCCCCACGTTCGACGATGTGGCCGACGAGCGCAGGCACCGCAAGCAGCGCCTCGCCGGCGCACTCCGGCTGTTCGGCCAATTCGGATTCGATGAGGGAGTGGCGGGTCACATCACCGCACGAGATCCCGGGCTCCTCGACCACTTTTGGGTCAATCCGCTCGGCATGAACTTCAAGCTCATCCGGGTGAGGGACCTGATCCTCGTCAACGACCGCGGCGAGGTCGTGGACGGCAACTGGCCGGTCAACAGGGCTGCGTTCGCCATTCACTCCCAGATCCATGCCGCTCGCCCCGACGTCGTTGCGGCTGCGCACGCCCATTCCGTGCACGGCAAGGCGTGGTCGTCACTGCGCCGTCCGCTCGATCCCCTGACGCAGGACGCGTGCGCATTCTATGGCGACCACGCGGTGTTCGATGACTACACCGGCGCCGTGCTCGACATCGAGGAGGGCAAGCGCATCGCTCGGGCACTCGGCGGCCACAAAGCCGTGATCCTCTCGAACCATGGGTTGCTGACCGTCGGCCGGACTTCGGTGGACGAAGCGGCGTGGTGGTTCATCACGATGGAGCGAACGTGCCAGGCCCAGTTGCTGGCGGAGGCGGCCGGTGCGCCCGTGCTCATCGATCCGGAACAGGCAGAGAGGACCGCGCCCCAGGTGGGGCCGCCCATGGCGGGATGGCGGGCGTTCCAACCGCTCTACGAGTGGATCGTGACGACCCAGCCCGACCTGCTGGACGAATGAGCGCCCCTCTCGTGACGAGTCTCGCCGTGTACCCCTGGTACGGGGCCCGACAAAGGAGGACCGGATGATCGTCGTCGTCGTCAAGCAACCCGTGCGTGCCAAGTACGCGGACGAGTGGCCGTCCCTCGTGGAGGAGTTCACGACGGCTACACGGGCAGAGCCTGGGAACATCTCCTTCGATTGGTACCGGAGCAGCGAGGATCCGAACCTGTGGATTCTCATCGAGGTCTTCCGTGACCGCGAGTCGGGGGACGCACATGTCGAGTCCGCCCACTTCAAGGTGGCGATGGAGCAGATGCCCCGCCTTCTGGCCGCCGCCCCGGAGATCATCAATGTCGAGGTCCCCGGCGACAGCTGGTCACAAATGAGCTGACCCACGGCCTCGGTATCCGGCGTCGTCGACATGCGCTCCCGATCGGCCTCGGACGAGCGTTCAGATGTACATGCCGCCGTTCACGCCGATCACCTGGCCGGTGATGTAGCTGCCGCCGTCGGAGCACAGGAACGAACAGGCGGCCGCGATGTCCTCTGGAAGCCCGGCCCGGCCGAGCGGGACCATGGGCCCGACCACGTCGACGCCGGGAAAGTCCCCGGAGGCCTCGGCGTTCCGGGCCATCGGGGTGTCGACCAGGCTGGGCGGGATGGTGTTGACCGTGATGCCGCTCCGAGCGAGTTCGACCGCCAGAGCCTTGGTGAGCCCGATGACACCACCCTTGGACGCGGCGTAGTGGGCCATATTGGGAGCGCCGGACTGGGCGCTCGACGACGAGATGGTGACGATGCGTCCCCACTGGGCGCTGAGCATGTCGGGGAGGGCGGCCTGGACGCAGGAGAAGGTGCCGGTGAGATTGACCTCGATGATCCGGTCCCACCCGTCGGCCGTGATGTCGAGGACCGGGGTGAACGCCTCGATCCCGGCGCTGGTGACGAGGATCTCGACGGGGCCGAGCTCGGTCCGAACCCGGTTGAACCCGGCGTCAACCGATGCCCGCTCGGCGACGTCGACTTCGACGGCAACGGCCGTCGCACCTTCGCTCCGCAACTCGCCGGCGGCTGCCTCGGCCGCCGATTTCTGGCAGTCGACGACGGCGACGCTGTGGCCATCGGCCGCGAACCTTCGGGCCACGCCGAGGCCGATCCCCGAAGCCCCGCCGGTGACGACGGCGACGCGGCTCACCGGCCGTCCTGCGCGACGTCGAACTCGAGGTGCAGCTTGGAGAGCCCCCGCAGGATCCAGGTCGGCTCGTACTGGAAGTGCCGAGCACCGGCAGGTCCGTGGTGCTCCTCGGACAGGCGGATGTTCCGCGTACGGGCGAGGATGCGCTCGAGACTGATCCGGCCCTCGGCCCGTGCCAGTGGGCCACCCGGACACGAGTGGGCGCCCCGCCCGAAGGCCACGTGGGACTGGGCGTTCGGGCGATCTGCACGGAAGTCGGCGGGACACTCGAAGTGCCGCGGGTCGCGGTTGGCGGCGCCGTTGAGCAGCATGACCGGGGTGCCGGCCACGATCTCGACACCGCCGACCGAGGTCGTGCGGCGCGCGAGACGGAAGTCGGCCTTCACCGGGCTTTCGACCCGCAGGACCTCTTCGAGGAAGTCGGTGATCCGGTCACTGTCGGCCCGCAGCTGGTCCTGAAGCTCCGGATGCTCGGCGAGCTGCTTCAGCGCTGCCGCGAGCAGCCGGGCGGACGTCTCCTGTCCGGCGGCAAAGAGGAATGTCGAGGTCCGCACCACCGAGGTCACCTCCGGCGTCGTCCCGTCGGCGTAGGTGGCCAGTGCCAGGTCGGTGAGCACGTCCCGGCGCGGCTGACGTCGCCGGTCCTCGACATACTCGGTGAACCACTCATCGAGCCAGGCGAGGGGGTTCTCCCCCGGACTGCCACTCTCACCGGTGCCCACCTCGCCCACGGTGCCGCTCAGGCCGAAGCCTTCACGGAAGCGTCGGTGGTCCTGCTCGGGCACCCCGAGCAGGTCGGCCACCACCAGCATGGCGAAGGGCTGGGTGTAAGCGCTGATGAACTCGCACCGGCCGTCTCCGAGGAACTCATCGAGTTGCTCGTCGGCGAGGCGCCAGATGAACTCCTCGTTGTCCTTCAATCGTTTCGGTGTGATCAGCCGCATCAGCAGGCCCCGTTCACGGGTGTGGTCGGGCGGGTCCATCGTCACCATGTGCTCGTGCATCGGCAGCGTGTCCCGGTAGAGGTCGACGACGTCATTGACGTCGTCGCCCTCCAGCGGGACCGGGAAGGTGGCGAACGGGCCGATCACCGAGTTGCACGAGGAGAACGTCTCGTTGTCCCGGTACACCTCGGTCGTCTCGTCGTAGCCGGTCACCGCCACCACCCCGAGATGCGGGAGTGGAAGCACCGGGCACTCCGACCGCAGTTCCTCGAAGTACGGGTACGGATCCTCGACCAACGACTCGTCGAAGAAGAAGTCGGTCGTCTGCCAGTCGCTCAACCCGGTCTCCCTGTCGTCGATGCTGCGCACCTGCACAGCAATACTGAGCAATTGCTTAGCACCGGTTCCCATGCTGTGCCAAGGTAGCGGTGTGACAGCCGCCACCTCGCCCCGCCGTCTCGGTGCTGTGGATTCGAAAACTCGCGCCCAGCTGCTCGACGCCGCCGAACTGCTGCTCCTCGACGAGGGCTACGCCGCCGTCACGTCGCGCCGGGTCGCAGCGAGGGCCGGCCTCAAGCCGCAGCTCGTCCACTACTACTTCCGGACGATGGACGATCTCTTCTTGGAGGTCTTCCGGCGCCGCGCCGAGGAGAACGTGGCACGCGTCGAGCGGGCGATCGCTACGGATGGGTCACTGCGGGTGCTCTGGCAGCTGAACGACGACCCCCGCGGGGCCAGATTCAACATCGAGTTCGTGGCCCTGGCGAATCACCGCAAGGACATCCGCACCGAGATCGCCCGATACGCCGAGCGGTTCCGGGCTGCCCAGCTGGAGGCCATGACCACTGCGCTGCGGGCGATCGGTGTGACCGACGACGTACTCCCACCCATCGTGGCCTTGCTCATGATGACGGGCCTCTCCCAGGTCTTGGCCCTGGAGGACGCCCTCGGCGTGACCGTGGGCCACGACATCACCCGATCGTTCGTCGAACGGGCGATCGTCCAGGTCGACCCGAGGTCCCCCGACACCTAGCCCCAGCCCCAGTCTCGCCGGCGATCTCCGATCGGCGTCACCCGCTACCCCGCCGGCACGACGCCGCGGGGCAGAACCAGCGGAAGGTCGTTGTACGTGGCGATCCCGGGCGCCGCGGCCACGACGGCCGGTATGGCGTTGATCGGGGGCATCGCCGTCATGATGTGACCGAGCACCATGAAGTCGTCCACGGTCTCGGCCTGGAAGTCGGCCGGCGGGAGGAAGCTGATGTTCGCGGTGACCGTCGGCCGCCCGTCGATCCGGATCATCCAACCGTCCTGGTCGATCTTCCAATCGGGGTCCAGCGTCTGACCCTTTCGCCACCGCACGTTGAGCTCGACGACAGCCCTGTCACCCAGGAATCCCTTCCAGCTGGCCGCGACTCCAGCGACACATCCGGAACCGATGGTCCACGACCCGAGGTCGAGATCGGCCGTGGTCTGCGCGTACTCTGCGTCGCAGCGGACATCATCCAGCTCGACACCGAGCGCATCCGCCACCATCCGGACCGCCTCTCCGAAGACCGCCGTGCCCTGTGCCGTCATCGACTGGAGGTCGGGGTGGTCGATCGGCCTGCCGAAGCCCACGGGGAGCTCGGTCGCGGGTGAGTCGTAGAACGTCGTATCGGCCGACTCGTTGACCGTCACCTTGTCGACCCGGTCGCAGATGCTTGCCGAGACGATGGCCAGCAGCTCGGCGAACCCGGGGCTGATGCCGGTGCCGAACATCGTCGATCTTCCGCGCCGGCACGCCTCGGCGATCCGGTCGCGATCGTCGCCCAGGTTGTGGCCGGTGATGAACGCTGCCGTCGCCACGACGTTCACACCCGCCGCCAGGATGTGCTCCAACTCGCCGACGTCCAGCCACATCGGGTTGTAGACCACGCAGTCCGGCTTCAGGTGCAGCAACGCCTCGATGTCATTGGTGGCCACCACGCCCAGCGGGTCGATCCCGCACAGCTCACCGACGTCCCGGCCGACCTTCTCCGCCGACCAGGCGAAGCACCCGACCAGCTCGAGGGCGGGGTTGGTCACGATCGCCTGCACCGAGCTCTTGCCGACATTGCCCGTCGTCCACTGGACGACGCGGTATCGTGAGTTGTTGGGCACTCGCACAGCATACCGTCCGGCCATCCGGCGGACCGGGGCCACCGCCCGGGGCGTCGAGGTCGACGCCGATCGACGGGTCCACACCGGCCCGACCGTGCGGTAGGGAAATCCACCCGTCGCCGTCAGGCCCGACGGTGCTCAGCCACCGGTGGCGCGGAGGGCTCCGGTGTCTCGTCGGCGGGACCGTGGGCGCTCCCAACCAACTCCGACCGGAACGCATCGGCCGGGGCGGACAGCGGGATGTCCTTCCGCGTGGCCAGGGCAAGGGACCGGACGATCGACAATCCTCTGATCTCGAGTACCCGGATGCCCGGTTGTGTGGCCACACTGACCCGACTGACGAAGGCCAGGTTGTCCGTCACGGCCACCATCCGCAGCATCGTCGGGATGGACCGCAGCTCCATGACCACGTCGACGTGGACGGAGGCGCCGCGGAGCGCTGTGTCGATGCACTGGCGAATGGCGCTTCCCGCCTCGAAGGCCACGAGGGGACTGCCCTCGAGCTCGCCGGCATGCAGTCCCGACCGCGAGGCAAGTGGGTGCTCGGATCTCACCACCGGGACGATCTCGTCGGACACCAGCAGTTCCATCTTCAGGTCCCTGTCGACGATCGGGAGGGTGAGGATGCCGAGTTCGAGATCACCCCCACTCACCGAAGCCGCGATCTCACTGCTCCCGGCCTCCTTCACGTAGAACCGGACTCCGGGGTGCCGGGCCCGGAACGAGGCGATGGTGGCCGGCAGCAGGAACGAGGTGACCGTGGCGCCGCCACCGATGCGCACGGTGCCGCGCTCGAGGTTCTGCTGCTCCGCGATGGTCCGGCGGACCCGGTCGTAGCGCGCCACGATCCCCCTGCCCTCGTCGAGGACCTGGCCCCCGAGATCGGTGAGCTCGACGCCGTGCCGGGTGCGCACCAGCAACTGGGTGCCCAGATCGGCCTCGAGCTGTTGGAGCCGGCGGGAGAGCGCGGACTGGCTCACGTGCAGCCGGGCGGCGGCATCGGTGATCGAGCCGGCATCGGCCACGGCGATCAGCGATCGGAGCAGCACCAGGTCCATCTATGCGATTATTGCATGCTATTTGAGCTATCTTTGCGCTTTACACAATCACACGCCTGACGTACCTTCGGAAGAGTGCTCGACGACTACCGAATGCTCGAAGCCGAGCGGGCCGGGCTCGGCATCCCGCCGTCGCCCCTGAGCTCCGCCCAGGTGACCGAACTCGTCGGCGCCCTCGGGTCGGCCGACGACGAGCTCGCCGCGGCCCTGGTCGATCTGCTCACCCACCGTGTCCCCCCGGGCGTCGATGACGCGGCACAGGTGAAGGCGGCCTACCTGGCGTCGGTGGCCCGCGGCGGACCGGTGGGCGACGCCATCAGTCCGAGCACGGCGGTCCAGCTGCTCGGCACCATGTTGGGCGGCTACAACGTGCCGGTACTGGTCGAGCTGTTGGAGAGCCCAGAGCTCGGCGCCCGTGCCGCGCAGTCCCTCTCGGCCATTCCTCTGGTCTTCGACTCCTTCCACGACGTGGTCGGCCTGGCCCGGACCGGGCATCGGCACGCCGGCTCGGTGCTCCGGTCCTGGGGCGCTGCGGACTGGTTCACCCGTCGCCCCGCCGTCGCACCGGTCCTCCACCTGACGGTGTTCCGGGTCGACGGTGAGATCAACACCGACGATCTGTCCCCGGCCACCGAGGCATGGTCGCGGGCCGACATCCCCCTCCACGCACTGTCGCTGCTGGCCAACCGGGCCGATGTCGACGATCCGATCGGCCAGATGGCGCGTCTCAAGCGCGCCGGCCACCCGATCGCCTTCGTGGGTGACGTCGTCGGGACCGGGTCGTCGCGGAAGAGCTCGGTGAACTCGCTGCTGTGGCACATCGGCCACGACATCCCGTACCTTCCCAACAAGCGTCAGGGTGGCGTGGTGCTCGGCACGAGGATCGCTCCGATCTTCGCCAACACGCTGGAGGACGCCGGGGCACTCGCGATCGAGTGCGACGTGGGCGGGCTCGCCACCGGCGATCACATCTTGCTGCGGCCGGCCGATGGGAGGATCGAATCGCCCACAGCTGGACCTCTCGTCGAGTTCGCCCTCCGATCAGAGCAGACGCTCGACGGTGTGCGGGCCGGCGGAAGGGTGCGCCTCGTCATCGGGCGGTTGCTCTCCGACAGGGCCAGGGCCGCCCTCGACCTCGGTCCGAGCCCGGAGTTCCGTCGTCCGCCGTCCCCACTCCGGACGTCCGCGTACTCGCTGGCACAGAAGATCGTCGGCCGGGCCTGCGGGGTGGACGGAATCTCCCCGGGCACCTACTGCGAGCCGACGGTGTCGACCGTCGGCAGCCAGGACACGACCGGGCCCATGAACCGCAATGAGTTGGAGGAGCTCGGCTGCCTCGGCTTCAGTGCCGATCTGGTCCTCCAGTCGTTCTGTCACACGTCGGCGTACCCCAAGGCCGTCGACATCCAGACCCAGCATTCGCTCCCCGGCTTCATGACGGCGCGGGGGGGCGTCTCGCTCCGGCCCGGGGACG
>Ga0307374_10015526_pt1 | contig 10229 bp, 8 predicted proteins | sample OX3MG_FD_202532 | JGI IMG/M metagenome (GOLD analysis project Ga0307374, IMG submission 202532) | Soil microbial communities from Risofladan, Vaasa, Finland - OX-3 | ecosystem: Environmental > Terrestrial > Soil > Coastal area > Acid sulfate soil | place: Finland: Risofladan, Vaasa | collected...
CGCCCTGGATCAGGATTTCTATCCCGGCACGCTCTACATTCCTCCCTCAGAGGAGTTCTTAGACGACCAGTTCACAAAAGCCAAAGAGATGGGGCTCAACCTGCTCCGATGCCACATCAAGGTGCCCGATCCCCGCTATCTCCACGTCGCCGATCGGCTCGGAATCTTAGTCTGGTACGAAATCCCGAACTGGTGGACGCTCACCGAAAAGGCGATGGAGCGCGCTCAAACGACGATTGAGGCGATGATTGCGAGAGACTTTAACCATCCGTGCGTGATCATCTGGACCATTGTGAATGAAGACTGGGGCACCAATCTAAGCTACAGTCCGCTGGACCGGCAGTGGGTGAAGCGGATGTACCACCATGTAAAAAGGATTGATCCCACGCGCCTCGTGGTTGATAACAGCGCGTGCGTTGGGAACCTCCACGTGGAGAGCGATATCGAAGATTTCCACGTCTACTATTCGATCCCGGACCATTATCAGATGTGGAAGGGATGGGTGCGAGACTTCAGTGGGCGGGCGCGATGGACCTACACGCAGTTCGGTGACGCGGTTCGAACTTATAAGGAGCCGCTCGTTGTCAGTGAATTTGGCAACTGGGGTCTTCCCAGCATCCGCGGCCTCCGAGAGACCTACGGCACCGATCCATCCTGGATGACGACGGGTCAGAACGTGGTATATCCGTATGGCACTGAGCGCCGCTTTGCGCAATACAAACTGGATTCCATCTATGGCACGTACGACGATTTCGCAACGGCCACCCAGTGGCACCAGTTTCGATCCATGAAATTCGAGATCGAGGAGATGAGGAAATACTCGTCGATCGTTGGTTATGTCATCACTGAATTCACCGACATCCACTGGGAATGCAACGGACTGCTTGACATGGTGCGGCGGCGCAAGGCCTTTCATACTGCGCTTCCGCAGGTCAACAGCCCTGATCTCGTTATGCTCGATTGGCGCCGGGTGAATTACTGGTCGGATGAGGAGATACGGCTGCCGCTTCAGGTCTCCCATTACGGTTGGGAGGAGATGAAGGACGCGCGCGTGCGCTGGAAGATGGCCGGACCGGACTTCGATGGTCCGGTGGACTTTCCGAACGACGTAACCGAGCCATTCACGCAAGGCGCAGGAACCGTGGAATCACACGGCGAGCTTATCTGCAGCGCGCCGGCCGTAGAACAGGCCGAAAGGCGCCAGATCCGGCTATCTCTCGAGAACGGCGATGGCGCAATTCTGAATCAGAATTCCCAGGAGTTGTTCATCTTTCCCGAACGCCTTCGAAAGGCGCCTCGCGAACGGTTCTTATGGGTGCAGGATCCACGCGATGTCTGGGGGCTGCGCTCCGCGATGCAATGCGGCGGGTACCGGGTATCGGCAACCCGAGACGAAAACGTGGAGTGCGCGGTAATCCTTCGGTTTGACGAGGAGGCTCGCAAGTTCGCCAGCGACGGCGGGACAGTGCTTTGCCTCGCGAAACCGCAGACGCTGAAGGGACGAAGCGGCGCGCTTTTCGAGGCCGGCGCCGATCTCTTTGAGAACGGCTCTGTCCTGCTGACATCACGGGAGCGCCGGCCGGGCGAGCGGATTGCAGGCAAAGCCTGGGATGGCGACTGGGCCACCAATTTCAACTGGCTCAAGTTCCGCGAAGTCTGCCCCAGCCTGGCGGCGCAGAATCCTCTCGGATTCCAATTCCTGCATATCATGCCCGATTACGTGATCCTCGGTTACGAGGCGGAAGAGAACTTTGCTGACATCTATTCCGGCATGGTGGTGGGCTGGGTTCACAGCCCGGTCGCCATGATGGCCGGCGCCCGGTTCGGCAAAGGCCGGGTGCTCGTCTGCACGTTTAAGCTGGAAGAAGCCTACGGCATCGATCCCGCCGCTACCGTGATGATGCATGACCTCATCGAGTTCATCTGCTCCAACCGCTTCCAACCCGGCAAAGAAGCCACCGGCAGCGTCCGCATGACCGCGTTCATGAAAGCGATTACAGAGAAGCAGTAAGGGGACGGAGGACAAAGGATGAAGGAGATCAAAAGGATGAAGGATGAGGGATGAAGGATGAATCAAAACGACCGGACTCCCAGCCTCTCCCCGAAGCGGGAAGAGGGGCCTTTCCTCCGTCCGTCCCAGACCTCTCTCCCAGCCTCTCCCCGAAGCGGGAAGAGGGGCCTTTCCTCCGTCCTCTGTCCGCGCCCTGCGTCCTTTTCCTATTCGAGCGCGTAGGCGACGGCCTGCTCCCAGGACATGGCGTGTCCCTTGTCCCATGCCGCCCGGGACGCAGGATCTTCAGAGTTCAAGGCGAGATGGCGGCCGGCTTCGGCCAGAATCTCTTGCTCCATCCCAAAAACAACTCCGATCTCATTCTGGAGTCTGTCGGCGGCGCCGAGCAGGCACGACGCGCGAGGAATGTTCTTGCGTTGTATATTGAGTACACCGAATCGCCTTAGCGCAGCAGCGATCCGCTCCATTTCTCCGGCCTCCGCAGCAAGGCCAAGACTCTCGCGGCATTGACTCTCCATTTGATCCCGATTTCCCTCCAGGTAGTGGTAAAACGCCAAATAGTTGAGGCAGAGAGTCTGGAGGGTCGTCGAGCGAGTCGTACGTGCGGTCGCCAGCGCCTCTTCAACGATTTCACGAGCTCTCGCGAGGTCCCCTTGTCGTCGGGCAAGCCCTGCAAGATCGCAGAGGCGCACAACCGCCGCTCGATTGGCGGTCGTCAGGCGGAACTCCGGCTCGCTCCACGTGGCGCGCTCGACGAATAGGCGCACAGACTCGTATCCCATCAAACAGTTCAGCCGATCCCCTCCGGCGCCGCTGTTTATGCTGGCAGACTGAGGGGCAGCCCCTGCGGCGGAACCCTCTGAATACATTCGCCCAGCACTCGCAGGGGCTGCCGGCTCGTCGCGAGAATATGCAGCCGGGGGCACGACGACAGCAGGCCGTGCGCCGATTTTGCGCACGCCTCCAGCAGGTGCTCGCAGTTGTCCAGAACCAGCAGCAGCGATCGATCAAGAAGGTGCTCCGCGAGGGTCTCCTCCAGCGTCCGCCCAGGGGCCACCTTCACGCCCAAAGTCGAGGCGATCGCGGGGAGGACCGCGGCGCCTTCAATCAGGGGCGCCAGCTCCACAAACCAGACTCCATCGGGGTAATCCTGAGCAATCTCTCCTGCGGCGGCAATCGCCAGGCGTGTCTTTCCCACACCGGCGGCTCCGGTGAGAGTTAACAGGCGAGCCGATTGCAGTGAGACTCTGATTTCGGCGCACTCTCGCTCCCTGCCGACCAGTGAGGTAAGCGGCCGCGGCAGAGGGCGGGACGCGGTGGGGCGCGGCGGAATTGTGCCGGGCGAGAGGGTAACCGGCGCCTGCGTTCGGCCGGGCAGCGTGAGCGTATCACGAAACGCAGCAGCTTGGAACTGAATAGTAGCGGTGTCCAACCGTCCATGCGGGGCGGAGGGCTGGCAAAAACCGTCCTCTTTGCCCTGGGGGACGAGAGGGACACACGTATTTCAATACACCGGCAGTGACAGCGTCCGCATTGAAGGGACAGGACAGTGGCTGAAGAACAGAGATCGAAAGAGAATCTCCTCGACGAAGCAGCGAAGGCCGCTGCGAGCGGTGTATCGAGGCGTGAGGTGCTGGGACGACTGGGGCTGGGGCTGGCAGGATCCCTGCTTGCCGCCTTGGGACGACAGGACGGCGCACAGGCGGCACGCGGAGGATCGTCCACCTCGACGGGCTGTCCCTCGGGCTATACCAAGTGCAAGGGCAGGTGTGTCTCGCTGAGAAGTGACCCATCGAACTGCGGCGTCTGCGGTCATGGCTGCAGCGCTTCCACCCCGTACTGCGTCAATGGCGTCTGCTCGCCATGTCCCTCAGGCGAAAGCCTGTGCAGCGGAACGTGTGTCAGTCTTGCCAGTGATACGAGCAACTGCGGCGCCTGCAGCCACAACTACGGGCCAGGAAACTGGACGTGCTACAATGGAACGTGCGTCTGCTCGGCCTACAACACGGTATGCGGCACAACCTGCACCTATCTGGGCTCGGATATGAACAACTGCGGCGGCTGCGGCGTGGTCTGCTCGAGCACCGCACCCTACTGCATCAACGGGACCTGTTCGCCCTGCGCCGATCCCACGACCACGCTGCGCAGTGGGGTCTGTACCGACACCAGCGGCGACGCGAACAACTGCGGCGGCTGTGGAATCACCTGTACCGGCGCCACCCCGTACTGCGCCAGCAGCGCCTGCTCAGAGTGCCCGGCGGACCAGGTTAACTGCAACGGGTACTGCGCCGACCTGAACTTTGACAACCTGAACTGCGGCGCATGCGGCTTCCAGTGTCCGGACCTTACATCCTGCTCGTTCGGAGTATGCTACGCGCCGGGGCCGCTGGAGTAGAGCCGACCTGACCTGAGCCAGTCTTCGGCCGCCACATCCTGCTCGGGCGGAGTGTACTACCTCCCCTACTAACTGGTACTCATAGAGAGCCGGTGGAGCTACCGGTGACCTTCTGCGCCGCGGTTTCCGTGGCGCAGCGGGCGCCGGGGCGCACTGGATCTTGCGACCAGTATCTTCCAATAGGTTGAGCTTCCCGACAGGGTCCGGCATTGAGACGATGATGAGCTTCCCGTTGAGCTGCTGCGGCGCCAGGGGATGATGTGCGAACAACTAGGTGTGGGTGAGACCGGTCGCTGGCCACCTGGCTTCAACGACGATCGGGATTCCCACCCTGGGGCCGAGGCGCCATGAACATTCTCATTTCGCTTGCGATTCTGATCCCGTGCCTCCTTGTGGCGCTGGGATGCTGGCTCGGCTACCAGATCTTGCTGCAGAATGGCCGGCTCTTGCTGCGGCTCGAAGCCGTGGAAGCGGAGATCCAGCGGTTCGCTTCAACGCCGCCGCCTGACGCCGCGCCACCCCGTCCTGCAGGACTTCCTGTCGAATCCCTGGCCCCTGACTTCAGGCTGCCGGATCGTACCGGACGCCCCACGGATCTGTCGATCTTCCAGGGACGGCGCGTCCTGCTAATCTTCTTTAATATCCACTGCGGTTTCTGTCTTCGAATGGCGCCTGCGCTAAAGAGTATGACGTCAGAAGAGAGTGGAAGGCGGCCCGTCGTGGTGATTATTGCGACGGGAGACCCGGCTGAGAATGTCGAATTCTTCCGGACTAACGGAATCGAGTGCCCGATTCTGTTCCAGAAGGAGATGGAAGTCGCCTCTCTTTTCGGGGCGCAGGGGACGCCGATGGGATACCTGATTGACGAACAGGGACGGATTGCCAGCGAATTGGCCGCGGGTGAGGCTGCTCTGCTCGCCCTGGTGGGAGTCTCCGCGCCACAGGATTCCGGAGCCGTTCCTGCACGGTACGCGCCGCAAAACGGAACTGGGAACGGGCGCCACCATCCTGTTGGAATAGGTAACAAATCTATTGCGGACAGCCAGATCAACCGCAGCGGTCTGACGGCGGGGACGACTGCGCCATCATTTTGGCTGCCCCGCGTTGGCCCCGACGACAGCGCCCTCGCGGAAACCCTCTCGCTTGAGTCGTTCCGTGGACAGCGTTTATTGCTCATCTTCTCGGATCCAAACTGCGGCCCGTGCCGCGAGCTCGCCGTGAAGCTGGAGCAGCAATGGCGCGAGAATGCCTCAGCGCAGATCCTGATGATCAGCCGCGGCGATCCGGCGGTGAATGGGGAGAAGATCGCGGAGCAGCAGCTTACGTTTCCGGTCGTGCTGCAGCGGCAGTGGGAGATCTCGAAGCTCTACGGCATGTTCGCAACATCGATAGCGTTTCTTATTGACGAGCACGGGGTCATTATTAGAGACGTTGCGGTGGGCGTGGATCCGTTCCTGCAGTTGTTCGCAGGCGCCGAGACGGCCGCGGTTCAATTGACGCCGGCATGATGGCGCCAACGATGACTCCAACGGTTACGATCCCACGACAGTCGGGTACGCGAAACCGCGAGGAATCTGCGCCAGGAAACACAAAGCTGGATCTCCGTAGCGGACGACATGGCGATAGACTTTCCGTCTTCAGCAAGGAGGGCGGGGTAGGATGGAGCGCTCGGCGCAGGCGCAAGGACCCGCTGCGGCGTGTACCGAGATCAAGGAACACGGGTAGATAGCTGTCGTGGAATGCGGCGATTGACACGCCGGTTCCCAGCGAGGAGATCATGAGGAATAATGCAGCGCGAACGCCAGGCGTCAAGGACCAGGCAAAACAATTGGTGGAGCAGCTCCCGGAGGATTCTTCCTGGGACGATCTGATGTACCAGGTCTACGTCAGGCAAGCGATTGAATGCGGCCTTGACGATAGTGAGAACGGGCGCACCACGAGTGTCGAGGAAATCCGCGCTCGGTTTAAGCGTCCGGCGTGAAGGTTACCTGGACGGACTCCGCTCGCGGTCACCTCCAGGCGATTCATGACTATGTCACGCAGAACGCTTCAACATATGCGCAAAGAATGGTCGACCGCCTTGTAGCTCGATCAGAACAGATTGGAGATTTCCCTCTCTCCGGCAGTGTAGTTCCAGAGTATGATACATTACCGATGCGACAAGTCACTGAGGGCATATATCGTATTACATATTAAACCAAACCCCACTAGTGCAGGATCAGCGTAAATCATCCGGCATTTGTCGCTGGCCCCCTAACCCCCAAGAATGGGGGCGACAACTGCCGGTATACTTGCGCCCGCGGTGCACTAGATTGATGACCTTGCCGTCATTCACATCGCGAGACAGGTTCTCTCGTCACCGTAGCGCTGGTACGTATTGAGCCAGTTCCCGATGCCACGAGCGCCTGGACTTCCGCACCGAAGCGTCCAGGAATCCCTTCAATAGCCAGTCCGATGGGCTGGCTCCTCGCGACTTCTTAATCCCCTCGTACCCGGAAAGTTGATAAAACCTCGCCAAAGATGGCATGATGGCGTGCGTAACAGCCGATCAGACGGAGGACCAAGGACCGAGGACGAAGGACGGAGGACGGGGGAAAGGGCCTCCGTGCCTCGTGCCTCGCGCCTGTTATTAACGGAGCGAATTGATGACTGATGCAGCCAATAGAGTGGTCAGGCGTGGGATCACAGCCGCCCTTCTGATGCTTCCCGGTTTGATGTCAGCCTGCGCGGCGCCGGCAGCCGATGTCGTGACAAACCCGGCCGCAGCCGCGGCGACAGCGCCGCTGCCAACGTTTGGAAAGCCGCCGGCGCTTCCCGGCGTGGTCGTTCTCTTTTCCGGGAAAGAGGATGAGATTGCGCAGAACTGGCTCCAGCAAGGGACCGATCGACCGGCCAACTGGCCGTTCGCCGATGGCGCGATGACGGCCACCGGCACGGATATTGTGACCAAGCAACAGTTTACCGACTTCCAGCTTCACGTGGAATTTCGCATCCCCTATATGCCCAACGCGCACGGGCAGGCCCGGGGAAATAGCGGTGTCTATCTCCAGGGACGCTATGAGATCCAGGTGCTCGACTCCTACGGAATCAAGAGTCCGGGGAGCGGTGATTGCGGCGCTGTTTACAACCAGTCCGCGCCGCTGATCAACGCCTGTAAGCCGCCGCTGGAGTGGCAGGCTTACGACATCATCTTTCGTGCGCCGCGCTTCGACCCGGAAACCCACAAACAAACGGAGCCGCCGCGGGTCTCGGTTTATCAAAATGGCATCGCTGTCCAGAACAATACAATCATACAGGGCCGCACCGTCGCCTCGATGGACACCGATCCCAGCCAGCCCGGTCCTCTCATGCTGCAGTACCATGGCAACCCGGTCTCGTACCGCAACGTCTGGATCCTCCCGCTGCCGCTTCATGGAGCGGAGCATTACTGAGGATGGAGGGTATGAGGGGGTGAGTGTGTGAGTGTGTGGGTGTGTGAGGGGGTGAGTGTGTGGGTGTGTGGGTGTGTGAGAGGGTGAGATCGGGGGCGCGAGGTACGGCTTACCTTCCGGCTCCGGGAAGGGATCGGGGGATAGGTCCGGGGCGCGGGGGCAGCCGGCAAAGGAGATTGGCGGCACGCCGGAGTATTGAAATAGCATGACGAATACAGAGATGAAGATAGGGTTTGTGGGACTCGGATTGATGGGGATGGGAATGGCGCGGAACGTGGCCCGCGCCGGCTTCCATCTGACGGTTTTCAACCGGACTCGGGCGAAGGCGGAGGCGCTGTCGGGCGAGACGGGATGCGAGATCGCCGGGAGCCCGGCGGAGGCGGCTGCCTCGTCCATTATCGTGATTACGATGGTGTCGGATGTTCCCGACGTGGAACAGGTTTACCTCGGACCGGGTGGAATTATGGAATCCGCGCGAACGGGGCTGACCTGCGCCGACATGGGGACAGTGGGCGCGGCGTGCGCCCGGAAGATTGCGGCGGCTCTCACGGCCAAAGGCGCAGACTTTGTGGACGCCCCGGTTTCCGGTGGGTCCTGGGGCGCCGAACAGGGAACGCTTTCCATCATGGCGGGCGGATCAGAGAGCGCGTTCGAAGCCTGTCGGCCTGTCTTCGATGTCATGGGAAAGAAGATCGTCCACTGCGGCCCGGTTGGAATGGGGCAAACAACCAAGCTGGTGAACCAGGTTGTGGGCGCTCTGAATCTGGAGGCCGTGTGTGAAGGGATCCTGTTTGCTAACACCGCAGGCGCCGATCTGAATAGAGTGATCGAGGCAGTGGGCGCCGGCGCGTCCGGATCGTGGCAATGGGCAAACCTGGCGCCGCGCATTGTAGCCGGCGATTTTGCGCCCGGTTTCAAAGTTGAGCATATGATCAAGGACCTCCGGTTGGCGCTGGAGGCCGCCGAGAGTATGGGCATCCGATTGCCCGGCGTGAGTCTTGTATTGGAACACCTCCGCCGGGTTCAGGCGAATGGTGGAGGGGAATTGGGAACGCAGGCGCTGATTCAGGCTCTAGCGGTGCAATAGAACCAACTTTTATTCATCACCTGCATCTTTGCACAACTTCGGAGGATAGGCTTCCCCTATGACGGAACGACAGATGAACGTTGCGATTGTCGGTTGTGGTAACATCGCCGGAGGCTACGCTGAGACGCTCCGTCCTCACCCGCAGATCAAATTGCTGGGCGCAACCGATGTAATTCCCGGACGCGCGGCGGAGTTTACCGCTAAGTACGGCGGCCGGGCATACGCCTCACTCGATGATCTTCTGGCTGATCCTGCGGTCGACGTGGTGGTGAATCTAACGATTCATACAGAACATCCCGCGGTGATTACGCGGTGCCTGGAGGCTGGCAAGCACGTTCACAGCGAGAAACCGCTGGCAATGACCTATGAGGAAGCCCGGCGTGTTGTGGAGCTGGCCCATCAGAAGGGCTTGCGCCTTAGCTGTTCGCCCATCACCTTTATGGGCGAAGCGCAGCAAACGGCATGGAAGGTGATTCGCGACGGAAAGCTGGGACCGGTTCGGGTGTCATTCGCCGAGGTAAACTGGGGCCGGATTGAAGCCTGGCACCCGGCGCCGGGGCCGTTCTATGAAGTGGGAGCGCTCTTCGACGTGGGGGTCTATCCCCTCACCCTGCTGACCACAATCTTTGGCCCGGCCCGACGAGCGACCGCCTTCGGAAAAGTACTCTTCCCCGACCGTGTCACCCGTGAGGGCGTACCGTTCCATATCGAGACGCCCGACCTGGTAATCGCGGCAATCGGATTTGAAAACGGCATGGTCGTGCGGCTCACCACGGACTTCTACGTAGGGCATCACACGAAGCAGACCGGGATTGAGTTCCATGGGGACAAGGGCTCAGTCTATCTCTCCAGTTGGCAGTCATTCGACGCCGCGGTGGAGTTTGCCGAGTTTGGCAAATCTTATGAACCGGTTCCCTACGTAAAGACCCCCTACGAGGGGACGGAATGGGCGCGGGCGCTCGTCGAGATGGCCGATGCAATCGCGGAGAACCGGCCTCAGCGAGCAACCGGTGAACAGGCCGCCCACGTCGTAGAGATCCTGTGTGCGATCCAGCAGGCGTACCGCGATGAGCGGCCGGTCGGGATCGTCTCCAACTTCACGCCGCCCGCGCCGATGGAGTGGGCGTAAACGCGGACGGAGGACGGAGGACCGGGGACGGAGGACCGGGGACGGAGGACGGAGGACGGAGGACGAAGGACCGAGGACGAAGGACGGAGGACCGAGGACGAAGGACGAAGGACGAAGGACCGAGGACGAAGGACGGAGGACGAAGGAGCACGCGTTTTACCTTCCACACTGGCTCA
>Ga0307374_10015527_pt1 | contig 10228 bp, 13 predicted proteins | sample OX3MG_FD_202532 | JGI IMG/M metagenome (GOLD analysis project Ga0307374, IMG submission 202532) | Soil microbial communities from Risofladan, Vaasa, Finland - OX-3 | ecosystem: Environmental > Terrestrial > Soil > Coastal area > Acid sulfate soil | place: Finland: Risofladan, Vaasa | collected...
GCTGGATTTGCTCAGCAAATCCAGCACAGCCGTGCATGGTCCAGCGTGGACCAAGTTCACAAAGGAGTAGCTCGATCTGCCTGACAGAACGAGCAGACAAACGATCCATGGAAAGTACCCTCGTCGCGATCAAGCCCGATGGCGTGCAGCGAGGCCTGGTCGGCCCGATTCTGACGCGCTTCGAGCAGAAGGGGTTTCGGGTTCTCGCCCTGAAAATGCTGACCGTCCCGCGCGAGCTCGCCGAGAAGCATTACGCCGTCCACCAGGGCAAGTTCTTCTACGCCGACCTGGTCAGCTACATCGGCTCCGGTCCGGTCGTCGCCATGGTGCTCGAAGGGGTCGAGGCGATCAAAGCGGTCCGCCTGATGGTGGGCGCGACCCGTCCCTACGAGGCCGCACCGGGCACGATCCGCGGAGACTACGCCCTGACCGGCCTCCGCAACCTGATCCACGCCTCGGACAGTCCGGAAACCGCCCAGGCCGAGATCGCCCTCTGGTTCCAGCCCAACGAGCTGCAGACCTACACGCGAGAAATCGATCGCTGGATCTACGAGTGAACGAGTGATGAGTGGAGACCGGGATCTCGGTCTTCACTCCGTCCTGATCACTTGACACTCATCACTGATCACTCATACACTCGTTCACGCCCCGTACTTCTCCAGCTTCAGCGCGTTGCCCAGCAGCATGAGCATGACCTGCAACGCGGGGAACCGGCCGAGCGTTCCCTGCTGGCAGGCGCGCTCGGTGAAGTGCTCGACGCTATCGGGAATCTCGTAGCGGGACCGCAGCATAAATGGCACGGGCTGCCAACCGTGCGATCGCAGGACCGAGGGCGTGCTGTGGTCGCCGGTCACCGCCACGACGTCCGGCACCAGCGCGAGCAGGGCCGGCAGCGACCGGTCCACGTCCTCGATCGCGTCGACCTTCGCCATGAAGTCGCCGTCCTCGCCGGCCGTGTCGGTGTACTTGTAGTGCAGGAAAACGAAGTCGTAGTTCGCCCAGTTCTCGCGGACGGTGGCGACCTCATCGGCGAACGTCTCGCCGGTCGGCAACACGTCCATGCCCACCAGACGGCCCAGGCCACGGTACATCGGGTAGGTGGCCACGACCGCGGCACGCAGCTTGTAGAGCTCGCCAAACCGCGGCAGGTGCGGGTATTTGGCGAAGCCGCGCATGAGGACGTCGTTCGCGGGATCGTGGCTCTTCAGAGCCCTGGCCGCGGCGGCGATGAACTGGTTGACCAGGTTCGCGGTGTGCTGCGCCGCGGGATCCAACGGCGTCACCGGCAGCGGCGGCACGCCCGTCCGCTGGGGATCGGTATCGGTGATCCTGGCCGAGAGGTCCGGCCCACGGAAAACGACAACCGCCCGGTGCATGCTCTCGGTCTCGACGAAGATCTCAACGCCGGGGACCCTGATCTGTCGCAACAGACCGACGAGCTGGCGATTCGTCTCGGTGGAGATGCGTCCGGCCCGGCGGTCGGTGACGATCCCTTCGTCGTTGACCGTGGCGAAGTTGATCCGGGCCGCGAGGTCGGTTGGCTCCAGCGGAAAGCCGATGCCGAGCGCGGAGAGCACGCCCCGCCCGACGAGGCAGGTGATCGGATCGTACCCAAAGAGCGCCAGGTGAGCCGGCCCGCTCCCCGGCGTGATCCCCGGCGCGACCGGCACGCTCAGCCCACAGATCGAGGCGCGCGCCAGCGCGTCCAGGTTTGGTTTGGTCGCGGTCGCCAGCTCGGTCAGGCCCGTCTCCGGGCGCGGCAGCCCGCCTAATCCATCCATCACCAGCAACAGGATCTTACTGGGCGTCTGGATCGACAGCTCTTCGATCAGGTCGAATGGGATCATAACTCACTCTCTATCTCGTCAAAACTCTCCTGGAGGTACGGGAAGGCCAGCCAGATCGTGGCCAGGCCGAAGAGCGTGCCGGTGATTCCGCGCAGCAGCCAGGTGCTCTCACGCCAGCCAAAGAGCTGGGTAAAGCCGTCGACGGCCATCGGCAGAATCAGCACCAGATACCAGCGCCAGGGGAGTGGACGCATCCCGCGACGACGGAAGCGGACGTAGGCAAGCCCGGCCAACGCCATCGAGCAGTAGATGGCAGTATTCCGCTCGCAATAGGCCATCTGGTGGCCGAAAATGAAGTACGAGCGCGAGGGCATTTGATGGCAGGTCAGCGAGTACGCCACGAAGATGGCGTTGGACACGCCCTCGAAGCCGATCGCGGCGAGGATCGGGGCGAGGACCGGCAGCGTCGAGAAAACGATCAACAGCGTGTTCGCGACGAAGAGCCAGTGCCGACACCCAGACCGCACCGCCGCGGTCAATGCCTCCCGGACAGCGTCGTCGCGCGACCGAGACTCCTCCTGCCGCGTCACCCCGGGATCACGCCCAGCATCGGCGTTCCCGTCGACCGCTTCGACGCGATGCACTTTCATCATTCCAACCCCTGACTCCTGACTCGACCTACTGGAGCCCCGGTCCAACTCCATGATACGCCGTGCCATAGGGGCGACCCGCGTAGTAGGAGATGGACTGCGCGCTGTGATGATCGAACGCGGCGCGGATGCGCTCGCCAACCGTCCGGTCGGCGACGCCGACGAGAACGAGGACCTTGCCGGCCTTCAGCAGGTCGCTGTAGATCAGCGCGTCACGCTGGGGAATGCCCTGCATCACCAGCGCGCCGGTGGGGCTGGTGCTGGGCGAGCTGGCGAGAATCTCCCCGAGCGGCCCGCTCGCGGTCAGCTTGCCAACGCTCCCCTCGTCGAGCGTCTTCAGCTCGCCCAGCCAGTTTCCCTTCTTTCCCAGAGCACCGAGGATTCCTCGCCGACGTTCCGGCACCGTGAGCGTCGCGACGACCTCCACCTTCCCCACCACCGAGACGTCGAGCCCGCGAACCCCCAGACGCTGCAGATCGACCAGCAAATTCTCGACGTCGCTCGTTCGGTCGAACGCGCCAATCACGGCGCGGCTCGCCAGACGGATCAGCCTCATGCATTTCTCCCGTATTCTTGGACCTAGCCGCGCTGGCAGTGGTGCCGCTGCGCCTCCTCGACAGCACGGCGCACGACCTCGGCCGATGGGGGAACGTAGAGCACGGTCCCGGGCCGCAGATCGTACGGGTCCAAGATCACATCCTGATTTGCGTTCAAAATATCGGTGAACGCCTTGGGATCACCATACACCTTCTCGGCGATCGACACCAACGTGTCGCCTGGCTGAACAACGTACTCTTTGATCACGGCTCCTCCCGACGCGATTGATCGCGCCAGGGGGGACACGTTCCGTGCCACCGCTCAGTTGGGAGAGCGTCCGCGCATGACCATGATCTCCACGACGTCACGCTGGCACTGCTCGCACAACAGGACCCGGTCGGCGTGCTCCTGCTCGGCCGCCAGCACCAACTGCTCGACTGTCGCAGCGCGATGCATCACGCAGCGATGGGCGCAGGACCGCTGGTCGAAACCGGTGACGAGGCCGGTCTGGCGCGACCGCGACGGCAGGCCGAGAACTTCCCCGAACTGGTGCAAAACCAATCGGCGCAAGGCGCGCTCGCGCTGCTCGGGTCGCACCAGGCCGCGCAATCGGAACACCGACAGCACGGTCGCCAGCTCCGGTACCGATGCACCCAACGCGAACTCGGCGCATCCCTCACTGGCCGGGGCCGGCGCGCTGTCGACGAGGTCGCGGTCGATCAGCGCGACGTCCCAGTGCGGACTCGCCTTCTGCCAGGGCTCCTCGCGCACCAACTCCAGGAATCGCGCGCCGATCACCTGCTGGCGCGTGGCATCGAAGCTGTTGTCGATGTACCAGTGCGTTCCCCAGTAGGGACTGCCTTCCGGCTGCGACGGAATGTACCACGTGCCGAACGGGCGGATGGTGGTCGGCGGCAGCGCCAGGCCGGCTCGGTGCCCGATCGAGTACACCAGGCGCAGAAAATCGCGGACGGCCGAGACGGCGAGTTGCGCCTCGGCGGTATCCACGCCCTGCGTCCACATGATCGACACTGGCTTCATCGCGATCCCTGTTACTACTGAGCAACGCGCGCAACGCACCACGCCAAGGGCGCAACCACTCCGGTCACTTCTCCGAGATCGTGACGCTCTCGATGCGAATGTCCTGCGTGGGCACAGACTTCTCGCCACTCGGCCCGGCGCTCACCGGCACACTGGCGATCTTGTCCAGAACGTCGAGCCCCGCGGTGAGCTTGCCGAAAATCGTGTAGTTCGGCGGCAAGGGGTAATCCTGCTGAACGATGAAAAACTGGCTACCGTTCGTGTTGGGGCCGGCGTTGGCCATCGCCAGCGTCCCGCGCGTGTACGGCCGGGTGACCTTCTCGTCCTGGAAGCGGTAGCCGGGGCCGCCGGCACCGGTGCCGGTCGGATCGCCGGTCTGGACCATGAAGCCCTTGATGATCCGGTGGAACTTCACGTTATCGTAAAAGTGCTGGTTGGCCAGGAACACGAAGTTGTTCACCGTGATCGGCGCGTCTTTCGCGTAGAGCTCGGCGGTCATGTCGCCGAGCGACGTCTTGATCGTGGCGGTGTACTGCTTGTTCTGGTCGAGCGTCATCGGGGGCGGGGACGTCCATTGCTTGGGCAAGGCGTTCTCTCCAGTGCTCGGCGTCGCGGTCGGTTGCGGCGCCGCGGCCGCCTGACAGGCGCTCAAGCTAAGAATTGCTAGCAGGCAGCCAGCTAGCCATAATCCACGCAAACGCATCGCTCCGTTAGAGCGTCAGGGAGGGAATGATGGGATCGGCATGCTGGGAAAGCGGCCCACGGGGCCGCTTTCCCAGCATGCCGATCCCATCATTCCCTCCCTGACGAAGCACCATCTCGATTGAATTATCGGGGACAAGGGCGGTCTCGTCAACCCGGGACGTTGGGGGATGACCAGTTCTCGTGAGCCCGGGGTGAAAACCACTGGATTTGCGGCGCAAGTCCACGGTTTTCACCCTGGCTTCGATCTCATTGCGAGAGCAAAAGTCTTTCGGTGTTGAGGGAGCGTTGCGCACGCGCAACGCTCCCTCAACACCGAAAGACTTTTGCTCGTTCATTTAGTTGACAAGGAGCGAGAACCTGTCTAGACTACGTGCCAATCGAGACGTGTCTGACACAACATATGCCCGTGCGATATACCGTGTCTATACTCGAGACGACGAATTTAGTCAGGCGGTTTCGTGGGTTGGCATGTCCGGAGAATCACCGATTGTAGGGGGTTGAGAAATGGCATCTCGGTCGTCAGCCTCGCGTAGACTGAGCCGTCGCGCTCTCGTGACCACGCTCGTGGTCGGCAGCGCCAGCGTCGCCATCGCGGCGTGTTCGTCGCCTGCACCCGCAGCGTCCACGGCGGCTCCCCCGCAGCCCACCGCGGCGAAACCGGCCGGTTCGGCCGCGACGGCAGCACCGACCGCGGCGAAGCCGGCAACTGCTCCGACCACCGCACCAGCACAACAGGCAGCCGCATCGTCGGCAGGTAAGGTCGAGGTCGATTTCTGGAACCCGGCGAACGACAAGCTCGGCAAAAAGATCATCGGCGAGCTGGTGGACGAGTACAACAAGCAAAGCACCAAGGTCAGCGCGAAAGACACGATCGTGCCGGACGATAGTCACTACGCCAAGTATGTCACGGCCATCGCCAGTGGACAGGCCCCCGGCGGGATTATGACCTATGACTACACCCCCATCGTCGACTGGGCGTCCCAGGGCTTCATCGTTCCGCTGGACTCGTACCAGACCTCGAACGGCATCAAAGAGACAGATTACTTCCCGATCGCCTGGCAGATGATCGATTTCCACGGTCACCTCTGGGGGTTCCTGCAAGAGTTCGACTTCGACATTCTGGCCTGGAACAAGTCGCTCCTCCAGAAAGCCGGGGTCGATGCCGCGACGCCACCGAAGACGACCGACGACGTGGACAAGCTCGCCGCGCAGCTCACCCAGAAGGACTCGACGGGCGGGCTGAAGCAAATCGGCTTCTGCCCGTGGATCACCGGCAGCACGCTGATGTGGACTGCGATCTGGGGCGGCAGCTTCTACGACGCCAGCAGCGACAAGTGGACGATTGCCACCGACAACAACGTCAAGGCGCTCGAATGGTACCAGAGCTACGCGAAGCTGCTGGGCGGCCCGGACAAGGTCACCAGCTTCACCAAGCTCTTCACCGGCGATCAGACGCCGTTCTATTCCGAGCAACTGGCCATGGAAGCCATGGGCGAGTACATCCCGATCACGCTGCCCGATTTAGCTCCGAAGCTGCAGTATGGCGTGGCCTACCTGCCGACCGCGCCCGGCATACCATATGGCACGGGTCAGACCGACGGCGGAAACGTCTTCGTTCTCCCGAAGGGCGCTCCCCATCCGGACGAGTCGATGGACTTTCTATCCTGGATGGCCGGCCCGAAGGCGGTGCTCCAGTGGAACGTCGAAGAGAACAACGTGCCGCCGGTCCAGGCCGTCGCCTTCGACGACAACTTCATCAAACAAGTGCCGCTGATGAAGACCTGGATCGACATGCTCAAGGAAGGCCACATGGTCCCACCGGCCACGTCGCCGGTGACACCGTACTTCTCCGACCAGCTCAACACCGCTCGGGACGAAGTGACCTACGGCAAGCAGAGCCCGAAGAACGCACTCACGGATCTGGCGAAGAAGGTCGACGCGCAAATCCAGCAGTTCCACGCCTCCCACCCGAACTGTTAAGACCGGGATCAGGGGTCGGGCACGAGGAGCTCGTGCCCGACCCCTGACCTTCCAAGGAGCTAATGGCGTGAGCAAAACGCAACGGGGCGAGATGTTGCTTGGCGTTCTGTTCATCTCGCCCTGGCTGATCGGCTTCATCTGGTTCAACCTGTATCCGATCGTCGCATCGATCTACTACAGCTTCACGTCATTTCACGTCATCGAGACGCCGCAGTGGGTCGGGCTGAACAACTTCGTCACGCTGGCGCAGGACGATCTGTTCTGGACGTCGCTCTTCAACACCGCCTACTACATTGTCGGGAGCGTCCCGCTGGACCTGCTCGCGGCGCTCTTCTTCGCGGTGCTGCTCAACCTGCGGGTGCCCCTGCGCGACCTGCTGCGCACCTGCTATTACATCCCGACGGTCGTCCCCACCGTGGCCTCGGCGATCCTCTGGATCATGCTCTTCAACACGCACGGCGGGATTATCAACGAGACGCTGGGCGTGTTCCGGATCCCGGAGATCCCCTGGCTGAGCAGTCCGAACTGGGCGATGCCGGCGCTGATCCTCCTGAGCGTCTGGGGCATTGGCTCGCCGGTCATCATCTTTCTGGCCGGCTTGCAGGACGTTTCGACAACGCTGTACGAGGCCGCGCACCTCGACGGCGCCGGTCCCCTGCAGACGTTCTGGCACGTTACCGTGCCCATGGTGTCGCCAGTGATCCTCTTCAACGGCGTGCTTGGCATCATCGGCGCCGCGCAGGTCTTCGTCGTACCTTACATCATGACCGCCGGTGGACCGCTCAACGCGACGTTGGTTTACGGGATCGAGCTCTTCCAGAACGCATTCGTCTACTACAAGATGGGCTACGCCTCGGCGATGGCGTGGATCCTCTTCCTCGTCGTCTTTGGGCTGACTGTGGTGTCGCTGCAGGTGTCCAGGCGCTACGTCCACTACGAGTGAGCGGGAGAGATTTCGATGGCTGAGCTCGTCCAGGCGCCGGGGATCGTCGTCGTCCGGCAACGACAGAAAGCCGTGGCACGCACCGCGGCGATTGGTGGGCGTGTCCTCGCTCTCGTGGTGCTCGTCGCCGGCGCCGTGGCCTTTGTGTTCCCACTGCTCTGGATGCTGTCGACCTCGCTGAAAGATCTCTCCGAGGTTTTCACTGTTCCGCCGATCTGGATCCCGCATGCCCTGCACTTCGACAACTATCCTCGATCGCTCACCTACTTTCCGTTCCCGCTTTATCTGCGCAATACCCTGATCGTCGTCATGCCCTCGGTGATCGGGACCGTCGTGAGCTCGGCGCTCCCGGCCTACGGATTCTCACGCCTGCGCTGGCCCGGCCGGGACGTCGTCTTCACCGTGCTCCTGGCGACACTGCTGATCCCGACGTGGACCACGCTGATCCCCGTCTACGTCCTGTTCGCCCGGATGCATTGGACCGGCACGTTTCTCCCCTTGATCGTGCCGAACTTCTTTGGCTCGGCGTTCTACATCTTCCTCTTGCGTCAGTTCTTCCTGCGCCAGCCGCAGGAGCTGATCGACGCCGCGCGCATCGACGGATCGAGCCACCTGGGCGTCTTCGCGCGGATCATCCTTCCGCTGTCGAAGCCGGCGCTCGCCGTCGTCGTCCTATTCTCATTCATGGATGGCTGGAAGGACTTCTTCGGACCGCTGATCTACCTCGACAACCAGGACCTCTACACCCTGTCGATCGGTCTGTACAGCTTCCAATCGCAGCACACGACGGACTGGACCGCGCTCATGGCGGCGAGTCTGATGGTGCTGTCCCCGATGATCGTGCTGTTCTTTCTGACCCAGCGCACGTTCGTCGAAGGAATCACGTTCACCGGGCTGCGAGGATAGGATCCGTAATGTCATGTCGGCGGAGGTGTTCGGGGGTAGTTGTGTGAAAAATGGCCCGCATGGGCAGTTTTCACACAACTACCCCCGAAGTCCTCCCTGGATCATGCATGGAGGACACGCTCGAACTGCCAGAAGCAGCGCGAGAGCGTGGCGCCAACGTGCCGAGCGTAGAAACCGTACGGACCGACCCATTGGATGTCGGCGACCCCCACACCTGACCCGAGGGGCTGCTCTCCCGCTGATCGCCTCAGTCACGATCCCCCGTCCATCGGCTGATCGTCCACCGCGCCGACGGGACGACCCCGGCCGCGATCAGGCTCTTCACCACGTCGCCCGGCAGGAACGGCAGCACGCCCTGCGCGAACACGACCGCGAGGCCGCCGGGAACGAAGAGGCTCAGCCAGGTAGCACCGAAGAGGTAGACCACGGCGCTACCGAGCAGCATCGTCGCCACGCTGGCGAAGCCGTTGCGCGAGGCGCCGCGCTCGACCAGCCAGCCGACGATACCCGCCGTGGCGACGAAGCCAATCAGATAGCCACCGGTCGGCCCAAGCAGAACCACGAGGCCAGCGGTGCCACCGGCGAAGACCGGCAAGCCAACCACGCCTTCGACCAGGTACGCGAGCTGCGACGCCGCGCCCCGCCAGGAGCCGAGCGCCGCCCCGGCGAGCAGCACGATCAGCGTCTGGCCAGTGATCGGCACGGGACTGAACGGCAGATTGACCGCGATGCGTCCGGCAACCGCGGTGAGATTTGCAAAGAGGAGCACCAGCGCCACGTCGACGGCGAGGGAGCTGAGCGGACGGGCGACCGTTCGAACGCGAACTGACATCGAGCATTTTCTCCTGAAGGGTTTTCGGTGAGGTTACCAGAGTCCAGAACACCGGCGGGGGCTTTCCGTGACAGCAGGGCGCTTGAAACGTACTCGTGACGTTTCGTCCTGGTTGCGCGTCATGTACTATGGGATGCGAGTAGATCGTCAAGGGGGAAATGATGGCTGGCGTGGCGACGACCGACGGCGTGCCTTCGAAGCGTCCGATGGACGCGGACGCGGCTTTCTCTGCCATCTTCGAGCGACACCACGCCCTGATCTACCACTACCTTCGCACCCTCGTCGCCGATGACGCGGTGGCCGAGGACCTGACCCGGGATTCGTTCGTCCGGGCCTGGCGATCGTTCGAGTGCGAAGAGCCGCGCAACCCGAAGACCTGGCTGTACGCCATCGCGACGACTGCCGCGCTCTCAGCCATGCGACGACGGAGGCTCCTCCGCTGGCTGCCGGTTCGCGCCGAGCACGACGCTCGAGGGATGCCCTCCACCGCCGATCTCGAACCGCTCGTCGGCGAGCGCGCGGTGCTGGTCCGGGCGCTCAACCGACTTCCGGCAGCGGAGGCTGCCTGCCTCCTGCTTCGGTTCCAGCATGGCCTCTCGGACGCCGAACTCGCCGAGGCGCTCGGCGTCCCGGTACCCACGGCGAAGCGGCGTCTCTGTCGGGCTCGCGTGGCGATCCGAGAGGCATACATCCGCCTGCGCGAGGACGCGTTTGGATGAATTGCGAACGGGTGCGTCAACTGCTGCCGCGCTACGCGGACGACGACCTCGACGAGGACCTGGACGACTCCGAGGTCGAGGCGCTCTCGCAGCACCTCCAAGTGTGCGACGACTGCCGCGAGCGGCTG
>Ga0307374_10015528_pt1 | contig 10227 bp, 10 predicted proteins | sample OX3MG_FD_202532 | JGI IMG/M metagenome (GOLD analysis project Ga0307374, IMG submission 202532) | Soil microbial communities from Risofladan, Vaasa, Finland - OX-3 | ecosystem: Environmental > Terrestrial > Soil > Coastal area > Acid sulfate soil | place: Finland: Risofladan, Vaasa | collected...
TTTCGGCAGTTCCCAAAGTTCGGGGCTACTTTTGCGGACAACGCGGCAGAGGTATACCGCGAACTGGCAGAAGCGCGTCAGCAGGGTGCAGGCAAGCATTGAGCCGACTTTGCCGGAGATGCAAAAGGCAAAACGTGGCAGGAGCGATAATTTGTGACGCTTGGTGGAGTTGGTTCCCTCAACCAGAGAGGGAAACCAAATCGCAACGGACTCACTGAAAGGACAGAGAGCGAAGCGGTTTGCTGTTAGCGGCTGAAGCGGATGGCAACGGGCGTGACAGGTCGTTGTTTGCATGGCGCGACCGCGTGCTAGTGAAAGCCGCTTCTGTTGCTTATAAGGGTGGGGCGGGAAAAATCGACGTGTGTGCAAACGTAGCGGAGTGATCGGGCGGCTCGTTTGGGACTGTCTGATTTGCTATTGCGTGGTGTCCACAGGAATGCGGTTTTGACTTGGTTCAGAGCTTGTGCTGTGAAAGTATGGGGCACTTCGGAAAGAACGGATCAAGGATCAAGACGTGCTTAATGGCGCGGGTGATGGCAACACGAAGAATTTTTCGACTGCGTGGATCGGGATTGAATTGCTCGATCACATATGGCGAGTGGGTGGTGACGAAGCATTGGGTTGTTTCGGTTAGCAAGTATTTGGCGATTCGACGCTGTGTGTGGGGCGGCAAGGCGATTCCCGGCTCTTCCATCGCGAAAATCACATTGTCCTTCTTTGCGTCAGCTATGAATGAGAGCAGCGCTAGAACCGGCGAATTCGCTAGGTCGGCTTCGCCCCCACCCAACAGGCGCCGCTCTCCCGTATGCCAAAACTCAGTGTGCGTTGGGCACGCTAATTCAATTTCACGAGTGAGATCCGTCAGAACGACTTCGATCCTTGCTGGTATGCGGTTTCTCCGTCATCGCCAAGATACTCGGCATTGTAGAAATCGAATTCCTCGACAGGAGGGAACTTGTTAAGGCGGTCAGGCCCCAGCACCATATCTAGAGCTTCGCACACAGTGGATTTTCCAACATTGTTCGTGCCGATGAGGAGCGCGTGACCGTCGAATTGAAAAACTGCTTTGTTAATGCCACGAAAATGCTCAATCGTGAGGCGTACGACTTTCATTCTTAATACCTCACTAGAATAGGTACTAAACCACTAAGCCTACCGCGAATCTGACACTAGCACTGCTGTAGATCAAACTACACAATACCTCAAATAAGTTGTAGTATTGTGTCGTGAGAAAAGAGCGCAAGGAAGCCGCCAGGCGGCTCTACGAGATCGCGGAAGGCCAACAAGGCTTTTTCACGACGAAGCAGGCGAAAGCTGCGGGGTTCGCGGAGAATACTCACCCATACCACGTTCAGGCGGGAAACTGGATTCGTGAGCATCGGGGAATCTACCGACTGGCCAGCTTTCCACAAGGGGAGCGCCCTGACCTGATGCTTTGGTCGCTCTGGTCCAGGAATCGGGGAGAGGCCGCCCAGGGAGTCTACAGCCATCAAACTGCTCTGAGCCTTCACGATCTTTCGGACGTAATGCCAGCGAAGCTGCAGATGACGGTACCGAGAAACTTCCGCCGAAATAGTGAAATCCCCCGCGTGCTCGTCCTGCATTTCGCTGATCTTCCTCAGAGCGACATCGGGGCAGCTAATGGAGTTCGGGTAACAAAACCTATGCGAACGATTCTTGATCTGCTCGAAGGCGGAGAGGTGCCACCTGCGACCCTTCGGCAGGCACTCCGTGAAGGTCTACGGCGAGGGCTCATTCGCAGAAGTGAAATTACGGAGGCTAGGAGACATCTCGCTGGTAGTAAACACCTGCGAATGTTTTTTCAGAAAGTAGCCGCCTGATGGAGCCCAAGAGATACGCAACGGCGGCAGCCTTTCGGCGGGCACTGGAGGACAGGCTTCAGGATACTGCCAGCAAGGAAGGCGTTGACTTGCAGCGGCTGCGGCGTCAAGTCGCCTTTGACCGGCTCTTGGCGCGACTCTTTCATGTGGGAGAGCCTCTCGCGCTACCTTGGGTACTGAAGGGTGGCTACGCGATGGAGCTGCGGATCAATGCCGCACGCACGACGAAGGATATTGACCTGACAATGCGCAGCGCCTTGAGTCCTGGCGAGAAGAAAGACGACAAGACGAATCTAGCTGTGCTGGAGAAGCTACAGGAAGCTGCTGCATTCAGGAGCGACGACTTCTTCGTTTACACGATAGGCGAGCCAATTTCCGACCTCGATGCTGCCCCGTATGGTGGCGCAAGATTTCCGGTCGAAGCTCGCCTCGATGGCCGCGTGTTTGTTGGATTCCACCTAGACGTAGGAATCGGCGATGCTGTGATGGAGCCACTCGAAGTCATCGAAGGGCGCGACTGGTTGGGTTTTGCCGGTATTGCGAGCCCGTCGTTGTACATGATCCCTCGCGAGCAACAGTTTGCCGAGAAGTTGCATGCCTATACCCTGCCGCGCTCCGGCGCGCTGAATAGCCGGGTGAGAGATCTTGTGGACATGGTTCTTTTGATTCAATCCGGCACGTTGGTCAAGTCTAAGGTTGCGGAAGCAATAGGTGTCACGTTTGATCGCCGACGAACTCATACTTTGCCAAAAATGCTTCTTTATCCGCCTACGGATTGGCGGAAGCCATTCGAAGCCTTGGCGAAGGAGTGCCGCTTGTCGGAGGGAATCGAAAGTGCCTTTGCGGCATTGGAGAAGTTTCTGAGTGAAGGCGAGATTGTTGAAGCGAGATTGAAAAGACCATAGAAACGAGGATTAGCATGGGGTACATCGAGGAGAATCTGGTTTCAGGGGAATCAGTCCTTTACAAAACTCGGCTGCACTGGATTGTCCTGATTTGGCCACTCATCGGAGGAGTGCTTTTGTATTCGTTGTCGGAGTGCTACGCCCGCCGACACAATTCGAGCCGGCGCTGATTTCATCGTAGTCGGGAGACCCTTGGCCTTTACCTTCCTTGCCTGGCATGCGCGCTGATCTTGAATTCAAGTTCGACGTACTCACCGTGCTCTAGTGGGGATCATTGAGCGCACGGCCCTTCGCGCAATCGACTACGGATGCGCCGGGATATAATCTTTACAAGGATGCGGGCGGGTAAATCCGCTTGCCTCGCCAGATATTTTGGATATAGTATCCGCCGCATACCTGCGCGCCGCCTGAGCTGGGACCGTACGGCGCGCAGATGTCCCAGAACCCGATTTGCTGTGTCGAGGAGGCAAGATGAGGAAACGCGCTCTCGCGGTTGCATTGCTGATTGGCTTCTTACCTATTCTTACGTTGGCGCAAGTCGCCATCACTGGGAAGATAACCGGCGTTGTTACTGACTCATCAGGAGGGGTGATACCCAACGCCACGGTAACCGTAACGGGTGCAGGTTTGATGACTTCGAGATCGGCTTCGACGCAGTCAGACGGAAGCTATTTGTTTGATCTGTTGCCTCCCGCGACCTACAAGGTGAGCATCACCGCGAGTGGCTTCAAGACTTTTGTGCAAAACGGAGTAGTGATAACGGCAGGGTTTACAGCGACCGTTGACGGGCATCTGCAAGTCGGCGCGGTATCGCAGGAAGTTACCGTCAGCGGTGCCGCTCCCGTAGTAGATACCAAGGGAAACGAAACGGAAACCACTTTCGACCAGAGCTTGCTTCAGGATATCCCAAGTGGCCGCGACCCCTGGTCGACAGTAGCTCAAGCGCCGGGAACGACCGTGAGCACCGTTGATGTGGGTGGAAACCAGAGCTACCAGCAATCCACGATGCAGGTTCACGGCAGCACGCCGGGCGAGCAGATGTTCAGCTTCAACGGCCTCGACTTAAACTGGCCCGGAGCAAACGGCGGATACACTCAGTTCTACACCGACCACGATTCGTTTGAAGAATTTCAGGTAGTAACCGACAATGCGCCGGCGTCTGTTCCGATTGGCGGCATTTACATGAACATGGTGACGAAGTCAGGCTCCAATCAGTGGCACGGGCAAGCTGCGGCGTATTACGCGACTGCTGCATTCGAGGCTGGCGCGAAAGCGCCTATCTTTAACGGGTCGCCGGTGAATGCTGCTTCTCCGATCCTGCATGACCGGGACACCTCGATTGGCGTCGGCGGCCCCATCTTCAAGGATAAATTATGGATATTCGGATCGTATCGCCGATATGACATCCGTGAAAGCATCCTGGCCGTTCGACTACCCAACGGCGACCCAATTCCGGACACAAGCCATCAGACGAATACGGCACTGCGGCTCGATTGGCAGATTAATTCGAAGAACCGCCTCGGTCTAATCTGGCTTTACAATGAGCAGAATCGGTTCCAACGGCGGGATACGTCGTATCAATTCGTATCGCAGGACGCCAGTTGGCTCCAAATCGAGCCTGCTTACATTCTCGAAGCTCTGTGGACGAGCCAGCTTACGAGCAATTTTTTGATCGACACTCGTTTTGGCTACAACAAAGAGGTATTTCCCCTATCGTATGCGCCGGGTGTTCCGCCTACGGCAATCAACGTGACCGATGTCAGCCTTTCCACCGAAACTGGCGCTGCGCCATTCGCCTTTGTGAATCCAGCTTGGGTTGCGAAGTTTGCAAGCACTGCGTCGTATTACAAGGCCGGTTGGGGAGGCGCCCACAACCTCAAGTTCGGATTTGAGGTAGGAAAAGCGCTCAACCCATATGTCTACAGCGTCAACCAGGGGATCACAGAGCAATTTAACAACGGCACTCCATCCAACGTCAGTATTTACAATACTCCCTTCACTGTAAAAACCTATTTCCGCGATAGCAGTGTGTTCGTCCAAGATGCTTGGTCGATCAAGCGCCGCCTAACCCTCAATCTCGGCGTGCGCTACGATCACTTCAATTCTTACTATCCAGCTGAATCCATCGCGGCGTCTCCGTTCTATCCAACTCAGTTTCCGGCCCAGCAATTTCCGGCATCTGGAAATTTGGTCGATTGGAACAACGTCTCTCCGCGTCTCGGCGTCGCGTATGATTTGACCGGGCACGGTACACAAGTCATTCGCGCCAGCTTTGATCGTTACTACCTCATGGAAGGCACGCAACTGGTTGAGGCGGTGAATCCCGACGGCTTTTCTACAGTTACCTACAACTGGAACGGTGCGACGAATTCCAGTGGCGTCCCGACCGGCTTTCTCGGCAGCACGCCGATAGGCAAGAGCGGCGGTGTTTTCACGCACGTTGATCCGAACCTCAAGCGACCTTATTCCGACGAGGTTAGCGTAAGTTATGAGAAACAACTTTGGCGTGACCTACGCGTGGGCGCCGCTTATTATTACCGCGGCAAAGGTAACTTGCTCGGGCAAACGAATCTGGCAGCCACCCCTGCCGACTATAGTCCCATTACTACGCTCAACGGACAGCCCATTGTCAATCCTCTTACCAACCAGCCAATGACGCTCTACAGTTTGAATCCATCTTTGGTCGGTGCGACAAACAACTTAATTACGAATATTTCGGCTCTTGATACCAACACTTACAACGGTGTCGAATTCACCGCGACGAAACGGCTTTCGCAAAATTTCCAATTGCTCACGGGTTTCACTATTCAGCGCCAGAGGGGCGTCTATGGTGCTGGTGGATCGGACGAAGCTTTGGGCGACAATTTTAATGACCCCAACTTGAACATCAATCGTCAAAACAACTACCTCAATATGGATTCGACTTATGTGTTCAAGCTCGATGGCACCTACAACCTCCCCAAGGGCTTCGCTTTAAGCGCAAATTTTCAACATTACACGGGCTTCCCGATCCGGCCGACGGCGTTTTTCCAGGGTCCAGAACTCGCGCAGGGCAATGAGATAGTCGCGCTGCTCCCTGCAGGCGCAGTTCGGTATCCGAGCGTGAATCTTCTGAACCTGCGCGTGTCGCGTGAATTCGCCATTGGCGACCGGATTCATGTCGAACCGCTTATCGACCTATTTAACATCACGAATGCTCAGACGGTCGTTTCAGAGAACACGTTCGTCGGCCCCGGCTATTTGCAGCCGAGCAATACGGTCAACCCGTTTTTGGCCAGAATTGGCATGCGCGTGACCTTCTAGCCGTAGATTTGTCGAGCGCGGTTGGCTGTAAAGGGTTCCGAAGGCGAAACGGTTGCTGCAGTCGAAGCCTGTGACGGGGGACGTCAATGCTCGAGAAAAAGAGAGTATGGGCAATGCTATTGTCGCTGACGGCGCTGACGTGCTCTCGGGCCGTTTTGGCACAAGTAGCGCCCGCTCATCATCGCATCACAATCGACCAGTTAATTGACATCAAACATCCCTCGGATCCGATTTGGTCGCCTAATGGGCGTCACATAGCGTTCGTGTGGGCCCGCGCGGGTGTGAGCAATTATTACTTGGCTGACGCAAGCGGCCGCGGCCAGCCTGTCGCTCTGACTTCTTTCACCGGCGGACAAGTCGGCGGAGCTTTTTGGAGTCATGATGGGAATATTCTGTATTTTCCTCATGAAGGCGATTTGTGGGAAGTCAGCGCAACGGGTCAAGGTGCAGCACACGCGGTTTGGACCACTCCATCACCAGAAATGGACATCGTATTGTCGCCGGATGGCGCGCATGTAGCTTTTGTTCGGCTGAGCGACGGTGCGGGGACGAATGGGCCGGGTGGGGCTGACCTCTGGGTGCGCTCGTTGGCCGACGGGAAGGAATCGCGCCTGGCGCACGACGACAACAGTATTTTCGGAATCAATTGGTCTCCGGACGGAACGCATCTGGCCTATACCGCCGGGTCGAAAACAATTCATCACGACGAATCGCCAGCGTATTCGGGCGCGAAACTTATTTACACCGTTACGGAGCGAACTGCGGGTCAACTTTACGTTGTGCCGGTGGCCGGCGGCGAGGCCGTTTCCATTGGAATGCCCCGTGGCTACGGCGGCGCGCGTTGGGTCGATGCTACACATCTTGTCTGCGACCGCGTGTCGAGCGATTTTAAAAAACGCACAATCTATGAAGCTGATATTTCCGGAGGAGCCGCTCGTGCCGTTCACGAAGACGTGGACGATAAATTCTGGAGCATTCCGGGAGATTCAGGCGATGCAGGCCAACCCTCTCCCAATGGAAAGTGGATTGCTTTCCTGAGTGACGTCGATGGCTGGGACCATTTGTACGTGATGCCCGCTGCCGGAGGCGATGCAATCCAAATTACCAGGGGACATTCTGAATCGTGGCGTCCTTCGTGGTCTCATGACAGCACGAAGATCGCTTTCGATGCGAACGAGGCGGATCATCCTGGCGACCGGCATCTTGGGATCGCGACTATCGGTGACGACCCCGCACACGCGACGATCCGTATGATCACAGCGGGCCGTGGCACAGATATTGCGCCGCTCTGGTCCTTTGACGACAAGCGTCTCGTTTATCAGCACACCGATCCTTATAACTCTGCCGACCTGTTCGCTATTGCGGCAACCCCCGCGGCCAAGCCAGTGAGGCTTTCTGAATCAATGCCTCCGGGAATCGACCATTCACAATTTGTCGCGCCTCAATTTGTTCATTATCCTGGGGCGGATGGCAAACTGGTCCCAGGTTGGCTATTTGTTCCGAAGAATCTGGATCGCACCAAAAAGCATCCGGCGATTGTATGGATTCACGGCGATGGTATTAATCAGAATTATGACGGCTGGCACGTGGAGCGGAACTACGCCGTTTACTACAGCTTTCATCAGTACTTGCTGCAGGAAGGCTACGTTGTATTCGCTCCCGATTATCGCGGCAGTATCGGTTATGGAAGGGCATGGCGAGAAGGCGTCTATATGAACGTCGGTACAAAGGACGCGAAGGACGCTTGGATGGCGGGAAATTATTTGAAGACGCTGCCCTACGTGGATGGGAACCGCATAGGTGTGTGGGGCTTGAGCTATGGCGGTTTTTTCACGCTCATCGCGCTGACCGACCAGCCGACGCTATTTCGTGCGGGAGTCGATGTCGCGGGCGTCGTAGACTACAGTATGTATTATGGCGATCCTTACCACGGAAGCTGGACTGCGAGTCGCATCGGCACTCCTGGACAGAATCCACAAGTGTACGCAGCGGCCTCACCGGTCTCACATATTGACCGGCTGCAGCGGCCATTGCTTGTGCTGGCTGGTACGGCCGACGTCAATGTGCCATTTCTCGAATCGGTGCGGCTCATTGACGAGGCGCTGAAACACGGAAAAGGCAATCTGCTTTCACTCATGATATACCCCGGCGAATTTCATTACTTTGCGCGCGCGCACGTGTTGCGTGACGCGTGGCATCGCGTCGACCGTTTCTTTGCCATGTACCTTCAGCCCGAGAACGGCGCCGCGCACTGAGACATAGGCGTGTTTGTTTAGGGTTTTGCCTTTTAGGGCTTGCACCCATTTGTAGGAATCGAAATCTTCTGAGCGCCACCGCATGCTGTAGTTGCAGAAATATCCACAGAAACACACCATAGGGAGCGACACAGTTAGTTCACCCGCAGAACGTTGATAATCTCCGAACTATGGTTAAGGACTCGAGTGGTGGGGTAGTGAAGGAAACTCTTCGGCCAATGCAGTGCTGGGTCCTCTACTAGCGATTTTGCAATGAACAACCAGCGCCCCAACCGGGTACATTCGACAGCCTGGTGTAAGCTACCAGATTCGTCAGAAGCCTCAATGATGGCTGTGGCATCGCTTATAGCCGCCATCAGTTTGTTCCGCTCAGGGAAATTACTGGGATACACAGTCTTGCCCGGCGCAAACTGAGAGATGAGCAAATGTTCCAAATAGAGCTTCTCTTGCAGCCGCTTATTTTCAGCGGGGTATGCGCGGGTTATCGGTGTTCCTATGACTCCAATTGTCCTGCCCTTTGCTTCAATTGCGGCGTTCAATGCTTCGGTGTCGACGCCTTTTGCCAATCCTGATACAACAACTACTCCTGCGGCAGTCAGTTCGCGTGCCAACCGGCGCGCACGAGCAGCACCTTCGACGGAAACATCTCGGGAACCAACGATGGCAACAGAGGGAAGCTTCACCAAAGAAGAATCCCCTGCCAGCCAGATTTTGACGCCAGAACCCCCTTCAGGAGTGATTCCGAATCGCGCTTGATGCTGTTCAGGAATCTCTCGGATGCCCTGAATCAGTTCGCCAATCGTCGTGATCGTTATCGTGCTCGGCGGGACGTATGAGTCTGCCTGCCGCTTTCGGGCCATACTCGTCGCTGTTGAACTCTGCATTTTCTTTCGCGAACTCCGTTTATCGTTCTTTTGTCGCGGTACACCCTCTGGACTAGCAAACGGTTCGCGAGTCCCGATTCGCTTCACTTTCCCTTTTTTCTTGTTCGCCACAGTCATCACACACGATCTGCGCAGGCAGCGCGCAGTGTAATTTCCAGCACGGATAGTTACCCCGGCAAATCAGGCAGGTGTGATCGTGAAGGGGCTGTCTAACCGGTGACATTTGGTCAGTAAAGCTCCAGAACACCAGAGACTATACCAAACCCAGCAAAAATGCGACGGAAAGCTAAACGCAAGCCTCGTCCAGCTTACTCTTCAAACCTCAATATACCACATGGCGAATATAAAGCGAATATATTGGCAATTGCCGGAATGGACGGTTCAAGGGTGTGAGAGAAATGAGCGCGATGTTGGCAAAGTAACCGTGTTGATTGGAAAGGTGCTTAGCCCGCAACTCTTAACGAAGGGATTGCGAATTTGATCTAGCCTGCGGACCGGGGAGAATTCGAGCTGTCAAGGTTTCGAAGAACCTCAAATCTGAAGGTTCGCAAATCGTACAACTCGGGGAGCCAACTTCTAGGTCTCCAGTGACTTGGGATTTTTCGGATGCGTCACTTTTTCGCCGGAGTGGATGGGGTTCTCCGCCGAAAAATTCAGCGACGGGCCTTGCCGTCGGCTGGGCACTTGCTCGCGAGCAATGCTCCCATTGGTCTCAAAGAGAGGCCGCACTCCCATAGTGGTCTTCGGCGGGCCAGCTTTTTGCCTCCTTGGACGATCTTAGTAGCAGTCTTCCCGACTTCAAGGCATTCAAGCGCAACAGGTCCAGCCCCGCGCGCCCCATGACGTCTGTTTGCGTCGGGAACGCGAACACAGCGACGGCGGAATTGACGGGGAACGCTTCCATCTCTTCTCGTCACAGTGCATTGCGCTCGAAGGTTCCGCTCTCCGAACAGAAAGGGCCGTTTCTGGAATTCCTCACCGCCCGATGCCACAGTGCCTTGCAGGACGGCCAGATACGTTCTTCCGCCTCCGGGAGATT
>Ga0307374_10015530_pt1 | contig 10227 bp, 8 predicted proteins | sample OX3MG_FD_202532 | JGI IMG/M metagenome (GOLD analysis project Ga0307374, IMG submission 202532) | Soil microbial communities from Risofladan, Vaasa, Finland - OX-3 | ecosystem: Environmental > Terrestrial > Soil > Coastal area > Acid sulfate soil | place: Finland: Risofladan, Vaasa | collected...
CAGCATGCCGATCAGGCCGCCCATCGAGGTTCCGACCCAATCGACCGAGGCGACATCGAGCCGCGCGAACAGCGCCGCGGTCACCGCAAGGTAGAACGGAAAGCTGTAATCGGCGCCGTCGTCGAGCCAATCGCTGACGCCGCGCCCCGGCATGTCGGGACAAACGACGCGGAACCGGGCCGCCAGTGCCTCGGCGAGCGTGTCGAAATCGCGGCCGTTGCGGGTGAGCCCGTGGACGCAGATCACCGTGGGCGCGCCCGGCGGACCCTGCCATTCGTAATAGGCAAGCGTGACGAAACCCTTCGGCCCGAGCACCGGCAGGGTCCGCGCCTTCATCGCCATCGCAAATGTCCTTCATCCCAGCGTTGCGCGGAACATCCCGCGCCAACGCCGCCAAGACAAGCCGCTTGGCGATCACAGCACGCTTGGCGCGCCGGCAGGGTTTTGCCAAAGTGGCGCATGCCTGTCGCCGACGATGCCGCCGCCCTCGCCCGATTGCTCGCCGATGCGCGGCGCGCGGTGGTGTTCACCGGCGCCGGCATCAGCACCGAAAGCGGCATCCCCGATTTCCGCAGCCCCGGCGGCATCTGGACCCAGATGGCGCCGATCTATTTCGACGATTTCCTCGCCTCGGAGGCGGCGCGCCGTGAAACCTGGCGGCGCCGCTTTGCGATGGAAGAGATGTTTCGCGCCGCCGAGCCCAACCGCGGCCATCGCGCGGTCGAGGCGCTGGTGCGGCGCGGCAAGGTCAGCGCGGTGATCACCCAGAATATCGACGGGTTGCACGAGGCCTCGGGCATCCCGCCCGAGAAGATCGTCGAACTGCACGGCAATACGACCTATGCGCACTGCCTCGATTGCGCGACGCGCTACGAGATCGAGACGCTGCGCATCGCCTTTGAGGCCGACGGCACGGCGCCGCGCTGCGCCCGCTGCAAGGGGTTCGTCAAGACCGCGACGGTGTCGTTTGGCCAGGCGATGCCGGAAGAGGCGATGCGCCGGGCGCAGATCGAGACGCTGGCGGCCGATCTGTTCGTCGTGCTCGGCTCGTCGCTGGTCGTCTATCCGGCGGCCGGGTTCCCCGAGCTTGCCCAGCGCAACGGCGCGACGCTGGCGATCGTCAACCGCGAGGAAACTGGGCTCGACCCGCTCGCCGACCTCGTCGTGCACGAGGCGATCGGCGACATCCTCGGCGCGGCGGTCGGGGTCAACTGACACCGGGAGGAAACGATGCGGCTCGACGGCAAGGTCGCCCTGATCACCGGCGCGGCGTCCGGCATGGGCGCGAGCACGGCGCGCATTTTTGCCCGCGAAGGTGCCAGAATTGTCGTTGCCGACCAGCTCGACGACGACGGCCGCAAGGTCGCCGCCGACATTACCGCGGCCAACGGCACGGCGCGGTTTCACCACCTCGACGTGACCGACGAAGCCAACTGGAAGGCGGTCGTCGACGCCACGGTGGCGGAATTCGGCAAGCTCGACATCCTGGTCAACAACGCCGGGATCAGCGGCAGCGCGGTCGAGGATCTGTTCGACACCGCGGCGTGGGACCAGATCATGGCGGTCAACGCGCGCGGTGCCTTTCTCGGCATGAAATACGCGATCCCGCAGATGCGCAAAATCGGCGGCGGGTCGATCGTCAACCTCTCGTCGATCTCCGGCGTCACCGGGCAGCGCGGCATCCATGCCGCCTACAACGCCTCGAAGGGCGCGGTGCGGACGATGACCAAGGTTGGCGCGGTGCAGCAGGGACGGCACAACATCCGGGTCAACTCGGTGCATCCCGGGCTGATGCCGCCGATGCGTACCTCTGGCCGCACCGCCGACCCGGCGACCCGCGCCAAGATGCTGGAACAGGTCCCGCTCGGCCGCGACGGCCGGGTCGAGGAAGTGGCTTATGCGGTGCTGTTCCTCGCCTCGGACGAAGCGTCGTACATTACCGGCGCCGAGCTTTATGTTGATGGCGGTTACCTGGCGACCTGAACTGGAGGAGTATTCATGGCCTACGATCTCGACGCGTTCTGTCACGATTGCCGCGATGCGCTGAAGGCCGATAACGGCCCCGGCGGCCGCGAGACGGTGCGCAAGAACCTGGAGCGGCTGCTCGCCGAGAAAGCGTTTGTCGACAAGCATGTGCTGGCGATGCCGCCGGGCCAGCACACGCTTTACGAAGACCCCGATCTCGGCTTTGTCGTGCTGTCGCACGTCCACGCCAAGGCCGCAAAATCACCGCCGCACGACCACGGCGCCTCGTGGGCGATCTATGGCCAGGCGTCCGAATACACCGACATGACCGAGTGGCGCCGCACCAAGGGCGACGGCCCCGGCCCGGCCGAGATCGACGTCGCCCGGCAATACCGCCTCAACCCCGGGCATGCCGGCACCTACGACATCCGCGCGATCCATTCGATCGACTACCCGGACGGCGCCCGCTTTGTGCGCGTCACCGGCACTGATCTCGAAGCCCTGCCGCGGCTCAAATTCAATCTGAAGACGCACGAGGCCGAAATCATCGAAAGCGTGTCAGCCGGACCCGGCTGACACGCAACCCCGGCGAGCGGGTGCTATACCGCCTCGCTCGCCGCCTCTTCCTCGGTCGCGAGGTTCGCCTTCATGCGATCGAGCATATCGAGCAGCGCCGTGCGCTCGCCCGGCGTCAGGCCGGCGCACGCCTCTTCGCGAATTTCCTGGGTGATCGCCAGCATCTGCTCGACGACCTGCCACCCTAGCGGCGTCAGCCACAGCGTCCACACACGGCGGTCGGTCGCATGCGAGCGGCGCTCGACAAGGCCCTCGCGGTGCAGGCGGTCGAGCGTGCGCACCAGGGCGATCGGCTCCATGTCGAGGATGGTCGCGACAGTCGCCTGGCTGTCGCCCTCGCTGCGGGCGATGCGCAACAGAACACGCGCCTGAAGCCGGGTGATCGGCAGCCCGGTCTGCCGCGCGCGACGCTCGAAGCGGCGGCGTATCGCCCGCGCGACATCGTGCACCAGTGCGCCGACATTCGGCTGCAACGCCGCCGGCGCCGGCCGACCGGCGCCGGCCGGCTGAGCGGCGGGCTGGCGCAGACTGGCGATTGGCGTTGGGTTACTCGGCTGCGCCACGGGGATTCTCCGCCAATCCCGGCTGCGCCCCATCGGTCAGGGCCTCGGCCAGGCGCGAGCGGCGGTTCGTGCCGCCTACCCAGCGCGCCAGCCGTTCGAGATAGAGGTAGATAACCGGGGTGGTGTAGAGCGTCAGCCATTGTGACACAAGCAGCCCGCCGACCAGCGCGACGCCCAGCGGGCGTCGCAGCTCTGACCCCGCGCCGGTGCCGAGGGCGATCGGCAGCGAGCCGAACAGCGCGGCAAACGTGGTCATCATGATCGGGCGGAAGCGCAACAGGCAGGCCTCGTGGATCGCCTCCTGCGGGCTCTTGCCCTCGATCCGCTCCGCCTGCAAGGCGAAGTCGATCATCATGATCGCGTTCTTCTTGACGATGCCGACCAGCAGGATCACGCCGATCAGCGCGATCACGGTCAGGTCATAGTGCAACAACATCAGGGCCAGCAGCGCGCCGACGCCGGCCGACGGCAGCGCAGACAGGATCGTGATCGGGTGGATGTAGCTCTCGTAAAGCACGCCGAGCACGATGTAGACGACCAGGATCGCCGCGGCGACCAGCAGCGGGGTCGATTTAAGCGAGGCCTGGAACGCCTGCGCCGCCCCCTGGAACGAACCCTGTACGGTCGCCGGGAGATGCAGCTGGGCCTCGGCCTTCTGGATCGCGTCGACCGCCGGGCCGAGTGCCACGCCCGGAGGCAGGTTGAACGACAGCGTCACCGCCGGAAATTGCCCCTGATGGTTGACCGCCAGCGGCTCCAGCTTGGGGACCGTGCGGGTAATGGCGCTGAGCGGCACCTGCACGCCGTTCGGGCCGGGAACGAAGATCTTGTTGAGCGCACTGGGGTCACGCTGGTATTGCGGCAAGACCTCCTCGACCACCTTGAACTGGTTGGTCGATTTATACAGCGTCGCGACCTGCCGCTGGCCGAACGCATCGTAGAGCGTGTCGTCTATCATCTGCGTCGAGATGCCGAGTCGCGCGGCCTTGTCACGATCGATCTCGAGCGCCAGGTGCGGAGCGGCAACCTCCTGGTCGGAGGTAACGTCCTGCAGCTCCGGCAGCTTGCGCATCGCCGCCTCGACGATCGGCGCCCAATGGTTCAGCTCGGCGCTGTCGGTGTCGGTCAGCGTGTACTGAAACTGCGATTTGGTCAGGCGGCCGCCGACGTTGATGTCCTGGCCGGCCTGCATGAAGAATTTCGCGCCCTCGACCTTGGCGACCTGCGGCCGCAGCCGCTGGATTACCTGCTGCGCGCTGACGTTGCGCTCGTCATGCGGCTTGAGCTGCATGAACATGCGGACGGCATCTTCGGTCGGGTTGTAGGCATAGGTGCCGCCGATATAGAACACGCCCTGCACCGCCGGGTCCTTGGCGACGATCGCACCGATCTGGTGCGCCAATTTCGCCATGCTTTCAAACGACGAGTCTTGGCGGCCCTGCACCTGGCCGAAGATGAACCCGGTGTCCTGCTGCGGGAAAAAGCCCTTCGGGATTTTCACGTAGAGGTACCCGGTGCCGACCATCAGCGCCAGGGTGGCCACCAGCGCCATGAACTGATGCCGCAGGATGAACCGCAGACCGCGGTCGTAGCCGTGCAGGAACGCCTCGAACCCGCGCTCGGCCAGGCGATTGACCCGGTTCGGCTGGTGGTGCTCGCCGCGGCTCTTGAGGAACAGCGAGCACATCACCGGCGTCAGGGTCAGTGAGATCAACGCCGACGCGATGACCGCGACCGACACCGTCACGGCAAACTCCCGGAACAGCCGGCCGATGATCCCGCCCATCAGAAACAGCGGGATGAACACCGCAATCAGCGAGAAGGTGATCGATATGATCGTAAAGCCGATCTGCCCGGCGCCTTTGAGCGCCGCCTCAAACGGCGGGTAGCCCTGTTCGAGGTAGCGCACCACGTTTTCGATCATGACGATCGCGTCGTCGACGATGAAACCGACCGAAATCGTCAACGCCATCAGCGAGATGTTGTCGAGGTTGAAATCCAGCAGATACATCACCGCGAAGGTGGCGAGCAGCGACAGCGGCACCGCGATGCTGGGGATCACCGTTGCCCAGACGGTACGCAGAAAGACGAAGATCACCAGTACGACGAGCAGCACGGTCACCATCATCGTGAACTGCACGTCGTGCACCGCGGCGCGGATGATCAGCGAGCGATCCGACATCAGGTCGACATGCACCGACGGCGGGATCGATTCCATCAGCCGCGGCAGCATGCTTTTGATCGTGTCGACGACCTGGATCGTGTTGGCGCCCGGCGCGCGCTGAATCGCCAGCCCCTCCGCGGGGATTCCCTTGTACCAGGCCCCGACCCGGTCGTTCTGTACCGAGTCGGTCACCTTGGCGACATCGCCGAGCCGCACCGGCGCGCCCTTGCGGTAGGCGATGATCAGCTTGCGATAGCCGGCGGCATTCAAAATCTGGTCGTTGGTGTCGAGCGTAATCGATTGATAGGAGTTTTCGAGGTTGCCCTTCGGACGGTCGACGCTCGAACTGGCGATCGCGTTGCGGATGTCTTCGAGACTGATGCCCCGCGAGGCGATGGCAGCCGGGTCGACCTGCACGCGCACCGCATACTGCTTCTGGCCGAACACTCGCGACTCGCCGACCCCCGGCACCGTCGACATCTTCTGCGCAAGGATCGTGTTCGCGTAGTCGTCTATTCGATAGACCGGCACCGAATTGGAATGAACCGCGTAGATGATCACCGGAAAATCGGCGGGGTTGGTCTTTCTGTAGGTCGGTGGACTGGGCAGGTCTTTGGGCAACAACCCCGATGCGGCGTTGATCGCCTGCTGAACGTCCTGGGCGGCGGCATCGATATTGCGCTTAAGCGCGAATTGCATCGTGATCACGGTGACGCCGATGCCGCTGAACGAGGTCATCTGATCGAGGCTGGGGATCGCCGCGAACTGCTGTTCGAGCGGGGTGGCGACGGCGGATGCCATCGTATCGGGCGACGCGCCGGGATACTGAACCGAGACGGTGATGGTCGGGAAATCGACGTTGGGCAGCGCCGCCACCGGCAGCAGCCCGTAGGCAACGATGCCGAACACCAGCACGCCGAGCATCAGCAGCGAGGTCGCAACCGGCCTGCGGATAAAAGGTGCAGAGATGCTCATCGGCGGGGGTTCCCTCGGGCCGAGGTATGGGACCGGTTGCCGCGCCAGCGCGTCATCAGCTGGCCGCCTTTGTCGCGGGCGGCCGGATCTGGACGTGGGAGCCATCGACCAGGCGATATTGCCCCTGCACGACGACGGACTCGCCAATCTTCAAGCCCTTGGCGATGATCGCGACCCCGTCCTGCACTGAAGCCACCGCTACCTTGCGGCGTTCGACGGTGTTGTCGGGCTTGATGACATAGACGTATTTGCCGTCTTCCCCTTCCTGAACCGTCTCGGCCGGCACCACCGGCACGCCCTTGCGGATGCGCAGGATCAGCCGCACGTTGACGAATTCGCCCGGCCACAGTCGCTCGTCGAGGTTCGCGAAGGCCGATTTGAGTCGGATCGTCCCGCTGCTCGGATCGATTGTGTTGTCGATCACCGCCAGCTTGCCCTCGCCCAGCTTGGTCACGTCATCGTCGCCGTAGGCGATCGTGGTCAACGGGGCCAGCACCTGCTTTTCGTGGATCTTGTGCAGCTCGTTCTGCGGCAGGGTGAATGTGACGAAGATCGGCTTGGTCTGGGTGATCGTGACCAGCCCGCCGGGGTCGGCGGCATGCACCATGTTGCCGATATCGACGAGCCGTACCCCGAGCCGGCCGGAGATCGGCGCCCGGATGTCGCAGAAGTTGAGGTTGAGCTGCGCGGCGTCGATCTGTGCCTGGTCGGATTTGAGCGCCGCCTGGAGCTGGAGCACCGTCGCCTTCTGCTGATCGACGCTTTGCCGGCTCTGATAGCCCGAGCCGACGAGCGCCGTATAGCGCCCCAGATCGGCCTGGGCGCTCGCCAGCCCGGCCTCGTCCTTGGCTTTGTTCGCCTGCGCCACCTCGAGCGTCGCCTGGTAGGGGCGCGGGTCGATCTGGAACAGCGCGTCGCCGGCCTTGATCTCCTGCCCTTCCTTAAAATTGACCGCAACGATCTGACCGTCGACCCGGCTCTTTATCGTCACCGTGTTGTAGGCCTGCACGCTGCCGATGCCCGTCAAGAAATCCGGCTCGTCGGCGGCCACGACCTTGCCGGCGGTAACCGGAATGCCGGGCGGCGGCCCCGGGGCGTGCCGTTCGGCAGCGGCCGCGTCGCTCCAGAGATCATGCAGGCCATAAGAAGCGGTCGCGACGGCGAAGGCCACGGCCACAACCGCGACACCCACGAGCTTCCTCATGCTGGCCCTCCTGGGCCGGTATCATGAACGGTATATATAGTAGATTATAGATATTACTTCGGCGCACGATCCCCGCGCAACGGCGGAAAATTTTGGTGCGCCGAAGGCCGGATTCGTCCGCTAATCGGCAAAGCAGCGCGTCACCCGCCGGCTGAGCAGCCACGGTGTGTAGGTTTCGCGGTTCTGCGCCATGCGCGGCACCTTGGAATGGACATCGAGCGCCGCCTGGTCGCGCCAAGCCTCGACGAAAAACACCCGGTTGGGGTCGTCCTGGGCCTGAATCACGTCGAACTGCTGGCAGCCGTCCTCGGCGCGCGACAGCACGGCGTGGCTTTTCATCAGCGCGACGAAGGCCCCGGTATGCTCCGGCTTCACCTCAAACTCGACGACGATCATGATGCGGCTCATCGGCGTTTCCTTGCAGGGGAATTCCGCGGCATCATCGGCGACCGGCCGGGACCGAGGCAAGCGCCCGACGCATCTGAAGGGAGTATAGACCATGGCCCAAGACGCCCACGACGCTTTGCGCACGATCCTGCCGGTCGCCGGCCTCAGCGCCGACCGCGCCCGCGGCGTCGAGATCACCGGCGGCGCCGACCCGGTGCTGCCGACTTCATTCCGCATCGGCGAGACCAGCGCCGCCGCGCTCGCCGCCACCGGGCTCGCCGTCTCAGACCTGTGGGAATTGCGCACCGGCCGCAAGCAGGACGTCGCGGTCGATCTGCGCCAGGCGACCGCGTCGCTGCGCAGCGGCCACTACCTCAAGATGGAACAGGCCCAGGTGTCACACGAGCGCAACCCGGTGATGGGCATGTATCCAGCCAAGGACGGACACTGGAACTATATCCACGCCAATTTCCCGAACCACCGCGCCGCCGCGCTCAAGGTGCTGGGCGTGCCGGAGGAGCGCACCGCGGTGCGCGCCGCCGTCGCCAAGTGGAACGCGCTCGACCTCGAAGAGGCGATCATCGCGGCCGGCGGCGCCGGCGGCATGGTGCGCAGCATGGCAGAATGGGCACAGCACCCGCAGGCGGCGGCGATCGCCTCGCTGCCGCTGTTCGAGATCGTCAAGATCGGCGACGCGCCGGTCGAGAAACTGCCCGACGGCAACCGGCCGCTTTCCGGCATCCGGGTGCTCGACCTGACCCGCGTACTCGCCGGCCCGACCTGCGCCCGCACCCTCGCCGAGCACGGCGCCGACGTGTTGAAGATCACCGGCGCCCACCTCCCCAATATCGGCTACCAGGAGTTCGACACCGGGCACGGCAAACTGTCGGCGCATCTCGACCTGCGCCAGCCGAAGGACGTCGACATCCTGAAGGGGCTGGTGCGCGAGGCCGACGTGTTTTCGCAGGGTTACCGGCCCGGCACGCTGGGTAATCGCGGCCTGTCGCCGGACGAACTGGCCAAGCTGCGGCCCGGCCTCGTTTACATCTCGCTGTGCGCGTTCAGCCATGTCGGCCCGTGGGCCTCGCGCCGCGGCTTCGACACCGTGGTGCAGAACGTCAGCGGCATCACCACCCGCCAGGGGCACCTGTTCCCCGGCGCCGAACCCGGCCCGCAATTCTATCCGGTGTCGGCGATCGACTATTTGACCGGCTATCTGATGGCGTTCGGCGCGATGGCAGCGCTGGCCCGGCGCGCCCGCGAAGGCGGCAGCTGGCTGGTGCGCATCTCGCTGGCCCAGACCGGGCGGTGGCTGGTCGGCCGCGGCGAAGTGCCGGAGGCGGAATTAAAGGACGTGCCGAAAGAGTTCAGCGATGCTGAGCTGGCGCGCTGGTCGATCACAAGCGACACGCCGGCCGGCAAGCTGACCCACCTCAAGCCGACAGTCGGCCTGTCCGAGACGGCGCCCTATTGGGCGCGGCCGTCGGTGCCGCTCGGCTACAACGAGCCGGTCTGGCCGGCCCGCCCGTAGGCCTCGCCCCGTCGTCCCCGCGAAAGCGGGGACCCAGGGGCTGTGCGCACGGCCTGTGCGCGAATGAGGAACTAACGGCTCAACACTTCGGCTTGGGAAGCGGCTCGATGAATTTCAGCGTCGCGCTGATCGCGTAATCGCCGTAGTCGATCAGCATGTTGCGCGACACGCCGTTGTCGAGCAGCTGCATGCCGAGCTCGTAATCCGGCTTTTCCTTGCTCTGGTCGGCCGGGAAGAACGCGAGCCGGACCCGCCAGCCGGGCCGCATGAGGATCGGGCTCAGCTTGCCGGCGTCAGCATCCGGCTCGACTTTGGGCCCGATCACCGCCGACACCAGCACCGCATTTTCCTCGGTGGCGCCGTCGAAAACATGGCGGGTGAGGAAATTGGTTCCGGCCTCGGCCTGATTGATCAGCAGGATCGTGTGCTGGCTGGGAAACAGCGTCCCGGCGGGCAGATGCATGGTTTCCGGCTTGGGCTTCTCGAAATTCGCGACCCCGCCCTTGCCCGGCCCTTCGAGCGCCGCGCTGCCGCGGATCTCTTCGTCGATCTTGCCGTTGCGGGTTTCCTGCTGGTTGAAGCGGTAGTGCAGCCCATCTTTCGATTCCCAGGTCACAAAGTTAGACTGGATATCGACATTGTCCGCTTCGGCGTAGCCGAGCGTCAGCTTGTAGCGCTGCTCGATGGTCCACCCGTCGCAGGTCTCGCCCCACTGATAGGCCATCTCGCCCCGCGCCGCGGCGACGCCGGAATCGCTCTTCGAGGATTGCAGCGCCATCGTATAGATCGCCCGATGCGGCTGTATCTCCGCCGCCTGGGCAGTGGCACCGGGCCCCACCCCGGCCGCGGCGGCGATAACGAT
>Ga0307374_10015531_pt1 | contig 10227 bp, 16 predicted proteins | sample OX3MG_FD_202532 | JGI IMG/M metagenome (GOLD analysis project Ga0307374, IMG submission 202532) | Soil microbial communities from Risofladan, Vaasa, Finland - OX-3 | ecosystem: Environmental > Terrestrial > Soil > Coastal area > Acid sulfate soil | place: Finland: Risofladan, Vaasa | collected...
GCCCCATGGGAGAATCGGGGCCCAGCCGATGTAGCTCAGGGGTAGAGCAACCGCCTTGTAAGCGGTTGGCCGGGAGTTCGAATCTCCCCATCGGCTCCGTACTTCCAATATCTGAATTCCCATATGACGTTTCCTTGCGTCGCGATACCCTCCCAACCGCCTCGCAATGGCGTATGCTATGCAACAGGCGGCACCATCAGTAGAGAGGGTTAGCTACAAACCCGCTGAGTCGCCGGAGATCACTCAGTGCCAAAGCTGGCCTTGGTAGCTCGGAAACCGGACGCCGGGACGGCGCTGCAGCGGCTCATCGAGGAGTTCCTGCAGGCGCCGACGAAAACCGGCGAGACGCGCTCTCGGAAGACGGGCCTCATCTACCGCGACGCCCTCGAGGGTGTGCTTCTGCCCTACTGCTCGAGGGCCGACGTCACCGAACCGGCGCAGTTGACCGACCGGCACATGAAGGAGCTCACTGAGGGGCTGCTCGACGGCTCTGGCTCCCGTTCTGGCCGTCCCCTGGCCAAGCCCACCGTTCACAGCTATGTGCGGGCGATCAATACCTTCCTGGCATGGGTGAAGGACTCAGGCGAGGCGATCGGCGCCAAGGCTCAGCGGCCGAAGCTGGAGCGACGCATCCTCGACGTGCTCAGCCGCAAAGAGATCGACGCCATGGAGAATGCCGCGGCGCTGGAACGGGACAAGCTGATCGTCCGGACGCTTGCCGACTCTGGGATCCGGCTGGGCGAGTTGCTGAAACTGAGCACCGACGACGTGCTTACCGAAGGTCGCAGGCATTTCCTGCGGGTGCAGGGCAAGGGCAGCAGGGACCGGAAGGTGCCGATCGCGCCCGTACTCGCTCAGCGGCTCAAGCGCTACGCGCAGCATACGCGCCGGGAATCCGCGAGCACGAGACTCTTCCTCGCCAACAAGCGAAGCGCCCGGACCGGCGACTACGCGGCGCTGACCCAATCAGGCATCCAGCAGATGATCCGGCTCCTGGCGCTCGATGCCGGCGTCACCAAACGCGTCTATCCGCACCTGTTCCGGCACAGCTTCATCACTTGGCAGCTCGAGGGCGGACTGAACCCGATCCTGCTCTCCCGGATCGTCGGTCACGAGTCCTTGACCATGATCAACCAGGTCTACGCGCACGTGACCATGGACACCGCCCACGACGCGCTCATGCGCTCTCTGCTTGGGTCCGAGGACTGACGGTGTCCCGAGTCACCACCATCATCACCGGACCGGACGGCAGCGTCACCAGGATCGTCACGCGCCGGTCCGGTTGCGGCTGCATCACCTTCCTCGCTGCCGTGGTGGTCCTGTTCGGTCCCGCAGCGTGGTTCCCCTTGCCGTGGGCAATTGCTGCCTATGTCGGCCTCGGCGTCGTCGCGGTTCTGGCTGGCGTCGGATGGCTCGCGCAGAAGGGGAGAGGGACCGCTCCGCAGCCGCCTCCCGCACCGCCTCCGGTCTGAGGTAGCGCGGCCTCACTCCTCAGGAAGTCATGGCGAGTTGGGTGCCGGAACCAGAATGACCGCAGCGTACTCAAGCTCGAGCTCGAGTACTCCGTCTGCCGTCTGCCGCCCCCCTTGATTGAACCAAAGGACTGTCGCGACCTTGAACCCGACGGGCTTACCGGGCTGCGCCGTGGGCGGAAGGACGACAAAATCACCCTGTCGCGGGACTGTCGAAACATCACTCACCCGGGCTAGAAGCTCTGGGACAGTGCCCTGTCGGTAGTAGACGATATTCAAATTGTTGCCTTCGCGAAGATGCGCCCAAACATTAAGCCGAGGCCGCCCGATATGACGCTAATTTCGGTTGCAGCCGTGGTCCCAAGTTGCGCGCTGTCGCCTATCCAGACGCCGACGAAGGCCAGCACGAATATCACTGCTCCGACGGCTACAAACGCCAACGCGAATGCCGTCAAGTGCGGCTCAGGTCCGCTCATGAGCGCGCTAAAGAAGATCCTGCTCAGCGGTTGATCCGGGGGTTGCTGCCAGTCAGTCAAGATTTGACCGGAGGTTCGGTCGATCCGGTCAGGTCGACTTTCCCAACCCTCCCCCCCCGATTCCGCACGAGAATCGTTCCGCCTTCCGCGACAAGGCGTCGCGCGTAGATCCAAAAGGATGCCGCGTGATTCAATTCTGCAGCAGGGGTCCTCTCGCTCAGTCTCGCAAGGGCCTCGATATCTTTCACGACGTCCGCTGGAAGATCCGCACGAACCGAAGTCATGCCAGCGGCCTCATCTGAGGTGTCGTCGGGAGCGGAGTCGACAGCAAGCACCATCCCCTCGAGCTCTTCGGCGGCGAGGGGAACGAAGTCGCTTCTCTGGAGCCCGTGCTGGCTCTCTGGACCCCCTTCCGCCGAAGCTTGGATGATCGACCACCAGACCGGCTCGCCATCAGGCCGCCGGCCACCGCGTTGCGACATCGGTCAATCCTGCCATAGCCTCGCTTCCCCTTTCCCGGACTGGCACAAGATCCGCAGGCTCACTCTCAGCGTCAGGCGACCTCAGTTCCCGAGCAAAGCGACGAACTCCTCGACGCGCGCCGCTGTGACCGCCTGTACGCCCGGAAGGAAGCTGTAGAAGCGGTCCGTCAAGCTCCGCATCCCCGCTGAGGCGCCCTCATAGGCGGGAAACGTCACCGGACCGAACTCGGGCATATGGAGCTCGCGGCCGGTGCGTTCCGGCAGTCCCTGAGGGTTGTAGTCGGACGGCTTGGCGCGCTTGTTGAAGTCCTCGGCGAGCACGTTGAAACGGAAGCTCGAGCCATAGGCGCCGGCCCGGAGCCCGGGCGCCAGGTCGCGGTTGTAGGACGTGTCGAGCAGCGGCACCTCATAGCGCACGCCGTGGGCGTCAGGCTGGAGCACGGTCGGAATCCCGAGAACCTTGTCGCCGAGCTGCGGATCGTGGCCGTGATTGAAGGTCACCTTGACCTTGCTGCCGCTGCTCGCCAGCGTGCGATTGAAGGCGTCCGGGGCGACGCGCTCCATGAAGTGTCCCTCGCGGGCCGAGTTGATCTCGGACCACTGATTGAAGACGGCGAGATATCCGACCAGGGTTCCCGGGCCCGCGTCTCCGGCGGGGGCGTCCCTGACCTCGCAGCCAGAGAGCGCCCGGACCAGGCCGTCACGGGGCGGTGTGTCGCCCGCCACGGCTCTCACTTCATTTCCAAGTATCGGAAGGCGTTCGGCTTTAGGACGCACGTTCCGGTGCGCCAGTAAAAGTACAGCCCGCGAGCTCCGATCGGATATCTCGAAGCGCTCCCGAATAGCTGACTTATCAGCTCCACCTGGGCGCCGATCCTGTCGGCGATCACGTATCCGGACCAGTCCCCGAGAATCATGACCTTGGTCCCGGTGGTGGTCCCGGTCGCCATGGCGTTCCAGCCGTATTGGGGTGAGCCGACGAACGGGCCGCTACGCCCCTGGGGCATAGGCTGCGGCTCGGTGGTGTTGCCACCGCCGACGGTGCGATACAGGGTGTCCATGGTCGTCGGATGGGCCATGAAATTCGCGTTGGCGAAGAAACGCGTGGCGGCGAGCCCCTCCCGGAGGGCGTAGGCGTCGCCGATCGCGAACGTGCCAGTAATCGCGGTCTGGATGCGCTGCGACGTCGTCAATCCGCCGGATGCGGCGAAGATGCCGACTGGCTCGGCGGTGCCACTGCCGGACAGGAATTTCGTGCTGTCCAGGATGTCGCGGCCGTCCGCGAGCAGTTTCAGCAGTTCCTGCTGGAGTCCACGCCAGTCCTGGCCGATCTCGATCGAGAAGGGGATAAACGACTGGCCTTTTTGCGTGGTCGCGACCGGCTGGGCCAGAGTCGGCGAACCGTCGGCGACTTCTGTCAATTCCGCCGCATACGTGCTTGCCGGCGTGTCGGCGGACACCAATCGGAGCTCGTGCGTGGTGATCTGGCGCACGTCCGCAACCTGGCGGACCGGACAGAGCGCGCCGCTCGAGGTGAGGTTGATCGTCGGATCGATGCCGATTGGGATCGCGAATCCGCCGGCGGTGGTGGTGCCGTCGCTCATCACGCGCTCGGACTCAACCTGCGACACGCGCTGCATCGCGGCCATCTCCTCGGCGGTCATGCGCATGGAGGCCGTGGGGCCGTACTGCAGGAGCTTGCCGAACGCGCTGTTATATGCGTCCGCGCCCACTGCGGCGATGTACCGGGCGGTCGTGCCGGAGGGGTCACTGTGACGCAGCGCGGCCTCCATGCGCTCCGCGGCCGTGGTGAACAGCACACCGCTTGCCTGAGCGCGTTCCAGGGTGCGCAGGCCGACGTCGAGCGCGGCGCGGCGGTGCGGGTCGACGTCCGACTGCACTCGCGTCTCCTCGGGTGGACGGGAACGCTCGGTGTAATCGGCCTCGGACTCGGTGGTCACCGAGCCTTCCTCGACGCGGCGGCGCAGCTCGCCGCGATGCTCGTTGCCGAGCTCCTTGAGCTGTGCGCTGGCCTTCTCGATGCCGCGTTCGACCGTGCCGAGTCGCTCATTGAGCCCGTCGTTGGCGCCGTCAATGTCGGCTTTGATCTCGAGTGAGCGTTTCTCGTCAACAAGACGCGCGACCCGGTCGCGAAGTTGCTTCTCGTCGCTCTGAATAGCGCCGAGAGTGCGGGGTGTGGATGCCATCTGGCACCTCCTTGAAGCGTGATGAAGATGAGCCTCTAGTGGCTCCTTCAGCCGCTTCCGGGGGTGGCCATCTGGCCCGCCTCGGCGCTCTACAGCCTTACGGTCCCTCGCACTCAGCGGAGTGCTGTCCGGTGCATCGCTGCCGCGGACACGGGCGCGTGCATTGATCGTATCACGAGATGGTTTCGGGCTCAGCGATCAACGAGTTACGCGGGCCGAAGGTGAGGTGTTAGGCCCGTCGGTTAGAGCGCGCGACTGAGCGTTGCGAGCGGTATGAAGAGCCGATTTGACTGCTCACGAAGCGGAATGAACCCGAGATGTTCATACCAGAGCGCCGCGTCCTCATCGATTGGATCGACGACCATCGCGAAACTTGCTGGGGCAGTCGGAGCCTGAGCGCGGATACAGGCGTCAAAGAGCATGAAGCCGCCGTAACCCCGCCTTTGGAACCGAGAATCCACTGCGAGGCGGCCTACGAGCGTTGCTGGAACTTCCGGATAAGGGAAGTTGCTGACCTGGTGTACCGGGAGTTCAGCCAAGAGCACCGATGCGGACGTCAGCGTGTAGTAGCCCAGAATCTCGGCGCTCGTTGGCTGAGAGGTGAGGACGAAAACCGCGGCGAGGTGCCGACGCACGTCCTGGCTCGCCTGCCTCTGCAGGTAGCGATCTAATGGTGGCTTACCGCAAGAGAAGGTCGATCGGTCGTGACCCTTGCGGAGCAAGGCAACAGCGACTTCTGGGGACCCCACCGGAGTCAGTCCGTTTCCGGTATGCCGCGCATCTCCCAATGCCGCCGAGCGGCGCGCCGCAAGGCCGGGTTCGGATCCGGCGTATTCAGCATTGCCTCCATGAAGGCGCTCGAATCCACATCCGAAAGCAACATAACGTTGTGCTCGTGCATGATCCGCTGGGCGGATTCATGGAGATTGGCGAGAAGGAAGTCGGTAAGGCTGCGCCCAGAGAGTTCGGCTGCCCGCGTGAGGAACTGCTTCTCGGCCGGCGTAACCCGTGCCTCAAGACGCTCGGTTCTCCGGGCTTCGGGTTGCGTACTGATAGCCATCTTGGCGTGATCCTCCACCAGCAGTGTACGGCAGCTGGCTGGACAGCGCAAGTGACGAACGGGATACAACGTATCAGGAGGCAACCTTACAGGGCGCGATTGTTCGACGCTCAATGATCGAGATCCGCATACCAGTCAGGGATCGGCCCGCGCTCGTCCAGCTGCCTCTTGAGCTCGGCGAGCAGCTCCGCGGCCTCGGCGTCACCAGCGTCGGCCAGTGCCTTGAGATGCACCGCGTCGGCGGTCCCCAGCAGGTACTCAGACAGTCGGCGCGCCTCCTCCGGACTGTGCGCCAGCCTAATCGTATCGATGACTCCGTCCCCGCGATCAAAGCGGAGGATCAGCACGACAGCCGGCGCTGGATCCTGCCGACCGATGACCTGAAGCGTGCTGAGCGGCTTGCCGGAGCGGTTGCTGATTTCGTCGATTTCGTCGGGCACAGTCAGAGCCTCCTGAGCTCGTTCGGGTCAATAGAGATCGTGGAGCGCGGATCGGCCGGCGGTGCGTAGAAGCCACCGGGCAGCCGACGCCAGCCGTGCAAGTCTTCGGGCTCGCCTCGAGGTGTGCGTGGCGCGTCCGGCTGCACCGGCGCCGCAGCGTCCGCACGTCGAGAGCGGCGCCAAACTCGCACCCGGCAACGCACCGAGCAGGTGAGCGCGTCACTGCGACTCGGCTGAAAGACGCGCCGGCACCCGGCGCATCGGTGTAACGGCTGGCCAGTAGGTCGTAACGGCTGCGCGTTCATCTTGGTCATCTTTATCCCAAATCGAATCTCGCCCGGATAAGGTTTTCCTCGCGGCTAACCGGGCCTCGGCGGCTGGCCACGATCGAGCGAGGATCGCTACCCACCCCCCGGGGTGTGCGCGCATCGCAACCGCCTCGCGGCGCCTGTGCAAGCGCGCTCATGCCACGAAGGGCGGGTGGTCGACTGGTTCCGCGTGCTCGCTCGGAAACGGCAGCACGACGCAGGTCGACTCGGCGGTCGCGTCCTCCCCTCTGTGATCCATAGGGCGGCGTACCGGCAGGGTGGGGTCCGTCCAGAACAGGGCCAGCGGATCGACGCCGCAGAGAAGCGCGATGACATAGACGAGCAGCTCGATGAGCGCTGTGATGCCACCGCTGACCAATGCGGCGCTCATCGGGTCCAGTCGTCGCCGGTCGCGAGCGCACGCGAACGAACCGGCGTCAGTGGCATGCAGCGCGTACACAGTGAATCGGCGGCGCTGGCGAGCACCGTCGCAATGCTTCCGCACCGTGGACACGCGGAGTGACGCATCCCGTCCGGCAGGGTGCGCATGACCACGTCCTGCGATTCCCTACTTGCCCAAATTTCCCCTACTTGCCCATTGGTTTTGGATGGCGATGTAGGGATTTCTTGGCCATGTAGGGACCAACGCGACGGAAAGCCCGGACCGAAACCGGCGCGGTCGTGAGTGTTGACTCCAAGCCGTTTTGCGGCTCGCCGCGTCGTCTAATCCGAGTGTCCAGCGTCCCGCGCGTCACGGAGCAACGGCTTCACCTCGACAGGTTGCCCGTCGGCGAGTCGCTCACTGAGGAAGTCAGCTGCGGCGTCCAGAGCGCTTCGCTCGTCCTCATCGGCGGGAACGGCAAGCAACTGGCTCGCCGTGACATCGGATGCGCCCAACCACTCGATACGGACGGCTCCGGGCGTCTCGACCAGCCGATAGGCCAGGCTCGGCGACGGTGCCGAGAGATTCGCCTTTACGGGTGCCAGGACGCGGCGTGTCTCGTCCTCTGGATCGGTGCCGACTGCCAGGACGATGCGAGCGGCGCCGGCGAGTCCGATGCTGCCGCCACCGCGATAGATCGCCGGTCCTCCGCTGCTCTTGTTGAGGTGTCGGATCACCACGACGGCGACGCTTAGCCGATCAGCCATCGCCGCCAGCGGTGCCAGCGCGCGGCGCACGTCCTGGTCACGGTGCGAGTTGACGTCACCGCCGAGATACGCCATCAAGGGATCGATCACGAGCATGAGCGCGCCTGTCGCCGCAAGATGCGCCTCGATGCTCGCCAGGTCGTCCGGGATGCTCGGCTGTCGCTCATTCCCGGCGTCGCCAACCACTGGCAGCGCGTAGACGTGATGAACGTCGGCGCCGGCAGCGTCGAGTCGTGGGCGGACGGTATCCGCGAGCCCGTCCTCGGCGCCGAGCAAGAGAACCGAGCCCTGCACCGGGCACGGTTGTCCATCCGGCCACGCTGCTCCGGTGGTCAGACGTGCGGATACGTCCAGGGTTAGCAGCGACTTGCCGAGTCCGGGATCGCCGTCGATGAGGGTCAATTTGCCGCGTGCGATCCGGCCATGCCAAAGCCACTCCACCGCCTCGGGTTGCACGTCGGAGAGACGTACGGCGCTGCCAGAAGATGCGCCGTCGCCAATTGGCGACACGGCTGGCGTCCAGCGTTGCGCCGATGCGACCCGGGCTTTGAGTTCGTCCACGGTGTGACCGGCGTCGAGCCAGTCGGAGACGTCGCCACCTTCGGGGAGATCCGGCAGCTCAAGCAGGGCGACGGGCGTGCCTACCGATGCCACCGAAGCCGCTACCTCGTCGGCCCATTTCCGCCCGGGTGCATCGTTGTCCACCAGGACAACGGCGCGGGCGCGATCGCGGAACACCTCGCAGTAGTCGGCCGCGTGCTTCTTCCAGCTCGCCGATCCGCCCGCGTTAGTGGTGGCAAGCAATCCTAGCGCCGTCAGTCGATCGCAGTCCTTTTCACCTTCAGCGATGAACACCACGCGACCCGGTGCCGCGAGAAGCGCCGGCAGCTTGTAGAGCACGCGCTCGTCATTGGCGTATCCCGGCTCCCACGTCCCAGTGCCGTTGATGTGCTGAGGGAGAAAGCCCTTCGGCTCCATCCGTGCGACCCGGTAGAGCACGCGGCCGTCGGCGGCCTGATAGTCATAGGTCGCCACGATCTTCCGAGGTGGCGCGGGCGTCGTCGCGCGGTGGGCGGTTCCAACAATTGTTGGAAGGCTCGCCCCGTGCTCAGTCCCGCAGCGACACGCGCCGTCCAACCTATGCGCGTAGGTGGGTGGCGTGGTCCGCTCATCGAGGCGCAACTCGCCGGCATGCTCGGGACGGGTGCAGCGCGCCCATCCCGGATCATCGGAAAGAAATCCCGAGCAACGCTTGCCGGCGCCGCGTTCATCAGAGTCGCAGCCGTCGCAAACCGGACAGCGAAACCGGCTCGAGTACCTAATCACGCCGCGTCCCTCGCGATTGCCGCCCACACCGCGGGGAACGTCTCATCCGGCGCGATGCCCCAAACCCAACGGACAGCGGCCACCGTTTCGATTGCGGCCGCGAGCGGAGAGTTTCCACACGGCGTGAGCGACAAGCGAGCGCCCTGGTACTCGATCCGCAGACGACGAAAGGAGGCGGTGTTAAAGTCAGGTTCGGAGGTCGGCAGCGCCACTGCGGTCCTCCATGAGCGCCGCTGGGAGTCGAGACCCGGTGGCGCTTTCGTTTGTACCGACAACGAGCAGTTCATCCACGCCCTCGAGCACCGGCAGGCTGTGCAACGCCTTGGCGATCGAGCGCAACGTGTGGATTGAAATCGCCTGCCCGGTGAGGCACCTCGAGACGGTGTTGGGTGCAATGCCGGCAGCCTTGGCGACAGTCCCGGCGCTGATCCCTCGGCGCGCCAACTCGCGACGGAATCGGGTGGCGTCGAGGCGCAATCCTGCGTCCGGGGCGGTAAGCGGTTGCGTCAACGTCATACACTGCACGATACAGCGACATATCCGCACCAACCTATCCGGGTAGGTGTACTCGGAAAGTTGGGCACCTTGGAGAGTCCGATGCAGGGTTGGATGATGATGGTCGAGCCGGCCGACGACGGCGGCATCCGTATCGAGGGGGAGCGTGCCGGTGGACTCAGTATCGAAGCCGACGTCACCGCCAACGGGCGGTGTCACACCCTTGTGGTGCGGAGCAGCACGGCCGCGATCGACAGCAGCCTGCTCAAGACACTCAGTTTGGCCACCCTGCTCCGGCGCGGCGCGTCAGCGGTGCCCGGGGTGCAGCTCCCGGTGGAGCGACGTTCCAGGCTGAGCGATGCGTTCCTCAAGCGGGTGGCCGCTGCGTACAACCGCGGGCTGCGGGCGCACCCCAGTCGACCACGGAAGGCGGTGGCCGAGCTCGGCCAAGAGCTCGCGCGTCAGCGCGGGGATAAGCACCCCGAGGCCGCGCCGGCGAGCACGGTTGGCCGCTGGATCGAAGCCGCCGCCGACCGCGGCTACCTGCCGAAGAATCCCGGCCAGGGCCGCAAACGCGACGGCTCGCAGCGATCTCGCAAACCTTGAGGCGGACGCAGCACTACACTACGGTCGAGAAAGCGGTCGCTGTCTCCGTATTCAGGATCGACCGTCTGAGCTCGCCTTGCTCAGTGCAACCGCCTTGTAAGCGGTTGGCCGGGAGTTCGAATCTCCCCATCGGCTCCGTCGGTTCCGAGCTCGCTACCGCGCTTCGATCTGGAGGTCGAACGCCGCCGAGGCGCGGCGCACACGTC
>Ga0307374_10015533_pt1 | contig 10226 bp, 9 predicted proteins | sample OX3MG_FD_202532 | JGI IMG/M metagenome (GOLD analysis project Ga0307374, IMG submission 202532) | Soil microbial communities from Risofladan, Vaasa, Finland - OX-3 | ecosystem: Environmental > Terrestrial > Soil > Coastal area > Acid sulfate soil | place: Finland: Risofladan, Vaasa | collected...
GCTCGATCAGGCTGAGCCGGGAAGCCGCAGGCCACATGAAAGGGAAAGACAACGGGGGACCAAGCCAGCACGACGCGTACCCGTCATGCGGCCTGAGACAGGCGCGCCGCTAAACGCGCCCGCCCGCCGGACCGCCCGGGTCATGAGAATTGGTGCGGGCTCGGCCTGGGTGCTGGTCGTGGGGTTGGTTTGGGGTTGTTCCCAAGCCGGGAGCCCGCATAACTGGTGATTGCATCATCGTTTCATTGAACCATTAGCCGCGATGCGCAGATGTAGCCGGTACGCCAAAGACCCAATGATTCAATGGCTCAATGATTCAATTTTCCCACTCGTCACTGCACTTTAGATGTCGAAGTACAGCGCGAACTCGTAAGGGTGAGGCCGCAACTGCACCGGCTCCAGCTCCTTCTTCCGTTTGTACCCAATCCAGGTCTCGATCAGGTCCTCGGTGAACACGCCGCCTTTCAAAAGGAACGCGTGGTCCTTTTCAAGCGCTTCCAGAACCTCCGCCAAGCTTCCTGGGGTGGATTTCACCTTGGCCTTTTCTTCGGGACTGAGATCGTATAGGTCTTTGTCGATCGGGTTCGGCGGAACGAGCTTCTTCTCGATCCCGTCGAGCCCTGCCATCAGCATCGCGCTTAGCGCCAGGTAAGGATTGGCGGAGGGGTCCGGGCAGCGGAATTCAATCCGCTTGGCCTTTTCGCTGCGCGAGTACATAGGAATACGTATGCAGGCGCTACGGTTGCGCTGCGAATACATCAAGTTGATGGGAGCCTCATAGCCCGGCACCAAGCGGCGGTAAGAGTTAGTGGTCGGCGCCGCAAAGGCCAGGATGGCGGGAGCGTGGGTCAGGATGCCGCCAATGTAGTGGACGGCGGACGGACTCAAATCCGCGTAGCCGCCCTTCGAGTAAAACAGATTCTTGCTGTCGGTCCATAGGCTTTGGTGAACGTGCATGCCGGAACCGTTGTCCATAAAGATTGGCTTCGGCATGAAGGTGACGGTCTTGCCGTGCTTCCGCGCCGTGTTCTTGATGACGTACTTGTAGGTCAGCATGTTGTCCGCCATTTTGGTCAGCGTATCGAAACGCAGATCGATCTCCGTCTGGCCGGCGGTCCCTACCTCATGGTGGTGAACCTCCACGCGCACTCCAAGCTTCTCGAGTGTCAGCATCATTTCGGTGCGGATATCCTGCAAAGTGTCCATCGGCGGCACCGGGAAATAACCTTCCTTATAACGGGTTTTGTAGCCTAGGTTTTTCTCGCCATTCTCGCCTTCCTTGCCGCTGTTCCAAAAGCCTTCCTCCGAATCCACGTGGTAATAGCCGAAGTTATAAGATTGATCGAAGCGAACGCTGTCCAAAATGTAGAATTCCGCCTCCGGACCGAAATAGGCCCGTTCCGCAACTCCCGAAGATTTCAGATATGCTTCCGCCTTCTTCGCGACGTTTCGCGGATCGCGCGAGTACGCCGCTCCCGTGATCGGGTCACGGACGTCGCAGATGATGCTCAGCGTCGGGTCCTTCGTGAACGGATCAACAAAGGTGGCTGTTGGGTCCGGGAAAAGGAGCATGTCGCTCTCGTTGATTGCCTGAAAGCCGCGGATGCTCGATCCGTCAAACCCAACCCCTTCCGTGAATGCATCCTCCTCGAATTCCTTGGCCGAGATGGAAAAGTGCTGCCACAATCCGGGCATATCGACAAACTTCAGGTCGATCACCTGGATTCCCTCGTCTTTGATGAACTTCATAACTTCTTTCGACGTCATTGCTTCATAACCCCCACGTTTAGGTTGAAATACAGGCGCAACGCCTGGTCTTGCCATTACTCCGCGGTGCGAATATCAAACAGGTACATCAGACCCGCCGTCAGCGTGTTCTGGTTCGCGTCGCCGAAAATCTGGCTGACGGATAGGTCCACTGTGTTTTCGAGGCCCACAAGCCGGACATTGCGTGACCGGGAAAGGTACTCGACAGGGCATTTGCAGTCAAGCTCAGAACATGAAACCGGCTTCAACCATGCCGCGGGGCTGGGTGCGGTTAAGCCCGGCTGGACCGAAGCCGTCACCCGGCGTGAAACTGGTGAGCCGAACTAAGGAAAACTCTCCGCGAATGAAGAAGCCGTTGTCTTGAAAAGTTGGGGTCAACGTGATCGACCACGCCCCGCTGCCCGGACCGTACATCAGGTTCACGGCGCTCTCCGCTGCATTTCCGGTGCTCGAGATATATTCGCCCCGGCCCGCCAAGGAAACGCCGTGCTTGAAGTTGTAATTCATCAAGAGCGCCCCGCCACGGGTAGCAGCGCCCTGCAATACGCCGATCTTTAAGTCAGTCGGCACGTCGGTGTATTGAAAGTAGGGCGCGATTGTCCAAGGCCCGTGGCTGTAGGTATAGAGGATATTGTAGATGTCACTGTTGTTTTGCACGGGTGTGGCAAGACTCGTAAAAGCAGTGTGCCCCAGATCCCCGCCACCCACGAACGCCAGCGTGTTGGCCGAATTAATGGCGTAACTCAAAGTGCCCCAAAGCCAGGTGTAGCGGTTGGAATAGAAACCGTCGTTCCAGGTCAGCGAGCCGCTGAGATGGCCGATACTGTCATTGATTTGCACACCGCGATTGACGGCGTTTTCCTGATTCCACAAGAGGCCGCGCTCGATGTTCATGTTCTCAAAGGTAAACGTATATTCGGCGCCGATCAGCGTGGGCAGCGCGCCGATCATGATGGAGAAATTACCCTTGGGGGCCAGCTTCAAGTAACCCTGTGGCAGCACGCCGTAGAAATCGCTCACCGTGTTGACCGTCGAAAGGAATGGCGTGCCCAGGGCCGGTAAATTGTAGGCGCCCGCTTGTAGATAAAATTGCCACCAGCCGGTGGTTTTTTGAAGAAAGATCTGCCCATTACTAAGATCCCAGTGTGTGGACCGATCGCCAGGGATCCAATTCCCCTGCAACAACCCCATGCCGCTCAGGATCCCGGTGACGTCGAGTTTTCCAAAAGGGCCCGCGTTGAACGTTGTGGGCGCTGCAGTCTGTAGCGGCCCAGGAGCCATGGCGGGCATGGGGAGAAGTTGCGGGGCGGCGGCTGCAGCCGGTGGTGTGGCGGGCGCGGCCGGCGCCGGGGTGGTGGTCTGCGTCTGCGGGTCTGCAGGGTTAGCAGGCGCTGCGGCAACCGCGGCTGTTGTAACCGGTGACGGTGTATCTGTGAGCGTCGCCGCATCACCGGTGCCCGACCCGTTTCCGTTCGCTCTCAGTTTGAGAGTCGGCAAACTCATGCATAGGGCCGTCAGCAGGAGTACTGTTGTCCAGCGTAAAAAGTTTTTTGTCATATGGCAATCTTTCTCCCTAATGAACAAGATGTGACGGCGTTTGAAGGCCATCGCTGATACTCGGAGGAATTGACCAACGGCTTGACGATAGGGGAGTGGGTGCAGAGGGGTCAAACAAATAGTTTTTCGCCCGCCGATAAAAAATGCTTGGCCAAGAACATTTTCTTATGCCGATAACAAATTGCCTTCTGGAGTGTTATGTTTCTGAAATTTTCGTTGTAAAAGTTCGTCAGGACGCTACGGGCGCCACTCAAATCTGACGACTACGCTTGATGTGAAACGGGTATCAGAAACCAGAGACCAGGCGCCATCGTTCACGTCTGCCGAAATTAACCGGCGCGCAGCGCCGCGTCCCGCTCCTTTTGCGCAATTCTCCTGGGGATTCGCAGAATTCGGACCTGCTTCCGCGCTTCCTTGGGGACGCTCAAGACGAGCACCTCAACGGGCGCAAGTCCCCGGTCAACAAATCCAAGCCGCGCTGCCGCGCCTTTTGAAAGGTCGATCAGCCGATTGTTCACCCACGGGCCGCGATCTTTAATTTTCACAGTCACAGAGCGCCCGTTCCGGAGGTTCGTCACCTTAACTTTCGTGCCGAGCGGCAGTGTCCGATGCGCCGCGATGAGCGCGTCTTCGTTAAACCGCTGGCCACACGCCATTCTGCGGCCTTGCTCGCCGTTTCTATACCAGCTTGCAGTGCCATGCTCCACCCGGCGAGTCAGGTGAATGGGATGCCGCCGGATGATTCGGCCTGATCCGCAAAACCCCGGCAACGGAACGAATGGGATCAATAGCGCGCCAAGGATCGGCGCTTTGGCTAAAACACCCCCCGACTTCTGAGTATCCTCGCATTCTGCCTCCGTGCTACAGAATGCTCGATCCTCTTCCCGCCTTCAGCGGACATTTCATATGCTAACGGCAAGGAAAACTTTTCCCGTTGACAATGCGAATCGATGGTCTACAATGAGCAAGGTTTGAAATCACGGTGACCCGTTCCGCGTACCCCGACACTTTACTGATCACATCTTTGCCCGGCATCAAGCTCTTGTCCCGCGGCAAGGTACGTGACATTTATGAACTCAGCGGCGATCGCCTTTTGATGATCGCTACGGACCGTCTCTCAGCTTTCGATGTCGTCATGGCGGAGGGAATTCCGGAAAAGGGCCGGGTGCTCACCCGGCTTTCGTGTTTCTGGTTCGGATTGTTTTGGAACGTTTGCCGCACCCATTTTCTGACCGCCAATTTCCGGGAGTATCCCTCGGAGGTACACCCTTACTCGGGGGAAATTGCAGACCGCTCCATGCTGGTGCGGAAAGCGCAGCCGTTTCCAGTCGAATGCGTGGTGCGCGGCTATCTGGCCGGTTCCGGCTGGAAGGAATACAAGACGACGGGTGAGGTTTGCGGAGTTCGGCTTCCCATGGGGTTGGTGGAATCTTCCAAGCTGGCAGAGCCAATTTTCACGCCCGCCACCAAGGCATCTTCCGGACACGACGAAAACATCAGCTTCGAAACCATGGCATCCCAGATCGGGCAGGAGCACGCTGCGAAGCTGCGAGACCTGAGCGTGGATCTTTACATCCGGGCGCGTGACTACGCGGTCAAGCGAGGCATTATTATCGCGGACACGAAGTTCGAGTGGGGACTTTCGAACGGCGAAATTATCCTTATTGACGAGGTCCTGACCCCCGACTCTTCGCGCTTCTGGCCGCAAGAGCAGTATCAACCCGGCAGGCCGCAACCCTCGTTTGACAAGCAGTTCGTTCGCGATTATCTGGAATCGACGGGCTGGCAGAAGAAGCCGCCGCCGCCGCACCTGCCTTTGGAGATCGTGAAGAGGACGAGCGAAAATTACCGGGAGGCCTTGCGCCGGCTCACTGGCGGCGACATCGGCTGAGACCGCTGCCCTGCCACCCGGCTCCGTGACATCATGGCCACATGGAACTGGCTCGATTGGACCCTGGTTGCCGTTGTCGTTTTGTCCACCGCCTTCGCCGTCCGAAAGGGATTTATTCGGGAGCTGATCTCGCTGGCGGCCGTCGTGGTGGGCGTCTTGCTTGCATCCCTGGAATATTCGCGTGCTGCGGGTTGGTTTGAGGATCTCACAAAGTCCCGGGAGGTGGCCCTGGCGGCGGGTTTTTTGCTGATTTTCCTTGCCGTTCTGGTGGCGGGAGCTTTGATCGCCAGCCTAACGCGTCTTCTGATTAAAACAGCGGGAGTTGAATGGTTTGACCGTTTCCTGGGCGGCCTGTTTGGAATTATTCGAGGCATCCTTGTCGATTGCGTGCTCGTGATGGCGCTCATGGCGTTTTCCATCAAAACCGAATCCGTCGAGCATTCGCGCCTCGCGCCTTACGTTTCCGCCGGCTCGCGCGTCATCGCGTTAGCAATGCCACGCGAAATCGAGAACGGTTTCCATTCCGGGTTCGAGAAATTCAAGCAGGCCGTCCTGCAAGCCAGCCGGCGCGCCGCAAAGAACGGCGACGCGCCTCTATAAAATTCGTGCGGTGGGAGCTTTACGTTGAAAGACCAACTTGACGCCTTGATCAACCAAATGATCGAACACGGGGTACACTACGAGGATGCGGTCAGTGAATTCCAGAAGCGCTTTCTTAAGAAAGTCCTCGAAAAACACAATGGCAATAAGTCGAAGGCAGCGCAGATTCTAGGCATCCACCGCAATACGTTGAGCCGCATAATGGGAGAAATCCGCGATAATCACCAGCCGAAACGCCGGAAGAATTCACGATAAAGCCGCCGCCGCTTAATGCCGCCAATTAAACGGGCTGACCGTTTCGCCAATTTCCTTTTCCTTATACCCGCAATCATGAGGGCCCTTGGCGGAAGCGCTGCCAGGAAACCGCGCATCATCGGTCTGATACCACTTTCACGTCAAACATAGCATTTAGAATTTGGGTGGCGCCTGCCTGGTGCTCTGAAGGGCGGGGCCTTAACACCGCCGCAAATGCGAACCCCTCACTCTCATCCCCTCTCCCGCTCTGGCGAGAGAGGGTGGACCGCGAAGCGGTGGGTGAGGACGCTGGCAGGGGCCTTCGAGGCCTGTGTTATACTTTGGTTAACCAGCCAGGTTGGCGGGTGCGGTGGTGCGATGGATGTCAGTAAAGCCGAGAAGGAACTCAGCGTTTATGAATCCATGGCAGCGCGATTTGACGTGGCGGCTAAAAAGCTGAACCTGGACGAAGGCCTCTGCAAGTACATGCGGTCTCCAAACCGCGAAATCATCGTTCACATTCCAGTCGAAATGGACCGGGGAACCCTGGAGGTCTTCGAGGGCTACCGCGTGCAACACAGCATTGCCCGCGGGCCGTCCAAGGGCGGAGTACGCTACAGTCCAAACGTCACTCTGGATGACATTCGCGGACTCGCCGCCGAAATGACCTGGAAATGCGCCGTGGTCAATATCCCCTTCGGTGGCGCCAAGGGCGGCGTAGTGTGCGATCCGGAAAAGCTCTCGCGCGGAGAGCTCGAACGCATCACGCGCCGTTACACCGCTGAGCTTTTGGGCTATATCGGTCCCGAGCGCGATGTTCCTGCGCCCGACATGGGCACCGATGAGCAGATCATGGCCTGGATGATGGATACGTATTCCATGCACGTCCGGCATACGGTGACGGCCAGCGTAACGGGAAAGCCGCTTGACCTGGGTGGCTCCCACGGCCGCCGCGAGGCTACCGGCCGGGGCTGCATGATCGTATGCGACCAGGCGCTCAAGCGCTTCGGCCGGGCGAGGGAATCCACCCGCGTCATCGTTCAGGGTTTCGGCAACGTGGGCTCGCAGGCGGCTCGCCTGATGCACGAGGCGGGCTACAAGATAATCGGCGTGGCAGACGTTCACGGTGGAGTCTTCAACGTCGGCGGGCTGGACGTTCATGCACTACTCGCGCACGCCCAGAAGTCAAAGACAGTGAAAGGCTTCCCAGGTGGCGAACCCATCGGCTCTTCGGAAATCCTTGAACAGGATTGCGACGTGCTGCTGCCCGCCGCGACGGAGAGCGTCATCAACAGTCACAATGCTTCCCGCATCAAAGCCCGCATTCTCGTGGAGGGGGCAAACAGTCCCACCACAGCGCCAGCGGACGACATCTTTTTCGAGCGGGGAGTTTTTGTGATTCCGGACATTCTGGCGAACGCCGGAGGCGTGACCGTCTCCTACTTCGAGTGGGTGCAGGACCGGCAGGGATATTTCTGGTCGGAAACCGATGTCAACGAACGGTTGAAGCAGATTCAGGTGGCCGCGTTTGACGACGTCGTTCGGTACGGCGAAAACCACAACGTGAACAATCGCATTGCTGCCTACATGCTGGCCATTGACCGCGTGGCTTTCAGCCTGAAGCATCGCGGCATTTACGCCTAGCGGACGGCGGGAATCCCGCCCAATTCATCACGCTCACAACAAGGCCGTTCAGCGGCGCTCCGCACTCAGCGCCGTGTGCGCCTGCTTGCTGACCACCACCTTGATGCCGCCTTTCGGCCTCAAGGTGATTGCCGGCGCTGGAACAACCTCTTGCGGGGATGCCAGTTCCAGATGGAATCGCTGCAGGGTAGTAACCATCAGCAGCGTAGCCTCCGCCGTGGCGAAGCCCGCGCCGATGCAAACGCGCGGGCCGCCTCCAAAGGGAAAATAGGCGAACTTCGGCAGGTGGCGCGCGAAGTCCTCCGTCCAGCGCTCCGGCTCGAATGCCTCAGGGTTAGGGAAAAAGCGCGGGTCGCGATGAGTGATCCACGGGCTTATCACCACGCTTGCTCCTCGCGGCACGCGGTAGCCGCCGATCTCGCAATCTCGCAGAGCAACGCGAGCCATGGCGTATGCCGGAGGGTAGATGCGCAGCGATTCTTTAAGCACCCCTGCCGCGTAACTGAGTTTGGGAAGGTCGGCAGATACCGGAGAACGTTCCCCTATTACGGTTTCGATTTCCGCAAGCAGCTTCCGCTCAACAACCGGATGGCGCGCGAGCAGATAAAAAGTCCAGCAAAGGGCAAGCGAGGTGGTTTCGTGCCCGGCGAGGAGCAGAGTCATCACTTCATCGCGCAGTTGCTTGGGGCTCATCCTCTCGCCATGCTCGCCGCGCGCGGCAAGCAGCGAGGACAGCAGATCATTTCCCTCGCCTCCGCGCGCCAGCCGCTCCCGGATGATGGCCCAGACAATCCCGTCCAGGCGGCGCACCGCCAGCCGGTAGCGCGCGTTGCTCGGCGTGGGCAAGAAGCGGATGAGTGGAATAAGAATGCGCCCGCGGCTGTTAAAGTCCATCACGGGTTTAAGGGCCTGCGCAACTTCCCGTGTTTTATCGCCAATTTCTACGCCGAACAGAGTCTTAGTCACGATCTCAAGCGTCAGTTGCCTCAAGTCCGCTTCGAGATCGCGCCTCTGGCCCGCTTGCCAGCTTTCAAGCATCCGCTCCGTGTAGCTCACCATGAGCCGCGCGTAAGATTCCACGCGCTCGCGATGAAAAGACGGCTGGCACAGGCGGCGCTGCCGGAGCCAGAAATCCCCTTCGCTGGTCAGCAGGCCATCGCCGAAAAGCCTCCGGTTCACCTGCAGGCCCCGTCCTTTCACAAAGTCGCGGCTGTTCGTGACCAATACGGATTCGATGGCGTCAGGATGATTAACGAAAAAGACGTGAATGTGGAAGGCGCGATAGTGAAAGACGTCGCCGTAGCGTTTGGCCCAATGGGAAAGAAGGCCGAGGGGATCGCGGGAGCCGAGCGGGAAGCTGCCAATCAAGAAGCGGCCTGGAGGGCCCGGCGGAAACTGATGACGATCCATCGTCGAATGCGAAGCGCCGGGAACATTCATACGACCGGCGCCGGCGGCTTCACGCCGTCACCTGAACCTTCGAGGGCTTCGCTGGAATCCAGTAGATTTCCTCGCGGACGGATTCCTTCGGAAAGCCTCGGCGTTGCAGAATGCCTTTACAGTTCTCGATCATCTGCGGGTGGCCGCAAAGGTAGGCCGTAGTTTCGGAAGGCTCGAGTGCAAGCTCGTCGAGGTACTTGCGGGCGATATCCTCCACGCGGCCCACTTCGCCTTTCCAGGCGGCATCTTCCCAGGGGCGGCTGACACAAGGGATATAACGGAGCCATCCGGCATTTTGGCTTAATGCCACAAGCTCTTCCCGGTAGGCGAACTCCCACGACCGGCTGGCGGCCTGGATCAATACGATCTGGAGGTTGCTCGCGGCAGGCTCGCCGCGCGCGAGCGTCCGCGCCATGCTGACGTAAGGGGCGGCGCCCGTTACCGTGCAGAGAAGATAATGTTTCGCGTGGCCGCTCGCCTGGTCCAAAACAAAAAGGCCGCGCGCCTGCCGGCGCATCCACATGCTGTCACCCACGCCCAGCTCGTAAAGCAAAGGCGTGAGCTCGCCGTTCGGCACCAGCTCGAAGAAAAACTCCATCTCGTCTTCAAGAGGGCTGGAGACGATGGAATAGGCCTTTTGAATGACTTTGGCGCCGCGCTCCACGCCAAGAGTCGCGTACTGGCCGGGTTTAAAGCTCAATGGTTCCTCTGTCCGCACCCGGATCGACCACAGGTCCGCACTGTGGTCTTTTCGTGACACGATCTCAACCCTTTGGAATTTATCTGCAGGAACTGTCATGCCCGTCAGCACCGCTCCCTTCGAGAGAATCTATTCCATTCCCGGATCGCTGGATTGAAACAACCCAACTCCAGTGCCATCTAGCATACACTGAACCATGACAGCGGCAAACTTGCAAGGTGAGAAAAGCCAGGGTGGCGGCTTCATCTACGCAAGACATCTGCTGCGTTTATAATGGTGCGTTGAGACGGTGCCTATGGAAAACGCTTTGTCCTTCTCGGAAGTTCAGGCCGGAGCGGAAATGCTCCGTGGTTTCTGGTACCCGGCCCTGCTCAGCGCCCGCGTTGCCAAGAG
>Ga0307374_10015534_pt1 | contig 10226 bp, 8 predicted proteins | sample OX3MG_FD_202532 | JGI IMG/M metagenome (GOLD analysis project Ga0307374, IMG submission 202532) | Soil microbial communities from Risofladan, Vaasa, Finland - OX-3 | ecosystem: Environmental > Terrestrial > Soil > Coastal area > Acid sulfate soil | place: Finland: Risofladan, Vaasa | collected...
GCCGGGCGTCCGATGCTCGATCCAAGAAGGGGGGGCAGGTCAGCCACGATGGCCCGCCCCTGCCGCTGAATGTTTCTCAGTAGGTCGCTGGATGCGACTTCGGCCATGGCCCGAGGTGCCGAGGTCGAAAGCCTACCCGCCGGCAACAGGAAGAGGTCGTTGGCGACGGGCAGGAGCACCTCGGCCAGAGTCGCCTCCCCGTCCAGCAACTCGCCCAGGCCCGGCCTGTCAGGAATGCCCAACCTGCTCGCCAGACATGGCCGTTCGAGGTCCAGATCGAGCAGGACGGTGGGCACACCGTAGTCGGCGAAGACCAGGGCTGAAGCGATCGACAGGATCGTCCGCCCCTCGCCTCGAACCGAACTGGTGATACCCACGCTGGAGATGTTGGGCACCCCCACCATTTGAAGCGCCAGCCGACATTCGTCCACAAAGGCGGCCGGCACCGGTAGGTCGGGCCCCCTTTCGCGGGTCCTCTTGGGGAGTCTGGAGGGAGCCAGCCGGCTCACGTTAAGGGATGAGCTCATCTCATTCGCACCTGAGGGATCTCCCCCGCCAGACGCAAGCCCAAGCGCGTTTCCGCCTCATCCGAGCTGTGGATGGTGGTGTCGAAGCGCACCAGCGTGGCCAGGACCAGGATCATTGCCAGCAGCCCGGCCAACACCCCTGCCGCCAGACCGAGGAGCTCCTTCTTGCCGAACCGGGATACCGAGGTCGGCAGCTGTGGCGTGTCGGTGATCGAGAAGGGGTCCACCGACGCCAGCTGCCCCGGGGAGATCCCGTTCTGGAGTTGATTGACCGTGGTGAGAAGTTGGCTGTAGGTCGCGCTGGCGACCGCGGACTGCTGGTTCAACAGCTGGTATTGATAATCAGCGGCAGCCTGGGGGCTGGATGAGGTGAATCCGGGGTGCGACGACTCGTACTGGTGAACTGCCGCCAAGGCATTCTGGAGCACAGTGGATTGGGCCGCCAGCTGCTGCTTGTAGTAAGTGATCTGGGTCGTGAGCGGTGCCAGTCGCGCCGCGACGTCGGACTTCTGCAGCTGGGCGATGACGGCGGTGGCGGTGCCCTGGGCGACGGCTGGGGTGGGCCCGGTGACGGTAATGCTGACGATCTGCGGCCCTACAGAAACGGCGGTCACCCGCGACGACAGGTAGTTGTACTCGTCATCGACGGTGGGCTTGGTCGCCCCGCCGCTGCCGGGATGAGTGAGGGCGCCGATGAGGGATCTGATACCGGTAACGCTCGAGCCCCCGTGAGCCGCCAGGTATTGCGCCAGCGGGCCTTGTTGGGCGACCTGGGAATCGAAGCTCTTGGTGGCAACCAGTTGAGTGATGGTCGCGACCTGGGCGTCGGCCGCAGTTTGGTTGCCGCCGCCCCAGTTAACCCACAGCTTGGCCGTGGATTGATAAGCGGGAGCTTGCATGAGCACGAAGCCCAGAGCTGCCAGCAGGGCCACCACGACCGGCGTCAGAAGGGCCAGCCGGTGCGTGAATGCGGCTTCCAAGTAGCGGCTCATGCACGCAGTCTAGGGGTCCGTCCGGGCTGGCCCAATGGGTTTTTGGCGGACTGTGAATCGGCCACTCCCAGCGGTCTGGGCGCAGGTCCCGGGCAGGAATCATAGCGCGGAGTGGCCCGGCCCGGGGGAGCGGGGCCGCCGGGCCGAGGTGCGCCGTCTGAGGGGCGAGCAGATCGGAGCGACCAACGATTCTGGTCGACACCGGTATCGCCAATAAGAGGCAAACGCGGAGGGCTGGGTCGGCAGCATCGGGGGCAGGCTAGAGCGCACCGAACAGGCCTGGCTGTTCTATCTCCAAGTCAACGCGGCACCCGGAGGGCGCTCCAGAAGGCCGGCGGAGGGGGGCCCTTTTGTGTTGAAAGAGGCAGTTACCGCCTAGGCGCGGGCGGGGCGTTGGAGTGCGGCCGACTGCTCCCCCGATCGAGCGGCGCCCAGGAGTGCCGTGGCGGCCGTTACCACCTCGTCCGGACTCAGTGCTGACAGCCCGCCGAGGCCGCGGCAAATGGGGGAGTTGCACCCCGACAGCACCCCCCAGCGCCCGAATTCACACCAGCCACCCTCTCCCGGCGGCGCGCCCGGCTGGATCACCCGAACCAGATCTCCGGGTTCCAGGCCGGTGTATCGACTGTCCTCAAGTCCGAGCAGGATCACGCTCGGGGTGCCGACGGCGCGGGCCACCGCGGCCGCCGCGCTATTCACGCAGATCAGCAGGTCCAGATTCCGTACGACCTCGACCAGCTGCGGGAAGCTGGTCGCTCCGGCCGTCCGCACCGGCTCCGACAGCAACCCCGACGCGACCTCTTCCTGAAGCCCGACCTCGCTCTTGGACCCGGTCAATATGATCCGAGCCCCCAGCCTGGACTGGAGCGTCCGACCGACCTCCGCAAATTTCTCCGGCAACCACTGCTGGCATGACCAGTCGGATCCGGCGTGGATTCCGACTCGGCAGCCGGGGACATTGCCGATCAGGTTGCGGGCCCAGAGCGCATCGCCCGGGTCGGTCCAGAGTTCGACCGGCCCGCCGTCCTCCTCGATACCCAGACCCTGGAGAACCCGCCGATTCTCGTCTCGAGACGAACCGACCGAAGGGCCCTCCGGTGCCGGGTGTGTGTATCCAGCTCCCCCCACATCGGCTCCGGCCCGAATCGGCGAAGCGATCAGTGAGGCGAGCTTGCGCATGGCACCCGAGCTTCGATGAAACACCAACGTGGCGTCGTAGTGGCGCCGCCTCAGGCGCAGGCCGAGGGAGGCCAGCCTGGCCCCCTTCTCGACTCGGGACCCGCGCGTTCCCTTGCGGCCGAAGTCCGACCACCCGATGAACTCGTCCACGTGGGGGCAGGGTTCCAGAACCGACCGAACCGAAGACAGAGCCAACACCTCGATGGAAGCGGATGGGCAGGCTGAATCCAAGCTTCGAAGGGCGGGGATGGCCGCCATCGTGTCCGCCATATGGCCGTAGACGATGACCAGGATCTTCCGGGCGTCCTGCAGCGGCAGGCTCATCGCTCGGCTAGGGCCAGGTGCCACTTCGGACAGATCCTGGGCCCGAAGGGTATTGTCCGCCGCACGCGAAACCCGCTCGTGGTGAGCAGCGCCATGAACTGTCCTCGCCGGCTGTGACTGACCCGGGAGCGCCACTCGGGGAGAACTCCGCCCGCCAACCAGGTCTGAATCCAGCGGACGGGGTTGCGACCCACATAGCGCGGATAGGCCAGGGTCCAGAGCGGCATGGCGTTGGCGGAATCGATCAAAAGTCGGCCTCCCGGCCGAAGCACTCGGTACAGCTCTGACATCAGCAATTGCGGCTGCCGGACGTGAGGCAGCACGTCAACGCACAGGACGCAATCGAAGCTCGCCGCCGCGAACGGCAGGGTGCAGGCGTCGGCCACGCAAAGACCCAACTTGTCTCCACCCCCCGACCTGGCAACCTTGAGCATGTCGAGCGAGAGGTCGCAGAGCGTGACCCGGTGCTGGCCTGAAAGTGGGATCGAGATTCGTCCCGGCCCTCCGCCGACATCGAGGACCGCCAGATCGTTGCCCCCAATCAGGTTGAGCAGGGCATCGCGCTTCTGACCGTACGGGATCCGGAATGGATTGTGGTCGGCATCGGGCTGGAAGAGCGACACGTAATCGCCCGACTTGAAGAGCGATGCGTGGTCGGGCGGGGCAGGTTCTTGGTCCGGTGTCTGGGGGGATGGCATCGACTGCGAGTTTAGGAGTCAACTCGTGCCCTAGGGCATGGGCAAAATGGTCCCGGGCTCGTGGCCCGGTCCCGCCACGGAGCGCGCGGCGCCGTCCTACCGGAGGCGGAGAAGGCCACCTTCGACCCGGAACCGACTTTTGCAGCGCTCGTACGCAGCGGCGAAGATCCGGGCTCGCCGAAGATCCACGCCGATGCGCATGGGGTTGCGCAGGTGCCCTCGAATGCGACCGGTGGAAAGGGTGTCCTGAAGCCACAGTTCACCACGTGGGTCACCCATCAAGGTCAGCTTCGCGGCCAGAGCCCCGTTTCCGGTGGAGTAGTTACTCTGGCTGTGCAAGACCTGCGCCAAACCGCGGCGAACCCCGGCGGCATGCAGGACTACCGAGCGCGGGGTGGACAGCATCTTCACCCCGGCCTTTTCAAGCCGGAGTTTGTAGTCGGTGTCCTCCCCGGCTGGGAAGTCGGCCCCGGCCCCGAGGCATTCATCGAAGCGGCCGATGGTCCTCGCCACCTCGCGCCGGATGGCGAAGTTGGCTCCGATCCAGTCCCAACCCAGGGGTGGATCCTGGCGATTACGGGCCGGGTCGTAGAGCGCTTCGGTCGGGGTCAGGACGGGGCAGGTGGCGAGAGGCCCCAGTCGCTCGACGGGGCAGACAACCGCGCCGCCGACGACACCCAGCGCGGGATCTGCGCCAAACGCCGCCGCCAACGTGGCGAGCCAGTCATCCCGTGGTTCGCAGTCGTCATCGGTGAACGCCAGCACCGCACCGTCCGCCACCTCGAGGGAGCGGTTGCGGGCCCGGCTGAGCCCGGATTGACTCAGGTGCTGGTAGCGAATTCGTGCATCCCCACTCGCCGCTCGCGAAACGGCCTCACGCAGCTCCGACTCCCCCCGCCCCTGGCCCAGGATCACCAGTTCCCACTCTTGCCATTGCTGGCCGCGGATGGCTCGGACCAGGTTTGGCAGCGAGCTGGACTTGGTGGCCCCCACGCAGACCGTGATCGGCAGTCGGTCGACCACCTGGGCTGGCCTAAGCAACGATGCGTGCGTAGACCCGATCGAGGCCCTTGGCCATCGCCTCCACTGTGAAGTCGGCGGCGCGGAGGCGTGCCGCCGCGCCCATGCGCCGCAGCCCCTCGCCATCGGCCAGCGCTGCGCACGCCGCCCGCGCCAGCGCGACGGAGTCACCCGGGGGGACCAGGATCCCGTTCAAGCCGTCGGTCAAGACCTCCTCAAAGCCGGAACCGTTGGTGGCCAATACCGGCCTACCCAGGGCCATCGTTTCCAGGCATGTGTTGGCCAGGTTCTCCCACAACGAGGGCAGCACCACCAGGCTGGAGGCGGCAACGATCGGGAAGAGCTGGTCGTGCGGCAGGTGGGGTAGGAAATGAACGCGCTCCATCAGGGGCCCGCAGCGCTCCCCGGCGTAATCGGCGAATGCGCGCCCTCTCAGACCAAAATCGTCGCCCACCAGGACGGCGTGCAAGTTGGGGTTTGCACCCAGCACTTCTGGGAGCGCATCAATCCATACGTCAACCCCCTTTCGAGGCTCGAGGCGGCCGAAATAGAGGGCGTAGGTCACGCCGGCCAGAAGGGGCGGCAGCGACCCCCTGGTTCCGTTCGGTGTTTCGACCCCGGTCGGCACGATTGTGATCGCGGCCGGGTCCATTCGCCAGGCCGTCGCCACTTCCCGCGCCAGCACGCGGGAAGGCGAGATCACCGCCCGGCTTCTCGAAACCTGGGCCCGCTCCATCCATCGGGTCGCTGCGGATCGCAGGACCTGACCGCGTGAGGCTCGATTGGTGCGCTGGACCACGAAGTGGGGCGTGGCCAGACGCGTGACCAGCGGGGCCCGCCCCACAAGCGAATGAACGAAGGCCTCGGCGTCCCACTCGCATGCTTGGACCAGGTCGAACGGCCCCTGTGCGCGGACCGCCCGCGCGGCCGTCAACGCCCACCCGATCGAGCGGGGTCGAATGGGGGCCGGGACTACGCGGTGGAGGTGAACGCCCTCCGCCAGCTCAGATTGTGGCGCCCCATCCCGAGCGTCGGTGATGACGTGGACCTCGTGCCCCAGCCGTGCCAGTCCGATCGACGCCTTCTGCCCCCAGGAGCCGATCCCGCCACCGTGGGGCGGGAACTCCCTGGAGATGATCGCGATCTTCAAGCTGGCGCCGGGGTGTCCGACCTGCGACTCTTTCGCACCGACTTGACCATCTCCAGCAATTGCCGAAGCTCATCGGGGGCGACCACGCGGAAGCCCCATGCCAGGAGGGGGTAGACGAGCAGCCCCACCACCAGTTGGGCGACGAAGCCGAACTGCTGGGCCAGAAGCATCGCACCCGCCATCCCCGCCGTCGCGGCCGCCGCACGTACTGTCCGGCCCACGAAGGAGCCTCGGAAGCAGGACCGAACCGCCACCACCGCAATCCCGGCCAGGACCAGTTCGGTGATGAGAAGGCTCAAGCCGGCCCCGATCCCACCATTCCCGTGCGTTCGCTGGAAGTACGGAATCAAGATCAGGTTGAGCGCCGGGTTGACGACGCAGGCAACGCCCATGGCCTTGGTCCACACCATCTGGCGGTTGGCTGCGACCAGCACCTGGTTGACCATGATGTTGAGGTACATGGGCGGCACCGAGAGGGCGAGGAGGGTCATGATCGGTGCCGACTGGTCGAAATCTGGGCCGTACAGAAAGTGGATTACTGGTCCGGCGAGGAGGATCACTCCCGCGCATACCGGCAGGCTCAAGGCGACCACGATCTCGAGTGGCGATCGGGCCGCTTCGGATAGAGGCTCGTCGCTCTCCTGTCGATGTGCAGCCGCCAGCCGGGGCAGCCACGCCGTGGACAGGATCACGGGCAGAAACATCAGAGTTCCAAACAGTTTGGTTGGCATCCCATACCAACCCACCACCTGGACCGAGGTCATAACGCCCAGCATCAACGAATCGATCCACAGATAGAAGTTGAAGAAGATGGCGAAGCCGCAGTACGGCAGGCTGTCCATGACCAGATTGCGCACGTCGCTCGCGGTGACCCGCCATTGAAGGTGGAAGTACCTGCGAATCCACACGAAATTGAGAACCAGAACGCCGGCCATCACCGCGACCGTGGTCGACAGCAGAGAGATGGCGCCCAGGCCGACCAGCACCAGGACGATGCTGATTACGATCACGCCCGTCTTCGTAATCACGTCGGAATAGGCCAGGTACTGCATCCGCTCGATGGCTTGTAAGGCCGCTTGGAAGGGCCCATAGAGTGCATAAACCGCCGCGACGCCCCAGCCTAGATAGAGTCCAACCAATTCGTCGCCTTCAAAATGGGCAAGGCGTGCCAGGAGGGCGAGAGCGCCGAGGGCCGGCACCGCCAACGCAAGTCGTAGGACGATGGCGGTGGCCAAGAGCCTCGGGGCTCGCTCCCGGTTGATCGAGATCTCGCGCACCAGCAAGGGAGCCATGCCGAGCCCGATGAATACTCCGATCATCTGAGAGGCGGCCACCGAAAGCGTGAAAACTCCGGTCCCCTGCGCCCCTAGCGACCGAGGCACGATCAGGGCCCAGGCCAGGCTGGCCGTCCAGGTGATCACCTGGCTGCCCGCGAGAACGGTGATGTTGCGAATCAGTACGGCTTGATCGCGGCGGCCGTCGACGGCGCTGACGGCGGTCACTCAGTCCACCGCGTCCGCGATTGCGGGGCCGATCCAGATCGGATTCAAACGGTGCACTGCGGCCTCGGTCCCAAATCGCGCTTCGGCGCCGGCGCGCACCTCAGAGCGGTCGATCGGGGATCGGATTGTCCTCTCCAGCTCCGCCGCAAGGGCGATGGTGGTGTAGTCGGACGCGCAGCCTCCGATGGGATCGGTGAGCACGTCCCTGAAGGGATAGACCGGGAATCCGACGACGCGAGCACCCTCGAGGGCCGCTTCAGCCATCACGTACCCCCACTCCTCATACAAACTGGGCAAAAGGAGAATGTCCGCTTGGCGGAACCTGGCTTTTACCTCGCCACTGGAAAGCGGCCCCGGAGTCGTCACCCGAACGCTCTTGGCCAGCAGGCGCAGTTCCTCGCTCAACCGACTCGCATTGCGGCCGATCAGCTCGAGTTCGACCTCGCTCCTCAGGAGTCCGACCGCTTCCAGCCCCGCCTTCACGTTCTTGCGTGGGTGGGCTAGGTCGCCGCAGCACATGATGATCCTGGGCACGCGTTCGCTTGCGGGGGTGGTTTCGCTGGTGGCCAGGGCCTGTCCCCCGCTGGTCGACGGTGCGGGTTCACCCGGCGATCCAGAGGGAGGAGCGCTGGTCTCAGCCTTGATGCCCAGGCTCAGGAGCTGTTGGCAGAGCAGATCGGTGGGAGCGACAACGCAGTCGCTAAGCCGATATCCGACCTCGTCGTTATGGAAGTGGGACAAGCCTTTGAAGGCCATCGCAGCACTGCGCGGGAGGCGCGCTCCGGTGTGATGCCAGGTCTCCTTCCACCTGCCGCGGGGGCTGTGTGGATAGAACCAAGCGGCAACCACGATGCGACCCGAGTGGTGGCGCGCAACGGATGCGAGCATTGGATGGTTGAGGTGGGCGGCATCGAACTTTTCTCCCAGGTCATCCAGCGTCTCCCTGAGCGCAAGCTGCAACTCTCTGGCGGCAAGTCCCGGCCATTGGCGCATCGTTTTCCGCCAGCCGGACGCCTCCACCTGCCCGCCGGTGATGACCCGAACCCCGGCCGGGCCGAGGCGCTCGGCCAGGGCGGCCGCGTTGGCAGCACCCAGTGCAATCAGCGTGACCGAATGCGAGGCGGTCGCCGCCGTCCTTGCGATCTGCTCGGCATAGGTGTCAATACCACTGAATGTCCCGCTGTGGCAGGCAACCAGGAGTTTGAGTGATGTGGACATTGTTGGGTGGCTCGAATCAACCGTACGCAGATGGCCGCGGGGCGGCAACGGACCACACCGGCAAGTAGCACTGGCATTGTCCCGCCTGCCAGGGCTAAGGTCCCGCTCCGGATCGCCCGTCGGGAGGGGAGAGCGTATCCAGCACGGACGGGGTCTCCAGGCCCCTCTCTCAATACCGCTTTTGGGACCTAGGTCCCGCCAGGCATGACCGCGGATGAGGCCTTAGCGGCAAGCACCTATTGGTTGGTGTCTTGGTGTGCAATAGGGTGCACAGGCAGATGGCCCAGATTTCGAACTCAGCCACCCAATCTCGATTCGAGGCAGAACCCTCCGCCGAGAACTCGTCCTCACGGGATCGCGGCTCCGCCTCCCGATCGATTCTGATGGTCGCCCCGGAGCGACCCTACCCACCGACTTGGGGATTTGCAATGAGGGTCCATCACCTGGCCAAGGAGCTCTCGCGCTCGAATCGCGTCAGCCTGCTCGCCTACGGCGACGGTCCGGGGACCCCAAACAATGATGCATTCGTGGCCGAGACCTTGGTTTCGCGGTCGAACGCACCCAATAGGAAGCGACGCGCCCAGTTGGCATCGGTTGTGTCGCGTGGTTCCTACCATCTGGGCGGGTTGCGCTCCCACGCCATGCAGGACAGGCTGTCCGATCTGCTCCGCCGCGAACGATTCGACATCGTTCAACTCGAATCGAGCCAGATGAGCTTCCTTGAATCTCCCCCGGATACGTGCACGGTGCTGGACGAGCACAACGTCGAATACACCCTTCTCAGTCGGCTCGCGACGCTCGAATCCTCACCTGCGCGGCGCGCCTTCGGCCAGCTGGAGTCAGCCAAGGCCCGGCGAGAGGAGGCCGCCGCCTGGCGCCGAAGCACCGGCTGCGTATTCACCTCGGAGGTGGACCTTCAGGAGATGAGGCGGTCAGCCGCAGCGACGCCTGCGTGCGTGGTGCCGAATGGAGTGGACCTGGCGTATTTCCGTCCCACCCGGGCGATCCCCGCCGCCGACACGCTCGTCTACACCGGTACCATGAACTATCGCCCCAATGCCGACGCGGTGGCGTTTTTCGTCCGGGAGGTCTTGCCGCGAATCCTGCGCCTGCGCGCCGCGGTGCGACTGGTCGTGGTGGGACAGGGGGCGCCGCCATCGCTCCTCAGGTTGGCGAGCGATCATGTGGAGTTCACGGGGGCGGTTGAGGACGTTCGTCCCTACCTTGCCCGCGCCGCGGTCGTGGTTGCCCCGATCCGGATCGGCAGCGGTACCCGGCTCAAGATCATGGAGGCGATGGCCATGGCGAGGCCGGTCGTCACCACCACCATCGGCTGCGAGGGCCTGCCTGTTTTGGACGGAGAGCACGTCCTCGTCGCTAACGACCCGGAGACCTTTTCAGAGAGCACGGTCCGGCTCCTATCCGAGCGGCGCTTTGCAACCGAGCTGGCCCAGTCGGGGCTTGCTCTTGCCGAGCGTGAGTTCGGCTGGGCCTCCTGCGCCGCTCGCCTGGAGCGCTTCTACGATCAGATCACAACCACCAAACACACATAAGGAGAATTGAGTTCGCATGAGGCTGGAGGACGCAACCCAACCAACAACTTCCGTGCCCCTGGG
>Ga0307374_10015535_pt1 | contig 10225 bp, 8 predicted proteins | sample OX3MG_FD_202532 | JGI IMG/M metagenome (GOLD analysis project Ga0307374, IMG submission 202532) | Soil microbial communities from Risofladan, Vaasa, Finland - OX-3 | ecosystem: Environmental > Terrestrial > Soil > Coastal area > Acid sulfate soil | place: Finland: Risofladan, Vaasa | collected...
AGGCCCCAGCGCTTGAGCCGCGCCGCAATCGCGCCGAGGATGTCGCCCTGCACCCGCTCGGCCTCGGTCAGCGCCAGGCCGCAGGTCGGCAATGCCGGGCAGGCCAGCGCCCAGCGCTCGACCGGCCGCAATTCCTCGGCCGGGCGCACGCCATGCGCCGCCAACAGCGCGGTGATCGCGGCGCGGTCGGCGGGGTCGATGTTGCTGAGGATGATGTCCTGGCTCGGCATCAGGATCGGGTCGGCGCGATAGCGGGCGACGATTTCGCGCAACGCGCTGCGCAGGCTGCTGCGCGCGTCATCGACAACGCGCCCGCTCGTCACCGGCACGCCGAGATAAAGCCGGCCGTCGCCCTGGTCATGCCAGCCGAGATGGTCGGGCACCGAGAAATCCGGCATCGCCCGGCACGGCGCGAGCTCCTTGCCGAGATCCTCGGCGAGCCGCGCCCGCGCCCATTCCTCGCCGCGCTCGGCGATGACGTATTTGAGCCGGGCGTGGCGGCGATTGCCGCGGTCGCCCCAGTCGCGATGCAGCCGCACCGCCGCCGCCGTCGCCGCCAGCAGATCGTCGGGCTCGATAAAGGCGACCGGGGTGGCGAGACGGGGATAGGTCTCCGGCTTGTTGTGGGTCATGCCGTGCCCGCCGCCGAGCAGGAAGTTGTAGCCGAGGAGCCGCTCCGCTCCAGGGGCGCCCTCGAACAGCGCGACGATCGCCAGATCGTTGGTCAGGACGTCGATCGTGTTGTCGTCGGGGATCGCGAGGCCGATCTTGAATTTGCGCGGCAGGTAGCGCTCGCCGTAGAGCGGATCGGGCGCCTCCTCCGCCGGGCTCACCCTCTCGCCGTCGACCCAGATCTCGTGATAGGCGCCGGTGTGCGGCAGGACATCCGTCGACAGGCGGCGCGCGTCGTCCTCCAGCCGCTGGTGGACCGCGTCGCGCAGCGGCGCCGGCACCAGCGTCACGGTGCGCACGACATCGCCGCAGGCGGCCAGCGTCGTCAACAAGGCGCCGTCGATCGCGGCGATGCTCGCCTTCAGGCCGGACTTGACGACGCCGTGAAACTGGATGCTCTGGCGCGTCGTGATGCGCAACGAGCCATTGGCGTAGCGGTCGGCGATATCGTCGAGCGCGAGGTACTGGTCGGCCGTCAGGCGCCCGCCGGGGATGCGCACCCGCACCATGAACTGCCAGACCTTGGCGTCGCCGCGCTGTTTGCGCTCGGTCGCGCTGTCGCGGTCATAGCCCTGATAGATGCCGTGAAATTTGAGCAGGCTGTAGCCGGCATTGTCGAACGGCGTCGCCGTATCGGCGAGGTCGCGCGCGATATTGCCGCGCAACTGCCGGCTTTGCTGCTTGATGGCCTCGGCCTTGGAGAGCGTGTCGATCTGTGCCATTGCACCGTTCCGCGCGATCTGAGGTTCAGCCGGCCAGCCCGTTCGCCGTAAAGGCGTGGGTCTGCACCGGATGGGGAAAGGCGAGCGGTCCGAGGACGAGCGTCATCCGATCCCTGTCGGCGAATTCGCCGGCCAGCGCGCAGAGATTGGGCAGGCGCGCATCCCACTTGCGGTAGCTGTTGAAATTGGTCTTGGCGATGACCAGAACCGGCAGGTCGCGACCGCCGCTGAGCGGCAGCAGCGCCTCGGCGACGTCGTGCATGCGCTCGTGCCAGTCGGGCTGGGCCTCAACCAGTTGCGCGACGCTCCACCCCGCGCCGGCCAGCGCGATCGCCCGCGGCGAGATCGCCGAACCCCCGGCGCCGTTGCGCGCCCGCGGCTCGGCATATCCTCCCAGCGGCAGCACCCGCGCCACCAGGGGCGCCAGGGCGCGGTCGTAGATCACGACATTGGCGCTGGTCAGCGCGGCGCGATCGACCGGCGACAGATCGGCCGCCGCCGATTGTTCGATCAGCCAGATCTGGCCGGGGCTGACGGTCGGCGGCGGGTTTGATTGCGGGCTTTCGGGCATTGGTGCAGTCCTCAAAACCATGCGTCATCGCCGACGCAAGCCGAAATCGCCGGAATATCGGATGTGATCTGCCAGCGCTGCTCTTGGCAGCCGCCGCTACCCGGCAAACTCTATAAGTAAAGATGGGTGTTTAATGCAGACGAGTCAAATAGTAAGTATTATCGTTTCTAATGCTTATTATAGATTGGTCTGCTCCTGGCGAGCAAACTTGGAGAAATCTAGTCCTCGGCGGCGGCGGCGGCGGGCGCGCGGGGGTGGAAGCTGCCCGGGTGCAGCGGGTACGCGGTGGTGTGCTTCATCCGCTCCATGGCAAAGCGCGAGGTGACGTTCTTCATCGGCGCGATGGCAATGAGGCGCTTATAAAAGGCGTCGTATTCCGCCATGCCGGCGACGGCGACGCGCAGCATGTAATCGATGTCGCCCGCCATGCGGTAGACTTCCATGATTTCGGGCATCGCGTTGACGCCGGCGCTGAAGCGCTGCAACCACTCGGGCGTATGTTCGCCGGCCTCGACGCTGACCAGCACGGACAGCCCGACGCCGACGCGCCCGGGGTCGACGAGCGCCACCCGGCGGGTGATGACGCCCCGGCTTTCCAGCTTCTGGATGCGCTTCCAGCACGGCGTCGCGGACAGCCCGACGCGTTCCGCCATTTGCGCGATCGACAGCGTCGCGTTGTCCTGCAGCATCTCCAACAGCAGGCGGTCGATCTCGTCCATGCCTCGTCTGCCCCGCTCTATCCGCGATCCGCACCAATCACTCTATCATCATGTGCAATAAGTATTTTCAACATATTAGTTACGCTAAACATTCGTCAGCGCCCGGGCGATATCGCCGAGCAGGTCGGCCTCGGCTTCGAGCCCGGCCGACAGGCGCACGAGGCTGTCGCCGATGCCGAGTGCGGCGCGCTCCTCGGGCTTGAGGCGCGAATGGGTCGTCGTCGCCGGATGGGTGACGAGGCTTTTCGAATCGCCGAGATTGTTCGAGATATCGACCAGCCTGAGCGCGTCGAGAAAGCGGAAGCAGGCCGCCTTGTCGCCGGCGATGTCGAAGGCGACGAGCGTGCCGCCGGCCGCCATCTGGCGGCGGGCCAATTCATATTGCGGATGGCTTGGCAGCCCGGGGTAGATCACCCGGCCGATCTTCGGATGGGCTTCGAGGAAATGCGCCAGTGCCAGCGCGGTGCGGCATTGCCGCTCGACCCGCAGCTCCAGCGTCTCCAGCCCCTTCAGCAGCAGCCACGCATTGAACGGCGACAGCGACGGGCCGGTGTGGCGATAGAACAGCCCGAGATCGTCCTTGAGGAATTTTTCGCTCGCCAGGATCGCGCCGCCCAGCGTGCGGCCCTGGCCGTCGATGTGCTTGGTCGCCGAATAGACGACGACATCGGCGCCGAGCTTGAGCGGCTTTTGCAACAGCGGCGTCGCGAACACGTTGTCGACGACGAGAATACCGCCGGCGCGATGCGTGAGGCGCGCCACCTCGGCGATATCGATGATTTCCATCGCCGGGTTGGATGGGCTCTCGCAGAACGCCACGGCTGCCCCTGGCGCCAGCGCCGCCTCCCAGGCCGCCAGGTCGCGGCCGTCGACCTGCACGGTCTCGATGCCCCAGCGCGGCAGCAGGTCGGCGACGATGTAATGGCAGGAGCCGAACAGGGCCCGGCTCGCCACCACCCGCATCCCGGCGCGCAGCTTGCACAGCAATGCCGCGAACACCGCCGCCATGCCGCTTGCGGTGGCGCGGCAGATCTCGGCGCCCTCGATCAGCCGCAGCCGCTCCTCGAACATCGTCACGGTCGGGTTGCGGTAGCGCGAATAGACGTAGCGCGAGCCGTCCTGCTTAAAGGCCGCCTCGGCTTCGGCGGCAGTGCCGTAGACAAAGCCCGAGGTCAGGTACAGCGCCTCGCAGGTCTCTTCGTAGCCGCTGCGCTCGCTGCCGCCGCGCACCAAGAGGGTGGCAGCGGCCAGGTCGGCGGCCAGTTCCGGCGGCAGGATCGGCGTCGGCATCGCGGGTTCTCCATCAGCGAACCCGCCGCGCTCCGGGCAACAAAAAACCCCGGACCGGTGCGGGCCAGGGTTTTCACAGACTCCCCGACCTTTTAGCGCTTTATTTTACGTGGCGCGCAAGCCGGTCGGCTCAAATCCCCACGAACACCGCGTATTTATGCGCCCGCGCTCGGCCTGTCAAGGGCGCCGCCGCGATCGGGCCTCAGCCCTCCGCCATGGTGCGGGCGAGCGCGACGAGAGCGGCGTCGGTGCCGCGCCCACCGACGATCGACAGCCCGACCGGCAGGCCCGCGACCGTCGCGCCGGGGATGCTGACCTGCGGCACCCCGGTCAATCCGCCATGCGCGCACAACGCCGTGATGCGGTCGCGCAGCGGCTCGAGAAACGAGATCGACTGGCCGCAGAGGGGCGCCGGAAACGGCGTCGTCGGCAGGCAAAGGACCGTGCCCGCCGGCAACAGCTGGCGCATGCGGCCGCGCGCCTCCGCGCGCACCAGCGCGGCCCAATTACACTCGCTCGCCGGGATCGACGGGGCCAGCGCCAGGTTGCGCGCGACGCTGAACTGCAGGCGCGGGTTGACCCGATCGATCCACTCGCGAAAATTCTGCCACCCCTCGACCGGCTGCAGGGTGCGCTGCGCCCGCGCCCAGGCGGCGAGCCCCGGCGGCGCCATCGCCTCCTCGCGCACCTCGCCGACCAGGGCGCCCAGCCGCGCGACCAGCGGCGCAAGCGCGGCGGCGGTCTCGGGGTCGGCGAGCGCGAAGGCGTCGCTCGCGACGACCAGCCGGCTCGGCAGGGCGCTCGGGATTGCCTCGCCGAGCATCACCGCCGAGACGCGGGCGAAAATCGCGGCGTCGCGCGCGAACCAGCCGGTCGTGTCGGAACTCGGCGCCTGCGCCATCATGCCGGCGAGGTCAAGGCGGCCATGCGTCGGGCGGATGCCGAAGATCCCGCAAAAGCTTGCCGGCACCCGCACCGAGCCGCCGGTATCGGTGCCGAGCGCGGTGTCGCACAGCCCGGCCGCCACCGCCGCCGCCGAGCCGGCCGACGAGCCGCCCGGCACATGGCCCGGGGCGCGCGGGTTTTGCGGCGTCCCCTCGAACGGGTTTTCGCCGAGAATGCCGAGCGAGACCTCGTCGGTGATCGTCTTGCCGATCAGCGTCGCGCCGGCCTCCAGCAGGGTCGCGACCGCCCAGGCGTGGCGTTCCGGGATGGGATGGGCGCGCGCCCAATCGGGGTTGCCGCCGCCGGTCGGGCGCCCGGCAACGTCGAACAGATCCTTGGCCGCGAAGGTCAGACCGGCGAGCGGCCCGCCCGGGAGGCCGTCGAGGCGAAATTGCTGGCCGGGGACGAAGGCGCCGATATCCTCGCTCATCGCGCTAGCCCCCGAGCAATTCGCCGACCGCCTTGGCGACGACGGCATTCGACAGGATGACCGGCAAACCCAAAGCTGCGAGCGCGGCGCGATGGCGCTCGGTGAAGCCGATGCAGTCGAGCAAGATCGCTGCGGCGCCACGCGAGCGCAGCGTCGCCCCGGCCGCGCCGACCGCTTCGGGCGGGTCGGTGTAGGGGCTCGCGGCGGCGAATAGCGGCGGCCGGGCGAGGCCCCGCCACTTGCCGCTCTCCGATTCGATCTGGCCGGCGATCGGCACGATGATGCCGAGCTGGCGGTGTTCGAGGAGCCCGGCAACCAGCCCGGGAATGATGTGGTCGGGCTCGACCAGCCACGCCTTGTCGCACACCAGCCCCGCGAACGTGCCGGTGCACAACAACACGATCACGTCGCAGCCGTCGGCGTCGAGCGCGTCGAGCCCCTGCTGTACGCCGTCGCGCATCCGCGCGCGCGACAGCGCGACTTCACCGCCGTCCGCGAGCCGGGTCACCAGCATCGCCTCGCCCGGCGCGGGCCGATAGCGCTGCTCGATCGCCTCGCGCGACAGCCCGTCGAGCACGCCGCGATGCACCCGCCGCACCCTTTCGGGGACATGCCGGTCGATGATCGGCGTCACGTCCGGGCGCGGCGCCTGCCCGATCGTCAATGTGCCGAGAACCCCCTGCCGCATCGTGCGCCCCCGCTCTCCGGCGACCGAACATTGTTATATACACATCGAAGCGATCGGCTGGCCACCGGCGGCGGACGCCAATTGTCGCTTTGCCTTCGCCCTCGGGGTAAGCTCGCGAGCAACTGCGCATCGTGAACTTTCCAGGGGAGGCCAATCGATGACGACGTTCGCGCCGGGCGCCGCGTTGCTGTTGCCGTATACCGGCAAGGAATTTCTCGACAGCCTCGACGACGGCCGCGAGGTGTGGATCTACGGCGAGCGTGTCAAGAACATCGCCGAGCACCCGGCCTTCCGCAATACCGCGCGGATGATCGCCCGGCTTTACGACGCGTTGCACCGCGACCATGCCGAGGGAAAGAACGTGCTGACCTGCCCGACCGAATGGGGCGGCTTCACGCACCGCTATTTCCAGGCGCCGCGCTCGGCCGAGGAACTCGTCAAGGGGCGCGACGCGATCGCCGCGTGGGCACGCCTCACCTATGGCTGGCTCGGCCGCTCGCCCGACTACAAGGCCGCGTTTCTGGCGACATTGGGCGCCAACGCCGATTTTTACGATCCCTACCAGGAGAATGCGCGGCGCTGGTATCGCTACAGCCAGGAGCGGGTGCCGTATGTCAACCACGCGATCATCAACCCGCCGGTCGACCGCAACATGGCGCCGGGCGAGCCCGGCGGGCCGACCGACATTTATGCTCATGCGACGCGCGAGACCGACGCTGGAATCTATGTCACCGGCGCCAAGGTCGTCGCCACCGGCTCGGCGCTGACGCATTTCACGTTTGTCGCGCACGCCGGCCTGCTGAATGTCCAAGACAAGAACTTTGCGCTGGTCTTTCTCGTCCCGACCAATGCCAAGGGCGTCAAATTCATCTGCCGCGTCTCCAACGAGCAGCGCGCCGCCGTGCTCGGCAGCCCGTTCGACTATCCCTTGTCGAGCCGGCTCGACGAGAACGACGCGATCTTTATCATGGACGAGGTGTTCGTGCCGTGGGAGAACATCTTTGTCTACGGCGACATCGAGAAGGCCAACACCTTCTTTCCGCGCAGCGGCTTTGTGCCGCGCTTCCAGCTGCACGGCTGCACAAGGCTCGCAGTCAAGCTCGATTTCATCGCCGGGCTGATGATCAAGGCGACGGAGACCGCCGGCACCAGCGGCTTTCGCGGCGTCGAAGCCAATGTCGGCGAGGTCATCACCTGGCGGCACTGCATGTGGGCCCTGACCGACGCGATGACGCGCAACCCCGACCCGTGGGCCGATGGGTTCGTGCTGCCCAACCACAATGCCGGCGCCGCCTATCACGTGCTGGCGCCCGACGCCTATGTGCAGATCAAGCACCAGATCGAAAAGACCGTCGCCAGCAGCCTGATCTATCTCAATTCGCACGCCCGCGACTTCGCCAATCCCGAGATCCGCAAATACCTCGATCTGTACGTGCGCGGCTCGGGCGGCGTCACCGCGGTCGAGCGCGTCAAGCTGATGAAGCTCTTATGGGATGCGATCGGCACCGAGTTCGGTGCGCGGCACGAACTCTACGAGGTCAACTATTCGGGCAGCCACGAGGAAATCCGCCGCTTCGCGATCCTCGGCGCCAACGCGACGGGCCAAGCGGCGCAGTGGAAGGCATTTGCCGACCAGTGCATGGCCGAATACGATCTTGACGGCTGGACCGTGCCCGACCTCATCAACCCCGACGATGTCAGCGTCCTGCCGCCCCGTAAATAGAGTTGTCATTCCGGGGCGGCCCTGCGGGCCGAACCCGGAATCCATCTTCCAGAGGCTCGTGTTCCTGGATTCCGGGTGCGCCGCGGCAGGGCGCCCCGGAATGACAGGGCTGACCCGGAGCGGCTACTCGGCGGCGACGCCGAAGCTCGGCGCGTTTTCGAGATCGTCCTTCAGCGCTGCCTCGCCCTCGGTCGGCAGCGGCTCGAAGTAGTTGATCCCGGCGTCGATATCGCCTTCCCACATCTCGCGCGGCAGTTCGTAGAGCAGCTCGACGCCGTAGCCGTTGGGATCGTTGATATAGACGCTGTGGGTCACGCCGTGATTGACCCGCATGTTGAACTTGACGCCCTTTGCCTGCAGCTCGGCGAGCTTCGCAACAAAGGCATCGCGGCTCGGCATCGCGATCGCGATATGGTTGATCGCGACTGGCGCGTCGAACAGCCCCCACTCCGCGGGCGGCGGCAGGTTCGGGTTTTCGACAAGCGCGACGTCGTGATGGGTCATCTTGCCGCCGTGATCGCCGCTGTAAAAGCGCATCTTCGGCATCTTGGGCATCTCGGGGCGCGGGTGCAGTTCGCTGACCTGCTTCAGCCCGACGATCTCGGTCCAGAAGCGGTGCGCCTCTTCGATGTCGCGTACATTGAGCACGACGTGGTTGACGCCGACCGGGGTAACATTGTCGCCTGCCATCTGATCCTCCGAGCCAATTGTCGACCCCGAGCATACGCGATCCGCCGGCGTTGCGGCAATGCGCGCGCAGCGGCGCGTCCGGCGCTATGATGGCGGCAAATTGCGGGAGGGGAAATGCCATGCCGACAGAACAGCCCGTCATCGACGCCGATATCGTCGTGATCGGCGCCGGCTCGGCCGGCTGCGCGGTCGCGGCACGATTGAGCGAAGACCCGGCGACTCGTATCGTGCTGATCGAGGCCGGCGGTGATGACACCAACCGCTGGATCCATATCCCGTTAGGCTTCGGCAAGACCTTTGCCGATCCCAGCGTCAACTGGTGCTACGAGACCGAGCCCGACCCGGGCGCCGCCGGGCGCCGCGTGTTCTGGCCGCGCGGCAAGGTGCTGGGCGGCTCCAGCTCGATCAACGGCATGGTCTATATCCGCGGCCAGGCCGAGGATTTCGACCATTGGCGCCAGCTCGGCAATACCGGCTGGTCGTTTGACGATGTGCTGCCCTATTTCCGCCGCGCCGAGCACCAGATCCGCGGCGCCGACGATTATCACGGGATCGGCGGGCCGCTCGCCGTCTCCGATGTCGAGCGCCACCCGATCGCCGAGGCGTTCATCGCGGCGGCGATCGATCTGGGCCTGCCGCGCAACGACGATTTCAACGGCGCCAGCCAGGATGGCGTCGGCTATCACCAGACGACGACGCGCAACGGCCGGCGCTGCTCGGCCGCGGTCGGCTATCTGCGGCCAGCGATGCGGCGTCCCAATCTGCAGGTCGTCACCGAGGCCTTGAGCGAGCGGCTCCTGTTCGAGGGCAGCCGCGCCGTCGGCGTTCTCTGCCGCCGCGGCGGCGCGACGTTCACGGCCCGCGCGCGGCGCGAAATCATCCTGTGCGGCGGTGCGATCAACTCGCCGCAGCTGCTGATGCTGTCGGGCATCGGGCCGCAGGAGCAGCTCGCGGCGCTCGGCATCCCGGTGGTGCGACACCTGCCGGGGGTCGGGCAGAGCCTGCAGGACCATTACTCGGCGGCGATCAAGCTCAAATCGAAGCTGCCGGTCACCGTCAACGACGTCATGCTGAGCAACGCCAGAAAGCTGAGGGCCGGCCTCGAATACTACATGTTCCACACCGGCCCGTTGGCGATGATCAGCTCGCCCGCGGCGTTGTTTGCGCGCACCCGGCCGGAGCTCGCCTCGCCTGACATCAAATGCTCGATCTCGCCGTTCAGCGCCGAGCGGCCGCAGGACGGGCTGCACAAATGGTCGGGGTTCACGACGATCGCCTATCAGCTGCGACCGGACAGCCGCGGCGAAATCAGGCTGAAGAGCGCCGACCCGGCCGACCCGCCGGCGGTGCATCCCAACTACCTGACGGCCGAGACCGACCGGCAGGCGATCGTCGCCGGGCTGAAATTGTGCCGCCGGATCCTCGCCCACCCGCAGCTGCAGCGCTTTGTCGCCGCGGAATTCCAGCCGGGCCCGGATATCCGGAGCGACGACGAGCTGTTGGATTACGCGCGCCGGCGCGGCGGCACGGTCTATCACCCGACCAGCACTTGCAAGATGGGCACCGACGCGCTGGCGGTGGTCGATCCGGCGCTCAACGTACACGGGATCGCCGGGCTGCGGGTGGCCGACGCCTCGGTGATGCCGACCGTTATTTCCGGCAACACCAATGCCGCGGCGATCATGATCGGCGAGCGCGCCGCCGATTTTGTCCGGCAGCGCGAGCGGCTCGCCGCCTGATGCCGCGGTGGCCGTGCCGGTCTGCAAGACGCTCGC
>Ga0307374_10015539_pt1 | contig 10224 bp, 9 predicted proteins | sample OX3MG_FD_202532 | JGI IMG/M metagenome (GOLD analysis project Ga0307374, IMG submission 202532) | Soil microbial communities from Risofladan, Vaasa, Finland - OX-3 | ecosystem: Environmental > Terrestrial > Soil > Coastal area > Acid sulfate soil | place: Finland: Risofladan, Vaasa | collected...
GCGGCCGCCGCGCATCGTCCCCGAGGGCCGCAACGAGACCATGCTGCGCGAGTACCGGCTCCTCGCCGCGCTGGCCGACACCGGCGTGCCCCACGCCCGGGCCCTGGCGGTGTGCGACGACCCCGACATGATGGGCGGCTGCTTCTACGTGATGGAATATGTCGACGGCTGGTCGCCGATGGGCGGCGGAGGGTGGCCCGCACCCTTCGAATCGGACCTCGATGCCCGCCGTGGCCTGGCCTTCCAGCTGGTCGACGGCATCGCCACGCTCGCCACCGTCGACTGGCGGGCGAAAGGGCTGGAGGGCTTCGGCCGGCCCGACGGGTTCCACGAGCGCCAGGTGGACCGGTGGATGAGCCACCTGTCCGCCGTGCAGTTCCGCGACATCCCCGGGCTCGACGCCGCCGCGCAGTGGCTGCGCGCCCACCGGCCACGTCACTACGAGCCGGGGATCATGCACGGCGACTACCAGTTCGCCAACGTCATGTTCCGCCACGGCGCCCCGGCGCGCCTGGCCGCCATCGTCGACTGGGAGATGGCCACGGTGGGCGACCCACTGCTCGACCTCGGCTGGGTCATACAGGGCTGGCTCGACGCCGACGAGGATCGCACCGCGGGCAGCTACGTCGACTACACCGGCATGCCGTCGCGCGCCGAGCTGCTGGAGTACTACGCCCGCACGAGCGGGCGCTCCGTGGACGAGATCGACTACTACGTCATCCTGGCCCGCTTCAAGCTCGCCGTCGTCCTCGAGGCGGGATACGCGCGCGTCGTCCAGGGACGCGCCGACAACCCGAAGATGGAGGCGTTCGGCGACGTCGTGCTCAGCCTGGCCGAGCGCGCCGCCGAGCTCGCCGGCACCACCACGCTGTGATGGCGGGCCCGGCGCCGACACCGCCGTCACGCCCGACGCCGACGTCGCGCCCGGCGCCGGCGCCGGCGTCGCCATCACCGGCGGCGCGCTTCGACCTCACCGGCAAGGTGGCGCTGGTGACGGGCGGGAGCCGGGGGCTCGGGCGAGCCATGGTGCTCGGCCTGTCCGCCGCGGGCGCCGACGTCGTCATCGCCAGCCGCAAGCTCGACGCCTGCCGGGCGGCAGCCGCCGACGTGGAGGCGATGGGCCGCCGGGCGCTCGCCGTGGCGTGCAACGTGGGGATCTGGGACGAGCTCGAGTCCCTGGCGGACGCGGCGTACGACGCCTTCGGGCGCGTGGACGTGCTCGTGAACAACGCCGGGATGTCGCTGCTCTACGGCGACGTCACCGAGGTGACCGAGGCCATGTGGGACAAGGTGGTGAACCTCAACCTGAAGGGTGTCTTCCGCCTGACGGCGCTGGTCGGCAGCCGCATGGTCCGCGACGGCGGCGGCTCGGTGATCAACGTCAGCAGCGTGGGCTCGGTCCGGCCCACCCCCGAGATCCTCCCCTACGCCGCCGCCAAGGCCGGGGTGAACACGCTCACGGTGGGGTTCGCCCGCGCGCTGGGCCCGACGGTGCGCGTCAACTGCATCATGGCGGGCCCGTTCCTCACCGACGTGACCAAGGCGTGGGACATGGACGCCTTCGCCCAGGGCGCCATGCGTCACGCGCTGCAGCGCGGCGGGCAGCCCGACGAGGTGGTCGGGACGGTCCTGTACTTCGCCAGCGACGCCTCGAGCTTCACGACCGGCACCGTGCTGCGCGTCGACGGCGGCATCCCCTAGGAACCAGGTCCGCCGCCGCTCTCGCCGCCGCGGGTCCCGCCGCCGCCGTCACCGAGGGCGGCCGCCGGGGATGCCAGGGCGAGCTCGAGCCGGTCGAGCAACGGCAGCTGTCCGGCCAGGAGCCTGGTGCGGGCCACGGCGAGCGGGAACCAGGCGGCCCGGTCGACCTCGGGGAAGGTGCGCCGCTCACCCGACTGCGGCGGCCACTCCACGTCGACCAGGTTGCTGGTCACGGCGGTGGCGTCGAAGTCGCCGTGCACCGCCCAGGCGCGCACCCGCTTGCCGCCGGCCTGGCGGACCTCTCCGAGGTCGGTGCGGGGACCCTCCGGCGCGCGCCGCCCGAGCTCCTCCGCGAACTCGCGCTCGGCGCAGGCCCTGGGGTCCTCGCCCGGTGCGTACTCGCCCTTGGGGACCGACCACGCGCCGGCGTCCCTGCGCGCCCAGAACGGCCCGCCCGGGTGGACGAGCATGACCTCGATCCCGCCCCCGCCCACCCGGTAGAGCAGGAGGCCTGCGCTCGTCCTGGCCGCCACGGCCCCAGTGTGCCCGGGGCGGCCCGCCCCGGGCCACCATGGCGGCGGTCCGCGGGGCCGGCCGAGCCACTCGTTGTCGTGGCGAAACACCCTCCACCCCAGGTGGCAGGGGTGTCCGCCGAGATGACTGGCACCGTCGCGCGGAACTCACTACCGTCAGTGGTGGGTGCTTTGCCGGGCGGCAGAGCGAGCGGAGGAGCACGAGAACCACCGTCACGCGTCGCGATGCCGCGCGGTCGTCATCCGCCTGTAGGACCCGAACGGACCATGACCGGCGAACCCGTGTACACCGACGAGATCCGCTCGGCGCGACGCACTTCCCGTCGCCCCGCCAGCCGGACGATCGCGCGCTTCGGCCTCATGGTGGGGCTGCCGGGGGCGTCGATCCTGGCGGCGACGGCGGGGCCCGCGACGGTGGCGGCGGCGGGCAGCAAGCACCTTCACCACGACGGCCACACCTCGACCGCGTCGCGCACCGAGTCGCCCTTGGTGGCGATGCGGCGCATCCTCGAGGAAGAGGCCGCGTCGACCACCACGACGACGGCCCCCGCACCGCCCCCGCCTCCCACGCCGACGACCCTGCCGTCGCCCCCGATCGCGGCCGTCGCCGCCGCCCCGACCCCCCGGACGGCCCCGGCCCCCGCCCCGGCCGCGCCCCGGCCGGCCCCACCGAAGCCGGCCCCACCGACGCCCTCCCCGCCACCGGCGGCCCCCACCGTGGGCATCGTGCCGCCGGCCAATCCCGCCGCCAGCCTGCCGCCGAGCCCGCAGTTCGAGAGCATCTGCCTGGCCGACGGGGCCATGTCCGCCCTGTGCGTCGCCTCCACCCTGCAGGCCACGGACTCGGCCCGCGCAGCCGAAGGCATCGGGCCCATGACGCTGCCCGGCGACTACGCCACCCTGACCCCGGCCGAGCAGCTGTTCGTCCTGACCGACATCGAGCGGGTCGACCGGGGCCTGCCCCCCGCGGTCGGGTTGGTGAGCGAGTTCAACCAGGACGCCCAGGCCGCCGCGCAGGCCAACACCGACCCGTCCCCCGGTGCCGTCCCCCCCGGGGTCGGCATCCTGCGGTGGGCGTCGAACTGGGGCGAGAACGCCGGCGCGCTGGGGTCGAACTACGGCTGGATGTACGACGACGGCCCCGGGTCCGGGAACGTGGCCTGCGGAAGCGGCGGGGGCGGGTGCTGGGGGCACCGCGACAACATTCTCGGCTTCGACGCGGCACAGCTCGGGGGGGCGACGCTCGTGATGGGCGCGGGAGAGGCGGCACCGCCGGCGGCGTCGCCGTGGATGAGCGACACCGAGCTGTTCGCGGTGATCACCGGCAATCCCGCGTACTACGTCTACACCTGGGCACAGGCGGTGACAGCCGGCGCCCGCTGAGGCGCCGGTGTCGGGCCCCCGGCGCTCAGGACGACCGTGTGGAGGGCTGCTCGGCCAGGCCGCGGTCGACGACAGGCTCGCGATGGCCGTCGATCTCCCGGACCGCCATGGCGGTGCCCCACAGGCCCAGTGCCGTGCCGCCCAGTGTGACGGCGAACAGCGTGGTGAGCATGGCGGCGTCGGCGCCGGCCTTCACCGCCAGCACGATGACGGTCGTGACGAACACGACCAGCATCGGCACGGCGTAGGCCAGTGGCCGGATGCGCCCCGGCGGCGCGACGTCGGCGGGCCGCACTGACTCGTCGTGGCGACTGCGCTCGTCTTGCATCCCGAAGTCATCGGCGCGCGACGGACACGGCTGTACCTCGCGCGCACTGCGTGCGCATCACGGCCGCGGTGTGGTGCCCGCGGCGCGTCGACGTGCGCGCGCACGGTCGCAGGGCGACGGGAGGGGGTCACCGAGCGTGAAGGGCGGGGGGCCTCCTGGCCACCAGATGCGGCGCTTCCGGCAGGGGCTGGGGTCCGGGGACGTGCACCCGGCCCGGGGAGAGGGGGTGCCGCCGCCGGTTGCCGCAGCGCGGCTAGACCCGGCCGGCGGTGGCGGCGGCAAGGACCCGTGCGAACGACGCGGGGTCGGTCACCGCGGGCAGGTGCCCGCAGGCGAGGCGGACGACCTCCGGGGGACGGGGGAGGTGGGTGAGCATCTCCTCCTGCAACGCCGGGGGGATCGGGCGGTCGCGCTCGTTCAGGACGTAGGTGACGGTGACGTCCCGGGCGATGGACCACCGGACCGGCTGGAAGTAGTGGTGCACGGTGTCGGGGACGCAGCGTACCGGGTCGACCATGAACGCCAGCGACCCGTCGTCGAGCGGGTCCCCGCCGTAGGCGGTGCGGAAGGCCTCGGGATCGGCAGGGGGCCCGGGCAACGTGATGGCGGTGCCGTCGCGCCGGGCCCGCTCGACCGACGCCACGAGGCCGTCGCGGTGGTGGGGCTTCATGCAGTCGAGCCCGCACCCGCCCTCGGCGGGCACCAGCGCGGCGTTGAGCACGACGTGTGCCACGCGCCCGCCGAGTCCGGCCACGACGCCGGGCACGACGAGCCCCCCCGACGAATGCGCCACGACGACGACGGGCCCGGCCGGCACCGCAGCGGCGACGTCGGCCAGCACCGAGGACACCTCGTCGTCGACGGTGAGGGTCGCCAGGTCCGCAGGCCTGTCGTGGCGGCCCGGTAGGTCGACCGCCAGCACCGGCCCGTCGACATGCGGCACCAGGCGGTCCCAGAACCGCGCCGTCGAGCCGCCCCCGTGGATGAGAACGTACGTCATGACTTCCCCCCGCCTGCGCTCCGTCGCCGGGAGCAGGCGGAACGTAACAGGCGGCGGTGATCGCCTGCGACCCCGGCGCCCCGGGGCCGGCCACGACGACGGGCAAGGGCCCGCATCGACCGTGACGTCGCCACCGGTCCCGGCGTCGCGCCGAGGCCCACCCGGATTTCCCTCCTCGGGCGACCACGATCAAGATGGGCCCACACGCAAGACGGGCCCCACACGGCCGGGAGGGCGAGCCATGCGCGTCGGGATCCATTTCGTGAACTTCACGCTGCCGGGGGCGCCCGAGTCCCTCGGCCCCACCCTCGCCGCCACCGCCCGCATCGCCGAGGACGGCGGCGTGTCGGTGTTCACCTTGATGGACCACTGGTTCCAGATGGAGATGATGGCGACCGCCCAGGACCCGATGCTGGAGGGCTACACGTCGCTCGGCTTCCTCGCCGGTCACACCGCCACGATGACCCTCGGGCTGCTCGTCACGGGGGTGACATACCGGCATCCGGGCCTGCTGGCCAAGACCGTCACTACCCTCGACGTGCTCTCGGGGGGTCGCGCCCAGCTCGGCATCGGCGCCGCCTGGTACGAGCGCGAGCACCTCGGCCTCGGCGTCGCATTCCCGCCGGTGGCGGAGCGCTTCGAGCGCCTGGAGGAGACCCTGCAGATCTGCCTGCAGATGTGGAGCGACGACGACGGCCCCTACGAGGGTCGGCACTACCGGCTCGCCGAGACGATCTGCTCGCCGCCGCCGGTGAGCTCGCCGCGCCCGCGCGTGCTCGTCGGGGGGAGCGGCGAGCGCAAGACGCTGCGGCTCGTGGCCCGCTACGCGGATGCCTGCAACCTCTTCGCCACGGCGCCCGCCGACATCGCCCACAAGCTCGACGTGTTGGCCCGGCACTGTGACGCCGAGGGGCGTGACCCGGCGACGATCGACCGGACGATCCTGGCCCTCGGCAACCCCCTCGCCGACGTCGACGGGTTCGTCGCCCTGATGGGCGAGTACGCCGCTCTCGGGGTCGACGCGGTGGAGCTGGTGCCGGTCGGCGACCCGACGGCCTTCACGACGACGGTGTGCGAGCGCATCGTGCCCGCCCTCGCCGAGATCGGGTCGTGACCGGGCTGCGGCGCGCCGTCGTCGCCGTGACGGCGATCACGTCCCCGGCCGCGGCCCACGGGGGTGATCACCGGGCGGGCCCGGCCCCCACCCGGAACACGGCGGTGCGCCAGCTGGCGATCACGATCGGCTGATTCCCGCACGGGGGACCGGTCGACCGCACGGGGACCGCCCGCCCTCAAGCTCCGGTCCGGTCGAGCCGACTGATACGTACCGGGCCCGCACGCGCCCGGCTCTGTCCCGATGCGCCGCTGACCAAGAGCGGACCGACGCGTGAGCAGGCGCCCCATGGCACCGTCCAAAACAGCCAGTGGTGGTGATCTCTTCCTGGCGAGGAAGCGCCGGCTGTCGCGCACCCGCCACCGCGCCAATGGTGGTATCGAGCGATCCACCTCTCCCACCGAGCCGGCCGAACGCGAGGTCGAGGAGGCCGCCCGGCTCCGGGAGCACCGGCAGCAGCTGATACGTGTCACCGTGGCCAACGAGGACTTCGAGAGCGTCTTCCAGCCGATCGTCGACCTGGGTTCGGGCGGGGTGGTGGGGGCCGAGGCGCTGACACGCTTCGAGACGACGCCCGCCCGCCCGCCCGACGCCTGGTTCGCCGACGCCAAGGCGTGCGGCCTGGGCGTCGAGCTCGAGGTGGCCGCCCTGCGCTCGGCGCTCGGGCAGCTGAACCGGCTCCCTCCGGGTCTCTACCTGTCGCTCAACGCCTCAGCGGACACGTTGATGTCCCAGGAGTTCCGGGCCGCCGTGGCCGGGGCGCCGGCCGAGCGCATCGTGCTCGAGCTCACCGAGCACGACAGCGTCGACGACTACGGGGCGCTGCAGGCGACCATCGAGGAATTGCGTGCCCACGGCGTCCGGCTCGCCGTCGACGACGCCGGCGCGGGGTTCTCGAGCTTCCGCCACATCCTCAACCTCCGGCCCGACATCATCAAGCTCGACATCGCGCTGACCCGGGGGATCGACGCCGACCCGGCCCGTCGTGCCCTCGGGTCGGCCATGCTCACGTTCGGCCTCGACGCCTATGACGCCGCCATCGTGGCTGAAGGGATCGAGACCGAAGCGGAGTACCGCACGCTGCGGGGACTCGGGTGCCGGTTCGGGCAGGGCTTCTACCTCGGGCGCCCCGGCCGGCTGCGGCCCATGGGCGTCCAGCTCGACGTCCCCGGGCGGCTGGTGCTGCCGGAGCGGCCGGCGCCATCGATCGCGCGGGCGTCATAGCGCCCTGACCTGGGCTGATTCGACCCCGGTCAAGAAGGTGACAACGCATGTCGACACCTCTCGGAGCCATGGTGCGCACACGTAAGAACCCGCATGCCGGCGACACACCGCGCGGCGACGAGGGCCCGGTCGTCGGACCGGGGCCCGGCCACGACGGTCGCGCCCCGAAGGAGGGCGCGCCGCGGTGGCGCCCGGGCGTGCGCTTCATCCTCGTCCTCGTGGTGGCGCTTCCCATCCTGTCCACGGGCATCCTGACGGCGTCGGGCGCCGCGGGAGGCTGGGCCTACCGGCAGAACGCGCAGGTCGTGGCGCGCGACGCCGCCCAGCTCCAGACCGTGGCTGCCGCCCGGGCGCAGATGAACCCGCTCGAGGTGCCCATGCTGGCGGTGTCGTACGCCGCCCAGATCGGCATCAGCGAGCCCCTCCTCGACACCCTGCTCAAACCGGCGGTCCCCTACCGGGTCCAGATCGCCGAGGGCACGGCCAAGATCGCCGGCTTCCCGACGTTCTCGTCGACGCCGATCCTGCGGGCGGACGTGGCCGGCCTGAAGCGGATGATCCCCAAGGTGGCCGCCAACACCATCTCGTTCACCGACGCCCGGGCGTACACGGTGAAGATGTCGGTGGACGTCGACAACCTCTGGTACCGGGACTACAACCGCATGCTGGCGGACATCTCCACGTGGCAGCCGCCCGGATCGTTCGAGGTGCACGCGGCGGCGCTGCGCCAGGCGTACGAGGCGTTCCTCTCCGGCGGCCACGAGGTCGATGGCGCCATCTTCGTGCTCGAGGGCATCGGCCCCGCCGACGCCAAGCAGGAGCTGATCCAGGCCGCCGGCCAGTACGACGTCGCCACGACCGAGTTCGCCGGCCACCTGAGCCCGCGGGCGGCGGCGGCGTGGAACGTCCTCCAGCAGAGCCCCGCCGACCGGCACTTCGAAGGGACCATCCAGCAGGGGCTGACGGTGGCCCTGAACGGGCAGCCGGCGCCCTTCGTGGACAACACCACGTTCGCGGGGCAGTCCATGGCGCCGGGCCTGCACTTCCTCGCGGATCTCAACAAGCTGGTGACCTCGGCGTCCCAGGACCTCCGTGAGACGGCACTGGTCCAGGCCGCCGACGCCACCAGCCGGTTCGTCGGCGAGCTGCTGTTCCTGGTGGCCCTGGCCCTCGTCAGCGTGGGCGGCGTGATCGCGGCCGGCCGCGTGCTCACCCGGCCGCTCAAGAAGCTGGCCACCACGGCGCTCCAGGTGCACACCGGCGACTTCGACGTGTCGCCCCTGCCCGAGACCGGGCCCAAGGAGGTGGTGACGACCACGGCGGCCTTCAACGACATGACGTCGACCCTGAAGGCCGTCGAAGCCCAGGCCGTCGCCCTGGCGGCCGAAGACCTGTCGCACCTCGAGATGCTCACCCCGCTGCCGGGCCGGACGGGTCGGGCACTGCAGGCCTCGGTGGACACGCTGTCCGCCCGGATCCGCGAGCGCGAGGCCCAGCGCAAGCAGCTGCACGAGGCGGCCACCCACGACCCGCTGACCGGCCTGCTCAACCGTTCCGCCGTGCTCGACTACCTGGCGACGGACGTGAGCCGGCGCCGCGACCAGGGCGAGACCGTGGCCGTCCTGTTCATCGACCTCGACGGGCTGAAGCCCCTCAACGACACCTACGGGCACGAGGTCGGCGACACCGCCATCCTCAGCACCGGCGTGGCCCTCATGGAGGCCACCGGCGAGTGTGACGTGGTCGGCCGTCTCGGCGGCGACGAGTTCCTCGTCGTGCTGTGCCACGACCACAGCTGCGACGGCGACGCCGTGGCGGAGCGGATCCGCCAGAGCGTGGCCCAGCGCTCGATCCCCGTGCAGGACTTCGTGGTCCCGCTCGTCGCCAGCGTGGGCATCGCCCTGGCGCAGTGCGACTCCGACACCGACCCCATGAAGCTCGTCCGCCAGGCCGACGAGGCCATGTACGAGGCCAAGAAGGCGGCCCGCGCCGTCCGCGACCGGATGGGCGCCGTCCACAGCTGACCCGCCGGGCCCGGGACCCGGGCCGGGATCCTCAAGGGATTCGGCGCCCACGCCGATTTCACAGTGTGGACCAGGAAATTCCCGTTCCGGGAGAGACGCCGCCCTCGATCCGGGCGCGGCTCGTGGACGTCACCACGAGCCCCTCCGTCCTTGCCGGGCCGCCCGTGGCCGCCGTCATGTGCCTGTTCCGGGCCCTGCACCTGACGGCGCAGCTCCCCTACTGGGTGATCGTCGCGCTGGTCCTCGTGGGGCAGGCCGTCGCGATCCTCGCCGCCGTGGCCTGGCCCGCGCCGCACCGCGGCCCGGCCCTCTACGGCCGGGTCGGGGTGATGATGGCGGTCATCGGCGCGGTCAGCTACAGCACGGGCTGGGGCCCCGTGCTCGCCATCGGCTTCGTCTTCGGGGCGGCCGACGCCATGGAGGTCTCGGGCCCCGCGGCCGCCACACCGGCGCTCATCTGCAGCGCCGTCTACATCGGCCTGGGCCAGCTGGCGATCGCCACCGGCACCGCGCCCAGCCTGATCCAGCCCGACCATGTGAACGGCCTGGCGGGGCTCTCCGCCGTCGGGATCCTCCTCGCCGTCAAACTCCTGGAGCGCTTCATCAGGGACCGCGACGGCATCGAGCACGACCTGCGGGAGAGCCAGGGTGAGCTGCGCCAGCGCGAGGCGCGCTTCCGGACCCTGGTGGAGAACTCCGGCGACATCATCGCCGTGGGCGACTTCGACGGCCTTCCCCTGTACGTGAGTCCGGCGTTCGAGCGGATCCTCGGGTACCCCATGGATACGCCGGTCCCGCTGAAGGAGATCATCCACCCTGACGACCTGGTCGAGATCGCCCGGCGGTGGCCCGAGGCCTTCGGGGACACGGCCGACCCGTCGGCCGTCCTCGAGACCGAGTTGCGCATGCGGGACGCC
>Ga0307374_10015540_pt1 | contig 10223 bp, 5 predicted proteins | sample OX3MG_FD_202532 | JGI IMG/M metagenome (GOLD analysis project Ga0307374, IMG submission 202532) | Soil microbial communities from Risofladan, Vaasa, Finland - OX-3 | ecosystem: Environmental > Terrestrial > Soil > Coastal area > Acid sulfate soil | place: Finland: Risofladan, Vaasa | collected...
ACTGGAAGGCCAAGCAGATTATCAAGCTGATTCACAACGTGGGACGGGTGATCAACAATGACCCGCGAGCCAGGGAATGGATCAAGGTGGTTTTCCTGCCCGATTACCGCGTCTCGCTGGCGGAGAGGATTTTCCCCGCCGTCGATCTCAGCGAGCAGATCTCGACGGCGGGCATGGAGGCTTCAGGGACCAGCAACATGAAGATGGCGCTGAACGGGGCGGTGACGATCGGGACGCTGGACGGGGCCAACATCGAAATCCGGGAAGAAGTGGGCGAAGACAACATTTTCATCTTCGGCCATGAGGCGGCGGAACTGCAGGCGCTGCGCACAGGCCATACTTACCGGCCGCGGAATGATTATGAGCACAACCCCCGCATCAAGCGCATCGCCGACAGCTTTTTTTCAGGCCTCTTTTGCCCAAAGGAACCGGACCTCTTCAACTGGATTTTTGAGGACATCGTCAATGAGAACGACGAGTACTTCCACCTGGCGGACTTGCCCTCCTATCTGGAAGCCCAGGAAAAGGCGGGCGCCGCGTTCTGTGACTGGGACCGATGGACGACCCTGTCGATCCTGAACGTGGCGCGAGTGGGGAAATTTTCCAGCGATGGCGTGATTTCAGCGTATGCCCGCGAGATCTGGAACATCAAACCCGTGTAGTCAGCGGGCCACCAGCACGACCGCCGAGCTGCTTTCCACCACATAACTCAACGGGTTCCGGAGCGGGACCTCGGTTTCGGGGCTGTAAAAGTCGCGGGGCGTGGGCCGCGTGGTGTCCGCCGCCAGGCGCCACGGTCCGGAGCGGGCAGCCGGCAGGATGAAGCGGACCGGCTTGCTGTCCGCGTTGAACATCAGGTAGAGGTCGGGCCCGCCCGGCCCGTGGATCAAACCGGCCAGGCATTTCTGGCGGGCATCGAACCAGTCCGGGCTCTTGCCTTTGGGATCAAACCAGCGGAGTTCATCTTCGGTGTAATAGGCTTCCCGGCGGAGGACCGGATGCGCCCGGCGAAGCGCCAGCGCGCCGCGAGCGAACTGGAAGATTTCGCGATTCTGCTGGAGCAGGGCCCAGTCGATCCAACTGATCTCGTTGTCCTGGCAATAGGCGTTGTTGTTGCCCCTCTGGGTGCGGCGGAATTCGTCTCCGGCCAGCAGCATCGGCACGCCGCGGGAGATGGCGAGGGTCAGCAGCATGTTCTTGATCTGGCGGCGGCGCACCGCTTCCACAGCCGGGTCGTCCGACTCGCCCTCAGTTCCGTGATTCCTGCTGTAGTTGGCGTTGGTGCCGTCGCGATTGCCCTCGCCGTTGTCTTCGTTGTGCTTCTGTGAATAGCTCACCAGGTCGTTCAGTGTGAAACCGTCGTGGCAGGTGACAAAGTTGATGCTGCACTCCGGCCCCTTGCCGGAGGCATGGTACAAATCGAAGCTGCCCGTGATGCGGCTGGCGAAGTGGGGCGTCATCCCTTCGTCGCCCCGCCAGAACTTGCGCACGTCATCCCGGTAGCAGCCGTTCCACTCCGCCCAGCGGTGGAAGGAAAAGCCTCCCACCTGATAGGCGCCGGCGGCGTCCCAGGCTTCGGCGATCAGCTTCGCGTCGCGCAGGATCGGGTCCTCAGCGATGCGTTCCAGCAAGGGCGCGTCCGACAGCACGTTGCCGCTGCGGTCCCGTCCCAGCACGGAGGCCAGGTCGAAGCGGAAGCCGTCCACGTGCATCTCAATGACCCAGTAGCGCAGCGCGTCCAGAATCAGATCGCGCACCACCGGGTGCGTGGCATTCAGCGTCTGCCCGGTCCCGGAAAAGTCGCGGTAGTAACGTTTGTCCTCAGCCAGCCAGTAGTAAATCGCGTTGTCGATCCCCCGGAAGCAGACGGTCGGCCCCATCTCATTGCCTTCAACCGTGTGGTTGAAGACGACATCCACGATGACCTCCAGGCCTGCGGAGTGGAAGGCTCGCACCATCTCCTTGAATTCGAGCACTTGCGCGCCTTCGTGACGGACGCTGGCGTACGATGCCTTGGGAGCAAAAAAGTTGACCGGATCGTATCCCCAGTAATTTCTGAGGCGCTTGCCGGTTTGGGGATTGATCCGTGGCATGTGGAACTGGTTGAATTCCTGGACCGGCATCAGCTCTACCGCGGTCACGCCCAGGTCCTTCAGATACCCGATCTTTTCCATCAGGGCGTGGTAGGTTCCTGGAAAGGCGGCACCGGCGCTGGAGTGGATGGTGAAACCCCGCACGTGCAGTTCGTAGATGACGGTGGACTCCCAGGGCAGCCGGAGCGGCTGGTCATCCTGCCAGTCAAAATCCGGATGGGTGACCACGCATTTGGGCGCGCTGGCGGCGTTATCCACCGTCGAAAGGGACAAGTCCCTCAGGGGCGATGACGGATCGTAGCCCAGAGCGGTAAGGTAACTGCGGCCCGGCACGGGCTCAATGGCCGTGGCGCAGGCGTCCACGACGAGTTTGTCCGGATTAAAGCGATGGCCGTCATGGGGCGAATAGGGTCCCGCGAAGCGATAGCCATAAAGCTGTCCCGGATGAATCCCTTCCAGCCAAACGTGCCACACGTCGCCCGTCTTGTTCCGGACCGGGTTCAGCAGAAGGGTGCGGGCCGGCATGGCGTCTTCCGGACGATTGAAAAGGTCCAGACGAACACCTGTGGCGTGGCGGCTGAAGATCGCGAAGTTAATGCCGTTGGCCCGGAGGGTGGCCCCAAGAGGGTAGGGGACCCCGGAACGAATGGACTGGACTTCACACAGGCTCAGCAGGCGTTCCAGCTCGGCCAGTTCTTCTGCGCTGGGGAGACTCCGGCGGCCGGCGACTGGCTCAACCGGCCGCCCAGTATCCGTGGAGAAATCCGATTCTGGAGATGGAGAGTCTTTCGGCATGGAAAGCGCCGCCCTTGCGGCAATTCAACTGATCTGTACGACCCAGCCAGCAGTATAGCAGGCGGGTTTGCAGGCAGCAATCGGTCTCCTGGCGGCCATAGCGGCGGGCACAGGGCTTCGGCCGCACATGGGTTGGAGTGATTTACATGACAGGAACTGGTGATCCCAGGCACAGACTGATTTCTCAATGAATCGATAGAGTGGAAGAAGGATGGCTGCCAAAGTTTTTCCCGGCCGAGGTGCATCCGGATGGCTCTCTCAAGGCTTGTGCTGGAGTCCCATGTCGGACGGAGCGCTGATGAGGGCAGCCCTCTAAGGGGCCGTTATCCGATGGAACCAGAGGAAGACTTTTTCGGCAACCTTTTGGAAGACAGGAGATTCGGAAATGAACAGATTTCGTAAGATGGCAATGGCCAGTGTGGCGGCAAGTCTGATGTTCCTGGCTTGCGGAAGCCTTTATTCGCAACCGGCGGCAGGGCCAGGCGGAGATGACAGCGGCTTCGTGCTCCACGAGTCTTTCCAAGGGAGTTCCAATTCATTGGGGCAGATGACCCGGCTCAACACGGCCATTGGGTACAACTTCAACCGGTATTTTTCGGTGGACGCCGGACTGCCCCTCTATTTCATCCATGCGTCCAACACTTCGATTGAAAATGGCGCGCAGTCCGGGAATGGGATTGGCAACGTTTTTGTCGATCTCTATTTCACTCTGAACAATCCCGTCCTGACTTATGAATCGCGGCTTACGGGCACCGCTCCCACCGGCAACAAAGACCTTGGCCTGACAACGGGCCGGGCCACGATTGACTGGAACAATTACTTTGGCCACGATTTTGGGCGGCTGCGCCCATTTGCCAATATCGGGATTGCGAACACCGTTTCGGACACGCCTTACTTTGTCCGTCCATTTTCCACGCTGGGTACGGTGGGCCACTTTGAAGGAGGCGCCAGCTACGGAGTGTTTCGCTTTGCACGAGTCGGGGCTTCACTCTACGATATTGCGCCCACCGGAGGGCAGACGGTTTACAGTCGGCTGGTTCGCCGCGGCATGGCCACTCCTGTGGTGCAGAGTGTCGCGCTGATGGCGCCGGGTGGCGGGTCGGGTGTGGGGCAGGGGATGGCATCCGGCGGCAACCGAAAAGCGTTTGAGGTCCAAAGCGAAACCATTGGCACCGCCGACCTCACGCGCGATAACGGGTATTCCGCCTGGCTCACGGTCTCCCCGGTTCAGAACCTCGTGTTGGAGGCGGGTTACACCCGGAGCGTGATTTACAGGCTGGACACGTTCTCGTTTGGAATTGGGTTTACCTTTGACCTCCTCGGCAGGTGATCCACCAATCGAAAGGCGCGGTGGAAGGGACGTAAACGGATGAGCCGGCAGGCCGCCTGGACCTTTATCCCTTCCTCCCAGCGGCGCCGTGCTCAGGTCAACAGAGCTTTTGCGATCCCGCTCACATCGCTGCTTGAGAAACCGCCGGAGAACCCTTGATCCGCACCGTAACAATCTGGTGAGGCTTAATGCTGAAGGAGAACCCCTGCGCGCTGATGGCTGAGATCTGCTGCTGGTCCGCTTCCATGGCGTTGCACAGCCATGCTGCCTTAACGTCCAGCAGCGGGCTTGCAATTTTCACTTCGCCGGGCTGACCGCTGAGATTCAGAAATCGCAGGATGGTTCCATCGCCGTCCTGCGCCCGTTTCCAGGTATCGAGAAGTACGTTCGGATTGCTGACGCTGAGGAAGCTGCTTTCCGCGCCGTCGAGCGGCCGCGGCGCATTGAGGGCCTTGTCCTGCGGAACAATGTCGTCCAATTCGAGCGGAGTCATTTCTTCCCATCCGAGCCGGCTTAGCTCTGCGGGGTGCGTTTCTGCGCTGCTGGTGATGACATAACGGAAGGTAAAGTCTCCGCCCTGGCCGCCGCGGTAATTGGTGTCCCAGTAATTGTTCATGACGTAGGAAAAGATGGTTCCCGTGCGCCGGCCGAATTTTACCGGCCACGTGCCCCGCGCGATATCGCCCAGCGTCACCATCGACGCATCGAGCGGCAGGACGGCGGCAGAGACGCCCGCCTGTTCCACCGAGACCCAGTGCTGGACCGAAAACCATTCCAGTCCCGCGCTCGGAAGCATGTCTTTGGCCGGATCCACATCGCCATTTTGGATTTCATAATGGAATTGAGGATCGGGCAGGGCGAAGGGAAACGCGAAATACACGCCCTCCCTGGTAAAAACTTGTTTCTTGTGGATGCGGTTGATGAACTCGATTTTCTTCTGGTGGTTGAACAGCAGCACCGTGGTTTCAATACGCGGCGTGTTGACGGCGGCGCTCACCATCCGGGCCTCCGTTCCGAACGGAGTTTTGAAAACGGATACCAGCCGCCCGCCGGCCGCGGGGTGCGGCGCGAGCTGGGGCAACGGGGAGACGGTCCGGTACTGCACCAGCCGGTTCGGCAGGTGATCGGCCCCCGTGACATAGACGTATTGGTCAAACCGGTAGGGGCTGGTGGCGTTGACCAGTTCTTTGTTCAGTTGCTTGTCAAAAATGCTCCGGACGGCCCCCGTTTGCGGATCGAGCGTGACCCTGTAGTACGGGCTTTCGAGCGTGGTGGCCATCGTCGATGGCGCTTCCGGCGGGTTCGACTTCGTCTCTTTCAGCGTGTAGGCTTTGTAACCCAGTGCGGGCACGTCCACCGCCATAAAGCGAACGCGATGGTAATTTTTGCCCGTCGAAAGCAGCTCACAGGAAACAGATTGTCCGGTGGTCTTATCGACCAGTTCGCGGCCGTTGGGCAAATCAAATTCCACCAGCGCGCTGCGTTGCCAGTTTAGGGGATTGAAGACGATCAGTGTGCCGTGGGGAGCGGAAATCGAGTCTGCAATCGATCCCATGCTTCGCCGCAGGATGTTGTCCACCAGCCATTGCGCACGGGTTGCGCGTGAGTCCTTGACCTTAAGCTGCTCGACGGACTCTTCGCTGTGAGGATCCGTTGTGCTTTGTGCCGAGGTCCAGGTATGCTCGTCCATCAGGACCATGTTGCGCCACATCCGGCGCAGCTTGTCCTGGTCGGGCGCAATGCGGGAATCCACCAGAGAACTGATGGTGGAGAGCTTTTCCGCCGATGGGGCCCGGCTCTCATTCTCCCGCTCGATGGCGGCATAATAAGCGTCGGAAGCAATCCCGTCTTCCCAGTAAGGGCCTCCGTCGCCGCTGAGGGTTGGGATGGAATCTCCGAATTGTTGCGTGATGTAGCTCATGGCCTTCTCGAAGCCGGAGTACTCAAGCTTCGGGTAAGCGTAGATCTTGTTCCAGTCCGCCACCAGCGCAGCCTGCTGAGGATAGAGGTCCTGGTTTTCCGGCTGCGTTCCGTAAAGCAGCACCGCGTCCGATTTGTAGCCCGGATGCTCGTACATCTGCAGGAAGACGGGAAGCGCGTCGTGCCCGGCCGCGACCTGCGGCGGCATGCCGAAAAGGGTCAGGACCTGATGATAGTGCCGCGAATACCACATCAGGATTTTTGAGCCGTCCGGCCCCTGCCACCAGAAGGGAGAATTCTCGTTCAGATGTCCCAGCAGGAGGATGGGGCCCCGGTAGTTGTCGCTGGCTGCCACGAAATATTTCAAGCCGGCCGCTGCCAGGATGGAAGCGTAAGACCAGGTATAAGACGGCACGTCGGTGATGGAGGCGTAGTCAAAAGGGGTGTGGTGCTGCTGGCTGAAGCGGTAGCTGGGATAGAGGGAACGAATCAGCGTTTCCGCGGTCGGAAATCCGGTCAGCAGACTGGCGAATTGCGCCGGGATAAAAATCTTGCGATCGGCGATCATCTGATCGAGTTCTTTCTTTTCCGCCGCGGTCCGCCCGTCCAGAAACTGCTGAATTTCCCAGTAGCCGTCCACGCTGTAGCGAAAATCGGGATGTTTTTTGATCAGATCCATTGCCTCATCGAGGACCCGCGCGTGGACTTCGGCCACTTTCGCCTGGTAGTCGGTATAGCCCAGGTCGAGGTGCTCGTTGGGTACGACGAAAAAGGTCCATCTCTTCCCTGGCTTCAATTCCTGAGAAAAGCTTCGCCGGTCGTTGTTGAGTGCAACGGTCACTTTCCCCGGCTGAGTGCCCACAAACTCCGGCACCGCAAACTGCGCCTTTTGTTCGCCCAAAGCCCGGTCTGTGGGGAGAGCTTGTGTGAATGTTTTTCCGCCGATTTCCAGTTCCACGGTCCCGCGCCGGGGCTGCTGGTTGTAGTGGACGTACACATTCACCATCTCGCGCAGTTGCCCGTCTTCATTGCGGTAAAAGATAGTGGGGACGATGGACGCCGAAATTTGCCCGGGCTCGAACCGGCCTGCGGGCTGGCGTTGCAGTTCAATCGCGTCATACACAATTCCGGAATCGCCGGCGGGCGTTCCATCCGCCGTGGGCTGGTCGCCGGGAGCCGCTTCGTCGATGGCGGTGAGAACGATATGGTTGGTTCCCTCAAAGAGAAACCGGGCGGGGAATTCGAAAGTGATCGTGTCTGCGGAATATTCAGGGAAGAACGCGCCGCTGATGTCGCCCATGTTGTAATTCAGTTTCGGGTGCTGATAGAAGCGTCCCGTGTGTCCGTTGATGGCGACGTCCAGAGCGGAAATTCGCGGATGCTCCACTAGAAGCGCAATCTTCATCCGATAAACACCGCCGGGCTTTGCGGCAAGGCTGAATTGGATGCCGGCAGGGTGGGGCTGCTGGCCGTATGAGCCATTGGCAGAACCGGGTTGGAACGCAAACCACTTTTTGCCCGGCACGCTTTTGCCGACGATATAGGTCGCTGATGCAGAGGGCGCTTCGCCGGAATGGAACTCGGCGGAGGACTGATCGAATTTCCCGATCTTCCAGACCGTCTGCCAGGCGTTTTGCGGCGCTGACGCCTGAGCCTGTCCCCGGGCCCCGCCAACTGCCACGAATGCAATCAAGGCCATCAGCATGGCCTGCCAGCGGTTAAACCCGATCCATCTCATCGTGCCCTCCCGCGAGTTCCATATTCACATCTTGCAGATGCGCCTTAGACAAGTGCTTCCGAGCATTACCGGCCGCGAACTCATGCTTTGGTTGATCCCGTTCCGGATTCCTGGAAAGCCATGCCGCCCACGGGAACGAGCAGGCCGCCTTCCACCATGACCGCCGAGCCCGTCATAAACGAGGCCTGGTCGCTGGCCAGAAACACAATCACGTGCGCCACTTCCTCCGGCTGTCCCATTTTTCCCCGGACGTGCACGCGGTCGCAGGATTCCAATACCTTCTCGGGATGGCTGTCCAGGTTGGCGGCCCAGCGAAGCATGGGCGTGTCGATGGCTCCCGGAAGAACGCAGTTCGCCCGGATATTCTGCTTTCCATAATCGAGCGCGAGGCACCGCGTGAGTCCCAGCAGTCCGTGTTTGCTGACCACGTAGTGGACCGAGTTGCGCTGCGCCGCCACCGATTGCACCGACCCGGTGATGACGATGGAGCCGCCGCCCCGTTCGATCATCTGCGGGATGACGGACCTGGACATCAGGAACGCACCCTTCAGGTTGATGTTCATCACCTCGTCCCACTCGTCTTCTGAAATCGTGGTGACCGTGCCGTAGCGCTGAATGCCGGCATTGTTCACCAGAATGTCAATGCCCCCGAAAGCGGAAACAATTTTCGGAATGAGCTTTTCAACCTCCGAGCGGGAGGCGACGTCCACCTGGAAAAATTCCGCCCGACCCCCCTGGCGTTTGAGTTCAGCGGCCGTTATCTCGCCCGCTTTGGCGTCGCGATCCACCAAAGCAACCGCGGCGTTGTTCTGGACGAATTCCTGCGCGCAGGCTTTTCCGATGCCGGAGCCGCCACCCGTTACAACCGCAACTCTTCCTTTAAAGTTCATGGCTACATTTCTCCTTCTGTCACTTGAACGATAAGCGCCGGGCCGGCGCATAAGATCGGGCTGCGGGCGGCGTTTCCTACCCCATGCTGCCCTTGCGAAGGCCGGCGGCCGGGATTTCCAGCAAGGCCGCTTTTCCCCCACGGGTCCGGCCTTCCACCACGATCTTCCGGTCTTCAACATTAATCCGGCGCACGTCTACAAACCCTTTCGGGACCGCGGCCAGAAAGCTGACGTAATGCGCAGTCACCCGCCCTTTGGCCGGCACAACGGAAAAATGCGGTGCGCCAAACAGCGGGCCGTTGGCAAACGCTTCCCGGCGGCCCACGGGAAAGGGTGTGGAGCCGAATTCCAATCCTCGCGACTGGCACTTGCCGTTCCAGGGAGGGTCGGGCCTCGCACAGTTTTCCTCCCAGACGGCCACCCAGGGGAAGTCAGCCCGCCGGAAGCAGTAGCCCATGATCAGGTTCTCCCGGGTGTTGAGCGCCGCGATGGATTGCACTTCGCGGTCCGGCTTTAGCAGCACCGTCGCCACGAATCCGCGGCCGGACTTGATGAAGGGTTGAGAGAGGTTGATCTTTTCCCCGCTTACGCCCGGCGCCAGCGGCCAGCGGAAATCACGGGAGGATTGCAGCAGTTCCTTGCCTTCGTAGCCGTGCGGAAACGTCCTTCCCTTGTCGCCCGGAATGAAAGTGCGGCTGTGCTTTGGATGCAGGAACGGCGGGCCCAGCGTGACATGCTGCGTCCAATGGAAAAAATGATCGGCCTTCCTCTCGTTGAAAACTGTTTCTCTGAAGTAAGCGACGGATTCTCCCTGCCGGATGCTGATCTGCCGCGCAAAGCGGAGTCCGGCCGCCGGCAGCCGCACCGCCATTTCAAGCTGCGCCTGGCGGGGGCTCGTGCGGATGCGCGTGGCGCGCCACCGGGAGGAGGGCGCCTCGCCGTGAATCGACAACCCTTGCCGGCTCTCTTCCGGGGACGGCGCGCCAAAATAATCAAGGCACAGGCTGTGCCCGGCAACGCCGGAAAGCAACTTGCCTGTTGTCAGTTCACCGTACTTTTTGCCGTGAATGGCTTCCTTGTATTGATAAGGTTCGATGGCCTTCCACGGGGGTTCCCACAAAGGGTTGAGGGTGGAAACATCCAATCCTTCACGAAACCGGAATTCGGCAATGTGCCCGCCGCCGGTCAGCGTGACAAGCCGGACCCGATCATTCTCAATCGCGTAACCCTCACGTTCCTTCCATGCGACCCGTGAACAGCGTACTTTCGCAGATGTTTGCATTTTCCTGATCTCTCCTCCATCCAGCACGGATGATTCCCGCGGCGTCAGGTTCCGCCATCCCACGTGCGCCGGGGCGCGCGCAAACCCTTATCTGTGCGGTCGATTCAAGTCCGAAGCTTACACCCGCTTTCCCTGCCTGCCAAGGCAACATGTGGGCGCACGTGTTTTTTTGCGG
>Ga0307374_10015547_pt1 | contig 10220 bp, 9 predicted proteins | sample OX3MG_FD_202532 | JGI IMG/M metagenome (GOLD analysis project Ga0307374, IMG submission 202532) | Soil microbial communities from Risofladan, Vaasa, Finland - OX-3 | ecosystem: Environmental > Terrestrial > Soil > Coastal area > Acid sulfate soil | place: Finland: Risofladan, Vaasa | collected...
AACGCCTGACCCCAGGGCTTATTGAAGAACGGGCTGGTGATGTTCGCCAGCACCGACCCGTTCGGCTGGAACACCTGCACATTATTCGCAGAGAAGTTAGCTACCCAGTCAGTTCCAGTCAGCGTGTTGAACGCCTCAAAAGCCGGACCTTTCGTGCCTGCGTTCGGTGTTGTATTGAAGAGCAGACCAGGGCCTCGCCCGCCGGGGAAACGGACAAGCGTCGTCCCAGTATCATTCGCGCCAAAGTTGGTCACGATGATATCGCCTGGGCGCAGCAATCCTCTCGCGGGTGACGTGAGAACGGTGCGTGGGGCAATCGCGATTCCATAGGGATTGGCATCGACGGTGATGGTGTGTCCGTGATTATCCACAATGAAGGCCGTGCTGCCGATCATCTTGATGCTATCAAGGCCATTGATCGTGGTCGCAGGCCGGTAAAAGCTCCCGCCCGAGGCATGAGTGGTTGCGCGACTGGAAAACATGGTAGAAGCGACGACCGCCAGTATGATAACCAGCAAGGCGCTGCCAGCAATAGCCGGCAAGTGTCGACGTTTGCGCATAAGGTTACTCCTTTCAATTGAAAAACCCGCGTAAGGACTCTTTCTTGAGTCAGGGAGTTGTAGCTTTAACTTCAAATCTTCTCCTTACTTAATTCAAAACACCCAGCGTGGCATGGCCTATCGTGCCGTTGACTTTAACGATGCCGCATCCAACAACCGCATTTTGCTGAGCAGGGTCAGTCACAACAAAGAACCAGTTGGGCGGTAACGCTGTTGCCTGGACGTTCTGAATAACCATGTTGAACGGGGCCATGCTCTGGTTATCCAGATTAATCGTGTTGCTGGCGACGACATTGCCTGTGCAACTGTCAGTGAGTACCTGAACCTGGACACCCATATTTGGATGATTGGGATAGCTGACAAGTAACCTTACTGCAACATTTTGTCCATTCACGTCCAGTTCGTAGGACGCCTTGCCTTGCGCGACCTGCTGTACGCCGCTATTGCTGGCCGTCGTGGCAGTGGCGGTGGGTGTGACGGCGCCTGTCCCAGTGCCGACCCCGGTATTGAACGTGGCGGAGATCACGACACCATTACCGTCCGTCTGCAACGTGACCGGGTTGGCTATGTTCAGCAACTGCTGGCAGCCCAGGTTGATGAACGACTGCTGCAAGCGGTTCGCCAGGAACGTGAAGAGCGAATTGGCAACATCGGCCATGGGCGATGCCGTGTTAGTAAACAATGCCTGGTCCTTCTGCAAGCGCGCAATGCCCCCCTGGATCATGTTCTGACAATAGGTGGCACCGCTGGCCTGGTTTTGATTGGCCGCGAGCGGCTGATCGGCCCCACGCCTGTAGAGATTGGTCTTGAACAGGTTCGGGTTCCTATTGTTGAGCGTCATGGGGTCGTTGATCGGAATCAGGGCAAGCGGCGCCTGCTGGTCAGCTGCCGCCATGAGTTCGTCCAGTGGCAGAGCAGCGACCGGGGCATTATTATCGGCCAGGTTCGGCGCAGTCCACGGGGCGCAGCCCAGCACAGGATCAAGGACACGTGTCACCAGGGCGTTATCACTCGGGTTGCCTAAGGTGGTCGCGTTTACAAGTTGGGCTTGATTGGCAGCCGTCACCTGCGCCGTCTGCCCATTGGCGTTCGCCAGGTATTGCGTTTGTACGTTGTCGCTGGGGTCCTGGTCGACGATCGTGAAGCTGCGTACGGTTGGGCAGGGCAGGCCATCGTTTCCCATCTGCAGCGCCGGAACCTGGACCTTGCCAGCCGCGATGCCCTGGTTGGCCGCTCTGTAGAAGGTCACCGCGTTGCAGTAGGAGAACTGACCGAAGATCGAGCCTGGCAAACCGTTTACACAGCGGGCCTGGTTCAGAGTATTTCTCGCAACTCCCTGGAGCGTCAGGTTGTTGCCGTTAAAGCCGAACCAGAGGGCTACAACGGCTCCTCGCGGCAGCGTGGGGGTCGCCGGCGCTATGGCAGGCTGCGTGCCGGCGTCAATGACCAGCGGACTATACACGCTGAAGGCTCCTGTGTTGGGATCGTAAATTACGCCCTGCACGAACGCGCTCTGGTTGGCGTTCGACTCGTTGCAAGGTCCGTTCGCCGGGTTAGTCGCGGTCAACTGGTAAGGTGTTGCCAGTCCTTGCGCCGAGAGTGGGTTGGATGGAACAAGGATCGCGCAATCCATATTCGGAGTAGCGGCATGCGACCCGATATGAGGCAGCACAAAGGCGACGGTTGCAATAAGCGCCAACACAATGGGAACACTCAAGCCAATCAACATGAGCGGTGAAAGCCGCCCACGCCTGCCCGATGTCGAGCGGGGGATGCGTCTGCTTTGCCTGTACATACTTCTTTCCTCTCCTTTTGAGTAGGACTATAGGATGAACTGTTATGTGGATGTACTTATTTTTTAAGTCAAGCCATCACAATTACAAGACACATCAGCCTGGCGGTGTTGAAAGGACGACCGGCTGTCCGCCAGTTATTATGTCCTGATCTTCTTCCAGAATCGCCGCGAAAAATGTTCTCGCGCTATATCTGAAATGTGTTGATACGATTTGAGTATCAACGATCTATCAAAATCATACACGATACAGAAAAGGTGCATTCACAGTTCTGGTTTTGGTTGATATAAAAGTACCGTGGGGATATTGAGAAATCTCAACCATGCTATTTGGTGTAATGGAGAATTATTCCCAGATTGTTTGAGATGTGTAAAAATCGGGATGTTTTTTCGTATTAGTATTCCCAGGACTCGTGGCCCAGGGGCGCTCGATTGAGTTCCTCGCGGTAGAATTGCCAGAGGGGCATGAAAGCGTTCATATGGACGATGAAACGTTCGTTATGATGGCGCTCGAGCAGGTGAACCCCACCTGGTTTTCATCTGTTTCACGCCCCAACCGGCCACCTGCACGTCAATGATGGCTTCCCACTTAGCGATCAGGGCGCAATCTCCTCTTTGAGGCGGCGACGATACCAGGTAGTCAGTACGCGCTCGCGCTCAGCAGTATCGCTATCGGGCCGCACGTAGATATCCATGGTCTTGTTATTGCGAATGATTACTGCTGGCGAGCCTTTGCGATACATCACATTGAGTAAATAACGATTCCCTTGATAGAAATGGCTTTCGCCGCTGGCTAATTTGACCTCGCGGCGCGCGTTTTCGTAATACTTTACCTCTTGCTGAATGTGCGCAATTTCTTGCGGGGTATAGCCTGCCTCCGGCATTTCGTTGGCAATGTTCGCATAAGCGCGCATCAGCGAGGCCGTGAGCTTGTAGAGCGCAACCCGTTTCGGCTCGTTCTCTTTAAGCGCGTTCTTAATCTGAGGTGTCCCTGGCGCAGAAGTAGCGGATATAGGCCAGCGTATCTCCGGGCAGAGCGACCGACTCACACAGCGCTTTGATGACCTCGCGAGCCTCTTCGAGTCGTTCCCTAGGCTCTCGCTACGCGGTCGCTCAACAGGCCCGCCACGTCTTCGCGGTCATAGCCATCCAGCGTGTCAATAGCAGACAATATACCAATTACCAGCATACTTTAATCGTTCGACTTTTGTAAAGACGTTATTGTATGCTATTTTGATAACCGTCTCTACAAAGTCTTCTCCATATCCAAGCGTATACAATCTCTCTCGTAAGGTGTTTAAGTACATGACCTTTTCAATAAACGGCATGTGGCAAGAGCTATTCCAGTTATGGAACATTTCTCTGACTTCTTCTAATATTCTGAATATCTCATCTACAACCACATTCAATGGTGACGTATTGTTCATGTTTAGCTCCTTCTATGTCGATATGCCTAAGCAGAAAGTAAAACTGCGTAGTTCTAACTATATAACTACGGATACAGTTCTGTCAATACCTATTACCTGTTACAATTCAGGCGGGTCAACATTTAAGGAGAGCGGAAAAAGTGAAGATACGTTTACGGGTAAGGGAAATAGCAGAAGAGAAACATATAAGTATGGGAAAACTTGAAAGACTCTCTGATCTATCACACCCAACTATACGAGACATATTCCGCAATCCATACAAAGAGGTTACATCAACAACTCTTGTGAAGCTTGCTACGGCTTTAGGCGTGTCGGTATCAGACCTCTACGAAGAGATACAAGACGACTAGTAATAACTCCAAGTAATGCCCACTCTCTCTTTTATGCCAGTTAGTCATCATCATTTAAGAACCCCCAAAATGACCGTGAAATGGCTTCAATCCTAGCTCTAAGTATGCTATAATTGCTAATGGAACCCATGATTACAAGTGTACAACCTAACAAGATTACATGAAGGAGACTAGGGACAACAACACCATGTTCACCCAAATGTTCAACAGTCATGATCGGTGTTCCATCATCGACATAATCTTTTTCGTGAAGAGCAGAACCGAAAGGACCGGTTTTTATATGGGCGACCTCTCCAAGCTTTGTTACCTCCCAATCTTCCGGTATCACCCCAACCTCAGTTTGCTTATACCCTGGCTTAGATTTTGTATCCTGCGCTGTCATTACCATACAAACCCCATCTTCTGCAAATGCGCGTCCACTTTGTTGCTCAAGACCTCGACTTCTTCGGAGAGCCTGGGCAGCGGCGTGGCATAACGCTCCGCGAGTTGCTTGATGCGTCCGGTCAGTGGTTTAGTTCGGCCTGTATGTCATACATAAGGGTATTCAGCCATTTATCGTCTTCGAGCAGGCCGCCTTCGCCGCCATGTTCCTCGTCCAGTTCCTCCACCTGGCGCGTGAGAGCTTCCCGCTCAGCTTCCAGATTTTCGATGTTCAGTTGGTCGGCGGCGAAGTAGTGCTTGATGAGAAGCTGCGGCGGGACGAGGTCGCTATTGGCCTGCCAGCCATCCAGCGCGATCATGTACACGTCGTCCTGCATGGTATCGCTCCAGTAGCTCATCAGGCGCTGGTATACGTCGTATTTATCGATCAGCCGGACTTCGGCAAAGACGCGCAGCATATCCTCGGAGAGCGTTTCGATCAACTGTTTGGGCGAACTTCCCACGCCGAGACTTTTGAGGCCGGGCGTATTGCTCGTTTGCCATTGCGTGTACCATTCGGCCACCGCCGAGGTATAAGCCACAAATTCGGGGTGCGTGTAGATGGTTGCATTGATCTGCGCACTATCTCCCCTGAGATGGCTATAACCCGCGCGCGGCCCCGCTGCAAAGAGTTGCTGCTTGAGGGTGGGAAAAACCTGCCAGTAGGCGTCCAGCGCATCGATGTCGCGGTTGGGGATACCGCCCAGCAGGTGCGCTGCGATGTCATGCAGGTCTCCGGCCTCGGCGCTGTCGATGTAGCGCGGGATGTTGAGGTTGTAGTCGTTCTCCGCGATTTCGGCCACAGGCACCATACGCGAGTATTTCGGCAGCTCGCTCTGCTTGTTGAAGATATCGACGATTTTGTGAATGTCCTGGTGGCGCAAACGGCTCTTGTTGCCGTCCTTCATAAAGCCCTTGCTGGCGTCGATCATGAAAATGCCCCTGCGATTGGCGGCGTTTTCCTTGTCGAGGACGATGATGCCCTTGATATATCCCTTGCGGATGATGTTCTGGCGGATGCCGGCCTCGGCATTGCCGCGAAAGAGCACGCCGTGCGGCAGGATTACCGCGCCTTTGCCGTTGCTTTTGAGCGAGCGGAGAATGTGCAGCAGGAAAGCGTAGTCGCCATTTTTCTGAGGTGGTACACCATCGGCAAAACGCTGGTACAGGTCGTTGGCAGGGTCAAAACCGTTGCTCCACGCCTTGTTAGAAAAGGGCGGATTGGCTACCACGAAGTCGCATGTCTTGAGGTTATTGTTCTCTTGCCTGTTATCGCCGCCCTGCTTAAAATACGGGCTGGAGAGCGAATTGTCTTGCCAGATTTCGGCGGTGGGCTGGTCATGCAGGATCATGTTCATCTTTGCCAGCGCAGCGGTGGCGTTGTCCATTTCCTGGCCGTAGATGGTAACGCCGGCCTGTGATTCGTCGGCAGCCTTGAGCAGCAGCGAGCCGGAGCCACAGGTGGGGTCGTAGATGGTCTGGCTGGCGCTGGTGACCTTATTCATGCCGATGACCCTGGCTATGACGCGCGAGACCTCGGCGGGGGTGTAAAACTGTCCCTTGCTCTTGCCCGATTCGGTGGCGAAGTGGCGCATCAGGTATTCATATGCGTCGCCCAGGATGTCGTCGCCTTCGGCGCGGTTCTTGCGGAAATCGAGGGCGGGGTTCTCGAAAATCGCTATCAGGTTGGAGAGGCGATCCTGCATCTCCTTGCCCTTACCCAGCCTGTCAGGATCGTTGAAGTCGGCCACCGTGATGACGCCTGTCAGGTTGTTGGGTTCAGCCAGCCTTGCGATGATCTTGTTGATTTTGTCGCCGATCTCTTTAGCGCCCTTGAGCTTAACCATGTCGGCAAAGTCGCCGCCCTCCGGCACTTCGATCAGCGCTCCGAGCTGCCCGGCGTATTTGTCGGAGACATATTTGACGAAGAGCAGGACAAGCACATTTTCTTAATTGCCATTCCAGACGTTCTCCATCTACTATCTATGGTTCTTCATGATAGCCTATTGTCATGTATAGTGCAATAGAACGCATTTCCATTTATTAAGAAGAGTTCGCTGATCTATGTTCTCTCCTACCAATCAGAATGAGGGTGATAGAGTCCCCAGGGAGAACATATCTTGTTTCTGGACCATCATGCGCTCTTCAAACGTATGTATACTGGAACTAGAAAAACGAGAGGAAATAACATGTCAGTCGCAACACGCGTGAAAAAGCGCATCGAAGATAAAACAACTACTGCCCCACGCTGGCGTTGGTATCATGGCGTCGCGTTTTACGCCATTGTGCAGGTATTGACCTTCGGTCTGTCAGGCTTGACCAGCGCGGTGAGCGGCAATCGTGGCAAAAACCTGCGAGACAACATCTTCGGCAACGCTGATTACTTCCGCGAATTGAAACAATCGGTTTTCTCGCCGCCATCCTGGGTATTCGCCCCTGCCTGGACCATCAACAATATCTTGGTAATCATTGGCACCTGGCGCGTGCTGAACAAATCGAAAGATACGCCGGGACGCAATACATTCCTGGCTCTGCAAGGCGCGTCGTGGATCAACTACACCGTCTTCAGCGCCGCCTACTTCAGCCTGCGCTCGCCCATCAACGCCTTCGTGCTGACCCTGAGCATGTTCGTGCTGACCATCTTGAGCGGACTGGTGGCGATTTTCCGCCTGCGCGATACGTGGGTAGCCCTTTCGCTGGCGACCCTCTTTATCTGGCTAACCATCGCGCTGACCGCCGCGACCTTCCAGGCCGCCTGGAACGAAGACGAACTGTACCACGCGGGACCGTTCGTGACGCCGAACAAGAGCTTGCTGAAAGAAGTCAAGTAGGCACGTGGGCGCGGATGGGTGGCACCTTGTGGGTGTCCTTCGTAGGGCGGGCCTTTGTGAAGCAGGGTGCAGATGTGATGTTGGAAAGGCGACCGCAAGGGTCCCCACACCTCATCCACCCAACCCCCGCCTCTACTATGATGACGACGCGCAGGACCAGAGCGTTCATAATAGAGGACATATACCTCAAAAATTTAGTATTCCCAACACATGAAAAGTAGGGTACAATCAAGATTAGAAAAGCCTCTTCTTTGCAAGCGACTAAAAGGACTCATACATGCTCAAAAGCTGGTCAATCGAAAACTTCAAGCCCATTGTCAATTCGGGAGAACTGAAACTGGCCCCGGTCACTGTGCTGGCCGGTCGCAACAGTTCGGGCAAGAGTAGTTTGTTGCAATCGATTCTGATGATTGCGCAAACGTTGAGCAACCAGCTACCTGAGCGCGCTCTATTGCCGAATGGACCACTTGTACAACTTGGAACGTTTGAAGATATTCTTAGCACACTTTCTGGTTCACGCACCGTAACGATTCAATTTGAAATCAGCAACGAACGCGAGGATGTCGAACAGAACCTTTTTGGTGTCTATAGTTCATCATATTACAAAGTTACTGTTACCTTCGGCAGTGGTAATACAGATAGCTCAAGCTCTTCAGTAATTGATGCATCAAAGGTTGTCGTTGAGAAAACGACGTTGCAATTTAACCTTCAACATGTAGATACAGATGAAGATAAAAGCACAAAAGATAGTATTATAAAAGGTAATATTGTTACTAGGAAAATATCTGAGGAAGAGCTAAAACGTTTTTTAAAACATATTGCCTCTGAAAAATATGCCAGGATACTTTCTCATGGTAATGATAAGTATAATTACCTGGGAGAAATTATATACGATGGCATACCTGGCTGGCACCAAGATACTCCAGAGACTTTCTTAGTCACATTAACTCATTTTCTTCCTGATGGGATTGTAGTAATACCGAAAGAAGCAACAGGTACCATAGCAATTGTTGACTATACTGATGACCGTATAAGCCTTATTGGTATAGCAAACCAGATTACCCGTTTCTTTGCCAGCCAGATACGCTATTTAGGTTCTCAACGCGCCGACCCTGGCACAACGCAGCGCACTTTTGCCCCGACCAGTGAATTAGATGATGTTGGTTTCAAGGGCGAGTACGCAGCAGTGGTCTACCACAACAATCAAGCGGCCCAAATAAATTGGTACAATCCGAATACTTCACAGACTGAAAAAGGGACGCTGCAAGCTGCACTGGATACATGGGCGCGTTATTTGGGAGTGGCATACCAGGTTAGGACTGAGACGGCAGGACTTAGCGGAGTCGCATGGAAAGTTGTTATCAAGCACGGCCAACAGGCTCGAACCCTTCAAGAGGTTGGGGGTGGTTTGAACCATGTGTTACCTATCCTGGTAATGGGTCTACTTGCTCCTGAAAATACACTACTGATTATTGAAGAGCCTGAAGTTACATTGCATCCCGGCGTTCAAGCGCGTCTAGGAGACTTCTTCGTTGGTCTAGCTAAATGCAAAAAACAATGTCTCATCGAAACGCACAGTGAAAATCTAGTTAGCCAGCTTCGTTATCACATTGTACAGGCTGGCGGTATGGAAAATAGCGATTGCACAATCTATTTTGTTGATCAAGATGAAAAAGGTGCAGCCAAATTTGAGCAAGTCGAGATTTCAGCTCGAGGCAATATTCTTAACTGGCCGGATGGTTTTTTTGACGAGACCATGCACCAGGAAGACAGAATTACCTCTGCAAGTATCAGACGAAGGGCTAAGTTAGCTAAAAATGGTTGATGTTTTTGTAGACCCAATCCAATAATTGTTGCAACACCGCATCCAGAGGCAGCACAAGAAGTAGTAGAACCTTACCTCGATAATCTTCTCCGTTGGTTAAAAGAAGCATGACCCGGAAGAAATCTATTAAGTCACTTCACAAGTTTTCTGCGAATCGCAAACGCTTCGTTGAGATGGGTAAAACGGAAAAGCTGTTGTTGCCGGTTCCAATGCTGGCGATGAACGTCCATCTAAGCTCCCTGCCTCCTCACATCGGCGTCTCTGATTACCTGGATTGCCTGGATATTCGTATTCGACGCGCTGTTTCGCGCAAGGGACGGGCTGATACCCCGACCCTGGTCGCTGCGTAGCGCCGCGCTATTGTCTATAAGTTGCTGTGCCTGGTTGTGGGTCAGTAGTTTGTAGTGTAGCTTCATCTCAATGATACGCTGCACTGAGGCGTTGATGGCATTTATTGAAAGCTGGCCGCTCGTCACGGCCTGTTTCATGCTGGCGAGCATCGTTACGGTATCCTGCAATCCGCGCGGGCCAAGGATCAGGTCGATGCCCGCCTTTACCGCCAGGATGGCGGCCTGGGACAGGCTGTAGGTGTTGCTGATGCCGCCCATCCAGAGCGTATCGCTGATAATTACGCCGTTGAAGTGCAGTTGATCGCGCAGTATGCCCGTCACCACTTTGGGAGAGAGCGAGGTTGGCAGGGTGGGGTCAAGCTGCGGGTTGAGAATGTGCGTTACCATCACCATGGGCACAATACCCTCGTTAATCATGGTGGTGTAGGGTACAAAATCAACGGCATTGAGGGTTGCCAGGCTGCGATTCATGGTAGGCAGCGAAAGATGCGGATCAATAGTGGCGCTGCCCAGTCCGGGAAAGTGCTTGAGGCTGCCGATCACGCCGCCGGCGGTCAGCCCTTTGAGATACGCCTGCCCCATCTGTGTGACCAGTTGCGGGTCGGAGCCGAAGGTGCGATCAGGCAGACCGGGATTATTCGGGTTAGTCAGTACGTCTACAATGG
>Ga0307374_10015548_pt1 | contig 10220 bp, 7 predicted proteins | sample OX3MG_FD_202532 | JGI IMG/M metagenome (GOLD analysis project Ga0307374, IMG submission 202532) | Soil microbial communities from Risofladan, Vaasa, Finland - OX-3 | ecosystem: Environmental > Terrestrial > Soil > Coastal area > Acid sulfate soil | place: Finland: Risofladan, Vaasa | collected...
TGACAGCTCGGAGATGTGGATCAGGCCATCGATCCCCTCGAGGTCGACGAATGCCCCGAAGTCGACAATGTTCGAAATCACGCCTTCGACCACATCGCCGGGCTGGAGCTCGTCGAGGATCTTCTGGCGAACCTCGCGACGCTCGTCCTCGAGGACGGCCCGGCGCGAGAGCACGACGTTGTTGCGATTGCGGTTCAGCTCGATGACCTTGCACTCCAGCTTGCGGCCCAGGAACTCGTCGAGGTCCTGGACGCGCCGGATGTCGACCAGCGACGCCGGCAAGAATCCGCGGACACCGAGGTCCAGGATCAAACCGCCCTTGACAACCTCGATCACCGTGCCTTCGACGTGCTCGCCCGCCGTCGCCGCGGCCTCGATGCGCTTCCACGCCTTCTCGAAGCGCGCACGCTTCTTGGAGAGGATCAGACGACCGTCCTGGTCTTCCTTGATCATCACGAGCGCGTCGACCATCTCGCCGAGCTCGACTTCTTCGAAGACGTTGACGGACTTGCGGATCGACAGCTCGGAAAGCGGAATCACGCCTTCGCTCTTGTAGCCGATGTCGACAAGGACCTCGTCCTTGTCGATCCGCACCACACGACCGTTAACCACATCCCCTTCGGAGAAAATCGGGATGGTCAGGTCGTAGTTTGGAATCATCTGCCCGTCAACTTCGATGTATTCGGGCCCGTCGAGCGTGCGCACTGGGGTGTCGAGATCTACTTGGGTCACGTTGTGTTTTCCTTGACAGCACTTCGTAGGTGTGCCGGCAGGACAAAACGCCCGGCCGACCGGAGAAAACCTGAGTATAGAGCCTCGGAGGCCGCTCGCCGACGCCCCAGGGTCAGCGCAGCCGGCCTCCGGGGCCCCGCGACACGCCCAGCGACGGCCGGCCGAGGATGCTGGCGAGGATTCCAAGAATGCCGACCACTGCGGCGATGGCCCACGCGGCGGTCGGCACGCCCGCCGCGGCCGCAACGACGGACGCCAGGCAGAGCACCGCGAGGACGCCCTGGCCAAGCCGCACCGCGGCGATCGGTACCAGTCCCGTCGGCGGATTGCCGAGCGTGCGCACCAGCCACCCTGCCGGCGAAGTGCCCGGGGCAACGACATCCCACGCCGCGAGCACGCCGGCGACCGCGACGGGGATGATTTGGCGAAACACGCTCGCCTCAAGACAGAGGATCCCGACCAGCGCGGAAGCCAGGCGTGCGGCGACGCGGTCGACGCCGGTCAGCGCGACCGGTCCCGGTCGTACGCCGCCCGACGTGCGCTGTCGGCCAGGATTGCGTGGGCGCGGTTGAGCAGGGCCAGCGTGCGTACGGCTCCGTCGCCCATGTCTCGGGCTGCGGCCTCGCGCAATACGCCGAATGCGGCGTCGATGACCGCGGGTCGTGCGTGGGGCGCGACTTCGAGCACCGCGTACAGGTCGTGATCGTCGGTCACGACTTGGCCTCGAGCCACGTCGTCCCCGCGTCCGCGTCGACGGCAAGCGGAGGGTCGAGCGGATAGGCGCCGACCATCTCGCGGCGCGCGATGTCGGTGGCGGTGACCCGTTCCTCGTCCGGCCCTTCCAGCAACAGCTCGTCGTGGATCTGCAGCACAATGCGTGTATCCAAGCCGGCGGACCGCAGCGCATCACGGGTCCGTACCATCGCGACCTTGATGATGTCGGCGGCACTGCCCTGAATGACGGTGTTGACGGCCAAGCGCTCGCCGAGCTGACGCACATGGTGAGTGGCGGCCCCCAGCTCCGGGATGGGGCGGCGGCGCCCGAGCAGGGTGGTCACGTACCCGTCGCGGGTCGCTGCGGCGATGGTTGACTGGATGAACTCCTGCACGCTTGGGTACCGCGCGAGATAGGCCTGGATATAGGTGTGGGCATCCTGTCGTGAAATGCCGAGCTGCTCAGACAGGCCGAAGTCCGAGATGCCATAGACGATCCCGAAGTTGACCGCCTTGGCGCGGTCGCGTGTCGCCCGATCGACATCGTCGGGAGCAATCCCGAACACTTCTGCGGCCGTGGCGCGATGGATATCCTCGCCCCGGCGGAACGCGTTGGCGAGCGTCGGCTCGCCCGAGCAGTGCGCCAGGATTCGCAGCTCGACCTGGCTGTAGTCGCAGCTGATGAGCACGCTGCCGTCGTCGGCAATAAACGCGTCTCGGATCTCGCGTCCGATCGCGGTACGGACCGGGATGTTCTGCAGGTTGGGGTTCGTCGAAGATAGGCGACCGGTCTCGGCGACCGTCTGGTTGAAGGTCGTGTGCACGCGGCCGCCCGGATCGATGAGCTCCGGCAGCGCTGACAGATAGGTGCTGTCGAGCTTGGTCAACTCCCGGTACTGACCGATTAGCGGGATGATCGGGTGTTGGGACTCGAGCTGGCGCAAGACCTGCCGGTCGGTCGAGTACCCGGTCTTGCCGCGCCGGGACGTCGGCAGGCCGAGCACCTCGAACAACACGTGACCGAGCTGCTTCGGGGAGTCGATGACGAATTGCTCGCCGGCCAGCTCCCAAATCTGATCGCGCAGTTCATCGACCCGGTCCCGCACACGTCCGGCGATCTCGCCGAGTCGCGCAACGTCGAGCCGGATGCCAACGCGCTCCATCTCCGCCAGCACTCCGACCAACGGCAACTCCACGGTCCGATAGAGCTCGTCAAGCCCCTCGTCGGCGAGCCGCGCGCGCTGCCAAGCCGCCAAGCCGAGCGTCCGGGCGGCGATGCCCGCTGCCGCATGATCCTCGTCCGCGTCCACCTCGACGCCGGCCTCACCGGCCAGTTCATCGAGCGGATACCCGCGACGACGCGGTTCGAGCAGGTATGCCGCCACCATGGTGTCGTCGCTCGCGCAGAAGCCGGCATCCGCAACCGCTGCCGGTAAGCCTTTGGCGTCGTGACAGGACACCGACGCCGTCGCCAACCCTGCGGCCAGCGCCGGCGCGTCGATGTCGTCCCACGGTCCGCCGAAGACGATGGGCCCCGCTGCCGCGACTGCCCACTGACCGTCGACGATCGCGACCGCAAGGTGGGTGATGCCCGCCACGCGTAGGCCCAGCTCCGCGAGGGCGCACTCGGTGACCTCAAGGGCACCCCGACCGTGGGCCGGCTCGGCATCGACCGCCTCGGGATCCGCAAGTTCAGCGAGCCGACGCCCCAGTGATTCGAACTCCCACCCGGCGAACGCAGCGCGCAAGGCCGCCAGGCGATCGGCGTCGAAGATCAGCGGCGGTACGGTGGCGAGGTCCAGGTCCAGCGGCGTCTCACGTTGGATGATCGCCAGGTCGCGGCTGAGCCGTGCGTTGTCCGCGTCCGCCTCCAGCGCCTCGCGCCGTTTGGGCGTCTGGTCCGCCGCGTGCGCGAGCACCTCGTCAACGGTGCCGTACTTCTGGATCAGCTGGGCGGCGCCCTTCTCGCCGATCCCACGTACGCCGGGCAGGTTGTCGCTGGAGTCCCCCACCAGACCACGAAACTCCGGCATCTGGGAAGGGTGAACGCCGTAGCGCTCCAAGACGCGTTCCGGTGTATACCGAACGGTGTCGGTCACCCCGCGACCGGTCGCCAACACCGACACGTGGTCATCGACCAACTGCAGCGCGTCGCGGTCGCTGGTGAGGATCAGTACGGGCTCGCCCTGCGCGCCGGCCTGGGCGGCGAGGGTGCCAATGACATCGTCGGCCTCGAACCCCGGACTCTCGACGTTGGTAAAGCCGAAGGCCTCCATGAGGGGGCGAAAATGCGGCTTTTGTTCCCGCAACAGGTCGGGCGTTTTGGCGCGACCCGCCTTATACTCCGGAAATGCCTCGTGGCGAAACACCGGCCCTGGCGGGTCCCAACAGACGATGACCCGGTCTGGGCGCTCGTCGATCAGCACCTTGATGATCATCGCAGCCAAGCCGTAGAGCGCATTCGTCGGCGCTCCCGCGGCGGTCGCAATGGTCTCGGGCAACGCGAAGAAGGCGCGGTAGGCCAGGCTGTTTCCGTCGATCAGCATCAGGCCACGGCCACCCGGATGCGCGGCGTTGGAGACAGCGGCGTCGGGGGCGGACTCAGCCACGGTGCGAGTCTAGCGCCCCCCTCCCGCCCCCCTCCTCGAGGACTCGGGCACGCTCGGTATGCTTCGCCGGATTCCGGGAATTCGCAGGAGGGCCACGTTGGCAGTTACGCCGAGCGCTCAGTACTCCGTCACGCTTCGCATCGAGATCGACTCTCGCGACCATGGCGCATTCAGCCGCCTTGCCACCGCGATTGGCGAGATCGGTGGCGACATCGGCGCCGTCGACCTCGTATCGACTGCGCGCCACACGGTCGTACGTGAGATCGTCGTCAATGCCAGCGACATTGACCACGCCGAGCGCATTGTTGCGGCCGCCCGCGCACAAGACGGCGTGACGGTGCTGGACAGCTGGGACCGCACGTTCCGCCTGCATCGCGGCGGAAAGATTGAGTTGTTCGGGCGTCTGCCACTCGAGACGCGCGACGACCTCTCACTCGCCTACATGCCGGGGGTCGCCGAGGTCTGCACCGCCATCGCCGATGACCGCGACAAGGTCTTCGACTACACCATCAAGCGCAACATGGTGGCCGTCATTACCAATGGCACCGCGGTGCTGGGACTCGGCGATATCGGGGCGGCAGCGGGCATGCCCGTCATGGAAGGCAAGTCCGCGCTGTTCAAGGAGTTCGGCGACGTCGATTCGTACCCGATCTGCGTGGACTCCCACGACACGCAACAGATCATCGAGGTCTGCGAGGCGATCGCGCCGGTGTTCGGGGGCATCAACCTCGAGGACATTGCCGCACCCGCGTGCTTCGAGATCGAGGACGCGCTCAAGGAGCGGCTCGACATCCCGGTGTTTCACGACGATCAGCACGGCACCGCGATCGTCGTGCTCGCAGCGCTCCTGAATGCCCTGAAGATCACCGGACAGAAGATGCAAGACCTCAAGGTGGTCTTCTCCGGTGTCGGCGCCTCCGGTGTCGCCTGCTCGAAGATCCTGCTCAACGCGGGAGTCACGAACATCATCGGGTGCGATACCCGCGGCGCGATCTACGCCGGGCGGACCGAGAACATGAACTTCATGAAGGAGTGGTACGCGGAGCACACCAACCCGGAGCGGGTTCGCGGCACGCTCACCGACGCCGTCAAGGGCGCGAACGTGTTCGTCGGGCTGTCGGGCCCCGGCACGTTTTCGGTCGACCAGTTGCGCTCGATGGCCGCGGACCCAATCGTCTTCGCAATGGCCAATCCGACGCCCGAGATCATGCCCGAGGAAGCCGGCCCGTACGTTCGCGTCATGGCAACCGGACGGTCGGACTATCCGAACCAGATCAACAACGTTCTGGCGTTCCCGGGGATCTTTCGTGGCGCGCTCGACTGCGGCGCTCGGCAGATCTCTGAAGAAATGAAGGTCGCCGCGGCCGAGGCCATTGCCGGCTGCATCTCCGATGACGAACTGCACGAGGATTACATCATCCCCAGCGTGTTCAACCGCACGGTCGCGTCCAAGGTGGCCGCAGCGGTCATACAAGTCGCCCGTGACCAAGGCCTGGCACGACGCGAGGTGAACGCCTAACCTGGGGCGCCATCTCGAACACCGCCGGGTTTCGGGGACGTGGCGGAATGGTAGACGCGACGGTCTCAAACACCGTTGGGTGAAAGCCCGTGGGGGTTCGACTCCCCCCGTCCCTATGCAGGAGAAACCCGTCCACGAGGCGGGTTTCGTCTGTTCGGGACTCGATCGAGTCCGCCGCTGGAGACCGCTCGGAACCGCGGTGGGAACAGTTCGTGTGTTCCCAACAGTGTTCCCACGGGGCTCGTAGAAGGCGGGATCTCGACGAATCGAGATCCCCGGGATTTCGCACCATTTCCGACCGTTGCCTGGCCCGGTGCGACCGCGGTGCGACCGCAGGGACGGACGGAGAGCGGGTCGGAGGCGACTTGCCCCCGTGGACCGGCAGACGCCGCCCCCGCGCCGATCAGACCCAGGATGAGGACGTCACCGCCGGGATCAGGGGAGCCCACCGTTAACTGTCGACGTGCTCAACCCCGCGCCAATTGCAATGACGACCAGGGGGATCGCGAAGCACAAGATCCCGGTCCGCACGGCGCGCTTCAGATCGCCTCTACCAAGGTTGTCCTTTGAGCGATACCAGGCACGTCCGCACAAGATCGAAAGGACCGCGAGGATCACGAGGAGCGCGATCGCCAGCGGATTTGATGGCGAGAACAGCAGGGTGCTGGCCATGATCGACGCCAACAACGGAGACACGACAAAGCCGAGGGCGTAGAAGGCCTTCATGCGAACGGCGCCGACGGCGGCATCTTGGGCATGCGCGGAGTCAACATCGCCCGGACGAGCGCGTCTACTTGCGCGGCTTAGGAATCGGTCTGCACTCGCTTACCGGCAGACGCCGCCCAGATGCCGAGCAGTCCGAGCACGAGGACCACGCCTGCGGCGATGTAGAACCAGACGGCGTGATCGGGCCTGAGCGCCGCCCGGTCGCGACGGCAGGCGCTGATCGACAACGGGGCGACCGTTGGCGATCGAGCGAAGTCTGGAACTGCAAGGACGCTGTGGTCCCGGTTGAACGCCGCTGTCTTCATGATCAGTGCGTTCCAGTTCGCGGCCCTGTGCTTGCTCTGCAAAGCTAGAACTCAATCGAGTAGCGCCAGTCGGAGGCGTGCAACATGAGAATTGGAATCGTCGGGTCGGGCCTAATCGGCGGCACCTTGGCGCGTGCGCTTCCGCCGCTCGGACACCAGGTCGCCATCGCCAACAGTCGAGGACCGGAGTCCTTGGCGGATCTCGTGCAAAAGGTCGTCGGGTTGCGGGCCGTCACCGTCAGTGACGCCATCGCCTTCGGCGACCTGGCCATCATCGCCGTTCCCTTCAAGGCGGTCTCAGGCCTTCCGACGACCGGCACAACCGGCAAGGTGATCGTGGACGCCACGAATTACTACGAGCGACGGGACGGTCACATTGCTCCACTCGTCGACGGGATGATGACGTCCAGTGCAGTTCTCGCCGAGCATTTCGTGGGTGCGCGCGTCGTCAAGGCGTTCAACACCATGTACTTCACAACGCTCGCTGGAGGCGGGCTTCCGGAGGGTGACCCGAAGCGTCTTGTCATCTTCGTGGCGGGAGACGACGCCGACGCCAAGGCATCCGTGTCGTCCCTGATCGACCGGCTGGGTTTCGACGCGATCGACACAGGCGGGTTGCACAGCGGTGGTCTCCTGCAAGAGCCCGGCAGCCCGATCTACAACGTTCCACTGACGGTTGAACAGGCAGAGGACATCCTGGCTGAGATTCGCTGACTGCGTTGGCAACCGCTGACTTCGGCGGAAGTCCCGGAGCCGGATGCCTGGTTGGAAATCTCCGACCGTCACGCCCAAAGCGCGTCACGGTCGACGACCACCTTGTCCGACATCAAACTCGTCACCGTCAAGCCCGTTGGGTGAAAGCCCGTGGGGGGTTCGACTCCCCCCGTCGTTACTACGCGAGAGCTCGCTGATTGAGCGGGCTCTCGCGTTTCTACGATCCATTGCCCGGTATCTGGTCTACGGCTCTCAGGTTCGCCCGCTTGGTCAGCCGAAGCACACGGCGGACGCTCGGACCACGACCAGATATCGGGTCCACGGGTCGCCGTCCGGTACCGTCGCCTGCTGCCCGAGCCCCATCGAGGGTCGAGGCCAAACTAGATATGCAGCTCCTCGGGCTGGAGCGCACCCGTCACGAAGCGCGACCCAGCAAGCGCAGATGCATCGGCCGTTACGAAGCGACCGGTCATGATGAGCTCGGCAAGGGCCAAGCCGGCGGCGTAGCTTTGCATCACCCCGCGGCCGGAAAACGAGTGCATCTCGTATGCGTTCTCGATTCCGCCGATCCGGCCAAGCAGGGCGCTGTGGTCAGGCGATAGTTCATAGAGCCCCGCCCACCCGCGGACGTGCTCCAGTCGGTCCATGCGGCTCACCCGTGCCGCGAGTCGAGGCCAGATCTCCGACTCGAAGAACGCACGACCGTCATAGTCGAACCGGTATCCCGCGGGGTCGCCCGGGGGCGAATACCCGGCGAGAATCATCTCGCCACCTTCATGGTGGAAATAGCAGCCGCTCGTGTCGACGATCATTCCGTAACCCGAGAGGTCAACGTCGCGGCAGGCGACCATGCTGACCTGACGGCGCACGGCCCGACATGGCACCGGAGCGCCGAACAGCTCGGCGACGCGCGAGGCCCACGGCCCCGCGGCGTTGACGACGCACGTGCAGGTGATCTCGTCGTCGCTACCCGGCGGGGACGGCCCTACGAGAGCGGCGAGCGCGTCCGCTTCGTCGGCCAACCTGCGCGCCCGCACACTCGTGATGCGCGACCCGTCGCGTTGGACGCTGATGACCATCCGTCGGTCCACGAACCGCGCGCCCGCCGCCCGCGCACGGCGCCGGTACAATTCCTTGACGGCATTGGGGTTGACCAGTCCGTCCTGAGGGGAGAACGTGGCTCCGGCGATACCTTGGAGTCGGTCGATCTCAGGCCATCGAGCGCCGATCTCCCGCGGCGTCAGCAGCTCGATCTCCTGACCGAACCTGCGCTGCAGCGCGACGTGCTCGCGCGCGCCAGTCCAGAGTTCCGCTCCGTAGAGCCAAAGGTAACCATGGGGCCGGAAACCGACGTCGGCGCCGTGCTCGCGAAGGAATGCGATCGACGCCGCGCAGAGCTCGATGTTCACGGGCTGCCACCACGTGGCTCGTACGCCTCCCGCGTTGAGCTCCGATGACGACCGGATCCCTGCAAGATCCGGGTCGACCACAAGGACGCCCTCGGCGCCGAACTCCGCCAAGTGCATGGCGAGCGCGCTTCCCGCGACGCCCGCCCCGATTATGAGGATGCCGGCCGTGGTGGTGGCCATGTCTGATGCTCAACCGTGGGCGATGAGGGGATGATGACACAGGCGCCCGCCGCCGCCGAGAATACGAAGGTCGCAGGGCGGGCCGTGACACCGTGAGCATGATCTGGCGGCCCGACGGTAGAGTGAGGGACGGCGCCATACACGCCCGGCTGGCGATCAGACGTGTGAGCTTGGACGGCGGCAGTCGCCACGGCTCGTAAAAGGACGTGGAACGTAAATTCGGGCATTTTGGCCGCGATTCTGGCAGTGATCTATACCTGGTGCTACTCATTTGGCTCGGCATCCGCACACTGCGACGTGGACACTGGGTGATGTTCCTTGTGGGGATCTTCATCCCGCTGTTCTGGATCATTGGCGCCATTATTCCCGCGAGACGCTAACGCGCCACGCCTCCACGGACCGGTGGGATCAGGTGGGCGACGTGGAGGAGGGCGACCACCGTGATCGGGGGTACGGGCGCGGCGACACTTGGGATACCACCGCGAAAGGCCACCTCGGTGCCAGAAACCCGGGAGCCGGTGGCAGGTCCGTTTCGCCTGGAAACGATCCGGTGCCCGATTCGTCGATGTGGCTCCCGCTCCCTCAGTTGCACGTCTGCCATCGCTCGCGCAATCGCAGCCGCTCCCCTCCAGTATCGGTTTTAGCCGACGCGACAGCGAGCGACATCGACACCGCGTGCTGCGGCCAAGCAACTTTCTCGCTCCTGCCGAAAAAGCGTCTCGCAGACCTCCGCCTTGGTTCACGACGGAATGCGACTGCGTGATGGTGGGGCCCCCACGCGCGCATCGCGGACGCCGATGTCGCCGACGACGGGTTGGCGAGCAGCAGAACGCCGGTTCGTGGGGACAGGTTGATGGCCGCTCGGCGCCCCGCGTGAATTCGAACGGTCCGATCTGGCGTGCAGTCGAGAGCATCACCGACGACGAGACGCAGCCCAAACGCACACGCGTCCAATGATCCAGCCTCCACCGACGGGGCGCGCCGCACCGGGCCGGCATTGCGCATCCGGTCGTGTCTGAATCGTTTCGGGGGTAATGAACCGCGCTCACGTCGGAGCTAATCTCGGCTGACGGCGTTCTCGGGCGCGCCCGAGAAACATGCGATGGACGGGCACAGTGAAAGGACTCCGAATGGCAGATCACGTCGGGAGGCGATTCGCACAAGCGGTAGCTGACAAGGACGCCGCGGGGGAGGATGTCCCGTTCGCCGTAGAACTTCGTGACGGCGATCCGGGTCTGATGTTCAAGCAGGCACGAGCGTAGCGACCTCCCGGTTGGTGTGCGAAATCGCGATCTCACGCTCGATCGCCAGG
>Ga0307374_10015550_pt1 | contig 10218 bp, 6 predicted proteins | sample OX3MG_FD_202532 | JGI IMG/M metagenome (GOLD analysis project Ga0307374, IMG submission 202532) | Soil microbial communities from Risofladan, Vaasa, Finland - OX-3 | ecosystem: Environmental > Terrestrial > Soil > Coastal area > Acid sulfate soil | place: Finland: Risofladan, Vaasa | collected...
CGTTGAGCAGGACCGACATCGGAGAGCCCGAGTGCCAGATGCCGACCAGGCGATGGCCCTTGGTCCTGATCACGACCGGCGCCTTCTGCCCGCCGACCGAGCGCCAGTGAAGCGTCGCGAGGTCGTCTGACGCGGTCTGCAACGCATATAAGAAGTAGTCGAGGTACTGGATGTCGCAGATCGGCCGCAGTCCGCGCATTGCGGCGCCGATCGCCTGTCCGAGTATGGTCGCCTCGCGTATGCCGGTGTCGGTCACGCGAAGCTCGCCGTACCTGGCCTGCAACCCCTCGAAAACCAGGTTCACGTCACCGAGGCGGCCGACGTCCTCGCCGATCACGAAGATGCGTGGATCGCGGGCGAAGTTGGCGTCGAAATTGCGCAGGAGGACCTGGCGGCCATCCACCAGCGGCGACTTGTCGGTGTAAAGGGCCGCCACCGCCGGCACCTTCAGCGGTGATTCCTCGGAGCGGCTGTAGAGGTGCGAGTTGTATCGCTCGTCGTTCTGCCGTCGGTAGTCCTCGACGAACCGCGCGAGCTCGGTCCGCGCCGCCGTCTCGATCCCGCGCAGCTGATGCAGAGCTCGGGCGGTCGTGGACATCACGAGAGAGCGGGTCACCTTGCCGGCATCCTTGAGCTCGTTTGTCAGATCGGCCACCTCCGGCATGTCGACGCTCTTGAGGATCGCGACGGCGCGATCCCGCTCGGCTCGGATCGGGTTCTGAAACGCCTCCCAAGCAAGGTCGCGCGCGGCCTCGACGGCCTCTTTGTCGGCCGCCTCCCAACCCTCGAGCAGGGACTCGCTCGCGATGCCGGACTCGATGATCCAGTCCCGCATCCGGGCCACGCAGTCGTATTCGCTCTCGAAGCGCAGGCGTTCTTTCGTCTTGTAGCGCTCGTGGCTGCCGCTGGTCGAATGGCCCTGCGGCTGAGTCATCTCCGTGACGTGGAAGAGTGCGGGCTTTTGCTCGCGCCGGACCTTCTCGATCCCGGTGGCGTAGGTTTCGACCAGCGCCTGGTAGTCCCAGCCCCGCACGACGTGGATATCGATCCCGGGCCGGTCGTCGGGACTGAAGCCGCGGAGCACGTCCGAGATCGATGCCTTGGTTGTCTCGGCCGTGATCGGAACGCTGATCCCATAGCCGTCGTCCCAGACCGACATCGCCATCGGAACCTGCAGCACGCCCGCCGCGTTGATCGATTCCCAGAACAAACCCTCGCTGGTGGCTGCATCCCCGATCGTGCCGAAAGCGACCTCGTTGCCCTTGACCGAGAAACCGTCCTGCGCCGCCTTGAGCTGCGGGTTGTCGCGATACAGCTTGGAGGCGTAGGCGAGCCCGATCAGTCGAGGCATCCAGCCCGCGATGTTGGATACGTCGGCGCTCGAGTTCGGCATGTCGACCGACCTCGTGAAGGCTCCGCCGTCGTCCAGAAAGCGAGTGGCAAAATGGTTGCCCATCTGCCGGCCGCCCGAGGCGGGGTCCGCGTCCAGGCTTGCGTTGCCGTAGAGCTGGGCGAAGAAGTCGCGCACGTTGGACATGCGCGTCGCCCACATGAACGTCTGGTCGCGGTAGTAACCGGCGCGCCAGTCGCCCGGGCGGAAGGTTTTCGCCAGGGCGAGCTGGGCGACTTCCTTGCCGTCGCCGAATATGCCGAACGTGGCATTGCCGCGTAGCACCTCAGCGCGCCCGACGATGCTGGCGCGACGGCTGCTGTACGCCAGGCGATAGTCGGCGATGATCGATTCCGCGGTCAAAGAGAACTTGGTGTTGCGGAGCGCTTTCGCCAGGTCGGAAAACCTCCCCTACGCCTTTGGAGTCGCCGCCGGCGCGGCCAACCTACGTTATCACGCACCGCACGGAATTCCGCTGCTCCGCGGGTGGGACGCGCCGCCGAACGGGTGCTAGCCGGTGCTCCCGGCCTGGCGCTGGAACGCCTCCCCGACGCCTTCGCGGATCCCGCCTGGGCGGCTCACCTGGAGCGCCAGCTTCATCTGCGCGTAGGCTTCGGCGACGTCTCCGCGCTTCTCGAGGATCTCGGCGTAGGTCCCGTGGCAATGGAACAGCCTCTCCTGGGCGCCGAGCTGCCGGAAGCCGTGGATGGCGAGCTCGAACTCCCGATCGGTGGTCTCCGTTTCGCCCAGGCGGTCGGCTATTCGGCCCAGCCAGACGTGGGCCTCGGCCACGTTGGAGCCTTCTTTCAGGCTCATCGCGAGCTTGAGCGCTTCGTGGGCATATACGCTCGCCTGGTCGACGTCAGCCTGCTCGAGGCAGAGCTCGCACAGGCTCAGGAGCACGAGGCTGCGTCCGATGCCGAGCTCGGACTCCGGTGACAGTTCGTTCGAACGTTCGAGATGCCGGCGGGAGCCTGCGTCATCGCCGCGCGCCTTCAAGATCAGGCCAAGTGTGTTTTCGGCGCGGGCCAGCGACACGCGGTCTCGAAGGATCTCGAGGAGGGCGACCGAGCGCATCGCGTACCGGGCGGCGTTGTCAACCTGCCCAAGTGCGTGGTACGCGCTGCCAAGCCCGCTGTAAATCGCCGCCAGCCGCTTGAGGTCGAACAGAGACCCGGAGGCATCGATGGCGGCCTCGTAGAGCTCGATCGCCCTGTCCCAGTCCTTGTTCGCCACGTGGGCGTTCGCGACGATCCCGAGCAGCCTTGCTTCGGTCGGCAGGGGGATTGGGTTCAGCGACCTGCACACCTCGAGCGCCCTCTCCGCCAGCTGAAGGGCGTCTGGAAGCTGGGTCATGTAGGCGAGGGTGGCTTGAGCGCCCAGGCACTCGGCCAGCATCACCCCGTCGTTGATGGCTTCGAAATGGGCCCGCGCTTCGCCGAGTAGGGCGACGCCACTCTCCGGCTGGCCGAGCTGCAGGTAGGCCATGGCGACGAAATACCGGATCCTCCCCAACCTGTAGGCGGAGGTACCGAGCTCCAGCAGCGACGCACCGAGCTCGACGGCTTCGGGGTAGCGCCCCTCGGCGACCATCGCCTCCAGCTCGGCGAGCCTGGCCTGGGTCTCGTCGGTCCCGCCGGCCGGATCCGCGAGAAAGAACTCGACCGGCTTGCCGGTGCGCTTCGCGATGTGCTCCAGCGTCGGGAGCGACGGTCGGGTGCGGCCCGTTTCGATCAGGTAGATCGCGGGCGCCGTGACGTGTCCCTTGCCCACCTGGGCGAGGCTGAGGCCGGCCTCGTGCCTGGCCTCCTTGACCGAGCCGGGGCGGAGGGCGACCCCGGGGAGGCGGCGGCGCCGCGTTTTGGGCCGACCGGACTCTGCATCTGAAACGATCCTGCTCCCGGCCACGGGGCACCACTCTATCGGAAACAGTCACCACTGGAGTAGGTCACAACCATCGAATCCGTCTCGGCTTGAATCAAAAGTCCGTCCGGCAATACACCTCAAGACTAAATGCTGGACTTAATGGGGTCGTTAAGTTACCTTGCCCGTCGCAGGTCGCGGTCAACGTGCTTCCCGCCGCGGCCTGTGCTCCACCTCCCCGCCAGCGAAGATGGGGAGGTCCTATTCCCCGCGGGGCGGGTGGATTAGGCTGCCGGGTAAGTCCCGAACAACCTGATCTCTGCGCTGGCCTCCTCCAGGTCGCTCAGCGCCGCCTCGGCCGACTCAGGGCTGCCGTTGACCGCGAAGTCGAGGTAGAAGCGGTACTCGAACGGGCGGCCCTGCATCGGGCGGCTGTCGAGACGGGTGAGGTTGATTTCTCGCCGGGCGAAGCAGTCGAGCGCCTGCGCGAGGCTGCCCGGACGGTGGGCCGCCACGAACGCGAGCGAGCACTTGGCCGGGCCGGCCGCGGTGGCAGGCCGAGATGCCTCGCCGCGCTCGACCACGATGAACCGGGTCCGGTTCTCCGAGTCGTCCTGGATGCCCTCGGCCAGCACGTACAGACCGTAGCGCGCGGCCGCCGAACGGCTGGCGATGGCCGCCGTGCCGGGCTCTCGGCGCTCCGCCACGGCACGAGCCGCCCCCGCAGTGTCGTGGTACGCGACCGAGCGGATCTGCCTGGAGTGGAGGTAGCGGTCGCATTGCGCCAGGGCCTGCGGATGGGACAGGGCACGCTCGACGGGGCCCGGCCAGCCGAGGAGGCAGTGGCGGACGGGCTGTACGTGCTCGCGAACGATGCGCAGCCCGGGCGTCTCCCAGAACAGGTCCGAGACCTCCTGCACCACACCTGCCGTCGTGTTCTCGACGGGAAGCACAGCTGCGTCGGCGGCTCCTAAGGTGAGCGCCTCGAAGGTCAGCCGGAAGGTCGGGAAGCCGACTGCCTGAGCTCCCTCGAACAGCGCTGCGACCGCCTCGTCCGAGTAAGCGCCGGGCTCTCCCTGGTATGCGACCTTCATCCCAACGCTCAGCCGAAGATGAGGTGGCGCAGCGTATCGGCGACGTGGTTGTGGTCGTGCAGCTGGTCGGTCACGGGCGGATGCCCGTTGCCCTCATGACCGTGGCCGTTCCCATTGCCCTCGTTCCCACTGCCTTCGTGCCCGTTTCCGCTGGACTCCGCGGCCGCAACGATCTTGCGCAGATCCTCGTCCGTCACCTCTTTTTTGGTGTCGGCGACAGTGAGAAAGCGCTGCCACGCGGCCTCCACCTTGCCCTCGGCGAGGGTGATGCCGAGCCGGTCGAGGCGGTGGTGGAATGCGTGGCGGCCCGAGCGCGCGGTGAGCACGATGCGCGAGTCGGAAAGGCCGACGTCCTCCGGCTTCATGATCTCGTAGTTCAGGCGGTCCTTCAGCACTCCGTCCTGGTGGATGCCCGACGCATGCGCGAAAGCGTTCGCGCCGACGACCGCCTTGTTCGGCTGCACCGGGGTGCCGGTCAGCTCGGCGACCAGCCTTGAGGTGCGGGTGATCTGCTGGGTGTCGACGCCGCACTCAAGGCCCAGCTTGGCCTGGCGCACGCGCAGCAGCATCACCACCTCTTCGAGCGAGGTGTTGCCCGCTCGTTCGCCGATCCCGTTGATCGTGCACTCGACCCGGCGCGCGCCGGCCGAGAGCGCAGCGAGCGTGTTGGCCACGGCCAGGCCCAGGTCGTTGTGGCAGTGGACCGAGAACAGGGCCTTCTCGCTGCCGCGCGCCTCGTTGATCACGCGCCGGACGATCTCGCCGAACTCCCACGGCAGGCAGTACCCGGTGGTGTCGGGGATGTTGATGACGTTGGCTCCGGCGGCGATCATGGTTTCGACGGTCTGGACCAGGTAGTCGATGTCGGCGCGTCCCGCGTCCTCGGGCGAGTACTGGACGTTGTCGCACAGCGAGCGCGCGTACGCGACCATCTCGGCGCCCTTCTTCAGGACCTGCTCCCTGGTCATGCCCAGTTTGCGGTCGATGTGGACGTCTGAGACCGACAGCACGATGTGGATCTGTGGCTTCTCCGCCTCTTTGATCGCGCCCCATACGGCGTCGATGTCCTCACGCACAGCGCGGGCCAGCGCGGTCACGCTCGCGCCGCGGATCTCCCTGGCGATGCGGCGGCAGGCTTCGAAGTCACCAGGCGATGAGATCGGGAAACCGGCCTCGATGACATCCACCCCGAGCTTTTCCAGCTGTCGCGCAATGCGGAGCTTGGAGTTGGCGTCGAGGTGAAAACCGGGCGACTGCTCGCCGTCGCGCAGTGTCGTGTCGAAGATGAATACTCGGTCCGGGCTCGACTCGTTCATTTCTCTACAGGCTCCAACCAGGTCATCATCGAACGAAGCTCGCGTCCGACCTTCTCGACGGGGTGTTCGGCGTCCTTGCGGCGCATGGTCATGAATCCCTCCCTCCCGTTCGAGTTCTCGTCCAGCCAGCGCTCCGCGAAAGTGCCGTCCTGGATCTCGTGCAGCACCTGTCGCATCTGCTCGCGCACGTGCGAGTCGATCACTCGAGGGCCCGAAACGTAATCGCCGTACTCCGCCGTGTCGGACACCGAGTAACGCATGAACCCGAGCCCGCCTCGGTACATCAGGTCGACGATGAGCTTGAGCTCGTGCAGCACCTCGAAGTACGCGACCTCGGGCTGGTAGCCGGCCTCGACCAGCGTCTCGAAACCGGTCTTCACCAGCGAGCTGACGCCACCGCAAAGCACGGCCTGCTCGCCGAAGAGGTCTGTCTCCGTCTCTTCCTTGAACGAGGTCTCGAGGATCCCGGCGCGGCCGGCTCCCAGCGAGCGCGCGTAGGCGAGCGTCCGCTGCCATGCGCGGCCGGTGGAGTCCTGGTGCACCGCGATCAACGCCGGGACGCCCTGGCCCTGGACGTAAGTGCTGCGCACCAGGTGACCTGGGCCCTTGGGCGCGATCATCGCGACGTCGATGTTCTGCTCGGGCTTGATCTGCGCGAAGTGGATCGAGAAGCCGTGCGCGAACAGGAGCAGCGTGCCCGGCTGCAGGTTCTTCTCGATCGACTCTCGAAAGAGCTTGCCCTGTCCGGCGTCGGGCGTAAGGACCATCACGACGGTCGCCTCCGACACCGCTTCGGGCACCGGTACCGCCCGCAGCCCGTCCTCCTCAACGCGTGCGATGGACTTGCTGCCGGGGTAGAGCCCGACGCGGACGTCCTCGCCGCTGTCGCGCAGGTTCAGCGCGTGAGCGCGGCCCTGGCTTCCGTAACCGATCACCGCGACGGGCTCGCCCAGGCTGGGCGGGCAGTCGCGGTCGTAATGGATCTTCATGCGGTCCTCCTCAAGACGACGGGACCTGAGCGGACCACGTCGACGATTCCATGCCGGATCAACTCATTGACGAAGTCCCCGACGTCCTTGCCCTCTCCCGCGAACTCGACCGTGGTGCCGTCCGGACCGCTGTCGAGCACGCGCGCGCCACGCTGCAAAAGACCGTTCACCTCGCCGGCGGAGACCCTGGCCACGACGAGCTCGCGGCTGTGAACCTCGTGGCCGGTGAGGTCGTGGACCTCGAGCACCTCGACCAGCCGGTCGAGCTGCTTGCGCACCTGGTCCACCTCCGCGTGGCCGGCGTCGATGGTCAGCGTCATCACCGAGCGGCCAGGCTGCTTGCTCGGGCCCACGGAGATGGAGCGCACGTGAAAGCCGCGCCGCCGGATGAGCCCCGAAACCTTGCTCAGTGTGTTGGTGCCATCCTCGACGAGGACGGACAGGACCCGGATCCTCGACTCGGCGTGAGCTGCGGTCGGGGCCTCGTGTGGGCTGGCGATCGTGGTCATTTGTCGGGTGCCTCCCAGAAGTCGTTCAAGCTCTTGCCCAGCGGCACGATCGGGTAGACGTTCGCCTCCGGGTCGATGCGGAAGTCGATCAGGAACGGGCCTTTGACCCGCTCGGCCGCATCCATGGCCGGCGCGACGTCGGCGAGCCGGTCGACGCGGACCGCCGGCAGGCCGTAAGCCTCGGCCAGCTTCACGAAGTCGGGCATGTGAGTCAGGTCGACCTGCGATCGCACGCCGCCGTAGAAGTCGTCCTGGAACTGGCGGACCATGCCGAGCGACGAGTTGTTGAGGATCACGATCTTGACGTCGAGCTGGTGCTCGACCGCGACCGAAAGCTCCTGCGCGGTCATGACGAAGCCGCCTTCCCCCGCGACGCACCATACGGGCAGCTCGGGCCGCCCGAACTTGGCGCCGATTGCCGCCGGCAGGGCAAAGCCCATGGTCCCAGCGCCGCCCGAGTTGATGAACAGGCCCGGCCGGTCGTAGTTCCACCACAGCGCGGCCCAGATCTGGTTCTGGCCGACGTCGGCAACGACGATCGCCTCGCTGCGGCATCGCCTGTACATGTCGATCAACACGTCCTGCGGTTGCAGGTGCCCGTTGGAACGCGTAAACCGGAGCGGGTGCTCCTCGCGCCAGGCATCGATCTGCGCCAACCACTGGCCACGGCCTGCGTCGATTTGCCCGACGTGCGGGAGCATCGCCTCCATGGCGTTGCGGGCGTCGGCCACCAGCTCGATGTGTGAGCGGACGTTCTTGCCCATCTCCGACCCATCGATGTCCACGTGGATGAAGGTCTTGACCTTGGGGGCGAAGTCGGCGAGTCGGGCGGTGACCCGGTCGTCGACCCGCATGCCGACCATCATCAGGACGTCGGCGTTCTGCACCGCCTTGAGGTTCCAGCCCGTGCCCATGAAGCCGGTCATGTGCAGCGAGAGCGGGTGCTGAACCGGGAAAGCGCCGATGCCTAGAAGCGTCGTGCCGACCGGCGCGCCCGCCTTCTCTGCCAGCAGCATGAGCTCTCGCTCCGCGTGGCTCAGCAGCACGCCGTGGCCGGCCAGGATGACCGGGCGCTCGGCGGCCGAGAGAGCCTTCGCGGCCTTCTCCGCGTCACCCAGGTCGACGTGGCCGTTCAGCCTGTAACCGGGGATCTCGAGGCGCTCAGGGGCGACGCGCTCGGCCTCGGCCTGCTGCACGTCCTTGCAGATGTCGATCAGGACCGGGCCTGGGCGGCCCGTGGTCGCGATGTGGAACGCCTCATGGATGACTCGCGGCAGCTGGTCGATGCTCGTCACGAGGTAGCTGTGCTTGGTGACTGAGCTCGTGGCGCCGATCACGTCGGACTCCTGGAAGGCATCCCGTCCGACCTGGGCGCTGTTGACCTGGCCGGTGATGGCCACCATCGGCACCGAGTCCATGTAGGCGGTGCAGAGCCCGGTGACCAGGTTCAGGGCGCCAGGGCCCGAGGTGGCGAATACGACGCCCGGCTTGCCGCAAGCCCGTGCGTAGCCGTCGGCCATGTGGGCAGCCCCCTGCTCGTGGCGGACCAGGATGTGCCTCAGCTTCGGGTGCTCGGGCAGGTGCTGGTAAATGGGCAGGTTGGCGCCGCCCGGGTAGCCGAATATGAATTCGACTCCCTCGCGCTCCAGCGCTTCCAGCACCATGTCGGCTCCGGTCAATTCAGAACTCCTTACTCCCGTGAAAAATGAAGAAGCCCCCTACCTCTCGGTCGGGGGCTTTTGCGATCTACTTGGTGGTGTCTGTTAGGTCGCGCGCGCCCCCGTTTGGAGAATGCCAAGAAGGCCAAGGAGGCCAAGAAGCGCTACGAGGCCGCGGGCGGGCTGTGCCATGTGTTTGTGCATCTTAACGAAGCGCACCACCTCAGGAGTTGTTTCCCAGCCACAAATTCTTACCCACAGCTTTGGGTAAAGTTGGCGTCCCGATGGAAAAGAAGGCCCGAACGATGGCTCAGAAGCTCTGGGACGCGCACGTCGTCCGAACCGCCGAGGGGGAGCCGGACTTGCTCTTCGTCGACCTGCACCTGGTCCACGAGGTCACCTCGCCCCAGGCTTTCGAAGGCCTCAAGCTCGCGGGGCGGCGGGTGCGTCGGCCCGACCTGACGGTGGCCACGATGGACCACAACGTCCCCACGCGTGGCGGTGTGCGGGCGGCCGACGACCTGTCCCGCAAGCAGATGGAGGTGCTGGCCGAGAACTGCCGGCGCGAGGGCATCCCGCTCCACCAGATCGGAAGCCGGCGCCAGGGGATCGTCCACGTGATCGGGCCGGAGCTCGGCCTGACCCAGCCCGGGATGCTCATCGTCTGCGGCGACTCGCACACGTCGACCCATGGCGCTTTCGGCGCCCTCGCCTTCGGCATTGGCACATCGGAGGTCGAGCTCGTGCTGGCCACGCAGTGCCTGCCCCAGAACCGGCTCGGTGATATCTCCGTGACGGTCGAGGGCGAGCTGCCGATCGGCGTGACGGCGAAAGACATCGTGCTCGGAGTGATCGGCAAGACCGGGATCTCGATGGGCCAGGGGCACCTGGTCGAGTACCGCGGATCGGCCATCCGCAAGCTGAGCATGGAAGGTCGCATGACGGTCTGCAACATGTCGATCGAATGGGGCGCGAAGGCCGGGATGGTGGCGCCCGACGACACCACGTTCGCATACGTGGAAGGCCGGCCCCATGCACCGAAGGGCGCGGCCTGGGAGGCGGCGCTCGACTACTGGCAGTCGCTGTCGACCGACGAAGGAGCTCCTTTCGGCGCCGACATCTCGATCGACGCATCGCACCTCGAGCCGCACGTCACGTGGGGCACCAATCCCGGCCAGGTGGTTGCGGTCACCGGCCGGGTTCCAGCGCCTCGATCGGACACTGACGAACGTGCCCTCAAGTACATGGACCTCAAGCCGGGCATGGCGCTGGCCGACATCGCGATCGACCGAGTGTTCATCGGCTCGTGCACCAACGCCCGCCTGGAAGACCTGCGCGCGGCCGCCCGGGTGATCGACGGCAAGCACGTGCACCCGCAGGTTCGGGCCATGGTGGTGCC
>Ga0307374_10015552_pt1 | contig 10217 bp, 7 predicted proteins | sample OX3MG_FD_202532 | JGI IMG/M metagenome (GOLD analysis project Ga0307374, IMG submission 202532) | Soil microbial communities from Risofladan, Vaasa, Finland - OX-3 | ecosystem: Environmental > Terrestrial > Soil > Coastal area > Acid sulfate soil | place: Finland: Risofladan, Vaasa | collected...
GCCACCACCAGCGGCGTGCTGCCGGCACGCGAGATCCCGTCCACGATGGCGGCCAACTCCGTCGGCACCGTCCCGCCCAGCTCGACGGCCCACCGCCGGACGGCCTCGGCCGCGCCCTTGCGGATCTGACGCCCGTCGGTGTCCAGCCCCGACATGCGGGTGGTGGCCGAGAACGGGACGAAGGTGCGGTCGGTGCCGAGATCGCGCTCGCGGATCTCGAAGCGCTGCTTGGCCAGCACCACGATTGAACGGCCCTCGGGAGTCTCGTCCGCCAGCGACGCCAGCTGGGCCACGTCGGCCAGCTCCGCCTCGGTGCGGCCTCCGACGGGCAGGAAGGCAGCCGCCATCCGGTTGCCCAGGGTGATGGTGCCGGTCTTGTCGAGCAGCAGGGTCTGGACATCCCCCGCCGCTTCGACCGCCCGACCGCTCATGGCCAGGACGTTGCGCTGGACGAGGCGATCCATCCCGGCGATGCCGATGGCGGACAGCAGCGCGCCGATGGTGGTGGGGATCAGGCAGACCAACAGGGCCACCAGGATCACCACCGACACCGTGGCCCCGGCGTAGTGGCCGAGGGGCTGGAGGACCACCACCACCGGGAGGAACACGATCGTCAGAGCGGCCAGCAGAATGGTGAGGGCGATCTCGTTCGGGGTCTTCTGGCGGTCCGCCCCCTCGACCAGGGCGATCATCCGGTCCAGGAAGGTCTGACCCCGCTCGGCGGTGATCCGCACCACGATCCGATCCGAGAGGACGCGGGTGCCACCGGTGACCGCGGATCGGTCCCCGCCGGACTCGCGGATCACCGGGGCGGACTCCCCGGTGATAGCCGACTCGTCGACCGAGGCGATGCCCTCGGTGATGTCCCCGTCGGAGGGGACCACGTCGCCCGCCTCGCACACGACCAGGTCCCCCTTGACCAGGGCCGAGGCGGGTACCCGCTCCTCGTCTCCTCCCGGTGGGAGACGCCGGGCCGAGGTATCGGCCCGCATGCGCCGGAGGGTCTCAGCCTGGGCCTTCCCCCGGCCCTCGGCCATCGCCTCGGCAAAGTTGGCGAACACCACGGTGAGGAACAGCCAGATGGTGATGCTACAGGTGAAGATCCCCGGGTGGGCTACCGCCTCGATGAACGTCACCACCGTCCCCACCAGGACCACGAACATGACGGGGTTGCCGACCTGCACCCGCGGGTCCAGCTTCTTGAACGCATCCGTCGTCGCCTGGATCAGGATCTCGCGGTCGAACAGACCCCGCGCCTGCGCCACGCCGTGCGGCACCGGTGCCGGCGGCGCCGGCGAACCGGTAGTGATGGTCATCCGAACAACCTCCCGTGGCTGAGCTGCTCCACCACCGGTCCGAGGGACACGGCGGGGAAGAAGGTGAGCCCGCCCACGATGACGATCACCCCGACGACCAGGCCGGTGAACAGGGGCGTGTCGGTCTTGAAGGTCCCCAGGCCGGCGGGGACGACCGGCTTGGCCGCCAGGACCCCACCGAGCGCCAACGCCGGGACGATGATGGCGAAGCGGCCGAGCAGCATGGCAATCGATCCGGTCACGTTGTAGAAGGTGGTGTTGCCGGTCAGGCCGGCGAAGGCGGACCCGTTGTTGTTGGCCTGGGAGGTGAAGGCGTAGAGGATCTCGGTGAAGCCGTGGGGCCCGGCGTTGCCCGGCCCGGCCCGGCCGGCGTGCAAGGACACGGCTATGGCGGTCAGCACGAGGACCGTCACCGGCATCACCAGGACGCCGAAGGCCGCCAGCTTCACCTCTTTGGCCTGGATCTTTTTCCCGAGGTACTCCGGGGTCCGGCCGATCATCAGGCCCCCGAGGAAGACCGCCACCAGGGCGAAGAGCAGGATCGTGTACATCCCGCTGCCGACCCCTCCCGGGGTCACCTCGCCCAGCATCATCCCGGTCAGCAGGCCGAATCCGCCCATCGGGGTGAAGGAGTCGTTGGCGCCCGACACCGAGCCGGTGGACGTCTGGGTGGAGGCGATGTCATACAGGGCGGTGGGAAGAGGTCCGAAGCGGACCTCCTTGCCGACCATGTTCCCCTCCGGTTGGGGCACCACGTGGGCCGCGGCCACCGCCGGGTTCGGTTGGGATTCGGCGTAGGACGTGAAGCCGACCCACGCCCCGAACAGGATGACCATGGCCGCCAGCAACGCCACCCCCTGGCGCACCTGGCCGACCATCTTGCCAAAGGTGTAGGTGAGCGAGAACGGGATGGCCAGCAGCAGCACGAGCGACAGCAGGTGGGTGACCGCGGTGGGATCCTCATAGGGATGGGAGCCGTTGGCGTTGAAGAACCCGCCCCCGTTGGTGCCCAGCTGCTTGATCGACTCCATGAAGCCGACCGGGCCGCGGGGGATCACCTGCTTAACGCCGGTGAGGGGATTGTGGACGGTGGCGGGACCGGCCAGGGTCTGGACCGCCCCCTGGCCGACGAAGATCAGGCCGGTGAGGAAGGCGATCGGGATGAGGATGTAGAGGATCCCCCGGACCAGGTCGACCCAGAAGTTCCCGATGGTGGGTGAGCCTTTCCGAGCGAAGCCGCGGATCAGCGCGATGGCCACCGCCATGCCCACCGAGGCGCTGACGAATTGCTGGACGGTCAGCGCCGCCATCTGGGAGAGGTACGACATGGTCGACTCTCCGGCGTAGTTCTGCCAGTTGGTGTTGGTGACGAAGGACACCGCCGTGTTCCAGGACAGCGCCGGAGTCACCGCCCCGAGATGCTGGGGATTGAGCGGCAGAGAGCCCTGGATCCGGATCAGGACGTACGTGAACAGGATGGCCACGCCCGAGAACACGACCAGGGCGCCGGCGTAGCGCGGCCAGGGCTGCTCGGCGGCGGGGTCGACGCCGAGGGCCCGGTAGATCGGGCGCTCTATGAAACCGAGGTAGGTGACCCGGCCCTCGTAGACGGCGGCCATGTACGAGCCCAGGTAGCGCCAAGCCAGGCTCAGCAGCACGACCACGGCCACGATGGTCCAGAAGAAGCCCATCAAAACCACTCGGGGCGGAACATGGCCACCCCCAGGTAGATGAAGAGGAGGACCGAGACCACCAGCAGGAAGGCGTCGAGGAGGCTCACACCCGTTCCAGGCCCCGGATCAACCCGAGCATGGCGGCAACGAACACCACGACACCCAGCAGCGAGAGGACATCACCCATGCGGTGATCATGCTGTGAGTCGGCGTAAAGAGGCCGTAAAGATCGCTCCCGGCGCGTAAGTAATCCGTAAAGATGGGCACCATGCCCGACGCTTCGGCCCCGATGACGGGGGCAGGCACCAGGCTGCTCCTGGTGGACGACGAGGTCCGCTTCGCCCGGACCCTCGGCCTTGGCCTGGGAGCCCAAGGCTACGAGGTGACGATTGCCCCAGACGGCCGGGCTGCGCTCGAGCTGGCGGCGCAACTCAGGCCCGAGGTTGTTCTGTTGGATCTGGGCCTGCCCGATTTGGACGGCGTGGCCGTGGTCGGCCGGTTGCGGTCTTGGATGAGCGCCCCCATCATCGTGCTGTCCGCTCGCCATGAGGAGACGAGCAAGGTGGCCGCCCTTGATGCCGGAGCGGACGACTACGTGACCAAGCCGTTTGGGATGGACGAGCTACTAGCCCGGCTCCGGGCCGCCCTACGGCGGATGGACGCCGGCTCCCGCGACGAGCCAGTGGTCGCCACTCTGCATTTCGACCTGGACCTGTCGTCCCGCCGGGCCAGAGTAGGCGCCGACGAGGTGCATCTGACACCGAAAGAGTGGCAGATGGTCGAAGTATTGGCCCGCGCCCCCGGTCGCCTGGTGACCCAGCGGGAACTCCTGCGCGAGGTTTGGGGGCCCCAATACCGGACCGAGACCGAGTACCTACGCGTGTTCGTGGCCAGCCTACGTCGCAAGTTGGAGCCGGACCCCCGCCATCCCCGCTACTTGGTTACGGACCCCGGCGTGGGCTACCGCCTGGTAGTGGGCTGACTCGTCGCGGGTGGTCCAAGAAACCGTGCCCGAGGAGCAAGTTGGAGGCCCAGCAGGGTCCGATCAGCGTCTAAGCCGGCCGACCTGGGCAAACGTCGTCCGCGCACCAGGCCAGCAAAGCCTCGCACATGAGTTCGATTCTCTTCGCCGTGTCCAAACTCTCGTCTTCCACCGCGCCCAGTGGGGACGGGTCGGCGCCGGCCAACGCTCCGTGACCTCCTCCCGCTCCTCTCTGCCGTCGAGCCACAGCGGGCCGTCTCCATCGGCTATCCAGTGGCGGACAATCGGATCGTCAGCCGATAAGGCCGCGACGATGTGCATAGGCGACAGCCTGCGAGCGGTCCCGGCTTCCTGTTTTGGCGAAGATGCGATTCACGTGGGTCTTGACGGTTGCCTCACCCACAAACAGCTCTCTGCTTATCTCGGCGTTGGAATGCCCAGCGGCGATGAGTCGGAGGACCTCTGCTTCGCGCTGCGTCAATCCGTCAGGCAGGGGTCCTCCCTCACTTCCCGGGCCTGGCAACGCGGCCACCTCCACGAGTCGGGCCTGGACAGCCGGATCGAGGATGGCTTGACCAGAAACGGCGGCTTCAAGAGCGCGGCCAATCTGGTCCCGGCCGGCGTCCTTGGTAATGAATCCGATTGCGCCAGCCCGCAGAGCCCCGATGATGGACTCGTCGTCGGCGTAGGTGGTAAGCACGACGACCTGGGTCCCGGGGTGCTCCGCACGGACCCGCTCAGTCGCTTCCACCCCATCCAGCCGGGGCATGCGCAGATCCATCAAGACAACATCCGGGGCGAGGTCGGCGACGAGGGAGACCGCCTCCTCCCCGTCGGCCGCGGCCCCCACCACCTCGATGCCGGACATTGTCCCCAGCAGGGTGACGAGACCCTCCCTGACGATGGTCTGGTCGTCGACGACGATGACCCTCACACCGGCACCGCCACATGAACGGTGAACCCCAGATCGCTTGGCTCGGTAACGACCTGACCACCCAGCAGTTCGATGCGCTCGCGCATGCCCTGCAGACCGAACCCACCCCCCGTCGCGCTTAGATCGCTGCTTGCGTCGGCGCTCGGAGTCGGACCGTTTGTGACCCGGAGCGTGATCGACTGCGGATCAAAGTCGAGGTAGATCGACACCGGCGCCCCGCGAGCGTGTTTCCGGGCGTTGGTGACCGCCTCCTGGACGGCGCGGTACAGAGCCAGGCTGGCGTCGGCGGCCAGCGGGCGAGGAGCACCCGTGACGGTCAGCTCCGCGCTATCGCGGACGGCTAGTGATGCCAGTTGCTCGGCCAGTTCTACTGGTTCGTCGCGCAAGGCCTGCACCGCCTGGCGGGTCTCCTCGAGGCCTTGGACGGCGAGCCTTCGTGCCTGTTGGATCAGCTGACGAGCTCTGGCGGGGTTCTCGCTGCTCTCCAGGAGGGCGTCGGCGGCGTCGAGTTGTACAGACAAGGCCCCCAGGGAATGCGCCAGTACATCGTGGACCTCGCGTCCGATCCGGTTTCGCTCGGCCAGAGCGGCAGCACGATCCCCCTCGGCGTCGGCCCGGACTCGCTCAGCGAGGAGTGCTTCGGCCTGGAGCGTTCGCTCAACGTACTGGCGTCGGCTAGCACCGACCATGAGCCCGACCACCACCGATAACGCCCCCTCGGCGACCAGGACACCCGGAGCTCCCACTGCCAGCGTCACCACCGCTAGCGCCACGACGCCTATGGCGGCTGCGACCATCGCCGACAGGGCCCGGAAGGCGATCCCCGCACCGAGCCCGGCCACGGCCATGAAGGTGATGGCGTTGGGAGCCAGGGCGGCCAGCGCTCCACCCGATGCGGCCAGGAGGGCCAGGAAACACCACGTGGTGCCCGCCGGGGCTCGGCGGTGCCGGCTGGCCATCCAGCCCAACCAGGCGGACCCGGCTGTGCCCAGGAGCACCGCTTTTGCCAGGTGATCAGCCGATACGCCCCTGGGCGACGGCTGGTGTGCGGTCAAAGAGATAAGCACGAATAGGGCGATAAGTCGGGCAGCGCTGAGCGTGCGCTCCGTTCTCGTCGCCAATAGAGCTCGGAGTCGGGAGGCTGGGCCCACGCTTACCATGATCCCACCCGACAATGGTCGCTTGCGCTCTCGCAGCTCAGACTGCGGCCGGGGCACGGAACAGGCCGCCCCGCTCGATGGTCGCACCGCTGCGGAGGGTCTTTAAGTAAAGGACGCCGGTCCGACTCGCCACTTCGGCCATTGCCATGAGGACGAAGGCCGCTCCCCACGCCGCTCCTGAGCTGATGTGGTGCTGCACACTGAACTGGGCCACGGCAGCCTGGCCGCCGTGGCCTACCCACAGGGCGAAGCCCATACGGGCACCGATGCCCACGATCCACAGGACGGCGGCCACCAGGCCAGCCTTGGCGAAGGCACTGGGTCCGTCGCGTCGGACCGTCGTCAGGAGGCCCGCCCCTGCGCCAAGAGCCACACCGGTGGTGGCGGAGCCGACGATTAGCACCAGGTCGTTTCCGGAGGTGGGGATGGAGTGAAGGAACTGGGCGGCCACGAAGACGGTGGCGGCCAAGGGGAACACCAGACGAGCCCGGGTCACCTTGTGTCCCCGGATCTGGAGGACGACCAGGGCGATCAGGGCAATGTTCATGAGGTAGCCGGTTGTTGTCATATGTCCAGTGTCTGAGATCGGAGCCAGTTTGGCGTCAGCCCACGGGTGGATCTGAGGGTGGAGCGCCCCTCCACCCTGGGTCGGACCGGCGACCCCCGTTTGACCAGTCCGGGGTGGCCGAAACTCAGCCGGCAGGAGCCAAAAGACCGAGCTGGCCGTTTCGCCAAGATCGATGAGCTCGACGCTTACCTGGCCGAGTTGGAGGCTGAGCATGGTCCGACCAGCGATGGGGATCGGGCCGACGCCGCCGATTGGGCGGATCGAGTCCTCGGGCCAAACAGCCGCCGTCGGTCGGCGTGACCCTGGTCCTCGATTCCCATGGTCTGATCATGTTGGCCGGCAACCGGGCCGGGAGGAACTTCGGCGTCGGGGGGAGTGGCCAGCGATCGTCCCGTCGGTTGTTCTGACCGAGGCCCTCACCGGGGTCCGCCGCCGTGACCTCCACGAGAACCGGTTGCTCCGGGACCTGCGACGTCAGGCCGTTTGACGTTTAACTCGCCCGCAGCGCAGCGCGGCTACGGAGCAGAGTTCTGACTCGTCGTCGACCCTCCGCGGTCGATGGGATTGTGGTGGCCCTTGCCGACGACGTCGGAGGAGCCAGTGTTCTGCCTAGTGATCCGAACGACCTTCGGGCCCTGGCCCGTCACACGACCAACCAGGTCAAGGTCGGCTCGCGCTGACCAGGCCATCCCGGCCGCGATCAGTAACCCGGGGACCGAACGTGATCTGGCGCCCGTCGACTTGGGCCAGTCCTCAGAACGAGGGCCCGGCAGCCAACAGGAAGTCCTCCGGTTGGCGGTAGGTAGGACTGGCGGCGGAGTCATGCCCGGAAACGATCACAGGATGGGTAGTGCGGGCCTGCGCGATGGCGTTCTGAGGAAAGGCTCGTTCATCGTAGGTACACAGGATGGTCGCCGGCGATGAGGCAAACATGAGGCTGACCAGCGACTCGTAGCGGGCCCAAGTCGAAGTCTCCTCCTCGTCTCCGTCCGTCCAGGCCGCTTCGGCAACGACTCGGATCCATGCCGCTCCTGCCTTGATCTGCCGCTTCAGGAATTCCCCGTAGCGGTTCAGCGAGTTGGCTGGAGACTCATACCACTCGGCCCAATCGGAAAACTCGATTTGAGCGCTGCGGTCACCGAGTGCCTCGCGCAGAAGCAAGGTCCGCGCCTCGGTCGTGACCGCCAGCAGGCAATCGCCTTCCTCGAGACCTTCCGCGAGGAACGGGATCGTTCCGGCGAGGAACTCCTCATCGGACCCATATGTCAGTACCCGATGCTCGAAGAGTTGGGGCCGCGTTGCTGATGCCTCGGTCCCAATTAGATGGTCGGCGCTCACTCCCAGCGCGTCGGCTAGGGCCAACACGCTGCTCAGCCGGATATCCCTGCGTCGCCCGGACTCGATCTGCGCAATGGCCGACCAACTCACCCCTGAATGGTGGGCCAGGGTCTCACGACTCCAACCGGCGCGGGTGCGTGCAGCCCTCAACGAGGGCCCTATTCGAGCATCGACCACCTCCACCAGATTAGCCCTCCATAACGGCTGCGACGTCTTGTGTGCCTGTCAGCTGACAGTGTCATTTGACATTGTAGCCAGAAAGGTCGACCATTCGGGGTGATGTCGCAAGCCCCTGCCGTGGGGGTCTCCGCGTCGGAGGACCCTGCCCGTATCCGACTGCTTGTTGCCGACCACGAGATCGCTCGTGAAGGCCTGCGGGCCATCCTCGAGACCGAGCCGGACCTGCAGGTGGTCGCGGTGGGCGGGCCGGACACCGATTTGATCCGGCTCGTCGAGCGAGTCCAGCCCGACATCGTTCTGCTCGACCCGAGACTGCCCGGTCTGGGCGGTCCCGGGGTGTGCGCTCGCCTGATCGAGCGGCATCCACGCCTGCGGGTACTCATAGTGTCGGTGTACTCGGAGATTGACCTCACCAGGGCCTTCATCGCGGCTGGTGCTCACGGCTACGTGAGCAAGGACATTGACCGACCCGGGCTCATCAGAGCGATTCGCGAGTTGCATCTCGGTGACATCAACGTATCCGCGGCGGTAGCCGACCGGGTCATCGAGCAGATGCAGGCCCTGGTGCGACTCCGCACGAGCCGGATGGACTGGCTGGGGGTAAACGCGCTCTACCCTGTCGCAAGGCACGACGCTCCCCTCGACACCGAACCCACCTCCGGATGGGGGCTACTGACTACACGCGAGGGCGATATTCTCGTCCGACTGATGAATGGCGAACGCGTTTCTAGAATCGCGGCTGACCTTTACCTAAGCCCGAGCACGGTGCGAAGTCATCTCTCATCGGTCTTCAAGAAGGTCGGGGTTCACTCGCAGGCGGAGCTGATAGACCGCCTCCAGCTCCACTGAACCTTGGGTTTAGGTATGCCATGGATTTGGACGAAACGTCTAGAGACTCGGAGCAGCTGACGGTCCATGATGGTAGCCCTTGCGAAGTTCGCCCCCTGCCGGGGCATCCAGAAGCGGATCCTCCGAGCCTGAACCAGCCCAAGCCGACACGGGCGGGCAGCCACGCGCGCCGGGCCTGGTGAGGCCTGGACCGGCCGTGCGCCACGGCGCCGAGCCCGATCGCCTCCCAACCGGTAGGGAGGCCCACCGATTGAGACTTGAGCTGAGAGGAAACTCGTGACCATCACTCCGACGGGTCAACCGCCCCTGAGAGGCGAGCGGCCCAGCAAGCCCGGCAAACAGAAGCAAGTCCCGTCGCCCCCTCTCGCCAGCACCCAGGCTGCCACCGGGCCCTCGGGCGCAGCAGCAAGACCAGCGGCACCAACGCCGGAGCCTCAGTCCCCAGCTCTCTCGGCAATGTCGCGAGGACCAGAACGCGAGCATGAGCTCTGGTTCCACACAATGGTGGCGAACTCGAGTGATCTGATCGGAGTCATTGGCGCGGCGGGAGACGTGGTCTACGCCAACCCTGCCGGTGAGCGCATCCTCGGCCACGAGTCCGGGTCTCAGGTCGGACGAGATGTATTGAGCCTCATTCACCCTGAGGACCGCGGAGCCGCGGCCGACCACCTCAAGGACGTGCTCAGCCACGCGGGTAGTAGCCCGCCAATTGTGCTGCGGCTCCGCTCAGCGGCTGGCCAGTGGCGGGTCATGGAGGTGGTCGCCACCAATTGTCTCGCTGACCCCGCTATAGCCGGCATTCTCATCAACGCTCGCGACATGACCGATCAGACGAACCTCACTCGCTCTCTTCGGATGCTGAGCCGCATCAATCAAATATTGGTCCATGCCGACAATGAGTCATTTCTGCTCGCCGAAACATGCAAAACGTTGGTCGAGAGGGGCGGCTACCCGTTGGCCTGGATCGGCTATGCCGAACAGGACACAGGCCGCACCGTTAGGGTCGTCGCCTCGGCGGGCTGCACCGACTATCTGGACGGACTCACGCTCAGCTGGGGCAAGGGCGCGACCGGGCGGGGCCCGACCGGCACGGCCATCAGGACCGAGGCACCTCAGGTGCTACATGATCTGCGGCGCTCCAGGTCGTTCGCCCCTTGGCGAGATGCAGCGGATCTACACGGCCTTAAGTCGTCATGTGCCTTTCCGCTTACAGTCGG
>Ga0307374_10015554_pt1 | contig 10216 bp, 5 predicted proteins | sample OX3MG_FD_202532 | JGI IMG/M metagenome (GOLD analysis project Ga0307374, IMG submission 202532) | Soil microbial communities from Risofladan, Vaasa, Finland - OX-3 | ecosystem: Environmental > Terrestrial > Soil > Coastal area > Acid sulfate soil | place: Finland: Risofladan, Vaasa | collected...
GCGATTCCGCGTGTCGGTCCGAAACGTGCACAGGACGGGCCGTTGGGGATTGCCCAGAATAGGATGGATGTGGATGAAAGAGATTTTCCCGCCTTCGCGCTCGATCGCGGTTCGAAAGGACTTTCGCAAAGTGGCATGGTATTCCCCGGCGTATTGGGCCAGGCGCCGCCCCTTGGCCAGATATTCATCCCGGTTATAAAACGCGCTGATTTCAAGCAGCGCCTCGGCGTAATCCCGCAGCCCCTCCCAGACGGGCGCGTCGTTCGTATAGAAATATCCGGGCCCTTTATGCCCAAAATCGTTGTTGACGATGCCCGCGAGCATTCCATGGCGCGGATCGTCCGGCGGGAATTCGCGCATCGATTTCTCGCGGCCAAGCTCGATGTAACGGATGACACGGTCGATCTTGGGCTGATTGTTTGTAATCAGGTCGGGGTCCTGCGTATACCAATAATAATTGGCCAGGAGCTTCAGAAAGTCTCCGAGATCGAACACCTGGAAGTTTGAGTCGTTCGGACGTTCCGTATTGAAGCGGCCGGAAGGCTCAATCCGTGTGTCGATGAAATACTGAACGTAGCGCCGCGTTTCTTCGTAATAGCCCAGTTCCAGCAGCACCTGGGAAAGGTAGATGACGCAGAAGGGCCAGAAACCCTCATACCAGACCGCTCCGCCGCGCACCTCATTGCCATCGACCGATACCAGGCACTTGACGAGCGCGCCTTTCGAGATGTCATTGACCATGGGCTCGGGAATCTGGAGCTGGGCACCGCGGCTGAGGAACTTTTCCCAGACGTCGCGCTCGCCCAGCAAAGCTTCAAAAAAAGCGTCGCGAATTTCTTTCGGCTTCAATCGTAGCGGCGCAGGCGGATGGTAGCCGGGAAGCAGAAAGTAAAGATCCTGATGCTCGCCTGCCGGGAGTTGAAAGTTCCAGACTGGCAGGTTGTTTTGATTTTGAAAGCGGTCCCGGCAAACCATGACAGCCGACATCGAAGTTTTGTCAGGCGATCCATCCTGCCGGAAGGCCGCAGGCGCCACGATGGAAAGCGTTGTCCCGTCACTTCCGAGCTCCAGCCGCCCGTCCAGGGGAGGATGGATGGAGAACTGCACGTCGCGGGTTTGGGGAGAGTAATTCATCAGGCGGAAGCGCAGAAAGAGGCCGGGTTTCCCGCGCACCCGGCCCATCAGAATCAGTTGTTCCCATCCAACCTGTTCCGCCTGGCGCTGGTAGACGTATTGGACAATCGGAAGGTAGTGCTGCAATTGGCCCCGCAGGATTCCCAGGCTCTCGGAATGCCGGATTTCCTTGCCGTTCAGCGCAAAGGGAAGCGTGGCGGCAAGCTGGACTCCCTCGACCGATTTGTCGGGCTCATTGCCGGTAAAGAATCCCTTGTCCACTCCAATCGAGCCGTCCCATGAAACCTGCACTTCATGCGGATACTCCTTCATGCCCACGTAGGATTCGGGATACATCAGGGGCGGGTAAGCCTGGCGCGAACGCTCCAGAGTCGGGTCCCGGGGATCAGCCAGGTATTTTTTCCCGAGAATGTCGTCCTGGGCGTTGAGGAGCGTGTTCCAATACTCGCGGGGCTTGGCTTCAACGGCCGGGGCGGTTTGGTGGCCGACCGTTCCAAAGGCTTTGCGGATGCGGCAGACGATGCCTATGGGCTCGACGTATACAAATTCGCCTTCCTGGGGCGCGTCCTTTTCCAGCACGATCCAGGGACGGCTTGATTCTTTTCCGGGGACGGACATCACTTGATAACCCTGGAACATGTCGCCCAGCTTTACAGAGACCCAAGGGCCGCTTTGGGACGTTGCGAGTTCGGAATCTCCCCAGCTATTCAGCCGGCTGTAGATCGCTTCACCCGGGGAGCCTGAAATGTCCAGAAACCCACCTATGGCCGGATTCGGCCCGGCCTTCAGGCGCGAGCCCTCGATCAGCGCGGCAAGGCTTGCCTGGATGGATTTCTTGAGCCATTCACGACGCTTCATCGTTCTTCCCCTGAAGCTGATGGATGCGGAAACCTGCGAATTCCTACGGCTTCGTATCGTCTTGCGAAGTTACGCCGGCTCCGAAACGGGAGCGGGCGGGGATTGCGGCACATGCCGCTTTGAGCCAAAAAATGCGTAATGAGTGACCACGACGTAGCACGCCAGCGGAATGAGCATGGCCACGGCCATGCTGTGCCAGATTTCATAGAGATACCCCATGGCAGGCGGAGCCGCCGCGGCTCCGATAATCGCCATGACGATGAGGGAGCCGCCCAGCTTGGTGTTCGAACCCAATCCCTTCAGCCCCAGCGCGTAAATGGTGGGGAACATCAACGACATGAAGAAGCTGGTCAGAAACAGCGCGGCCACTCCCAGCCAGCCCGGAAACAGGACTCCCAAGGCCACCAGGCCGATGTTGGCGATCCCATAAATTCCCATCAGACGGCTGGGCCGGAAAAACTTCATCAGATAGGTTGCCACAAACCGGCCGACCGCAAAGGCCACCAGGCTTCCCGTCAGCAGATAGCCCGCGACCTTTTCCGGCTGATGCGTGTAGTCCTCGATGTATTGAATAAAGAAGCTCCAGGTCCCGACCTGCGCGCCAACGTAGAAAAACTGGGCGGAAATGCCCTGCAGGAAGTGCGGGTAGTGCAACAGGTCGCGAAGCCTGCCTTTGTCGCGAGGGTCCGAGGTGTGAATCTCTTCGATGGTCTTGGGAAATTTCGTTCGCAGGATCAGAAAGGCCATGAAGAAAACGACGATGCCGAGAATCACGTAGGGCCGAACCACCCTCAAGGTTTCGTGCTGGAGGTAAACGCCCAGCGTTCCGTGCACCTTGAGGGAGTTGATCTGCTGAGGATCGAGTTCAATCCCGGAAAAGATAAAAACCGTGCCCGCCAAGGCTCCCGTGATCGATCCCAGCGGGTTGAAGGATTGCGAAAAATTCAGCCGCCGCTCGGATGTCTCCGGGTCGCCGAGCACGGTGATAAAGGTATTGGACCCCGTTTCCAGAAACGACAATCCGCTGGCAATCACGTAGAGCGCCAGCAGGAAAAATGCGTAGCTCCTGGCGATGGCGGCGGGCCAGAACAGAATGGCTCCCGTGCCGAACAGGCAAAGCCCTGTAACGAGCCCGGCCTTGTAGCCGAACCTCCGCATCAGGAACGCCGCCGGCATGGCCCAGCAGAAATATCCCAGATAAAAGGCGGATTGCACCAGGCCCGCCTGAAAGCGCGTGATCTCAAAGGAGGTCATGAACTGCTTGATCAGGATGTCATTCAGGTTGTTGGGAATGGCCCAGAGATAAAACAGCGCCGTGACCAGGACAAAAGGGATGATGTTCTCGCGTGAAAATAACGGATGGTGACGGTTGCCCTCAGACGGTGTGCTCATCAATCAAATCCTCAAAGGCGTTCAGAATGGTGGCTCAAGCAGGCTGGGCCGGAGTGATAACCGTTTCCCTCCCGAGGACCAAGGACGACCTGCTTTTTCAACCAAGGAATTGTACCCTGCCTCGCGCTGAATGGCACTTTTTTAGTCGATCCCGGAAACCTCGCACAAGAAGCGCGGCGGCGTTTTCACTTGGAGCCTTCCATCGCGGTTACGGGTCCCGGATTCCTCCGCGCCCGCCGGCGGCTACGCGGCGCTTCTTTCCTTCCACCATCGCCGGGCCGCCACAACCGACCAGACGGATTCCACCAGCCCAAACGGCCATGCTCCCTGAAGGAATCCGTAAACCGACCCCAGCGCGCACGCCACGGCGAACAACAGGATGAACCACGGGCTGCGCTTCTCGAGCGCGTAACACACCAGCATGGCCGTCACCGCGAAGAGTCCAAAAATTGTGAGAGCGTCCACGAGAATTTTTTGCGCCTTCCGTCGCGCCGCCTTAAGCCGCCGGGGCCAGGCCAGCGTGCATCAATTTGCCCTCAAAGCGGTCATCTCCAATGGAATCCGGATGTTGAACCCTCGAACGGATCGGAATCGTTTAGCGGGATGGCCCCTTTGGGGGGCGAGCCTTGTCTTCCCGATGCGGGAATTTTGCCGTCCGCTGGGTTTCCAGGCGCGCCTTCAGCAGTCTGGACTTTTGGCTTGTCCGTTTACCCAGTTTTTGATTCATGAACCGCGACCCTTTCATGTTTTTACCTCGTCCGGCCCTAATGCGAAAGGGACTCTGCGGCCTGAAGCGTTTCGGATTCCCGGGAGCTCACGAGCAAGGTTCTGGACATGCGATCGTGCCAGGTGAGTCCATCGTCATCGACGAGCGCCCAGATAAAGCCCAGCATGAGGGCTGAAATTGAAACCAGATATCCGAACGCGCGCCAGAAGCAGTCAATCCGTTTCGGAGGGTTGCCTTCGAGGGTGCGCACTTTCAAACCTGCCCAGAGCAGCCCCGGAGTTCCATGGGCAAAGACCGTGAAGATGCCAAAGTAGGCCATCAGCAAAATGGCTCCGACCAGACCGACGACAACCATGTCGAGGGGTTGCGACGACAGCTTTCCCCCCGTTTGCCAGAAGATTGCGGCAAACATGCCGGCGGAGGAAAGCAGGACGAAAAGGTCGAAAACTCCGGCCAGAAGACGCTTGCCGAGGGGCGCGATTTTGAGGACGGCGGTATGGCCCTCCGCGTCGCCGAGCGCTGGCGAAGGTTCCATCTCAATTTCCAAGGGAGCCGTCGGGGCGGGCCGTTCCACGCGAAATGGCGCGGCGCCCGGCTTTGCGGGGCTTCTCGTGACAGCTTCGTCCAGAATATCCGGCTCAACAAAGGCGTTTGAATTTAGATCGACGTCCGGCGCGAAATCTTCCCGGGAGCCTGATTCATCAAGCGAAGGGAATTCAATAACGTTCCCCATGCTCGGAGGGTTTTCTGAATCCATGGCGGGCGCGTTGAAATCAAGGTTGAGGGTGTTCTCGTCCTTCTCTTTGCTCTTGGCGATGCGTTCGCGCCGGCGCCGGTACTCTTGCATGCGCTCGGAGATTTCCTTTTGCCAGTCCATCGGCGGATTCGACCGGGATATTTCGATTTCGGGCGGCCTCGGCCCGGGCAAGTCCGGGGAAGCTTTGCGGGGGGCGATCGACCGGTCCGGGGCGGATTCTTCCGGGCCTTCGGTCTCTCCGAAAACCACGTCCACGGGCTGATGGCTTATCTTTGACGGCAGGCTGAAAAGGGGCGGAATCCCGCCCTTGGGGCTTTCAGCCTTGGCAAAGGGATGTCCGCACTTCTTGCACTGATCGAGTCCGGGAAAGCTGACAAAGCCACAATTCGGGCATTTCACTGTGGGTTGATACCCCCGTTGCACAACTGGCACTGCTAAATCATGTTAGCAAATTCATGCGTTCTCAGAAAGAGTTTGCGAGTAAAATACTAACTTCGCAATCTTATGGGTTTTTCCTTTTGTCGTCTGCGAAAGAGCTTTCGATTTTGGCCGCCCGCTCTGTTCGGTCTGATGCTGGCCGTCCTGAGCCTTAATACGTTCGCACAACAATCCCCGCTGATTCCATCGGAACTCGGGGGACAGAACTCGACGGTTACCGTCCACGCGGACTCGCAGGAAAAAAACGGCGATGTTTATACCTTGCGGGGCCACGTTGAGGTGACCTACGCGGGAACGTCCGTTAAGGCTGAGCGGATTTCTTACAATCAGGCGACTGGGGAGATTGTGGCCACGGGCCAGGTCACCTATACCAGCCCCCAAGCCCACTTGGAAGCCGACGAAGCCCACTATAACGTTCTTACGGGCCAAGGCTGGTTCCTCAACGGGCGGGGCTACGTTGAACCTCGCCTGAAACCAAAGGCGGGAGTGACGCAGGCGGGCAGCCCCTTTTATCTTCAGGCGAAAATCGTCCAGAGACTGAATGAACTTTCTTATAAGATCACGGACGGCCGCGTGACCACCTGCCAGTGCGAGCAGACCGGTTGGTCCATTAGCGCCCGCCGCGCGGACGTAAAAGTCGGTGACAAGGTGGTGGCAAAAGGCACCGTCTTTCACTTCCTGCGGGTTCCGATCTTCTACGCGCCGATTCTTATCGACTCCATCAAGCCGCGTCCCCGCCAAACAGGCTTTTTGCTGCCGAACATCGGCAACTCAAGCCAGAAAGGGTTCACCTTTGGCGATGGTTTCTACTGGGCCATCAACCGGAGCGCGGACCTGAGCTTAGGGGGGCAAAGTTACAGCATTCGTGGCCTCGGCGGAAGCGCCGAGTTCCGCGCCCGTCCGAGCGCCGACAGCAGCCTGGACGTCAGTGTTTTCGGCGTGAATGACCGGGGGCCCAAAGGCAATCCTCAACTGGCGGCTCCGGGTGAGAGTTTGCACGCCACCGGGGAAGCCGATAACCTGTGGGGCGGCTTTCGAGGCGTGGTCAGCGTTGATTACGCGAACACTTTGGCTTTTCGGGAAACCTTTACCAACAATTTCACCCAAGCGGTTTCTTCCGAGGCCCGCCAGATGGGTTTTTTGACGAAGAACTTTGACGCCTACAGCGCCGACTTTTATATTTCACGGTACCAGAACTTCCTGTCGACGACCGGTGGATCGGGAAACTCCATTTCCATTTTGCACACTCCCACTTTTTCTTTTTCGGGGATGGACAAGGCAATCGGCCGGTCGCCGGTCTATTTCTCCTTTGACACTTCGATTGGGGCGGTGGAGCGGAATGAGCCGGATTTCAGCACCTTCAATCTTTCCGAGCGGTTTGACGCGCACCCTGAGCTTACGCTGCGGCTAAGACCCTTTTGGCACTTTCACGTCACGCCTTCGGGAGGCTTCCGCTTCACGCGGTACGGAACCAGCTTTAATGCCGGCCATAGCAGCCTGGATCGAGTGCTCGGGGACTTTTCCCTGGATGTTCGCCCGCCCTCGCTTGAAAAAGTCTTCTCGCGTCCGTTCCACGGGTACCTCGTCAAGCATGTCATTGAGCCGGACGTTACGTACAGCGTGGTGCGGGCCACCGACCCGCAAGACATCACGGACATCGTCCGATTCGACAGCCTGGATACTTTGGCGGAAACCAATCAGATTGAGTACTCAATCACCAATTCCATCCTGATCCGCAAGGACGTGCCGGCCGGGACGCCGGTGCCGCAGGCTCGCGAGCTTCTTTCTTTGCGGCTTTCTCAAATCTATTATTTCGATCCGACCTTTGGAGGAGCGCTTGAGCCGGGCAAGCAGATCGTGTACCAGCCGACTTCGGCCTTGACGGGTTTCGCCTTTGCGCAGGGGCGCTCGCTCTCGCCTCTGGTCTCGGTGCTGAAGCTGGCGCCCTCTTCGAACTATGATACGGAACTGCGGGCTGATTTTGCTCCGAACGGGGGCGGAGTTCTGAACGCCGGCATCACCTCCAACGTGCATCGCGGAACATTAGGCTTGTCGCTCACCGATTTCTTTATCAGCAGAACTGCGTCGGAGCTGGTTCCCGTGACCCTGACGGAGCCTCTCTCGCAGATTCCGTCTTACAACCTGCTGCGCACCGTGGCGACCTATGGCAATGCGGGCCGCCGGGGCTTCACGGGGGCTTTTGGGATTGATTACAACTTTGTCCAGGGAATCTCCCAACAGGTGGTCAGCCAGTTTGGTTATCGTTTTTCGTGTTTCGGCATCAACGGCGAGTATCGTAGATTCAACCTCGGTCCCCTCCGGCAGGAGAATGAGTTTCGCGTGGCGGTGTCGCTCTCGAACGTGGGGATGTTCGGAAATCTCCGCCGGCACGATCAGCTATTGTACTGACCGCGTTTCCGCGCGAAGATCGGGATGCCAGCCCTGGTCCCGGTAAAAGAGAGCCGGCCCTGCCGGCGGTTCCGTAAGTTCCAGTGAAGGAGATATCCCATGGCTTTTCCCATCCATCGCCCCCGGCGCCTGCGGCGCACCGCGGCGTTGCGCGGCATGATTCAGGAGACGCATCTTTCAGCGCGCTCCCTTGTCTATCCCCTGTTTGCCTGTCCCGGTTCGGGCGTCAAGCAGGAGATCGGCTCGATGCCCGGCAACTATCGATGGTCAGTCGATTTGCTGGCGGAAGAGTGCAAACAGGTTTTTGATCTTGGCATTCCCGCCGTGCTGCTGTTTGGCATTCCGGAGAGCAAGGATGAAGTGGGTTCGGGCGCCTACGATCCCGACGGCATCGTTCAACGGGCTGTCCGGGAGGCCAAAAAGGCGGTTCCCGAACTTCTGGTGATTTGCGACGTTTGCCTGGATGAATACACCAGCCACGGACACTGCGGGCTGATCAAGAACGGGGAAATCGACAACGACTCCACGCTGGAGCTTCTGGGGAAAACGGCGGTGACCCAGGTGGAAGCGGGCGCGGACGTCGTGGCGCCTTCCGACATGATGGACGGGCGGGTGGGAAGAATCCGGGAAGACCTGGACGCTGAGGGGTTCACCCAAACTCCCATCCTGGCATATTCGGCGAAGTATGCCTCGGCCTTTTACGGGCCTTTCCGCGAGGCGGCGGATTCAGCGCCCAAGTTCGGCGACCGCAAATCCTACCAGATGGACCCGGCCAACCAGCGCGAGGCGTTGCGGGAAATTGCGCTCGATATCGAAGAGGGAGCGGACATCATTATGGTCAAACCCGCGCTTCCGTATCTTGATATCATCGCAATGGCGCGCGCGGAGTTTGACGTGCCCATGGCCGCCTACCAGGTGAGCGGCGAGTTCTCAATGATCGAGGCGGCGGCTCGCGCCGGATGGATCGACCGGAAAAGAACGGTTATGGAAACGCTTGTTTCGATCCGGCGCGCGGGCGCGGATGTGATTTTGACCTATTTTGCAAAGGACGTAGCGCGATGGCTGGCGTCCTGACCAGGCTTTCCCCAAAGCGGATGCGCATTTCCGGGTGTTGGTGATGAAGTCCGTTCGGTTGCGGAATTTTCTGCGATTCCCCCCTGCCAGGCGCGAACGCTCCGGCCGGTGTTTGAGGCGCCTCTCTCTGCTTTTCCTGGCTTCCTGTGTGCTGTTGCTGCCTGCGGCGGCCCTGGCCCGGCGCCACAGATCGCTGGCCGGCCAGATCAACGCCATCCTTGATGCAACTTCTGCGCGACGCGGTTTTTGGGGCATCGAGGTCGTTCGGTTATCGGACGGCAAGGTTCTCTATGCCCGAAACGCCGATCGCCTTTTTGAGCCGGCCTCCACCATGAAGCTGTTTACCACGGCGGCGGCGCTTACCAAGCTGGGCCCGGATTTTATCTTTCGAACTACCGTTCAAAGCTCGTCTCCCCCGGATGCTGAAGGCCGCGTCCCCGACTTGATTCTGGTGGGGCGCGGCGATCCGAACCTGGGCAGCCGGGTTCTGCCTTATCACCTGAGAACGGAATTCCGCTCGCCGGCCGACGCGGATTTCGAGGAGCTTGCAGACCAGGTGGTGGCAAAAGGCGTTCGCGAGGTGACGGGTGACATCATCGCGGATGACAGCTATTACACCGACCAGCCTTACGGGTCCGATTGGGCTATTGACGACATGGCTTGGGGCTATGGCGCTCCCATCACCGCTTTGGCTTTTAACGACAACTCGCTTACGCTGCGCGTCCAGCCGGGGAGCGCGGCGGGAAGTTCCGCGCAGATCACCTTGGAGCCTGTCGCCGGCTACTACAGGATCAAGGACGAGGTCAAAACAACCTCGGACGGCATCCCGGCCAAGGTCGAGGTGGACCGCGCGCCGGACTCGATGGAACTCGATGTCTGGGGCCATGTTCCGCTGGGTTCTGGGGAGATCAAGGAAGACGTTGCCATCGAAAATCCTCCACGGTTGATCGGCGAGATGTTTCGCAGGCTTCTTGAACAGCGCGGAGTGAAAGTGGATGGGCAAGTGGTGGTTCGCGAGCAGAGCCCGGCCGCACTGGCGGCGGACGTTGGAGCCTCGCCTGAGCCTGAGGCGCGCAATGTCCTGGCGGAACACGATTCTTTGCCCCTGCGCCAGGATATCAAGGTTACGCTGAAGGTCAGCCAGAACTTGCATGCGGAAATGCTTCTGCGGACCATGGCCCGCAAAGTGAGCGGGGAGGGAAGCCTCAATGCCGGCGTAAAGATTCTGGACGGCTTCGCCCGGGAACTTAACATCCCTCCCGATGAGGTCTATTTCGCCGGCGGGTCCGGGCTGTCGCCCGATACGCTGGTGAGCCCCGAAGCGTTGATCAGGCTGCTGGAATTTATGGCGCGCTCCGGGGACTTCAACGACTTCCTGGAGGCGCTTCCCGTGGCCGGCGTCGATGGAACTCTGGCGGACCGTTTTG
>Ga0307374_10015557_pt1 | contig 10216 bp, 10 predicted proteins | sample OX3MG_FD_202532 | JGI IMG/M metagenome (GOLD analysis project Ga0307374, IMG submission 202532) | Soil microbial communities from Risofladan, Vaasa, Finland - OX-3 | ecosystem: Environmental > Terrestrial > Soil > Coastal area > Acid sulfate soil | place: Finland: Risofladan, Vaasa | collected...
CCGTGGTCATCCCATTCCTGGCCACCTCACGATCCCGAGAGCATCGCGCGCGCCCGTGCGAGACGGTCCCTCTGTGGCGACGGCGATCCCAGCGTCGAGCACACGCGCCGCAGCAGCGACCTCGAGAGGGAGCAAGTTGGGTCGGGCCTGCGGATCAAGGATGCGCGCGACGGGTACGAGCCTCCGCCAGCTGGGCACGCATCACTCCCGCCACACGAAGTCAGCTCGTCGAGGCGGGTGCGTTGGTGGCGGCCAAATCCAATGAATCCGGGTTCGCGCAAGACGCCACTTCGCATTTCCAGTTGAAAAAGCAAACTAAGGGCGCACGCAGACGCCTAGCGTTATATTTTCTACGGGACGCACGATCGGCCGACGGACGGTCGAGATGGCGTACAGATTCCTCGGCGCGGACCCCGTCGAGACGCAGGTCGACACCGTTCTGACTCAGATCGCCGCAGGTCAGAAGCCGAGGGACATCGAACGACTCGCCGTCGACGTCAAGGAGGAGCGGGGGCGGCGAGGGCCAGGCGGCCTCGTGCTGCCTGGTGCGACCCAGAACGAGGATGCCGCGGACTACCTGGCCGGCGAGATGGCCTGCTTTGCCAACACCGTCGGCGGAGGAGCCGTCATTCTCGGGATCGCCGACGACGGACGCCAGATCGATACCGATCTCGACCCCCAGTGGCTGCGTCACCGCATCTACGAGCTGACCGAGCGCAAGTTGACCGTCGACATCCGCGAGGCCGACCTCGCCGGCACGCGGATTCTCGTGCTCCGCGCACCGACTGCTCTCGAGCCGATCCGTCACCACGGCCGCACCACGTGGCGGGTCGGCGACAACTGCGTCGAGCTCGACGCGGCGTCGCGGGCCGCAGCCCACCTACACCGGAGTGGCTTCGACTGGTCCGCGAGGCCGTCCGGGCATCGACTGGACGAGGCGAACCCTGTCGCCCTCGAGCTGGCGCGCCGCTACTTACGCGAGAACACGTCCGACGCTGCAGCGACCGAGCTCGCAGCTGCGGCGGACGCCGACCTGTTGCGCCGGATCACCGTCTTCTCGCCCGGCGGCTTCGTCGACGGCGTCGATCCGAACAACATCATCACCCACCCGTCGGCCCCCCGCTATCGAGGCCTCGCCCAGGCGATTGCGAGCCTTCGCCTTGCTGAGAAGGAAGGCATCGGGGTCGATCGGATGATCCGCGACATGCTCGTGCTCGGGCATCAAAGACCCGAGATCGTGGAGATCGCCGGGCCCTACATCAAGATCGTGCTCGCCGGCGGCGACCCGAACAGCGACTGGATGGACTTCCTCGCGGAGCTCGATCCGGAGGCGGCCGGACGCAACCTCGACCTGCTGCTCGTGTTGGACCGTCTCCTCCGATCCGCCTGGATCGATGCGAAGCGGGCTGCTCCGCTCCTCCAGCGGTCGATGACCGAGGCGGCCTCGACCCTGGCGCACCTCAGCGACATCTCGTGGTCGAAAGCGCCGGCAGTCATCGAAGTCGCCGGCGTGCCCGCCAGCGAGCTGGCCGGCTACCGACTCTCGGACGGCGTGCGGGGTCGCCTGTCGATCCGTGTGAGGCCCCTCATGGCCCAGGCGGGCCGACGCGAGGTCATTCTCGACTGGGCACGATCACGCGGCCGCGTATCCTCGACCGAGGTGAAGGGCCTGACGGGCGTCAGCAGCGTGTACGCGGGCACCCTGCTCAAGGAGCTCGCGTCCGAGGGGCACCTCGCGGGCTCGAGCGCGTCGAAGAGGGGGCGGGGGTTCTTCTACCGTCCGGTCAGCCAGGTCTAGCGAAGAAGCGCCGACAGCTCCGGTGGTGCAGTGGGCCCCGGTTGCGAGCTCGGGGTGACGGGCTCAGAGGGACGGCCACGAGCGCTCCGTCGTCGTCGACGACAGCCGAGCACCACCGACAGCGGCGACGACGAGGAGGAGGAGGGCATTGTTGCCGTGAATGACCGCTGCTGACCGTGGTGCCTCGTCCCGCTGTGGCACGCTTGTGGCACGACGACGAGTCTGCCGGCTGCTCGTCCGAAGGCACAGTGCGCTGACCTGGACTTTCCTTGGTGGTCGGGACCGGCGTCGATCCGGTGACCTCGCGCTTTTCAGGCGCGCGCTCTGCCAACTGAGCTACCCGACCTCGCCGGCTCCCGCCGACCGCTCGAAATCTACGCCGTCGAGATCGTGCTCGTCGTGTAGCTGGGCGGCCGGCGCGGGCCGGGTGGCGGACCTGACGGGATTTGAACCCGCGACCTCCGGCTTGACAGGCCGGCGTGCACTCCGAGCTGCACCACAGGTCCTCGTGCACCGGGAACCGCCGCGACGCCTGTCGGCGCAGCGTCCGCACCCGGGGAGGCGCCAACGGATACTAGGCCATCACCGACCGAGGCGCGACAGGCCCGCTCCGGGCGCCGGTCACCCGGTGAGCGGTGGTGCCGCCGCTGCTCGTGAGCGTCGACGGGCGCGGCGTTCGGGTCGGTCGCACGGTTGCCGGCGTGACTTCCTCACGATCAGAGCGACCTCGACACTGCCTTCGCGATGGCGGAGTCGACGCCGCTACTCTTGCTCGAACCCGTCCTCCGGCGCGAGCACGATTGGGAGAGTCCCGGCGACGGCCGCGGACGCGGAATCGGACGGGCTGTCGTGACGGGCGCAAGCACCCCCAACGGGATTCGAACCCGTGTTACCGCCTTGAAAGGGCGGCGTCCTGGGCCACTGGACGATGGGGGCTCGTGGCACGCCCGGCGGCCGAGACTACCAGCGGTCCGGCTCTCGTCCGCCGGGTCGCGCCGAGGAGGCACAGTGACCGGAGACGCACCGTCCGTGGGCTCGCACGGTTCGTCCGTGACGCTGCAGGCGAAGTGGAGCGCGATCGACGACTACATCTCGGATCGACTCGTGCCGACCGACGACGTCCTCGAGGCGGCCCTCGCGGAGAGCGACCGGGCGGGGCTCCCGCAGATCAACGTCGCGCGCAATCAGGGTCGCCTGCTCGAGCTCCTCGCGACGATGATCGGCGCACGTTCGATCCTCGAGATCGGAACGCTCGGCGGGTACAGCACGATCTTCCTCGCCCGGGCGCTTCCCGCCGGCGGCCGGCTCGTCACGCTCGAGTTCGCGGCGCGGCACGCCGAGGTCGCACGCGCCAACCTCGATCGTGCCGGGCTCGCCGACGTCGTCGAGGTCCGGGTCGGGCCCGGGGTCGTGAGTCTCGAGAGGCTCGCGTCGGAGGGCGCAGGGCCGTTCGACATGGTGTTCATCGACGCGGACAAGGAGAGCTACCCGCAGTACTTCGCGTGGGCGATGCGGCTCGTCCGGCCGGGGGGACTGATCGTCGCCGACAACGTCGTGCGTGGCGGCGCGATCCTCGACGCCGGGAGCGGCGATCCCCTCGTGGCCGGGATCCGTGGCTTCTACGACGCCGTCGCCGCCGAGCCTCGCGCTCGGGCGACGGCGATCCAGACCGTAGGGACAAAGGGTCACGACGGGCTCGCGGTCGTCGTCGTCGCCGGCACGCCGTAGGGGCTCGACGCACGGCGTCGCACCCACCGCCTACGGTGTGGGCGGCACCATGGACAAGGAGCGCGGATGACCGATGACCAGACGAGCGTGACCGCTCGGCCACGTAGCGCCGCATCGGTCGAACGCCATCTCGCGGGCTGTCCGCGGCTCGACACCTCGTCGGGGCCGCCGCGGCGCCCGGATCTCCGTCCGTGCACCTGCGACCCCGGTCGCCTCGCCGCGGCGATCCGGCCGTCGCGAGCCGGGCGTAGGCATCCGCTCGGACCGGCCGTCTGACCAGTAGCGCGCGGCGACCAGGCCGGCCCTCTCGGGCGGGCGCGGCCTGACGAGCGAATGCTGGCCCGACGTCGCGGCTAGCCGACCTCGGCTGCGGGCGGCGACGGTGGCCCGAGCAGCCATGTCGTCCCGTCGGGGCCGTCCCTCAGCTCCACTCCGAGTGCCGCGAGGCGATCCCGGACGGCGTCGGCCTCGTCGAATCGGCGGGCGCCTCGCGCGAGTGCCCGCAGCTCGATTCCGAGCTCGACGTACGGTCCGACGACGTCTCGAGGGTCGCGCACGCCGTCGGCGGCGACCCGGCCGAGCTCGACGATCATGGTGCGAAGGCTCGCCCGGGCGCGCTCGCGCTCGTCCTTCTGCGGTACGTCGGTCGACCACTCGACGATCGCGTCCTCGAGGCCGAGTATCGCGGCGACTGCTCCGTCGGCGTCCCGGGCCTCGACCGCCGAGGCGAACGAGGCCTCCTTGTCGCGGACGATATCGAGCAACGGAGACGTCGCCGGACGGGGAGCGGGCTCGACCCGACCGCCCCGCTCGCCTCCCGGCCGCGCCCCGCTCCGCACACCCCCGGGCGACGGCTCGCCGAAGGCCGCCGAGAGGAGGTCGTGGAGTGGGAGCGAGGTGCCCGGGGCGAACACGACGGACCGGCCGCGCCGGCGCACCGTTACCACTCCGAGCCCGGCGATCTCGACGGTGCTCGCGTCGAGGTCGACGACGCACGCGGTGTGCTCGTCGACCCCGAGCACGAAGTGGTCGTCCGGGAGCGTCTGCTCCATCACCGCGAGGCGCCGCTCGCCGAGGTAGCAAAAGCGCGTGTCGTGCGTCCCTCCCTCTGCGTTGTTGTAATGGGGGATGACGGCGACGTGCAGCCCGACGGCGCCGAGGACGTCTAGGCCCTCGAGCCAGTGTGGGTCCTCGCCCGCCTTGTAGATCTCATAGACGGGGACGGCGTACGCGCCGAGCGTGAGAGCGGCCGCGCTCGCGAACGTGACGGCACCCGACAGCGCGAGCTTCTCGGCGAGCAATCCGGGGACGACGCTGTCGCGCCACCGGCGCAGCGCGAAGGTCGGGCTCCCGGGGCCGGAGAACACGTAGCGAGCGTCTCGCAGCAGCGCGACGAGCCGCTCGGCCGCGAACGGCGTGCCGCCTCCCCCGCCCGAAGCGACCGCGTCCCCCGGCAGGGACGCGACCTCGATCGGGGTGTGGAGGCTCTCGTCGAAGTAGGTGGAGATCCGCGCAGCGAGCTCGTCCGCGTTCTCCTGGAAGCCGAAAGGGGTGTCGAGAAGGACCGCGCGCACCGGCGGCGGGCCGAGGCGCTCGAGCACGGAGCGATGGACCTTCACCATCGTCGGAGCCGTCTCGCCCGAACCCATCAGGGTGACGAGCCGGGTCATCGCGCACCCGGCTTCGGCGTGCCGTCCCAGCGCAGGTCCCCGGGGAGCTCCCCCCAGGGATCGACGGGGATCTCGTCGTCGGCACCAGGCACAGGCGGCGGCAGCGCCGACGCGAGCGCGTCGACGAGCTCTCCCTGCAGGTAGGAAAGGTAGGCGTAACAGCTCCACTGCGCGAAGCCCGGGTCCCCTTCGGCGACCTCCGGAGCGTCCTCTGTCACCGCGAGCGTCGTGCCGAGCACGAGCCGCAGGTCGTTGATCGCGCCGAGCCAGGCGTCGGCCTCGTCGTCGCTCAGGTGTGCCGCGTCGGCAGTCTGGGCGAGCACGGCGAGCGCCTCGCGGCGGTGCTCGAGCAGCTCACCGCGGACGAGGCCCGAGTAGGCGCGCTCCGCCTCGGCGTCGCGCGCATATGCGACGGGGAACAGGCGGCGGAGAGACTCGTCCGGCTCGGACCCGGCCCCCGGCGCGGACTCGAGGAGCCGTTCGAGCTGGAGCGGCAGCGCCGCGACGAGCGCACGCTCCTCCAGGGGAAGCCGGACGTCGATCCCACCGCGGCGACTTCGCGAGATCCTCCTGCGCAGGCTCATCCCGCCTGCTCGAGGGTTGCCCACAAGCCGTAGCGGTGGAGGCGGGTGACGTCGTTCTCCGCCCGCTCACGCGGCCCGGAGGACACGACCGCGCGACCCTTGTGGTGGACGTCGAGCATGAGCTCCGTCGCGCGTTCACGCGAGTAGCCGAACAGCCTCTGGAAGACGTAGGTGACGTAGGTCATCAGGTTGACCGGGTCGTTCCAGACGACGACGAGCCACGGTAGGTCCGTGGCGACCTCGACGTCTGTGCCGGGGGACTGCTCGACCGTCGGCGCCTCCTCGGTATGGGTGTGCGCACGCCAGGCCACCGTCTGCCCCCGAGGGACGCTCGGCGTCGCGCGCGCGGATCGCGTCCGGCGGCGAGCGCACGCCGCGCGAACGACTGCACGGGCGAGAGGTTCAGGCAGGTGCGTTCACCGCGACGCGCCCGGCCGTCGCGTCGTCGCGCCTCGTCGCCGCCGCGCCCTCGAGGGCCAGGGGCTCGACACGGTGCAGGCTCAAGTACAGCGCGACCGTCGCGGAGAACGCGGCCGTTGCCCCGGCGAGGTGGAACTCGACCACGAGTGCGTTGTCGCGGAGGAAGTACTGCGTGTACCCGAGTGTCCCCTGGAGGGCGAGGACCTCGAGCATCGTGCGTGCCCGTCGCTGGACGAGCGCGGGGGCCTTCGCGTGGTGGAGCGCGAAGACCGTGGCGAGCGTCATGCCGATGAGGAAGAGCGCGATGTCGGCGTGGAGCTCGGCCATGTCCCGGAACGCGATCGGGATCCGGATCGCTCCGGGCCCTCCGGCGTGCGGTCCGCTCCCCGTCACGATCGTCCCAGCCATGACGAGCACGGAGATCGTCGCGAGCAGGAGGCGTGAGAGCCATAGCAGGTCACGGTCGACGACGAGCGTGCGCGTCCCGCCCCCTTCGCGCACGCGTGCGCACAGGACGATCGCGTCGCCGAGGACGGCCAGGGTGAGCACGAAATGGAGCGAGACCCAGTAGGGGTTGAGCTTCGTGAGCACGACGATGCCGCCGATGACGATCTGGCCGACGATCCCCGCGACGAGGCCCGCAGAGAGCCACACTGCGTCTCGCCGGCGCGGGCGCATCGCGAGCGCCGCGAGAAGCGTCGCGGCCGAGAACACGGTGACCGCGACGCTCACCATGCGGTTCGAGAACTCGATGAGCGGGTGGAACGACACCGCAGGCGTCACGCTTGCACGAGAGCACGTCGGCCAGTCGAGGCAGCCGAGGCCCGAGCCCGTGAGGCGCACCGCGCCACCGGTCACGACGAGCAGGGCGTAGCAGACCGCCGCCACGACCGCGAGGCGGCGGAACTGCACGGGGCTCACCTGGGGGAGTCGCACGACGCCTTCATCGTAGGGATCGGGGCCGAGGTCGGCCACCCCGCGTATGGCGCCCGTCGGATCCGTGCCCGCGGCGAGGCGGCAGGGCGGGGCGCGAACGGAGTCATTCGAACCGGAAGGTCGCGGCGGCGAGGACGGGAGCGGCTATCGCCCACGCGGCGAGCACGACGAAGCCCTCGAGGGGAACGGGCGCACCTCCGGCGAGAGCAGGGTGGAGCACGTCTGTGAGCGCCGCGGAGGGCAGCAGCCGCGCGACGGTCGCGAACCCCCCGAGCTTCGCGAGCGGGAACATGATGCCGCTGATCCCGAGCATGACGACGTACAGGCCGTTCGCGAGTGCGAGGGTCATCTCGGCGCGAAGGGTGCCGGCGAGGAGGAAGCCGATACCGGCGAACGCCGCCGTGCCGAGCAGCTCGGCGGCGATAGCAAGGCCGGCCGGGCCGTGTGGCCGCCAGCCGAGGCCCGCGGCGATCGCGCCGATGACGACGACCTGGACGACCTCGACCGCGAGCACGGCGAGGATCTTCGCGGTGAGCAGCGTCGAGCTGCGGAGAGGCGTCGAGCCAAGCCGCTTGAGCACTCCCCAGCTGCGCTCGAAGCCCGTCGAGATCCCGAGGTTGACCATAGCGGTGGAGATCACGGCGAGGCCGAGGACACCCGGAGCGAAGAAGTCGATCCGGTGTGGCGTCCCCGTCGACACGATGGGGACGCTCGAGAACAGCACGAGCCCGAGTATCGGGATCACGAAGGTCACGAGGAGTCGCTCGCCCTGCTCGAGGGTCATGCGGACCTCCTCGGAGGTCTGGGCGAGGAGCGCACGCCAGCTCATCGACGCCCTCCGCCGTCACCGGGTGGATCCCCGGTCAGCCGGAGGAATGCGTCCTCGAGCGACTGCCGCCCCGCACGCAGGTCTGCGAGGGGAAGGTCGTTGGCCGCGAGCCACGCCGTGAGCGCGGCGACGAGCGCAGGTGTGGCCATCGTCCCCACCCGGTACTCGCCGGGCGCGGTCTCGCTGACCGTGGCGCGCAGCTCGGCGCCGAGGGACCCGACGTCGATTCCCGCTGGCGCCGAGAAGCGCACATCCTCGGCGGCCGTGACGAGCTCGGCCGGCCGGCCGGAGGCCACGACCAGGCCGTGGTCGACGATCACGACACGGTCCGCGACGCGCTCGGCCTCGGCGAGCTCATGGGTCGTGAGCAGCACGCAGACGCCCTCGTCCCGAAGCGAGGCGACGATCCCGCGGACGACGAGGCGGCCCGCCGGGTCGACGCCAGCGGTCGGCTCGTCGAGGAACGCGACACGAGGTCGCCCGACGAGGGCGAGGGCGAGGGCGAGGCGCTGGCGCTCCCCGCCGGACAGCCGCTTCGCGGGCCTCGACGCGACGTCGCGGAGCCCCGCGAGGTCGAGGAGCTCTTCGGGATCGCGCGGGTCGTCGTAGTACGAGGCGAAGAGCTTGAGCGCCCGTGCTGCGCCCATGACCGGGTAGGTGCCCCCGCCCTGGAGCATGACGCCGATACTCGGTGCGAGCTCTCGATGGTCCGCGACCGGGTCGAGCCCGAGCACGCGCACGGTGCCCGACGTCGGCCGCCTGTATCCCTCGAGCGTCTCGACGGTCGTCGTCTTGCCGGCCCCGTTCGGGCCGATGAGCGCGACGACCTCGCCCGCGTCCGCGCTGAACGATACGCCGGCGACGGCCGCGACGGCGCCGAAGCAGACCCGGAGCGCGTCCACCTCGATCGCCGGCATCGGAGCGAGGCTACCGGCTCGTCGCCGCGAGCTTCGAGGTGCGCGTGCCGGGCCACACCGGCGCCCAGGGTCAGCGCCGGCGCGGGGCCTCGAACCGGTAGCCGAGACCTCGGATCGTCGTGATGAGCGTCGGCCGCGAGGGATCCGCTTCGATCCGGGAGCGAAGGCGCTTCACGTGGACGTCGAGCGTCTTCGTGTCCCCGACGTAGTCGAGGCCCCAGACCCGGTCGATGAGCGCGTCGCGGGTGACGACCCGCCCTGCACTGTTGAGCAGGGCCTCGAGCAACTCGAACTCCTTGAGTGGGAGTTGCACCTCCTCGCCTCGGACCGTGCACTCGTGCCTCTCGGGGTCGAGCCGGACCTCGCCGATCTCGAGGACCGTGCTCGGCGGGTCCGACGCGGGGAGTGCGACCGGAGTCGTCCCGACCGACGCACCCGAGCCCGGGTGCTCGCGCGGCGTGCGCCTGAGCACGGCGCGCATGCGCGAGACGAGCTCGCGGAGCCGGTAGGGCTTCGCGACGTAGTCGTCCGCGCCGACCTCGAGCCCGACGACCGTGTCGATCTCGGTCGACTTCGCGGTCACCATGATGATCGGCACGCCGGATCGAGCCCGTATCGCGCGACACACGTCGAGGCCGGACATCTTCGGCAGCATCACGTCGAGAAGGACCAGGTCCGGAGGATTGGCCTCGAAGCTGCGGAGCGCCTCGGCGCCGTCGCGCGCGATCCGCACCGAGAATCCCTCGCGCTCGAGCCCGACGAGGAGTGCCTCGACGAACGACTCCTCGTCCTCGGCGACGAGAACCTCTACCCGGCGGTCCTCTCCGTCGGCGGCGCGGTCGGTCACGTCTCCGACCGTCCCTGCACGGGAAGCACGAGCGTGAACGTCGCGCCCTCGCCCTCGCGCGACTCCACGCGCACCGAGCCATGGTGGTTCTGCGCGACGTGCCGCGTGATCGCGAGGCCGAGGCCCGTGCCCCCGGTCTGGCGGCTGCGACCGTGGTCGACGCGATAGAAGCGTTCGAACACGCGCTCGAGGTCGCGGGCCGGGATGCCGATCCCCTTGTCGGTCACCGTGAGAACGACGTCGTCACCGTCGACACGGCCGCTCGCGAGCACGACTCCTCCCTCGTAGGAGAACTTCACGGCGTTCTCGAGCAGGTTGTAGACCGCGGAGGTGAGCTGGCGCCGGTCCCCGAGCACGGCGACGGGCGGGGAGGGCTCCTCGAGCTCCACCTCGACGGAGCGCTGCTCCGCCGCCGAGCGAACGCGCTCGGCGGCCTCGGCCATCACGAGGTTCACGAGGACCGGCTCGCGCGGGGGCGATTCCTCGC
>Ga0307374_10015559_pt1 | contig 10215 bp, 9 predicted proteins | sample OX3MG_FD_202532 | JGI IMG/M metagenome (GOLD analysis project Ga0307374, IMG submission 202532) | Soil microbial communities from Risofladan, Vaasa, Finland - OX-3 | ecosystem: Environmental > Terrestrial > Soil > Coastal area > Acid sulfate soil | place: Finland: Risofladan, Vaasa | collected...
AGTAGTTCTCGTAGGTTCATGACGCCCGTCCTTTCTCACATAAAGGACACGGACCTTCCGTGGCACCGATTCGCTCGACGCCGCACTCGGGGCACCGGTCCGTGCGCGCCTCGATTACGCCCTTGCCACCGCATGACGGACAGGGCTTGGCCTTCTTGCCGTACGTGACAGCCTCACATTTGGTGCAACGCACTGCGCCGACCTTCACGAGATCAACTGCGTCGCGACCGCGCTCGGCCTTCTTGCGACACGACTCCGAACACCATTTGCGACCGGCAGTGATCCGGCGACCGCACCCGGGACGCGTACAGGTATTCGACGATTCGAGTCCTAACGCGTCACCGAGATCCTCTATGACCGTAGAGACCCGCGCCATCGTGGCATCCGAGACGCGTTCACCCTTCACCACTCGTTGGGCTGTGCGAAGGTTCAATCCCGAGCGCGTGGCCAGCGCCTCTGAACCAAGTCGCTCAGCCGCCTCTTGAATAGCCTTCCACCGGTCAGCCCGACGGTAGATTGTCAGATCGTCGTCGGGCACCGCCAACGGATCGTCCAACTGGCGCAAGAGATCGTCACCTTCCTTGCCGACCAGTTCCACCAGTTCGGCCCGTGACACCACCGGCAACGTTCGACGCAGGCCGCGTTGCAGTACGTGATCCTGAGGCGACACTGGTTCACTGCTGGAATCATCCGTGCGACGCCACGCGTCAATGAGTTCGGCGTACGTGCGTACCCGATACGTGTCCGATCTTGGCCGCTGACCGGTGCTCAATACAACAGACTCGCCCGTGGCCGCATTCACCCAGTGGGCACCGAGCCACTTGGTGGGTGGTAGTTCCACGTCGAGTGATAGTACGGTCACCTTGTCACCCTGCAGAGGGTCGAGTACCGCCGTCATGAACCGCGTGAAGGGTCGGATTCTTCGCTCCGGAAAGACGGTCGCTAAGCGGTCAAGCTGTTCGGCGGTGTTCGCCACGCCGAGACGAACCGCGGGCAGCGATCCCCAACTAGGCAGTTCGATCTTCGGCAGTTCACCGCGACCGTTCCACGAAGCCTCGGACCGCGCGACCGCCAGATGAGCGTCCACGGCCCACTTCCAGTGTTCGTCGCTGGTCAGCTCGTTCGTGCCCGTCGGATCGGCGTAGACACCACCGAGACCGGACTCGGTGGCCGTTGAACTCTCGCGATCACGACCTACAACGGCGTACCGGTTGGTGCCCACCACGTGGCCGGTTAGTCGTTGGTCGTGTCCGCGCTGAGCACGCCACGGCGCGCCGGTTCGTGCGAGTAACTCGGTGATCTCATTAACCGGTAGCGCCAGCACACCCTCACGTTTTCTATGCCGTACTGGACCACCCGGACACGGCACGAACTCAGGCTTTGCACAGTCGGTAACGGCAATGAGCAGCGAATCCGTCGCGACGTGTAACCACGTGCCACCTGACTCATGAAGGCCAGCAATGGAGGCGGCCATGGCGAGTCGCACCCGGGCGGTGACCGCCCCGGCGATCATGAAATTGAAGTGCGGACCTGGTTGTTCAGGGTGCGTGGTCTCGATGGTCAGGCGTGCTCCGTCGGGACCAATGATCACCTCTTCGATGGCACGGCGAACCGTGGAGCGGTCGACGCGGGCCATGTTGCCAAAGGTGAGGGTGGTTCCAAGCAGTCGCAGGAGGTCCGCGTTTCGGCGAGATAAACCGTCAGGGTCAACTTCATCGCGTAAGCGATCACGTTCCTCGCGAATGGCACGGACCACGTCTTCCTGGTAGGGATCGACGACGCGTCCGGTGGGCAGGTGAATGGGCTGCACGTCAGCACGAACGTCCCGTGGCACGAACTCCATCGCTGCAACGATCTGTTTCGGGAACTGGCCACCCAGCGCCACGCCGGCGAGTACGTCGCTCAACCACCACCAGTTAGCCGCTCCCGAGAGATCGGTCGGGGCGAGAATCAAACGTGCCCGACCGTCACGAACCGGTTTGGTGGGCAGGATCTCACTCCCGGTCGCTATGAGTCGCACGAGCACCGCACGTGACTCGAATGGCACCACGCCATTGGTGAGACCTTCAACGAGTGATTCAAGATGATCCAGCGGCCGAATCTCCTCGGTCACGTCGGACACTCCGACGCTCTCGGCAATCACAAAGCGCCAGAGATTCTGGATCGAGAAACTCCACGAGTAGGCGCCCGAAACGTCGAACAGCGCGGCCGGGATCGAAACGTGCGTAACGTTGGCCGACATCCATCCTCCGTAAAAAGCGGAGGCAATAGCTCCCCGTATACGGTCGTCGTACTCACGACGCATTGGGGAGTTCCATAGAACGCAGCAGCGCAGTGGCGACGCCACCGGTTGACACCAGGGTCGAAAGATCGATACTCATCTCGCGAAGGATGACGAGCAGTTCTTGGTACAGCTTGTTGATCGCTGCTGCCTCAGCGCGCAGTCGATCAATCGGTCCACGAATCTTTGTCGGAAACGCAACTCCGAAGAGAGCACAGGCCTGTTCGAGATCGCGCACGGGCCGCCCGGCTAACGCGCTAGTACCCGCGAGCACGTCAACGAAGGGACCGGACTGTGGGTAGAGCGGCGTCTCTTCGTTGGGGATGACTTCCATCTTTTTGGTGGACCCCCAGCGCACCAGAGCGTGATCACCAACGGGCGTCACCTTCACCCGCGGAGCGTCGGGAAACTTGCGATATCGAGTCGGTCCGTTGGCGCTGGTCCATTCGCCCAGTCCTCGAAGGGCCACCGACCAGACGCCGGGTTGGTCGTGTGACTCGCTCCAGTGTTCGGCCACGCTCGTTATCGTTCGAGCCTGATCCGCGCTCACGATGGCCCAGCCACCGCGATAACCCCGATGGCGAAGTAGATAACCGAGTCCGGACCAATGGTCACTACGTTTCACCCGGTCGAGGGGAATCGTGGTGAGGGTTGTAAAGCACCCCGTTAGAACGTTCGCCCGATGCGTGGCGCAGTACTCCGCAATCTCGGGTTCTACGTCGACCTCGGGTGTAATCAGGTACTCGTTGACCGGCCACTGACCCACGACTTCGAGGAGAACGCCCAGTCGTAGTGAGCCGTCGGGATAACAGTCAGCGTGGAAGATCAAGACGCAGTCCGGCCACGACGTTCGTGGCTTGGGCACGTTTTTGTTGGGCATGGTGGGAGCTACCCGTAGTCGAATGGGCACCGGCGTACTCACGACGCCGCTTCTAGCTCTTCTGCCTGCTCGGTCAGGAAGTGAGCCAAGGCCCTATCGAGTTCTTTTCCTCGGATGGCGAAGAACGCGGCGGTACGACGCAGCTTGATTGACATGGAGGGGCTGCGCGCGTCGAGTCTCGCGACCTTCCAAAGTTTGAACTGTGTCAAGTTACACGGTCCGCAAAGTGTGACGACCAGTCCGTGATGGATCGGCACCCCGTTGATCCTTCCGACAATGTGGTGCACTTCGAGAGTGCCCACGTGACCACAGAAGAAACACGGGCCCTTCATGAGGACCCACTCGGGTAGAACTCGTCGAAGTTCGCCATGCCCTGGAGCGAAAGCGCGATGAGTTGATTCGCACTTGGTAGCGATACTTCCCCGATTACTTTGCCGCGCCACTTGCGATCAAAGACGCTCGGCTTCATGCGACCCTTTAGCAACGCCTGCACGTCGTTGTCGTAACGAGCGGCCCGCGAACGCGCTCGGGTCCCCGCGAGTTCGACTTGAGTTTCCCCTCGCGGACCGGCGATATTGACGGATTTCGTAATCTTGGAGGCGAGAACCTCGCCCCGCTTCGGGTGTCCGCGAGCTTGCGAGCGAGAGAGACCCATCGCCTCACCACGGGTTACGCGGTACTGGTAGTACCCCGACCAGTTCGCGAAACCCTTAGGTGGACGACGGGCCATGGTTAGACCACTTCTCCACTTGGCACGGTGAGACGCCACGCCCAGGAAGAATCGAGCAGGTAGCAGAAACGGTGCTTGGGTTCGGTCTCGACTGCTCTTACCTGAATCCCTTGTCGGGCCAAGCGGCGAGGCGAACACGTGCCGTAGGCCGTCGATACCGATCGCGGGTGGCGCAGTACACCGTCGCCGAAGTCGAGGTAACGCGTGGGTTCACTACGGCCCATATAGGTCCATCCAGCGGCCTTGTAGATCGTGCCCGCGTGACCAGCCGCCGGGTCGGCGTACGAGAGAAGTGCCCGTACACAGTGCCGCCGACGCATCTCTCTAGTCACGATTCCGAGTACTCGACTCTCGGCGTTCTTCGGTATGTCATCGACGAGGTACAGGCGTGCGAGGGTGAGTACGTCGATGGACCGTGACCCAGCCAGCATTCGATGGCCGTGTCGCGCGCCCGTCGTGAGGACCACGCCGCCGACCAGCACTTCGTCGAGGAAAACACCGAAGCAAGCGACTGCCGCGGGTGGCATCGAATGGAGGTAGTGAAAGTCCGTCATCATCGCCGAAAGTTGTCGTGGCGAGACGTCACGAACGACGAGTGATCGCACGATGGAGCGCCGGGGTCGGATTTGCACCGCCATTGCCACACTGGAAGGTGTGAAGTCTTGATCTTTAGACGACCGGCGCGCGAGGGGTAGGGACACGACAGCGACCTCAGATCGACGACTCGAAGAGGTCGGCCAGACTGACGAGCGGGTTGGTGATGTCGCGGAGCGCTTTGAGGATGTTCGCGCGATTACCTTCTTCACAACTGTCGAGCAATAGCTGCACGAAGGCGCCCTCGTCCCACCAGTCCGACTCGACGGCCTCGGCCACGTAGCGGAGGAACCGCTCGAAGTTCCTGGCCTGTCGGGTGGCGTCGTCAGTTACCTTCGGCGACCCCGTGCTGTAGCGGTAGCCGCCCCGACCCCGGCGCTCGGTCGTCTGCTCAATAGTTTCGGTTCTTTCCATCTCGGTGCGGATCCTGCCGACCGTGGGCTGGGACAGCCCGCAGTGCCGGCCGATCTCCCGGTCCGAGGTGGCTGGATCGAAATGGAGCACGCGAGCGGCCTCGGCGCGCCGATCGTCCAATGACAGTGGCCTACCGTGCGAAGCGTTCAACTCGAAGGCCAGCCGGTGCACGTCATCGTCATCCGGAACGGGCAGGACGACCGCCGAGACTTTTTGGCGACCCTGGTTCTGCAGGGCGGCGAGCCGATGCCAACCGTCGCAGAGCACGTAACCGCCGTTGAGGACGACCACACTCAGGGGCGGCAGGCTGTCCACCGCTTCCTCCAATGCGCGGACGTGGTCGGTGTCGATGCCGCCCACGCGGGGTTGGATCGTGGGATCGATGACGATGTCGCTCAAGGCGACCGTAATTTCAGTTTTCGCGCTATCCATACTTATTCTCCAGTTCTCAGTAACTATCTCCCTGTTGGAAATGTAGCAATGGAGGTATGTGCTAACTCCACCTGTTTGGTGGGTGTCATATCTGGTAAGGTCTGGACGTGGTGATTGATCCCAAGAATGAAGTTCGAGAGAGCGCGCAGGAAGTGCTGGATTTTGTGCACTTCTCCGGCTACGAGCTGTCACGTGACCAGTTGGTTCGCTTGCACCAGAAGCGCCTGATCGGTCCGGTAGAGACCCGTTATCCGGGCGGACGACGGGGATTAGAGACTACCTACCCCTTGGGAACGGCCCAACGAGTACTGCGGATCGTTCAGCTAAAGGTGACGACGAAGAAATTCGACGAAATAGCGTGGCGCCTTTGGTGGGAGGGGTACGACATTGACTTCACCTTGATCCGCACATTTCTTTTGAAGGGTGCCGCTCGCTGGGATGTTCGCAGAGGGATGCTCCGTCGAGCAGCCGATGTCTTTGATGGAATCGAAGGTACTGAGGGCGAGCGTGATCTTCTCGACGAGTTGTTCCATAAGAAGAAGACCAATTTTCCGTTGGGCACCATGCGCAGGCGGTTTCGGAAGAATGAGGAACAGTACGTAGAGTCCGCTCGACTCTTCGTCGACCTCATGGCCGGCAGGCTCGACGATTTCGGCCCGCGAGAAGTCAGCCTTTTCGAAGCAGCTACCGGTTACAACTTTGAGTCGGACATTGATGAAGACGGCGTCGACCAGGCGGGTGCTGGTGCCTTTGGAATGATCATGGAATGCTTAAATAGCACATCGACGGAAGTTGCCGAATCACTTGACGAGGCGGAACTACGCTTCACTCGGCAGTTCGCCCATTTCCTTCTTCAGTCGATGTCGAATATTGGCAAGATGATGAGCGCCACCTACGGGGGCACGGGCAAGGGCTTTGGGCTGGCTGGGACTAGCTTCGAGAAGTTGTCACGGGATCCTGACGAGCAGGTTCTGGCCATCCTGTTGTTAGCAGTCTTCTTGAGGAATCCTGAGATTAGAGACAACCTTCCCGAGTTTGAGGAAAGAATGGCCCAATTCAATGGAGTCACTTTTCAGGATTATCTTCGTCTGCGATACCTTGCCGAGGCGGTGCCAGGATTGGGCAAGTTGGTAACGCCAGAGAGAATGAAACTGGCGATTGAATCAGAGGACGGTATGAGGAGACACGAAGCGAGAATCGCTAATTACAGAGCCGATCACGCAGACGAGATTGACCGAGCGATTCGATCGCGACCCGACCTTTTTCCCAAACAATTACCGACCGCCGAAGCAGTGACGTAAATAAGAAACGCCCCGGGCGAGGCGGAAACCTCCCCGGGGCCTGGACCAAGGAGAGGTAACTCCATGATCAATGCAAACAGTAGTCATCAGATAGAGAAAGAGTTGGCGGCCGACGAATTCGAAGCATTCGTGGATGCCGCAGGAGCGACCTACGAACGAGGCGGCACTGGATCGATCTGCGTCGTGGACGGCATGGGCCTCAGCATCCGCGTCGATCGCAATCACCTCGTGATCACTGATGGGCTCGGACCATTTCGCCGGGAGCGACGGTTCCACAAGGCCACTCACGGATTAACCCGACTGGTCGTGCTGGGCCAGAGTGGTTCGGTCAGTCTCGACGCCCTGCGATACTGTGACCGGCTGGGCATCGCGCTGGTGGTCATTGACGCCAGATCGTCACGGGTGAGTTTCACGTCCACGCCACCCGGGACCGACGACGCGTGACTTCGCCGAGTCCAAGCGCTCGCCCCGGAGAATGGCCTGGGAGTGGATATTGCCCGGCTGTTGCTCGCGGCCAAACTTGACGGACAGGCCCGGGTTCTGCGAACGCACTTTGGTAACGACGGTTCCGCCGAGACGATCCTGACCTTGCGCGAGGGACTCGGCGAGTCGTTCTCCTTCGACCAGATGCGACAACTCGAAGCCTCAGCGGCGGCGTGCTACTTCAGTACGTGGAGCGGCTCGCCACTGGCCGTGCCGAAGTTCACTGCGAAGGACCTTGCCCGCATTCCTGATCACTGGCGGCGTTACGACGGGCGAGGTTCGGTGCTCTATTCCAGCAACGGCAACAAGAAGGCCGAGCGACCGGCGAACGCAATCCTCAACTACCTGTTTGCGTTGTTGGAAGTGGAGTCGCTCTTGGCCTGTCACGCCATCGGCATCGATCCGGGACTGGGCATCATGCACCTCGATACCCGAGGCCGTCAGTCGATGGCGCTCGACCTCATGGAACCGGTGCGACCCCTCGTCGAACAGTGGACGCTGGACTTGCTCGCCAACCGCGCATTTAAGCGGACCGACTTCAGCGAGACCGACGACGGACACGTGCGACTCGTGGCCCCACTCACCCACGAACTGGCCGACACCATGGGTCAGTGGCGTAGGGCCGTCGCCCCGTGGGCGGAGAAGGTGGCGCACCTCTTCGGAGAGGCCATGAAGGGCAAGTACCAGTCCGTGACGCCCCTTACGAAGGAGAACCACTCCGCGGCACAGAGGACCGTCAAGGCGAGGAAGGCCAGGGAGTCCGTCTACCGAGACCTCGCGAGAGCCAAGGAGGACACCCCGAAGCAGCGACCTACGAAGGCAGTCGAGGTGGCTCTACGTAACTGTGTCGAGTGCGGAGGACCCCTCTCTCGGGGAAGTCATGTCCGTTGTCCCCAGTGCTGGGAGAGCCTTCCTGGTCAGGACTTTCAGACGCGTAACCAGCGTGGTGTAGCGATCTCGGAGAAGAAGGCCTTAGAGAGGCAGTGGCGTGAGGCGCACCCTGGTGAGAGAGGCGACCCCGAAGAGTACCGGCGGTCGATCCTCCCTGGACTAGAAGGTGTGACCCTGTCACAGATCATGCGAGCCTGTGGCGTGGCGAAGTCAACGGCGTCCGTGATCAGGTCGGGGAAGCTGGTCCCGGCGCAGAGACACTGGGAAGCGCTCGGACAGATCGGTCCTGAGGGGTACTCGTGAACGTGTGTCACAAGGTGCCCGTAGGTTGTGAATCGTGAAGGATGATCCACGTTCCCAGGCGCACGGTGAGGTAATCGCGCGGATTATCGGAATGACCCAATCGGAAAACTGGCGGCTCCATCAAATGCAAGTCTCGTTACCAAATAGTCGGCGGTTATCTTTCGCGGTCGACGCATCATCATCTCATCCGCTACGGACGAAGTTGCTTCTACAGGGACTCATCTTGACAGCTCTAACACTGCTTGCCCTCGCAGTACTCTCAGCCTCTCCCGCATCAGCGGCGACAAGAGAAGCTCACCCGAGTGCCCCTCGCCGGGTCACAGCAATCGCGGGAGACAATTCGACAGTGGTCAGTTTCGTTGCCCCGTCTTCTAACGGTGGCTCGCGAGTGACCGATTACTACGTTAAGGAATACGGGAGGAGCTCGGCGATCCGACGATGTGACTCGACTCGTTGCTCGATACTGGGCTTGTCCAACGGAGTCCGTTACCGCTTCGCGGTTGCAGCCGTCAATAGATACGGAAGAAGCTTGTACTCGGCTCCGTCGAAATTCGTCACGCCGATTGCGCCAGCAAGTACGACGACGACCACCATCACGTTCAACGCCAACGGCGGATCGGGCACTATGGCCAGCGAAACCGAGCCGTACGACACGACTGGCACACTCACCGTCAACACATTTACCTACTCGGGTTACACGTTCACCGATTGGAACACTGACGCAAATGGCAGCGGTACCAGTTATGCCGACGGTGCCACCTACGCGTTCGCCGCGAGCCTTACGCTCTACGCTCAATGGTCCGCAGTGTTTCTCGGGACATACTCGCAGAACTGGTCTGGTTATGTCCTACCCAGCAGCACAATCCTCACCCAGGCGGCCGCCGAGTGGGTAGTGCCCCACCTCAATTGCGTTGACACGCCTAATGCGCAGGCAGGGATATGGGTTGGTATTGGAGGCGCAACGTGGCCGAAGGGTGGTACGTCAGGATCACTTTTCCAAACCGGCACGGCAAACAACTGCGTCAATGGGGTCCAGGAAGAGTCAGCTTGGTTTGAGTTGTTCCCCTACATGAGCACATATAGCCTCATCTTCTCAGACTTTCCAATAACTGCTGGTGACACCATTTTGGGAAAGGTCGGCATCAACACCGAGGGCCGATGGGTGGCTGTTCTGGAAGACGTTACGACGGGGATTCAAGGCGTCTACGAAGTCGGAGTTGGCTGGGACGTGTCGACGATTGCGACGAACTCACTAATCGTTCCTCTCCAGCAATACGGCAGTGGGTGGTCGTACTCAGGCGGCTATTCAGCAGAGTGGATCGTCGAGCCGGGCACGTCCTTCGCTAATTATGGGAGTGAATCCTTTACGAACCTCGGGACAAGCATCCCGTCTTGGTCGCTCACCGCTAGTGATGCACAAGAAATTGTTCAGAATGGCGTTATCCTCTCCGTGCCGTCAGACGTCAGTGGCGATAGTTTCACGGTTAACTACACGGGACCGTAACGAAGACAGGACCGTCAGGAACTAGCGGACCTCGCCCCAACACGAGTAATGACCGGCTGGACCGCTATGCATCGCGTCTGATCTCCGCGGTGTAAGACACCTGAGGGGCCTTGACCACGATCCGAAGGGCACTGGATCCGAACGTCACAGCCACGAGCCCGTCAGAATCGTCCGACTTCGCGACAGCAACCGGGCATCTGAGTACCAGGCAAAATTGCAGCGGTGCGGATGCAGAGGATTCGAAAACCGGGGAACGGGGATTCGAACCGGGCGTCCGACTTAGCGACAGTGAACCGGGACCTGAGTACTAGGCCCCACTGCTGTAGCGCCCACTGCCTTTGAAGGATGGCCATCGTCGAAGAGTGGAGGCCATCCACTGGTATGAGTTCGCATTCTGCCTGA
>Ga0307374_10015560_pt1 | contig 10215 bp, 7 predicted proteins | sample OX3MG_FD_202532 | JGI IMG/M metagenome (GOLD analysis project Ga0307374, IMG submission 202532) | Soil microbial communities from Risofladan, Vaasa, Finland - OX-3 | ecosystem: Environmental > Terrestrial > Soil > Coastal area > Acid sulfate soil | place: Finland: Risofladan, Vaasa | collected...
CGGCGATGCTGAGGCTGATGGCGTCCCCTGGTCACCGCGCCGAGCCGCGGCGCTGGCCACCTTGCTGGACCAGGCCATCGCCCACGGTGTCACCGAGGTTGTCCTGGACGCCGCGACCATCGCCGCGCTGGCCAGCGACCAGGCCGGAGCACCGCCGCGGACCGCTGAGATCTATGTCCGGGTGCTGGCCGCCGCCGAGCGCGACCTGGCCGCCGGGCGTCTGTTCCTGGCGGTGTGCCCCGCAGCGGGATCCCAGGACGCCGGGTCGACAGTGGGCCGGTTCGCCGCCCTGCTTTCCGGCACCCCGGCTGGCCATGACGCTTACTCCCCCGGACTAGTCGCCGAGCTGGTCATCAGGCCGCGTACTCCGCAGGCAGCCATGCTCGCCGCGAGCACCGGGTTCGCGCGCTGGCGCATCCCCGTTGGCGTCCCGCCGGGAAAGGGAGACCTGGAACTTGACGATCTTCTGCTGGTGTCCGACGGCGACCACCTGATCGCCTGGTCCGCCCGCCACGACCAGCAGGTAATCCCGGTCCTGTACTCACGGCTCGCGCCCTACCTCCTCCCGCCGATGGTCCGGTTCCTGCAACACCTGGGACACTCCGGCTGCCGTCCCTGGCACAACTGGTCCTGGGGACCGCTCGGTGACGGCCCGTTTCAGCCGCGCGTGCGCTACGGCCGGACCGTGCTCGCCCCGGCCCGGTGGGTTCTCCCGCCCGCGCTACCCGCCGTGGCCCGCGACCAGGCAACCTGGGATGAGGCTCTCGACGCCTGGCGAGCAGCCGCGTTACCCAAGACGCCCGACATCGTCGTCACCGATGACGCCGACCGGCGGCTCCCTCTGGACCTCAGCCGGCATCACGACCGTGAACTGCTGCGCCGCTACGTCCGCCGCGGGCTGACAGCGATCACCGAGGAGCCCGGCGGCCCGGACGCCGTCCAGGCCCTCGTCACTGGCCCCGACGGCCGCCACGTCCTCGAACTCGTCGTACCTCTGACGCGGAACATCACCGTCCCCAGCCCGCAGCGACCCGCCATCGCGCCACCCAGGACGGCTGGCGCGGGACTGCACCTGCCAGGCGGGGAATGGCTGTCCCTCGCCGTGCGCAGCCCGGCCAGCTGCCACGAGGAGATCCTGGCGAGCCTCGCCGCCGTCGCCGCTTACCTGGCCGGGCACTGGGACCGGTGGTTCTGGCTCCGGTACCACGACGCCGTCCACGGACCGCATGTGCGCGCTCGCTTCCACGGCGACCAGGCCGCGCTCGGCGACCAGGTCCTCCCCGCGATCTCCGGCTGGTGCGCAGAGATGATCCGCCAGCGCCTGTCCGGCGGCTTCACTGTGGAACCCTACGACCAGGAAATCGAACGCTACGGGGGCCACGGCTCGATCGGCGCCGCCGAGCAGGTGTTCGCCGCGGACAGCCAGCTAGTCCTCGCGGTTCTCGCTGCCACCACCGACCCGGACCAGCGGCTCGTCATGGCCGCCCTGTCCGCCGCCACCATCGCATCCACCGTTGCCGGGGGCGACCTCGCGGCCCTGCCCGGACGCCACGTCGACCGCGCCGCCCGCAAGCGCCTCGAAGTCCTGCGCCCGCAAGTACGGTCGGCCCGTCAGCCAGGCAAAGGCCGGCCGACGTCCCTGCTGCGCGACCATCCCGCATGGCTTGCCCGCGAGGAAGCCCTCGCCACCTACCGGGACACCCTGGAACCGGCACAGGGCCCCTCCTGCGCATCCGCGCTGATCCACATGCACGCCAACCGACTGCTGGGCGGGACCGCCGCCGAGCCGCTGGCTCGCGCGCTGGCCGCCGACCTGCTGGCCCGGCCCGGGTGACCGCCGCGAGCGGACAGCAGGCACTGGCAACGGCTGAGCGGCTCCTGAACCCCGCAGACATCCTGGCCGCCGTCCCCGCCGACGACGGAGCGTCACTCGCCCGAGGGCTGGCGGGCACCGCGCTGCTCCAAGCCCGCCTTTCCCGCATCGACGCGACCTATGAGGCCGCCGCCGTCCGCCACTGGGCGGGCGCCGCCGCGCACGCCAGACAACACGGTGGCAGCGGCGCGGGGATTTTCCATACTCGCGGTGGCCTGGCGGCATCGCTGATCATCGGGTCGGGCTACCTCCCCGATCCCGGCTCCCAGCTGGCCGCCGCCGCGCACGCCGCCCGATGGCTATCCGCGCGCGCTCTCGATCTAGCCCACTGCCACTCCGAACGTCTCCGGGCCGGCGGCGGGTGCACGTCATGGGCGGCGTACGACGCCATCAGCGGACTCACCGGGATCGGCAGAGTCCTGCTCGCAGCACTCGCCGCCGGGCACGACAGGTGCGAGCCGGGACTCACCGCCATCCTGGACGCACTCACCGCGATGATCCTCACCCGCCACGGGAACCGGCCCGGCTGGTGGATCCCCGCCTCCGGCCACCCGCCAGGCGTCACCGTGCACCCGTCCGGGGCAGCGAACACCGGCATGGCCCACGTTGTTTCCGCAGAGTTGCAGTGTCTCTCTGGCTGCACATGAGGCATCTCTTTGAACATTGGCACGTTGCAGTCACTTGAGTTTCATGGCTAGCTTGCCGGCATGGAACAGATGTTCTACTCGGCCTCGGGGTGGGAATCCTGGGGGCTTGAGTTCAAGCCGGCCATCCCCGAGGGGATGGCCCTTATATTCGATGACGATCTCCTGTTCGAGGACGCGGGCGGCCTGCGGGAGTCCGCGGTGGTGAACAGGTGGGCCTGCGAGTTGCCTACCAGCGGCTGTCCTGCCGCGAACTCGTGGCCGTATTACGTGCGGACCGTCCGGGAGTGGATGGAGCACAGCGCCGGTCACGGCGTCGGGCTCTTCGATACCAGGGACCGGCTGAAGTCGGCCCTTGGTACGTACGCGGTCTACCGCAGGTCAGGACCGATCAGGTACCGCTTCGAGGCGACGACCTGGAACCAGAGCATGGCGATCTTGTCGGGCTTCTACCGCTGGGCCGTTGACGAGGGCTACGCGACGGCGGTGCCGTTCGCCTACAAGCAGGCCACTGCCACGTACGGGGGCGTAACCCGCGAGGTGATGGCCAACCAGGCCCGCCGCCGGGTGCCGAGGGCTCACGTGACGATCAAGTACCTGGAGGAGGACTTCGAAGCCTTGTTCCTGAGATGCCTGGCTGGCCTGGGACCGGATGAGGAGATGGATCTGTGTTACAAGGGCCGCACGCTGGCGCGTAACGCGGCGGTCGGCCGTCTGCCGTTTTCCACCGGGCTGCGCTGCCAGGAGTTCACGTACCTGCTGGCCTGCGAGATTCCCTCGTTGCCTCGCCGCAGATCTGCGTTTCCCTCCGGTTTCCCGGTGCCCGCGGGGGTGACCAAGGGGAAGAAATTCCGCACCACGTGGATCGATTACGACGCCCTGGCCCTGCTGCACGGCTACATCAGCACCGAGCGGGCGGCGTCGGTCGCGGGCTCGGACTGGCGTCCGCCGGCGAGGTGGGGAGAGCCATTGATCGTCACGCAGGCCAGTGCCTCCGGCGGGCGCATCAACGGGGTACAGGCGCGCTGGGCATCGCTGACTCCCGGCGAGCGGCGGCGGCTGGTGGCTCCGGGTGGCGGGTCGATGCTGCTGGCCGTGTGGGGGCAGGGCCGGCCGTTCACCGCGTGGGCGACCGTGTTCGAGCGGGCGGCGGAGCGGATCCGCGACGATCACGAGCCAAGGTTTCCGCATGTCACACCCCATACAGCACGTCATTCCTTCGCGATGCGGACCATGGAGAAGCTGGTGCGCGGCTACTACGAGCAGGCCGCCCGCCTGGTGAAGGACACCGACGACGACGCCGGCCTGGCACTGTACCTGCGGTCATCGGAGATGCTGCTCGTGCTGCGCGATCTTCTCGGGCATACCAGCGTGCTGACCACGGAGGCGTACCTCAGTCGGCTGGACACATCGCGCATCTTCCGGGACCTCTACGTGCACGTCGGCCGGGAACACGGCCTGCTGGATGACGACGCGGCCGGGCGCGAGGCCGCTGAGGAGTTCGGCGAGACAGGGGAAGGCGCCTGATGCCCGCTACCGTGATCGATAACCCGCCGGGCATCTCGCTCGCCTTGCCGGACGGGACGACGGCCGTCCGTTACGTCGAGACGCCGAACCCCGGCCTGGCCCGGACACTGCTGGACGGCCTGGCGGGCCTGGTCCACCCGCACGGGAACGTCGACGCGGCAAGCGCCATCGGCGGGTACCTGGCGGCTGCCCGGCGCACTACGCGGGAGCTGGCGGAACAGGGATTTACGGGTCCGGCCGGTGACCTGAGCCGGGCCCGGCTCGCGGGCTACTGGATGGCGGCGGCCAGGCCCCGCGACGAGGCCAGGGTCCGGGCCATGCTCCGCAGCGCCGACAACCTCCATCCCGTGCTCAGGCCGGATGTCCGCGGCCTGGTCGACGGCCGCCCCTACACGCGGTTCCGCGCGGGGGACACCCGGCATCTGGCGCCGTACAGCGAATCTGAGTGGCGGCGGCTGATCTCCGCATGCCAGTCGATCACCGGCTCCTCCTACGCCGCCCACCGCAAGGCACTGGCGATCGCCGGAGCGGGGCAGGACCCGCTGGTGCACGGCTGGACGCCGGGCAACGCGCAGTGGCTGCTGCGGTACCGCGGCCCGGACGAGGCCCGGACGCGCATGCGCGAGGTCACGGCGGACGGCGGCAGGCCGCACCGGATGGGTTTCCCTATGGGGCTGCGGTTGTGCGGCGCGGATCTCTACCCGGACACCAAGGTGGTCATCGCCTACCGGCTGCTGTTCGGGACCTATACCGGCATCGTGCCGGACGGGATCAGGAACCTCGGCCTGGGCGACATCGAATGGGCCGGGGACGCCACGATCCTCTTGAGCTACATCAAGGGCCGTACCTCGAAGGAGAGCCGGACCCTGTCGCGGCCCGCGACGCGCCTGCTGGAGCAGTGGCTGGACCACTCCGCGCTGACCCGCGCGTTCGCCCCGCCCGAGATGCTGGACGGCCTGTGGGTACGGATGAACCCCCACGGCTCGCAGCGCTGGACGGTCAAGAAGGAGGACAACGAGACGCTGCGGCGGTGGGTGGCGGTGAACGGAGTGCTGGGGGACGACGGCGAGCCGCTGAAGATCCACCTGCACCGCATCAGGACAACCCATGACGCGCTGAGCGCGCATCCGCAGTGGAAGGGCAGCCGGCGATCGACAATCGACCCGAACAGGAGCCCGCAGGCCGAGGGTGACTCCTACCTCTCGGTCACCACCAGCGAACAGCAACTGGCGGCCGAGGAGGTCATCGCCTCCGCGCAGGGGGACATGCTGCGGCGGTCCAGGCCGCTGCTCGTCCTGCAGGACGACCAGCTCGCCGGGCTGCTGGCCAGCTATCCCGGCCGGGTGGCCGCGCTCGGCCTGGACGACATGGCGCTGCGGGAACTGGTCGCGGGCCCCCGCGACGTGTTCACGGCGGCCTGCGCGGACCAGTTGTCAGGCCTGCACGGCCCGGAGGGCAAACCGTGCCCCGCCCGGCCATGGGTGTGCCTGCTGTGCCCGCTGGCGCTCTTCGCGCCCCGGCACCTCCCCAACCTGATGCGCCTGCGGGCCTTCTTCTCCCGCCAGTGGAACAACATGCCCGGCAGCCACTTCATGTCGGTCTTCGGCCCGTACTCACAACGGCTGGATGACCTCCTGCGGCCCGGCACCTACTTCGCGGAACACGCCCTGGACCAGGCGGCCCGCCAGGTCACCGGCACCGACGGCGAACTGCCCCTGCGCCCCGAGGAGCTCACCTCATGATGCCCGGCCCTGTCCCCGCGAGTACCAGCACGGCATCTCCCGGCGGGATAGCGCCCGGCGAGGACGTGTGCGCCGCCGCGGGCTTCACCGTGCGCCGCGGTGGCGCGCGCCCGTTCTTCGGCCAGGACCGCTGGCTGTTCACCGGCGTCGAAGGCACCTCGCAGCAGACCCGGGACTCCCGGCTGATACTGGACTTCGGGCAGGTCCGCAACCCGCGCTGGCGCATCGTGGCGAAGGAGTTCCTGTTCGCGCGGCTGGCGCCCGGCCACGAGGCCGTGCGGGAACTGCCCGGGGCCTTCCGCGTCCCGTGGGCGATCCCCACCGCCGCCGCCCGCCTGCGCAGCCTCGCCGGCTGGCTCAACTGGCTCACCGGCCACGGAGTCACCTCGTTGCGGCAGGTGACTCAGCAGCACTGCGACTCCTACTTCGGCTGGCACCGCCACATCCGGGACAAGGACGGCGGCCCGATCCGGGAGTCCGGCCCCGGACACCGCCTGGACACCGCCCAGGCGGTGCAGGAACTCGCCTCATACACGGAGCTGTTCAGCACGGATGCATACGCCCCGGGATTCCGGCCGTGGGACCGCAGGAGCGCCTGCGCCGTGTCCGGGAAGAAGTCCAGGGGGGAGCCGAACAAGACCCAGCCGCTGTCCGCGGAGGTCCTGCGGCCGCTCCTGGCCGCGGCGCTTTACATCGTCGAGCACCTCGGACCGCACGTGCTGCAGCTGCAGCGGCAGCTCACCGAGGAACGGCGAAGGCTGGAAGCCTGTGCCGCGGAAGGGCGGGAGCTGACCATTCCCGAGGCGATCGAACATCACGTGCGTGACGGAATCCCGTTAGAGGTCTCCGCCGACCGCGTGGTGCGGGAGCGCCTCGCCGCCGGCTGGGCACCTGACGACCCGCTGCTGAGACTGAGTTTCCGGTCTCTGGCACGCGAGACGGGGCAGGAGGTGTTCGCCGTGGGCAAGCGGCTTCCGGGTCTCAGGCCAGCGCTGGAGGCCGCCGTGGCCCAGGTGGGAACGGAGAAACGATGGGCACGGGAGGCGGCGCTGGTGCCCGCGGCGGATGGCACGGGCGAAGTGCCGTGGATGCTGCCGCTGACCCTGGTGCAGGCCAAGAACCTGATCGCGGGGGCCCGCGCTGCCTGCGTGGTGGTTATCGCCGGGCTGACCGGCATGCGGGCGAGCGAGATCATGGAGATGCCCGATCACCCCCGGGCGGACCCGCGGCAGCTCGGCGAGGGAAGGGTGCGGTATCGCCTGCGGAGCACGCTGGTCAAGGGCCAGCCGCTGGGCGGCCGCCGCGAGGAATGGGTGACGATCGCGGAGGCCTTCCGCGCGGCCGAGGTGGCAGAGGGGCTGGCCGACACCGAACGCAATCCGGGCTTCCTGTTCGGATGGTTCGACACCACAACGCTCTGCCAGAAATTCCGCTCCCTGGTTAACGGCCCGCAGGGCCAGCGCCTCGGGCTCTCCCCGATTCCCGGGAACGCCAAGGTCAACTTGATGATGCTGAGGCGCACGCTGGCACTGGAACTGGCACACAGGCCCGGCGGCCTGCTGGCGGCGAAGGTTCATCTCAAGCACATCTCCGTCGTCACAGCCGAGGGCTACGCCTCCCGGCCGGGCGGCACCCAGGCCCTCCTGCTCTCGGAGGTCGCCAGGGAAGAGACGGCGCACAGCCGCGACATCACCCTGAAAGTGTTCCGCGACTACCAGAAGGGCATCATGCCAGCCGGGCCGGGCGCGAAGGACCTGACGGAGTTCTTCGCGTTCGTCGACGGCAAGGCCAGTGACCCGGGGGCTCCGAACATCAAGCGCAGCGACCAGGAAGCGCTCAACCTGCTGAACATGCGGGCGAAAGCGCTGCACCTGGGGGTAGCGAACTACTGCTGGTTCCTGGACCCGTCGAAGGCCCTGTGCCTGAAGCTGGCAGGGAAGACGGAGGGTAAGGAACCGCTGGCGGGCATGTGTGATTCAGGCCGGTGCCCGCAGGCCACCCATCATCCATGCCACCGGCCGGTGTGGGCATCAAGCGCGGAGACCAAGAAGACCTTCATCGGCAGCATCGGCCGGGGGCAGAAGACCGAGAAGGCCCGCCTGACAGCCGACCTGGCGCGCGACGAGCGGGTGCTGGCAGCGATCGACGCAGCCGCCGGAACAGGAACCTGAGATGGGAAGGGTGAGCGAACAGACCCGCCAGGACAACGAAGCCGCCATCCGGGCCGTAATGGAGCGGCTGCTGGCCGGAGACCTGCCCGAAGGGGGCAAGAGCGACGTCAGGACGCTGGCCGCCATGTCAGGCGTGGTCCGCACCGGCTTCTACCCGAAGAAGAACCGCGACGGCGTCCAGCGGCCCGGCCCCTACCAGCACCTCGCCGAGGAGTTCGAGCGGCGAATGGCCGCCCTGCGGGCAGCAGGCACAGCCGTCGATCCCCGCGCCGCTCAGGTCCAGCGCCTCAAGGAACGCAACGCCGAACTGGAGAAGCGGATCGCGGAGCGCGACGCCAGGCTCGCCAGCCTGGAGGAGTTCAAACAGCGGGCGCTGTCACAGATCGCGGCCCAGCACCAGGAGATCACCCGGCTGAAGCAACAGTCCCCGGCACCGTCCAACATCACCGAGATGACCGCGGCGAGGAAGCGCACGAATGCGCACCCGCGGACCATCTGATGCCCCGCGCCGCTGGCGGGCGACCTCACCCGGCAGCACGGCTACCCGAAGGCCGCCACCGCCGAGCAGGACCACATCGTCTGGGAGAACTCACCGAACCGCGCAGAGCCTTCGAACGCGACCGGCAGAATCATCAAACTCGCGGCCGACATCGCCTCCGCACCTGCCAGCCAGGCGGCGAATCAGCTGACGGGAACCCGAGCCCGCCCAAGCCGCCACGGCTACGCCGGGACCAGCACCATAGCCAGCGCCCCAGATCCAGTGACCTTCGTCACAATAGACCGGCCGCTCGGCCGCAGCCTAAAGCGACACCACCAGCGTGGGACACGGCCTCTGCGGAAACAACGCACGGAATCGCCGGACCGCTCGCCCTGCTCTCAATCGCCAAGACCGCGGGCTGGACCGTCACCGGACAGGCCGCCGCGATCCGCGACGCGGCGCACTGGCTGCTGGACTGGCGCATCAACTCAACGTCCTGCTGGCCGCCGCACGTAACCGGCGAGGAGCTGGACACCGGCGTAGCGTCACCGGTCTCAGGACGGCGCGACGCCTGGTGCTACGGCACCCCCGGAATCTGCCGGGCCCTGTCACTGGCTGGCCACGCGACCGGAGAACCCCGGCTGACCGAGACCAGCGACGCCGGCATCGCGTCCCTCGCCGATCGTTCCACCAGGGACTGGGACGTCACCGGGCCGACCCTGTGCCACGGCCACGCCGGAGTGCTTCAGTGCGCGGCACACAGCCACGCGGCGACCTCCGGCCACGCCGCAGCAGCGGTCACCATGGCGTTCAGGCCACAGCACGCCTTTGCTTTCCAGCACACCGGCACAGGCCTCCCAGCTGACGAGCCAGGATTCCTGACCGGAGCGGCAGGCATCGCTCTTGCCCTAGCCGACCACAGCGGGCTGCCAGCCGCCGTCGTACCCACCCGGTGGGACGCAGTCCTGCTCCTCACCTGACCCTAGGCATCCCTGCCCAGCGAGCCAGACCACTCGGACCTGACGCCGGGCCGACCCAGGATCCCCGAAAGAGGCAGTCACGTGGTTGCGAACAAGCAAGCCTGTCTGCGACCGTGACCCGGAACCCGTCAAGGGGCGCCATGACCGATCGTGTCCGCGGCCTCCTGATCACCCCCGACGGTGACCTGCTGACCATCCAGCGGATCCGCCCCGGCCAGGACCCGTACTGGGTCCTGCCCGGTGGCGGCGTCGAAGACGGCGAGGACCTGGAAACCGCCCTGGCCCGGAGTTCACCGACCCCGCCCGCGGCGACTACCGCCTCCAGCCCATCCCCCTGACCGCCTCAGCGCTGACCGCCATCGACCTCAGGCCAGAACCCCTCGCCCGCTTCCTCACCGGCCACCTGCGCGGCGGCACCGAGCTGTTCACCCTGCCCGACCTCCGCGCCAGCCAGACCACCCGGAACGCTAAGGGCCACATCGGACCATCACCTGGCGCGCAGGCACCAGCCAGCGCACGCTGGCGCGCGCATGTCGTCCGGGGTCGGATCGACAGCTACGCCACCAGCCCGAGCGTTGCACGTGCAGTAACCGTCGACGTAGGGTCCCCGTGGCCGGCGAGGCCGAGCTAGACTTGAAGTCTCAGATATGCGACTTTAGCGTGGTTAGAGTTATAGAAAGTTTACTTTAGGGGTCCGTATGGCTGTGTCGAGGACACCCATCGCGGTGGCGAGCGGCCAGCGGCGCATCGGCGAGCAGCTCGCCACCTGGCGGCGGCTGCGCCGGCTGACCGCGGCCCAG
>Ga0307374_10015562_pt1 | contig 10214 bp, 4 predicted proteins | sample OX3MG_FD_202532 | JGI IMG/M metagenome (GOLD analysis project Ga0307374, IMG submission 202532) | Soil microbial communities from Risofladan, Vaasa, Finland - OX-3 | ecosystem: Environmental > Terrestrial > Soil > Coastal area > Acid sulfate soil | place: Finland: Risofladan, Vaasa | collected...
GCATGGAATGGGACACAGTGTCTTGAAATTCGCCACCTGGCCCGCCGCGTGAACTCCGGCATCCGTCCGCCCTGACCCGTAAAGCGTGACGGGACCGCCGGTGATTTTCGCAATGCACGTCTCCAGTGCTTCCTGGATGGTGGGCGCATGCGGCTGGCGTTGCCATCCGTGAAAGTCGGCGCCGTCATAAGCGATGACCAGGCGAATGTTCCTCATGCTCACACAGAGTATGGCGTTTGGCCCTCCCTGCGCAACCCATCCGCCGAGGGCCGGCGCCGGATGTGCCTCGACGCAGGAGCCCGACTTCCCTGCGCTTCCTTGCTTTTCAGGGCACATGAATGCCAACGGCGCCTGCATCCTACAGAAAAAATACCTGTTATCGACAATCAGCAAAACATTGCATTATTTACTTGACAGTTACTACATAATGGATTACTAATACTCAAGCGAAGAGAACGTCCCAGTCAAAAACGGGGAAGAGATCGCTCAACGGTTATCAGCCGGGCAAAGCATTTCAGGCGATGCTCCTCCCCTGCGCGGCGGCGTTCCGGCGCTGCAGCTTGAGACTTTTCCGGCGGTTTGACCAGGCCGTGAAAAGCGGCCAGGCCGGCGAGGACCCCCTCCCGCAGCGGACGGGGCATCGATAGGTTCCGTCCGCTGCACCTCGTTTTCATCAAGCGCAGCCGGGAAACGCCATGTCCCGGATTCGCCGTTTTCCCCGGAGCAGGAAAGCGGCACGATCGGTCCCCGGCCACTCCGGCCATTCTCAGGCTTTACGAGCGATGCAGCGGCTTCCCCGCCCGGCAGGACTCCGTCAAAGTTGATGGCTGGCCCCGAAGGCTGTTTTTGTAGCGCAGGGGCCGCCGTTTAGCCCTGCGGCCCTTGAATGGGCCTCGAAAAGCCGCAGCGTTGCAAGGCGAACGCTGCGCTACAGACCCGACCGGCGCGACTTTGACGCGACCGTGCCCCGCCCTGCCTAACTCATTGCCAGAACGGATCGATGGGTGGTACATTGAGCAACTGGCGCAAGGCGGACCTTGCCTGCCGCGGCAATTCATGCATGTCCGCAGGAATGGCGGCCGATTAACGCAACTGGAGCACACCCTTGCCACGCGACTTCGCAACAACCCGGCTTGCGCTTTGGCAAGCCAGGCATTTTCTCCTGCCTTTATGAAACTAAACATCCCAAAACTTCGTATTTAATTTATTGGGCGCACGCGATCAGATATTTTAGGGTGGAAGGGGAGTTAGAAGATGAAACGGGAAAAGGTTTGTTGGCTTGCTGCGCTAGCGGTCCTCGCGATCTCATTGATGATGGGAGCCTTGCCGGAGGACCTTCATGCCCAGCAGGCTGGCGCCCAACCGTCAGCGGCGGCGAACGACAGCTTTGGTTATACCAACAGCCCTTCTATTTTCAAGGCCTACTCGTATCCGCATGTGCCGGCCCCGACCCTGTCCAACTCCCCCCAACTGGACCAGTTGATCCAGAACAACAAGCTCGAACTTTCGCTTGATTCAGCCATCGAACTGGCGCTCCAGAACAATCTGGACATTGCCGTGTCCCGCTATCAACTTCCCCTTGCCCGGCTCGACATCCTCAGGACCAAGGCGGGCAGCGCCGCCCGCGGCGTTCAGGGCGCCATCCTATCGAATGCGCTGTTTGCGGGCGCAATTGGCGCCGGCGTCAGCGGTGCTTCAGGCGCCAGCGGGACGGGCGGCGGCGGGTTTTCCGGCGGCGGAGTTGCCAGCACAAGCGCGCTAGGACCCGGCGATCCCATAGCCGGAGCCAGTTTCGGATGGAATAGCAGCTCGACGCCATTGAACTTCGCATCGGTCTACGGCATTGGGGTGTTGGGCAGCCATACGTCCGCCTATAGTACTTTTTTCGGAAAGGGCTTCTTCACTGGAACCAGCTTCCTTACCTCGATAACCGGCACGCGGAACAGCAGCACCTCAACCACCTCATTATTCAATCCTTCGATTCCCACCACCCTGACAGTTGGCCTCAACCAGCATTTGCTTAAGGGGTTTGGGCGTCGAGCCAACAGCGTCTTCATCCGGATTGCGAATAATGACCTGCACATTGCGGACACCGTTTTCAAGAAGCAGGTGATTACCACGGTCGCCGCTGTGCTCAACGCTTACTATACTCTGCTGGCGGACAGAGACCAGGTCCGGGTGGCGCAATCCGCCGTTAATTACTCGCAAAAACTTGTCGAGGATGACAGGAAGCAGGTCCAGATCGGCACGCTTGCCCCGCTCGATGTAGTCCAGGCTGAATCCGAGCTTGCAAGTGACCAGCAGAGTCTCATCGTGGCCCAAACCAATTACCTGCAACAGCAGGAAGGCATCAAGACCCTGATTTCGAAGCGCGTGACTGCGGTACTCGCCGGTGTCAGTATCGATGCGACCAGCATACTGCCGGAACCCACGCCCCATGACATTCCTCCGCTGGCGCAAGCCCTCACCGATGCAATCAAGAACCGTCCTGAACTCCAGCAGGACGAATTGAACCTGCAGAACCAGGACTATACAATCCAGTCCAACCGCAACGGGCTGCTGCCGACCCTCGACGCTTTCGCCACCTACCAGTCAAATGGGCTTGCGGGAGTTCCGTATGGCGGGCTTGTCATCGCCGGGCCGGGAGGTCTGGGAGACTCACTCGGGCAAGTCTTTGGGGGGAAATATCCGAGTTATTCCGTTGGACTCACTCTCAGCATCCCCATTCGCAACCGCGTGGAGCAGGCCAACGCCGCCCAAGCCGTGGTCGAACTGCACCAAATGCGGACGAGTGTCCAGCGGGACAAAAACGTGATTGAGCAGGATGTCCGCACTGCAGAAATCGCCGTGACCCAGGCAAAAGCCCAAATCAACGCCGCACTCAAGGCCAACGATTATGCCCACCAAGCCCTGGACGCTGAGATCAAGAAGTTGCACCTGGGGGTTTCCACCACCCTGAACGTCATCCTCTTGCAGCGTGACCTGATCACGGCGGAAGGCAACCTGGCCAAGGCCCGGCAGGCCTATGCCCAGGCCCTGGTCCAGTTCCAACAGGCGACGGGCACCACTCTTGACGCGCACAACATCGTGCTCTCCAACCCGCAGACGGGCGAATACAGCCGACGAACAAACATCCCCGGGACCCCTGTTCACCCGGTTGTCCAGCCGTAAAACGCAACTGTTTTTCGGCGCTTTCGCTCGGATGGCTGTGGGCAGGCGCATGGCCCCCACCCCGGGCGCGCCCGGCGTCGATCTCTACCTGAATCCCGGCGACCACAGCTCTTGACAGCCTTTTTTTGAGCGCAACGGCACGGAAATCAGGCGGTGCGCAAGCGCGATCCGGCGCCCACGAGGCTGTTGTTTTTTACGGGCCGACCATTTATCCCGGCACCAATAGTATTTTTAGTAACCATTAGTGCCTTCTTAGGTGTAGATTATCAGTTGTTTCAAGGTGCTGGCACAGGGTTGACCTCTGCGGTAAAATGCAGCACTCGTAGTCGTTGGAGTCTATGAATGACGACGGTCGGAAATCCGGTGGGGAGAAACGGGCGCTCGGATTTGGCCGCTGATGAGCAAGCGCCATGATCCTGGGTAGACACAAAAAGCATGAAGTAACGAAAGGAGGTCGTATGACGGCCGATAACGGACCCACCACGGTACTGGCAGGTTTCGAGGTCCTGATCGAAGAGATGGAAACGGAAATCGAGTTTATCAATCAAGCCGGATCAAGGGCTTTTGCGGGGCGCGACTATGAGGGGGCACGCCAAATCCTCGGGCGCGCCGACCAGGCCTCTGCTCTTCGCGAGAAGCTTGCATCCCTGCGCGCTGAATGGGAGAAGGTCACTCCGGCCGTCACGGCTGACGGCGGAAATGCCAAGAAGAACGGGTCCCACGATCTCAGCCGTTTGCGCCGGGGCATTCGGACCCGGGAGTCCGCCTATTTCAAGCCGATTCTGCAGGTCCTGAGCCAGATGGGCGGCGTAGGCCAGATGGATGAAGTTCTTGATCGCCTTCCCAAGGTCATGAAGGGGACGCTGACCGAAGTCGATTTTGAGCCGCTGGCCGCCGGCTCCGACGTGCCCCGCTGGTGGAATACCGCGCAGTGGGCGCACAACTCGATGACCCAGGCGGGACTTCTTAAAATCGAATCGCCGCGTGGCGTCTGGGAGATGTCGGAAACCGGCCATAAACTGATCGCGGAGTTCAATTCGTAGGGCCGGCCGCCGCAGAAACAGGCGTCCGTCACACGGGATAAGACATCCTCCCCTCCCCGCTCTGGATTGCGCGGCCGGCAGCACCCCAGGCTTGTGCGTGGGTTTCCTGCTCGCCACGGGATTTTTTTGGCGGCGCGTCTTCACGCTCGCGTATCGTTTCGCCTGAGCCCGGCGGATGCTGGATCATGGCTCTTCGCGCGCCATCGCTCAGGCGAAACCGTCGCCATCCTGCCGGAGGCAGCATGAATCATCAAAAAGAAATTTGCACGTCGCGCAAGCAACTCTTCCTGCTGGCGTTCCTGCTGGCGGTTACGCAGGCTGCCGGCGTGTGCGCGAATCTCCGAGTCAAGACCAATTCAGGCATTGTTCAGGGCAAAGTCGGCGCCGATCCGAACATCCGGGTCTTCGAGGGCATCCCCTTTGCCGCTCCGCCTGCCGGCAAGTTGCGCTGGCGGGCGCCGCAGCCCGTTCCGCACTGGAAGGGGACCCGAAAAGCTGATGAATTCGGACCGCGCTGCATGCAGCGAAGGATCTTTTCGGACATGGTCTTCCGCGACAAGGGATCGAGCGAGGATTGCCTCTCCCTGAACGTCTGGACCCCTGCAAAATCCGCCCGTGAGCGCCTGCCCGTCATGGTCTGGATTTTCGGCGGCGGCTTCGAGGCCGGGTCAACCTCCGAACCCCGCCAGGACGGTGAAAACCTGGCCGCAAAAGGCGTGGTGGTGGTCAGTTGCAATTACCGGCTCGGAATTTTCGGGTTCTTTTCCGACCCCGCACTGGCGAAGGAATCACCGCACAGCGCTTCCGGCAACTACGGCCTGATGGATCAAATCGCGGCTCTTCGATGGGTCAGGAAGAACATTGCCGCCTTTGGCGGCGACCCGCATAACGTGACGATTTTTGGCGAGTCCGCCGGGGCCTTTTCGGTCAGCGCCATCATGGCTTCGCCTTTGGCGCAGGGCCTCTTCCAGAAGGCCATCGGAGAAAGCGGAGCATTCTTTGGCGCCGGGCCGGACTTGCACGGATTGGAACCGCTTTCGCGGACCGAACTGGCGGGGCGAAAATTTGCCAAATCCATCGGGGCCACCTCCCTTGCTGCGCTGCGGGCCATTCCGGCCGCCAAACTGTTGCAGGAGTCCTCGAAGGGGCATTTCTGGCCGAATATCGACGGCTACGTTCTTCCGCAGGACGTGAATACGATTTTCGCCGAAGGCAAGCAGAGCCACGTGCCTCTTCTGGCAGGCTGGAACAAGGATGAAAATTCTTCGCCCCTCTACTCCGGCGAAAAACCCAACGCCGAAAAGCTGGTCAAGCTGATCAAGGCTCGTTTTGGATCAGAGGCGGACGAAGCCTTGAAATTTTATCCGCACGACACAGAGGCAGAGGCCCGCGAGTCCATCAAAGATCTGGCCAGCGAATTCTTCACCGTCTACGACACCTGGAAATGGCTCGAAATGCAAAACAAGACGGGCAATTCACCCGTCTATCGCTATCTGTTCACGCGCACGCCGCCGGAGCCGCCGGGGGCCATGAGCGGCAAAGTCCCCCTCGTCAAGCTGGGCGCGCGCCACTCGGCAGAAATCCCCTATGTCTTCGGGGCTCTGAAATGGATCAAAGCCCCATGGGAGCCGGTTGATTTCAAAATCTCAGACGCCATGTCGTCCTACTGGGTGAATTTTGCCAGGACGGGTAATCCCAACGGTTCCGGGCTGCCCCAGTGGCCGGTCTATAGCCCGAGCGGTGGCGATCAGGTAATGGTTCTTGGTCCCAACCTCCACGCCCGGTCCGCCAGCCACCAGAAGCGATTTGAGTTCCTCGATTCCTACATCGCCAGGTTCCGGACAAACTAAACGGAATTTCTGGTCCCGCCAGCGGCCCCGCGAGTGGCGCATACCTCGCGGTCTGGGCGATGTGTGCGATTGATGGGCGCGGGCAGGCACTCAGGGAAGGCGATCCATGGCGAGCAGGGATGAATCTTCGAGGTAATAGAACCGGAAGCGGGTAGCGCACCCGTTGACGATCTCGCAAGTCATCCACGACGTGAAGAAGGTCGCGGCACGCCCGCTGCACCAGCGACGCGGAACCGAAGGCTCCGTGGGGCAGCATCAATTCTGGGACCGCTTTGTGCGTCACGAAAAGGAATTCGGCGCACGGCTGGATTACCTGTATCTGAACCCGGTGCGGAAGGGGTGGGTCGCGCGACCGGAGGAATGGCGATGGTCCAGTTACAATAGTTTCGCCCTGGATCAGGGTGCAGTGGAACGCTGCCCGATTCAGATTGATTACGTGCGGCTGCCGGAGCGATATCGGGGGTGAAAAGCCCACGGTCAGGAAAGCACTGACCGTGGCTGCCCGCTGGTGTGCCGAATGGTCAGCGCTGGGAGGAGGGTGCCAATGAGCCAAAGGCGACATGTGGCGGGTGGTGTCGCAGCTGTGGCGGTTGCGCTCCTTTGGTTCTCTTCGGGTGGCGAAGCCAAGTCACCTCGACAGCTCGGCGTGTGCCAGGCGATAGCCGGTGCAGCTCAGGTCAACGGCAGCTACGTGTCCATTCGTGGCCGCGTCAAGAGCAACGGGATTGAACACACCGATCTCACAAGCCCAGGCTGCCCCAAAGCCATCGCTCTCTGGCCCTCCAAGGCAGCTTATCAGGACCCTGGTTACAAGGCCGTGCACGCCGTGATCGGATGCCCTCTTGTCGGAACGAGGGGGAAAACCATCGACGGCGTTTTCGCCGGCCGCTTCCAGTGGAAGCCAGGCAAGATTCCAGAGTGGCGATTGAGGTTCGACCGTGTCAGCAACCTGCACATCGAGGTAGAAAGTTGTGGCCTGAGCGTCTCCAGCGAGTAGATTCTCTCTTAGAAGCGGGTAGCCACGGCACCGGCTTTGTGCCGTGGGCTTTTTGCGGGCCAAGGCATTACAAACCCACGGCAAAAAAGGCATGCCGTGGCTACCAAATTCTTGTATAAGATTGGGCTGGCGCACGCGGACGCCATCGGGTCGACGAACATGGTGACGGACCAGACGGGTACGCCGGTGTGGGATGTGGATTATTATCCCTGGGGGCAGGTGTGGCAGCAGACAGGCACGCGCGGCAGAAAACCCTTGACAACCATAAGCTACTGTGCTAGTCTTATCTGCCGGGTTCGGCGGCGCCCTCCGGGGTGGCCATGGCAGCGCGGGCTTTATGACCGGCATGCCACTCCGGTCATCGCGGAAGGATGTAGTCCCCCCCCCAACAGGATGCCCGGGCCTGACAAAATTCGGCCTGGTTATCGCACGATGAGTAGAGAAATTACTGACGCCGCCAAAAATATGGGACAAAAATAGTGCTTTTTTCAAAAACGAACCGGAGAAGTTATTGAAAACAAAGCATCGCGCTAAAAAACGAACCGGAAAACAGGCAAAACGAACCGGAAAACGAAGCGGGCCATGTTGCTGATAATAAAGAAGCGGACAAAAAACGAACCGGAAACGAACCGGAATTCCCGGCTTCCCTGCGATGCCGGAGTCACAGAAGGCCATCCAATCCGCCTGGCCGGTCCTCTCTGGCCTTGATCTTTTCTGCGCGGCCGGGCCGAAAGGCGCTCCTCAACTTTCCCTCGAACACCGGCCTGTGCGTTATATAATCTCTGCTTGGCAGGTCAAATCCGGTCGCAATCAGGAGTGTGATGAGCCAGGCCCAAAGGAAAGTCATTCTAATGGTTGGCGCGCTCGCTGCCGCCGTCGTTGTTCCCTTCCTGTGGGTGCAGCGGCGGTCGTCCGCCCGGCCCGGAAAAGGTTTGGGCGCGGCCCAGGCAAAATCCTCTCTGAACGACGCGGCGCTCCAGACCTACCGCAATCTGGGCAAGGCGTATTACGAGCAGGGCAAGTACACCCTGGCCGTCGGCGAGTTCCAGAAAGTCGTCAAGTCGGGGCACGCTGCCGCTACGGATTATATGGACCTTGGCCTGGCTTTCACGCAATCGAACCTGCTCGACCAGGCGTTCGCAGCCCTGACCACCGCAAAACAGATGGCGCCCAGGCTCATCGCCATCGACTACAACCTGGGAATTCTCTACAAGCGGGAACTGCACTACGGGCCTGCCGAAACAGAGTTCAAAAAGGTCCTTGCCGCCGACCCCGACGATCCGGCCTCCTGGTTTAATCTGGGGACCGTCTATTTTGCCGAACATAAGCTGGACCTTGCCCTGCAGGCTCACGAGCGCCTGAACAAGATGGGCTTCGCGCGCGGCCAGAATTTTTATGTCGCTTCGCTCTTTCGTACTTTTACCATTCTGGTTCGCCTGGGCCGGCGGGCCGATGCTCAGAAAATGCTGATGCTCCATCAGAAGTACGCCGAAAGCGTGCCCAGCATTGCCCTCCAGAATACGGCGCTCGAAAAAGGCAAATACGGAGATGTTCTGGTCCCGCCTGCTCCGGCCGTCCGGGTGGCGCGCGGGGCCGCCGCGCGCCCCGTGCCGTTCCGCGAAATCAGCTCGAAATTGGGCGTTTCTCTGCGCGGCGCGGCACGCTCCCCGGGGGCCGGTTCTTCAGTCGAGGTCAGGAGCACCGGCTACTCGCTTGATTTTGCCCGCAAGAGGCTGGTCCCGCTGCTGGGTCCCTCCGTCGCCGTGGGCGACTATGATGGCGACAACCATCCCGACCTTTACGCGGTGGACCCCGCGGGCAGGAATAAGCTCTTCCACAACAATGGCAACGGAACTTTTCAGAACGTCACCGCGAAAGCCGGCGTCGAAGGGCCGCCGCAGTCCGTTTCGGCCACCTTCGCGGATTACGACAACAGCGGCCGCCTCAGCCTGTTTGTCGCAGGGCTGAACGGGGTCCGCCTCTACAAAAACAACGGAAATGGGACCTTCGCGGATGTCACGCAAAAGGCGGGGATCAAGCCCGAGCCGGATGAGATTGATACGCGCGCGCTTCTGATGGACGCCGACAACGACGGCCTGCTTGACCTGATCGTGACCTCCTACACCAACCTCAACTCTCCTCCCCATCAGGCCAGTTTTCGTTTTCCTGACGATTTCCCGCCCGCCCGCATTCATTTCTACCGGAACAACGGCAACGGCACCTTCACCGACATCACGGCATCGACGGGTCTCGGCAGCGTCCGCGGCCGCTTTCGCAATGTTCTTTTTGCCGACTTCAAGGGTGACGGTTATCCGGACCTTGTGTTCTTCCGCGACGATGGGCCGCCGGTATTCTTCCAGAACCTTGGCGGAGATAAGTTTGCCGATCGAACACGCGAGGCGGGTCACGCCTTCAGCAAAATCACGGCGCTGGGCGGCGCGGTCGCCGATTTCGATCACGACGGCAGGTTCGATCTCGCCTTCTGGACCACTGACGGTTACGAAGTTCTGAGGAACGACGGTGACACGAAATTCACACCGTTCCCGAACCTTCCCGCCATCAAGCCGCCTGCCGGGCTTCTGGCATTCCGGGGACTCGCCGCCGACATCAACGGCAACAGCTATGAAGACCTGCTGCTGGCCGACTCCGCCGGCAAACTGCACCTGCTGGCCAACCGGCTGGGACATTTCCACTCCGAAGCCATCCATCTTCCCCGGAATCCATCCGAAAAGTTCGCCTCGCTCAGGGCAGCCTGGCTTGGGAAACCCGGAGTGCTCGATCTGGTGGGCGCCACGCGCAGCGGAAAGTTTGTGGCCTGGTCCAAAACGGGACCGCCCCAGCATTGGCTGGAAATCAGGATGGAGGGATCAAAGAGCAACAAGCAGGGCGTGGGATCGGAAATCGAACTCAAGCAGGGGAATTTTTACGACAAGGTGCTCATCACCGGCGGCCCGGCCTATGTCTATACGGGCGGCCTCGCCAAGCTGGACGTGGTGCGGGCCACCTGGCCAACCGCGATTGTTGAAAACGATCTTAATGTCGCCACCAACGCGGCGATCCGGTTCCGCGAGTCGGAACGTCTGGCCAGCTCCTGCCCGCTGCTCTACGTCTGGAACGGAAAGCAGTTTGTTTTTGTCACCGACATCCTCGGCG
>Ga0307374_10015563_pt1 | contig 10214 bp, 8 predicted proteins | sample OX3MG_FD_202532 | JGI IMG/M metagenome (GOLD analysis project Ga0307374, IMG submission 202532) | Soil microbial communities from Risofladan, Vaasa, Finland - OX-3 | ecosystem: Environmental > Terrestrial > Soil > Coastal area > Acid sulfate soil | place: Finland: Risofladan, Vaasa | collected...
CTTGTTTTAAAAATTTCAGAAAATGAGCCGCACGCGCCTCGCCTGGATCCGATCAAAATCGCGCTCGGCGGATAGATCCTCGTCCGCATGGCTCGACCTTGGCGCGGCAAACGACCACGCCAGCGCAACGAGCAGGCACAAAGCCACAACTTACGCATTCCACTCCGGCGCGCAACAAACTCAATCTCTCCCCCGCGCACGGGTCAAGAAAATCTATATTTAGAATGTATCCATATTTCTTTGAGGCGCGCCGAAAAAAAAAGCGACCGGCCCCTCTGGTAGGGACCGGCCGCTTTTCTGTCGGAGGAGGTACGTCTTATTGCTGTGGCGCCTTATCGGCCGCTACGGCCTTGGAATCCGCCGATTCCGCACCGGGAGTCATGGAGCTAGCGGTATCGCTTTCGCGAGTCAGGTAGAGCATGAACGGAGTGACCTCAAACGGCATCTTCTCGCGTTCCGCTACCGTGCCCACGGGTTTGGATTTCAGCATTTCGAGTTTGTCGTTCCACGGATCCAACTTGATGCGCCCGCCGATCGGCAATGCGACGACCTGGTCTTGCGTCTTCGCGTTGCCAGAAGCCTGCGAAGTGGGCGCTGCCGAAGCCGTTACCGTCATGCTGTCGGGAACGCTATTGCCCAGGTGCGGGCTGATCAGGTTCGGGATGTCCTTCTCACGGGCTTTCAGTGCCTGCATGAAGAGTTTCGCAGTCGCGAGTTGATTCTTGTATGGCGAATGCGCCAGAAGTTCGTTGGCTTTGACGTTGGCCGCCGCGTCTTCCGCGGGAGTGCGCTCGAAGCCGAAGTGGCGGAACGTGTCCTTGTCGTCAAACAGCACGCGATCGAAGAAGGCGTACTGGCTGTCAATCCTGTGGCCGAGCACGATGTGAGCCAGTTCGTGGGCCACCATGGTCGCCAGACTCGCTTCGTCCGGGAGAACATCGATCAATCCACGACTGAGCACAATGGTGTGGCCGATGGTAAAGGATTCGAGCGTGGAGGTCATCAGCACGCGGCAGCGGATTTCGGGCTGGATGTTAAGGTTGTTGGTCACTTCGATGTTATTCGCGACGGTTTCCAAAACTTTATCCACGTCGCCTGGCGGCGCGAGCAAGCCCAGGCGCTGCAACCGGTCCACAACGTTATCCTCGGCCTGGCGGTCCCAGCTGCGTTGCGCCATCACGGGGGTATAGTCGTTCGCAGTGGTGGACTGGTCTTTTACCGGCGTTTGTGACTCGATCAGGACCTTGCTGAGTTCCTGTTCCTGCTTGACGTGGCCCAGATTGTATCCCCACAGGCGCGTCTGCGCCTTGAAGGAGAGCCGTTTGGCCAGGGCGTAGTTCAGGTTCGATTCCTCACTGTAGATGAACGCCGGCAGCCAGAGGTTCGGGCCGGCATTCACGCGCCAGCTGTCAAAATGGAAGTAGTAGTTGGTGCGCGAACCGCCGTCATATGCGCCGTTGAACCGGACGATATGGAAATTCTTATCTTCCACCCAAATACGGCCAACAAACCGGCCTTTGCCGGCCTTAGGCAGCGGGGTCACGTCAAATACGAGGGTGCGCACCTCGCCGAGGAATTCACGGCGAACGTAATCGAACTTGTAGTGTTTGGTGTCGAAGCCGTTGGTGTCCACGTAAATCATCTGCAGGAAACCGCGCGGCAGAAACTCCATCGAGAGTGAGAACATGCTGCCCAGGCCGCCAAAGAGCTTTTTCTTGATGCCCCCGTTGTCATCGCTATCGGTCAAGGGCTCAAGGTCGATACCCTTTGCCAGTATGGCCCGGCCCAAGAAGTACTTGTCCCCTGCCGGGACGCTTCCCATGGTTTTGTCCCCGCGCATGTTCTGAATATATGTTTCCACCAGCGGGGTGTAGGGCTTGAGAGAGACCATCTCGGCCTGTTCCTGACTGACGATGCGATTCACCACCTGATCCAAAGCGCTGTTTGGATTTTCGGCTGCACGCAGCGGCAAAACCCCCAGTGCCAACACCACAAATACCGTTTTAAAAATGCGCATATCCCCTCCGAACCTCAGTTAATCGTTAGTACGCCATTTGAAACACAATGTGAATCACTGCCGGGAAATCCACTGCGTGACCGTTTGAAATCGCGGGCTTGAACTTGATATGTTCCGCCGCCTGTATCGCCGATTCATCCAGGCCGTGGCCCAGACCCTTCACGATTCGGTTGACATGAACTTCGCCACCAGATGCGGGAAAAACCACGTCCAGCAGAACCTCACCTTCCAGATTCATCTTGAGCGCCTCGGACGAGTAAGCCGGTTTCGGCTTGGACAAAATCACAACGGGTTCGACTTGCGGAGCGTTCTCCACCTTTTTTCTCGGCGCTTGGATGGTTTGGTCGTTTTCGTTGGAAAAACCGCCGGCCCGCACGGTTCCGCCACTCCGGCGGCCGGAAGATGCAATGGCCACGCCGTTGCCAAACCCAGCGCTGGCGACGATTCCTTTTTCGCCTTTCGCGCCGCCACTGCCGTTCCCGTATCCCGGACCACCGGGCAATGCGGGATTTCCAAATCGTCCAATATTGACTCGCTCATTCGGGTTGCTCGGTCCGGTGACCCCTTCCGGATCGCCGAAGCCTCCGGTTTGTACTTTATCGACCGGTCTTTGGATGGTTGGCACCGCCGAACTGCCGCTCGTCATCAGTCCAAGCTTTACTGGTTCGCGGGGACGCGCGGGCTGGTCCGAAGACACTTCGAACTTCACTTCCTGAAACTTTTCTTTCACATTCGGAAGCTGGGTATCCACCTGCCGCGACTTCGGCTTCGGCGCTTCGATGGGGGGCGCAAAGAATCTGGCCACGTTCAGCTTGGGTGCCGGCTGCTGGACCCGCGGCTGCTCCACCCTGACTTTTGGCGGGGCGGGCGGCTTGGGCTTGGGCACGTCGGGAATCGCGAGCGGCGGACCCTCAATCATCGTCATCATGTAAATCGCCTTCGGCACCATCTGTTGGGGAAACAGCAGAGGAATCGACACCAGGAAAGCCCCCAGGCAGATTTGTAAAGCCAGGCTGGTCCCGAGAGCGCCCTTGCGGAGCTTGGTATTCGGCAAAAGCTCAAAACGCGCACTGACGGGCTTGTTTCCCACCAGAGCCTTCCAGGCATCCGGGTTCGCATTGTGCGATGGATTCCCCGGCCCGAGATGAAGACTTACCTGTGAAAATTGCTGCGCCGTCTTTTTCATATCGTCACTTCGCCTATCATTGAATTCCGTGCGCGTAGAGACAGCTGCTTACCTGTGGCGAAAAAGGTTGTGGCTGGCGCTGCCGCGTCCGGTACAAATGTACTGGGCCGGGTTGGGGGTCTGTATAGGACTTTCGTACTACTGTTTCTTAACCGCCACCTGATCGCAGGGACAGTAGGAAAAATGAACGGAATAACCGGGCCCGGGCGCTGTGGAGCTGGCTGGAGCATGGAGTTCTCGATCGAGTTTTAACTCGGAGGGCAGGGGGCCAGTTTTGGAGTATAGCACTGCAAAACTTCCCGAGCAACAACCCGAGAAACATCGCGTCTGCGCGATCAGGCTTGCCCACACCCCGCACCTCGGTTCCCCGGCATTCGGGCCCGGCCGGCGAGACTTGTTCCCCCATTGCTTCGCGTTTCAAGTTAGGATAATTCAGTTCCCATGCAGCCCATTGCCATCCACGCAGACCGCGCCCTGACTCCCTTCGAAGAAATTTTCGATGCCGTCGTCGTTCTGCAGGGCAGCAGAATTCTGGAGGTGGGGCGGCGGGGTCAGATCGTGTTGCCGCGCGGCGCGCGCGAAATCACGATGAAGGGAGCCTCCATCGTTCCGGGGTTTGTGGATGTCCACATTCACGGAGCCGGCGGACACGACGTGATGGAAGGCACGACCGAGGCGCTGGAGATCATTGCCGCGACCGTGGCGCGCCACGGCACAACTTCGTTTGTAGCCACCACGGTAACGGCCAGCGAAATTGAAACGCGCGAAAGCGTTGCCGGCATGGCCCGCTTCATTCTCAATGCCAGCCAGTATGCCGTGCGCGAACGAAGCGCCGAAATACTCGGAATCCACTTCGAAGGACCGTTCATCAGCCCGGCCCGCCGGGGCGTACACCCTGTGGAATGGATTGTTCCGCCTTCCACCGCGTTTCTGGCGCAACTTCTGAAGGAATCGCGCGGCACGGCGCAGATCGTGACGCTCGCGCCGGAGCTGCCCGGAGCGCTGGAACTGATCGCGGCGGCCCGCCAAGCAGGCCTGGTGGTGTCGCTCGGGCACACGAACGCGAATTACGAGCAGGCGCAAGCCGCCATCGACGCCGGAGCGACTCACGCCGCGCACGTCTTTAACGCCATGCGCCCCTTTTCGCATCGCGACACCGGCGTAATCGGCGCGGTGATGACTTCCCCCAAGGTAAGCGCGGAACTCATCGCCGACGGAATCCATGTGGATCAGGCAGCCATGCGCATGCTGGTGGACCTGAAGACGCCGGAGCGCGTGATCCTGGTGAGCGACGGCACATCCGCCACGGGCATGCCCGACGGGAAATATCAACTTGGAAAATTCAGTGTCAAGGTCTCCGGAGGAGTCTGCCGCAATGCGGAGGGCAAGCTTGCCGGAAGCACGCTCACTCTGGATTGCGCGCTGCGAAATATCGTCGCGCTGGGCGTTCCGCTGCCTTCCGCCCTGCGCATGCTGACGGCCAACCCGGCCCGGCAAATCGGGCTGGGTTCGCGCAAGGGAGTCCTGGCCGCAGGGGCGGACGCGGACCTGGTTTTTCTCGACGACAAACTGGAAATATCCGCAGTGATGACCCGCGGCGCGGGCCTCGAGTAGGAAAGGTTTCCGCCGGTCTTCTTTTTACCTCTTCCCGTATCGCAGGAAATCAAAAAATCAAAATAAGACCGGCGGAAGCGTGTCCTACTTCAGATTCAGGGGAATGTTCAGTTCCGAGGACAGCAGGTAGGGATCAAACGGGCTGCAGGCAAAATAGCGCTCGCCAACCTTGATGGTCGGCACTTTTCGGCGGCCCTTGTTCACGGTCAATACGAGTTCCTCGGCGTCGGGCTCCTCGTCGATGTTCACTTCCTCGAAGTCCACGCCACGTTCACTCAGGAACCGCTTGGCGCGGCGGCAATCCACGCACCAGGTTGTGCTGTACATGATGATATTTTCCATCACACTTTAGATGCTACCGCACTCCAGGGGATGCAACGGAAAATTCGGAGCCTAGTGGTTTGAAGCGGTAACCGATGCCGCGCCGGCCTTTTCAGACACCTGCAGGCGAACCTGCGCGCGTTCCAGCGACGCCTGAGCGCGCTTCCAATCCACGTTCGGATCGTTGGCATTGGCCAGGCGCTTTTGCGCGCGGTCGCGGGAGGCTTTCGCGCGGGCCACGTCAATTTCCTCTGCACGCTCGGCGGCATCGGCCAGCACGATCACGCGGTCGGCCAGAATTTCCACGAACCCGCCCATGGCCGTGCATGAATGCACGCGGTTGCCTGCGGTATAGGTGAGTTCGCCGTTGCCCATCTCGGCGAGCACCGGCGTATGCCCGGGCAATACGCCAACGTATCCGCCGCTTACCGGAATGTGCGCTTCGTTCACCGTCTCGCGCATCACTTGCCGCAGCGGCGTCACCAGTTCGAGTGTGAATGTGTCAGCCATGTGTTTTGTGATTCGTGACTGGTGGAATCCCGGACCGTGCTGAAAGCGAAACGCCGGTTTTCACCAGTCACAAGTTACCAGTCACCACTCTACGCCGTCGCCGCCATCTTTTCCGCCTTCTCGCGGGCTTCTTCGATCGTGCCCACCATGTAGAAGGCCTGCTCGGGCAGGTCGTCGTGCTTGCCTTCGACAATTTCCTTGAAGCCGCGCACGTTATCGGCGACCTTTACGTACTTGCCTTCCAGGCCCGTAAACTGCTGCGCGACGAACATCGGCTGCGACAGGAACTTCTCGATTTTTCGCGCGCGCGCCACGGCCTGCTTGTCTTCGTCGGAAAGCTCTTCGATGCCCAGAATCGCGATGATGTCCTGCAGGTCCTTGTAGCGCTGCAGAACGCCTTTCACGGCGCGGGCCGTGTTGTAGTGCTCTTCGCCGACGATGCGCGGATCGAGAATGCGCGAGTAGCTGGCCAGCGGATCGACGGCGGGATAAATTCCGCGTTCGACGATCTGTCGGCTGAGGTTCGTGGTGGCGTCCAGGTGCGAGAACGTCGCTGCCGGCGCCGGATCGGTGTAGTCGTCCGCGGGCACGTAAATCGCCTGCACCGAAGTGATCGATCCGCGCTTGGTGGAAGTGATGCGTTCCTGCAGCTCGCCGATTTCCGTGTTCAGGTTCGGCTGGTATCCCACCGCGGAAGGCATGCGGCCGAGCAGCGCGGATACTTCCGAGCCGGCCTGCACGAACCGGAAAATATTGTCGATGAACAGCAACACGTCTAGACCCTCTTCGTCGCGGAAATATTCCGCGACGGTCAGGCCGGTCAATCCGACGCGCAGGCGCGCGCCGGGAGGTTCGGTCATCTGCCCGTAGATCAGGGCGGCGCGCGATTTCTCCGGGTTGCCGGGCACCACCACGCCGGACTCCTGCATTTCCAGCCACAGGTCGTTGCCTTCGCGCGTCCGCTCGCCCACGCCGGCAAAGACCGACACGCCGCCGTGCTTCATCGCGACGTTATGAATCAGTTCCTGAATCAAAACCGTCTTGCCCACGCCCGCGCCGCCGAACAGTCCGATTTTGCCGCCTTTCAAGTAGGGCTCGAACAGGTCGACGACCTTGATGCCGGTTTCGAACATTTGCAGTTCGGTTGACTGATCTTCCAGCGACGGCGCCGGACGATGGATCGGATAGCGCTTGTCGGTTTGCACCGGGCCAAGGCCATCCACCGGCTCGCCCAGCACGTTCATCACGCGTCCCAGCGTGGCGCGGCCCACGGGCACGGCAATCGGCCCGCCCAGATCGACCGCCTTCATGCCGCGCACCACGCCTTCGGTGGCGGTCATAGCCACGGCGCGCACGCGCCCTTCGCCCAGGTGCTGCGCGACTTCCGCGACAATGTTGATGGGCTCGGGCCCTTCAAAGCCTTCGCTGGTAATGTTCACCGCGTTGTGAATTTCCGGCAAATGATGTTCCGGAAATTGCACGTCGATCACCGGCCCGATGACCTGTACGACGTGCCCGATATTTCCCGTTTCGTGTTGCGCCATCTGTGGCTCCTTATTCCCGTGAATCAAGATTCGTCTGTTGCAGTGTTCCTACCCCGCCGACGCCGCCCCGCTCACCACTTCGATAATCTCTCGCGTAATCGCCGCCTGGCGGACCTTGTTCATGTGCAGGGTCAGCGCGTCAATCACGTCGGAGGCGTTTCTGGTGGCCGAGTCCATGGCCGTCATGCGGGCAGCATGCTCGGCTGCGGAAGATTCCGCAAGCATGCGGTAAATCTGCATTTCGACGTAGCGCGGCACCAGTTTACTGAAAATTTCCGCCGCAGGCTGCTCGTAGAGATAGTCCACCACGTCCTCCGCGGACGACGCAGGAACATTTTTATCCGGCTCGCCAAGCGCTTCGCGCTCCAGCGGCAGCAGCTTTTCCACTTTCACGGTTTGCGACATCACGTTCTTGAACTCGTTGTAGATCAGATAGACCGAATCGGCCTGATTTTCCTCGTAAATCTTCATGACTTTCGCCGCTATTTCCCCGGCCTTTGCCAGATCGGCGCGCGTGGTGACATCCACGTATTCCGCCGCTATTTTCCAGGGACGTTTGTGAAAGGCATCGCGGCTCTTTTTGGCAATGGCGATCACTTCGGCGGACTTGCCGTTTTTCCCGCTTTTTTCGGTCAAAAAATCAAAGGCCCGCCGCAGCACGTTGGCGTTGAATGCGCCGCACAGGCCGCGCTCGCCGGAAGCCACCAGGACCAAAACGCGCTGCTCGGGACGCTGGGCCAGCAGCGGAAACTGCTCGGGACTTTCGATGCGCGACATCGCCGAGTGCAGGATTTCGCGAATTCCCCCGGCATAGGGCCGCAGGGACACGGCGGTTTCCTGCGCGCGCCGCAGGCGTGCCGCCGCGATGAATTTCATCGCGCGGGTGATCTGCTGCGTATTCTTCACCGAACGAATACGCCGACGGAATTCGAGAAGTGTAGGCATTGAAAGTCTTCGCGGCCCGGATCAGGCGCGCGCCGCGGAAACGCCGGCCTGGAATTGCTCCTTGAATTCGCCGATGGCGCGCTTGAGTTCCGCGCGGATCTCATCGGTAATCTGTTTTTTCTGCGCGATCTGCGTGAGCAGATTGCCGTAGCGCGTGTGCACGAATTCCACCAGGTCCTTCTGGAAGCGCTGCACGTCGGCAACCGCGACATCGTCAATCAGGCCGCTGGTGCCCGCGAAGATCACCAGCACCTGCTCTTCCACCGAAAGCGGCGAGAATTGCCCCTGTTTCAGAATTTCCACCAGACGCTGCCCGCGCGCCAGTTGCGCCTGGGTCGCCTTATCGAGTTGGTCGGACCCGAACTGCGCGAAGGCCGCCAGTTCGCGATACTGCGCCAGATCCAATCGCAGCGACCCGGCCACCTGCCGCATGGCCTTGATCTGCGCGTTGCCGCCCACGCGGCTCACTGAGAGGCCCACGTTGATCGCAGGGCGCACGCCGCTGTTGAACAAATCTGCCTCGAGGTAAATCTGCCCGTCGGTAATCGAAATCACGTTGGTCGGAATGTAGGCCGAAACGTCGCCCGCCTGCGTCTCGATCACGGGCAACGCCGTGAGGGAACCCGCTCCCAGCTTATCGTTGAGCTTGGCGGCGCGCTCCAGCAAGCGCGAGTGGAGATAAAAAACGTCGCCGGGAAACGCTTCGCGGCCGGGGGGACGGCGCAGCAGCAGGGAAATTTCGCGGTAGGCCTGCGCGTGCTTGGACAGGTCGTCGTAGAAGCAGACGGCATGGCGGCCCGAGTCGCGGAAAAATTCGCCCATGGCGCAGGCGGCATACGGAGCGATGTATTGCAGCGTGGCCGGCTCGGTGGCCGAAGCCGCGACGACGATGGTGTAGTCCATCGCGCCCGCATCGGTCAGCACTTTCACGACCTGCGCGATCGTCGAGCGTTTTTGCCCGATCGCGCAGTAAATGCAAATCATGTCGCCGCCCTTCTGGTTCAGAATCGTGTCCAGAATGATGGCGGTCTTGCCGGTCTGGCGGTCGCCGATAATCAATTCGCGCTGCCCGCGGCCGATGGGAATCATCGAGTCGATGGATTTGATCCCGGTCTGCAGCGGCTCACGCACCGGCTGCCGGTCCACAACGCCCGGAGCGATGCGTTCAATGGGAATGCGCTGGTCGGTGGCGATGGGGCCCTTGCCGTCCAGCGGAATTCCCAGGGGGCTGACCACGCGGCCAACCATGGCTTCGCCGACCGGAGCGGACATAATCGTGCCGGTACGCTTGACCGTATCGCCTTCCTGCACCAGGGTGTACTCGCCCAGCAGCACGACACCCACCTGATCCTCTTCCAGGTTCAATGCGATGCCGACAACGTCGTGGGGAAAGGACAGCATTTCGCCGGACATCGCTTTTTCCAGGCCGTACACGCGGGCGATGCCGTCACCCACCGAGAGTACCGTGCCGACTTCCTCGACGGCGATGGCCTGATCGTAGTTGGCGATCTGCGCCTTCAGAATCTTTGTAATCTCATCCGCTTTGATCGAACCCATTCCCGCTCCTATTCCGAAATCATACGGGTGCGCAGGCGATCGAGTTGCGCGCGCACCGAACCGTCATACACCGTGGAACCGATTTGCACCACCGCGCCGCCCAGCAACGCCGCATCCGTCTGAAACCGCGCCTGAACGGTCCGCCCGGTGAGCTTTGCCAGGACGGTATCCAGTTCCTTGCGTTCTTCGGCCGACAATTCCGCCGCGCAAGTAACCGTGGCCTGCGTAATTCCCCGGCGCGCGTCGAGGATGGCGCTGAACGCCTGCTCGATTTCGATCAGCATGCCGGCGCGCCGATGATCGACAATCACAAACAGGTAGTTTCGCAGGGTGCGGCTCGCGCCCATCCGCGCGACCAGTTGCTCGATCACGGCGTGCTTGCTCTTGCGTGCGATACAAGGATTCGCCAGAAACGTGTGCAACTCCGCCGATTCGCGGACCATCTCGGCAAACGCACCGAGTTCCTGCTTCACCTGATCGGCCTGCTTGTTCCCCAGCGCGACGTCGACCAGCGCACCCG
>Ga0307374_10015564_pt1 | contig 10213 bp, 10 predicted proteins | sample OX3MG_FD_202532 | JGI IMG/M metagenome (GOLD analysis project Ga0307374, IMG submission 202532) | Soil microbial communities from Risofladan, Vaasa, Finland - OX-3 | ecosystem: Environmental > Terrestrial > Soil > Coastal area > Acid sulfate soil | place: Finland: Risofladan, Vaasa | collected...
AGCCGTATCGCCGCTTCGTCGAGGTCGCCGCGCAGGTACCCACCCTCGTCGAGCTGGTCGAGCAGGACCGCCGCGATCACCCGGTCGGCCGGGCTAGGCAGGTCGGTGCCGATCTGTTCGAGCAGGTGTTCGCGCAGCGTGTGCGGCCGTGCCGCGGCCTGGTCGAGCGCCGAGAAATCGTCGCCGTCAAACCCGGCGCCGCCGCGGGTGCGCCAGGTCAGGCTGTCACTGCCGGAATCGGCGGAGCCGTCGCCTTCGGCTCCGGCGGAGGCGTGCCAGTGTTCTGTTTCGGGCGGGAATTCGTTGGCCGAGGCGTCGGTCAGCGCCGCCGGGCTGCCCTCCGTGACCGGCGGTTCCGATAGAGCTGCGGCGACCGGGGCATCGTCGGCGTCGTGTTCGCCGTGTTCAAGCAGCGGGTTCTGCTCGATCTCGGCATCGACGAGATCGAGCAATTCAAGGTTCGAAAGCTGCAGCATCTTGATCGCCTGCTGCAGCTGCGGAGTCATCACCAGCGCCTGTGTCTGGCGCAGTTCAAGCCGCTGCGAAAAACCGATCCTATTCACCGGGGGCGAACCAAAAATGCGTTAAAGCCGGCTTATAGGCTAAATCTTTCGCCCAGGTAAACGCGCCTGACATCGGCGTCGGCGATGATTTCGTCGGGTGCGCCCTCCATCAAAACGCGCCCTTCATGCAAGATGTAGGCCCGATCGACGATCTTGAACGCTTCCCGAACGTTGTGGTCGGTGATCAGCACCCCGATTCCGCGGTCCTTCAGATGCGCCACAAGGTCGCGGATATCGTTGACCGCGATCGGGTCGATGCCGGCGAGCGGCTCGTCGAGCAGGATGAAATGCGGCTGGGTGGCGAGCGCGCGGGCGATCTCGCAGCGTCGCCGTTCGCCGCCCGACAGCGCCATCGCCGAGGCGCGGCGCAGATGGCTGATCGAGAACTCGGCGAGCAGCGCGTCGAGCATCGCCTCGCGCGCCTCGGGCTCGGGCTCGGCGACTTCGAGGATCGCACGGATGTTCTGCTCGACCGTGAGGCCGCGGAAAATCGAGGCTTCCTGCGGCAGATAGCCGATGCCGCGGCGCGCCCGCCGGTACATTGGCAGGTCGGTGATGTCCTCGCCGTCGAGCGCGACGGTGCCGGTATCGGCTGTGATCAGCCCGGTGATGATGTAAAAGCAGGTGGTCTTGCCGGCGCCGTTGGGGCCGAGCAGCCCGACAACCTCGCCGCGCTGGACCGAGATGTTGACGCCGCGCAGCACCGGGCGCCGCTTGAAGCTCTTGCCGAGCCCACGCCCCGCCAGGCCGGTGTTGTGGGCGACAAGCCGCGGACCGGTCTGGTGATTGACCCAGGGCGGGGTGGCGTCGCCGAGATCCCGCTCGAACCCGGAAAACCGCATTGCTACCGCCTCGAACCGCCCGGAGCCGGAGCCGGAGCCGGAGCCGGGTTCTCTGACCCGCTGCGCACGAAGAGCCCGGTCACACGATGCGGCTGTCCCGGCCGTGCCGAGGCGGCGGGCATCATTCGGCTGATATTGTTGTTGAGGTCCATCACGGCATACTGGCCCCGGATCACGTCCCGTCCGCGGGTGATGACGACGTTGCCAATCAGCGTCATCACCGCGGTCTTCGAATTATACACGCCGTAATCGGCCTGTCCGACATCAGGGCCGTTGGTGACGACGACATGACCGGTCGCGTCGATCCGGCTCAGCTTCGAATCGACATCGCCGCCCGGGGCGCCTGGCTTGCCGGGCGCGGCCGCCGGCCGGCCGCGCGCCTTGGCGGTTTCGGCCGGCGACGCCTTGGCGAGGTAGGCGGTCAGCACATCGGCGCGGATGGTCTTGCCGTCGCGGGTGGCGACCGCGTCGCCGCGCGCGACCGCGATCTGCCTCTGGTCGTACCAGTCGAATCGGTCTCGCGCGGTGACCGTGTCGGTCGCCGTCGTCAGCTTCAGGTGCTGGCCGGTGACGACGCCGACGCCCTGGTCGACATCATAGACAGCGTTGTCGCCGACCACGGTCTCGCCGCCCTTCTTGATCAGCACGTGGCCGTCGGCGTCGAGGCGGTAGATCTCGGTATTGCCCCCGGCATTGCCGCGCTTGGCGTCGCGGTAGTGGGCGACGAGCGTGTCGGCGTGCACCTCCGTGTCGCCGCGGATCGCGACCGCGTTACCGCGGGCGATGTAGACCTTGGCGTTCTGCTGCCACTCGATCCCCGAATCGGCCTGGATCTCGATCGGCTGTTTGTCGTTGGGGTTGAGGATCGTCGGCATCTGCCCGGGGGGCGCGGCGGCAGGAGGCGGCGCCGGAGTCTGAGCCAACAGCGGCGTCGCCTGCCACAGCGCGACTACCGGGGCGAGCGCCAGCACAGCGCGGCGCACCGCGCGCCGCCGGTCGAACCGGGTCACTTTTTGCGGGCCTCGTGCAGGGTGCGGGATCGCACCGGATGCGGGACGCGGTGCGCGATCACCCGCCGGTGCGCGATCACCCGCCGGTGCGGGACCGCGCGCCGGTGCGGAACCCCGCGCCGCACGACCGATCGCGCCGGGCGCCTTTGCGGCCGCACCGGCTTTTCCTTGGCGAGTATCGGCGCGGCATGTGCCTCGACCGCGGCGGCCTGGCGGGCGATCGTCGGCGGCAGCGCCGGCGGCGCGGGGGCGGCGCCGGTCTGCCGCGCCCCTTTGAGCATCAGGTCGGTCCGCCCGGTAAAGATCACCGTGTCGCCCTTGCCGAGGATCCGAAACCCTTGCGCCTTGATATCGCCGGACGGGCCGTGCCCCTGGATTGGGTCGGTGCCCTGCGCGCTGTTGCTGGCGATATTGACGCGCGCGGCATCGGTAACGAACCGGGTGCCGTCCTGGTGGATCACCGTGACGTCGCCGAACAGGTCGAGGATTTGCGCCTGCGATTGATAGATGCCGGTCGCCGCGGTGACGACCAGATCTTTGCCGCTATGCGTCTTCATGTCGGCGCGCGGCGTCTTGAGCGACATCAGTTCCTGGTGGTCCGGCACCTGCCGGCCGGATGCGGCGGTCACGACGAAGGGGCGGTTCTCGCGGTCGGTGCCGAGGTAGCGCAGGTTCATCATGCGCAGTTCGCGCGCCTCGCGCAGATCGATCGCCGGAAACGACAGCCGCATCCGCTCGATCAGCGGCGCCAGCCGCGGCCAGATCGCGACCAACAGCAGCAGCGTCACCCCGATCGCCGGCAGCACCCGCTTGAGCACCGCGACGCGGCGGCTGTAGGCGTGGTCGGACACCAGCCCGGCCACCTGCCCGAGCCGGTTGGGCAGCGCCAGCCGCATCGGGCGGTTCAGCGGCGCGTGGCGCAGCGGTTGCGCGCTCTTCATGCGACCCCGGCCCGCAGGCAATCGTGCATGTGGACAAAGCCGGTCGGCCGCTGCGTTTCGTCGACCACGAACAGCGCGGTGATCGCCATCCGGTTCATGATCCCGAGCGCCTCGGCGGCGAGGCCGCCGGCGACAATGGTTTTCGGCTCCGGGTGCATGATTTCGGTGACGGCGCGGGAGAGGAGCCCCTCGTTCATGTGGCGGCGCAGATCGCCGTCGGTGATGACGCCGACGAGGCGGCGCTCGGCGTCGCAGACGCCGACGCAGCCAAAGCTCTTCGCACTCATTTCCAGGATCGCCTCGGACATCGGCGCTCCGACCCCGACCAGCGGAACCGCGTTGCCCGAATGCATGACGTCGCTGACGCGCAGCAGGCGGCGCCCGAGCTGCCCGCCCGGGTGATAGCGCTGAAAATCGGCGCTCGAGAACCCTTTGCGCCCGAGCAGCGCAATCGCCAGCGCGTCGCCCAGCGTCAGCATCATCGTCGTCGAGGTGGTCGGCGCCAGCCCCATCGGGCAGGCCTCGGCCGCCGCGGGCAGCAGCAGCACGATGTCGGCCGCCTCGCCAAGCGGCGAGGCGCGCCGCGCGGTGATCGCCACCAGCGGGATCTCGAACCGGCGCGAATAGGTGATGATGTCGCCGAGTTCGTCGCTATCCCCCGAATTTGACAGCGCGAGGATCGCGTCGCCAACGCCGATCATCCCGAGGTCGCCATGGCTGGCTTCTGCGGGGTGGACGAATTGCGCCGGCGTGCCGGTCGATGCCAGCGTCGCCGCGATCTTGCGGCCGATGTGGCCGCTTTTGCCCATGCCGGTGACGATAACCCGGCCGTTGACCCGCCCGAACACGTCGAGCGCGGCGCCGAAGGCGGCGTCGAGCCCGCGCGCCAGCCGTTCGAGCCCGTCGATCTCGGCGCGGATCACCCGTCGCGCGACGGTCAGGTCGCTGCACGGGTCGGTCGCCCGGCGGAGGTCGGGCGGTTCCAGCGTCGCGTCAAGCTCGCTCATCGACCTGCGAAAATCCCCTTTGCTTTGGTAATAGGGGGCTGCGGCGGCGGGCATCCACGCCCGCCGGCCCGGCTAGTGAGCAAAAATGTCTTGCTCCGCCCACCCTTCGAGGTCAAGCAAGACCCGCGCCGCGAGAAACTCGAAACACTGTTGCGCCAGCGCCATCCGCCCCTCGCGCACCAGCATCGCATCGAGCCGGGCGCGCAACGCATGCAGGTGCAGGACATCCGAGGCAGCGTAGCGCTGCTGCTCGTCGCTGAGCGAGGCGGCACCCCAATCCGAGGTTTGCTGCTGCTTTGACAGGTCGACCCCAAGCAGGTCCTTGCAAAGATCCCTGAGGCCGTGCCTGTCGGTAAAGGTGCGGGCAAGGCGCGAGGCGATCTTGGTGCAATAAACCGGCTGCGCCATCGTGCCGAGATAGTGGTACATCATCGCCAGGTCGAAGCGGGCGAAGTGGAACAGCTTGGTGACGCCGGGGTCGGCGAGCAGCGCCTTCAGGTTGGGCGCCGCGTACTCGCCCGGCTCGAACTGCACGAGGTGCGCGCTGCCGTCGCCCGCGGAAAGCTGGACAAGACACAGCCGGTCGCGATGCGGGTTGAGCCCCATCGCCTCGGTATCGATCGCCACCGCGGCGCCGAAATCCATCCCGGGCGGGAGGTCGCCGCGGTAGAGGCGATACGCGCCACGCCGTCCGGAATTGCCGGACCCGTCGTTCAACTTGGGCCTTCGTTCAACTTGGGCCTTCGCTCAACTGTGGCCTTCGCTCAAATTCGCCCCCGCGTTGCCGCCGTGGCGACGGTCGATCCGGTGGTGCGCCCGAGTGGAGTCGAACCACCACTCCTTTCGGAACACGGACCTGAACCGTGCGCGTCTGCCAATTCCGCCACGGGCGCTCTCCGGGCGGGTCCGAAATAAGCTGCGCCCCCCTCCGTGTCAACCGCTTACGCCGCAGGGCGGCGCCGCGCCACCATCATCCGATGTGGTCAGGGATTTGCCTTGACCACCACCTTGATCGCGTCGTCGATCCGTTCGCGCGCATAGCGCAGCGCGGTCGGCAGATCGTCGAGGCCGAAGGTGTGGGTGTGGACGAGCCGCGCGTCGAACCGCTTTTGCTTCATCAGCGCCATCGCCCGGTGGGTCGCGCTCTTACCTTCGCCGCGGATGCCGTAGAGGTAGATGTTGTTGCGCACGATGTGACCGATATCGACCGGCACCTTGTCGTGCGGGAACGCGGCGAGGCAGATTCGGCCGCCGCGGTTGACCATCAGCGCCGCCTCGTTGAGCGCGTTGGGCGCCCCCGAGCATTCGATCACGAACCTTACGCCCTTGCCGCCCGTGATCCGCTGCACCGCGGCGACCGCGTCCTCCTGGCGGGCATTGACGGTATGGTCGGCGCCGAGCCGGCGGCCGAGTTCGAGCCGCGATTCGCGGGTACCGGTCAGGATCACCGGGTCGGCGCCGAGCGCCTTGGCGACCGCGACGCCGAGCAGGCCGATCGGCCCCGGCCCGGTGACGACGACGGCGTCGCCGGCGACGAGGCCGCCGAGCACGTCGAGTCCGTACATCGAGGTGCCGGCGGTCACCACCAGCGTCGCCTCGGCGTCGCTCATGTCGTCGGGCACGTGGACCAGCGTGTTGATGTTGTTGACCGCGTATTCGGCGAACCCGCCATCGGTGGTAAAGCCGTTGGCGCGGTGCCCCTTGGCGCGGTTGCCGTAATTGAGACACGAGGTGTACATGCCCTCGCGGCAGCGCTCGCAGCGCCCGCACCCGGCATGCACCTCGACCGTGATCCGGTCGCCGGGCTGGAATTCGTCGACCGCGGGCCCGAGCTTGACCACCGTGCCCATGTATTCGTGGCCGATCGTGAAATTTTTGTTGAACGGCAGTTCGCCGTCGACCAGCGCCGGCACGCCGTGCTTGAGGATTTCCAGATCGGTGGCGCAGATCGCCACCGCGTCGATGCGCACCAGCACCTCGGCCGGGCCGGGTTGCGGCACCGGCTTGTCGACGAGCTTTAATTCCTCGGGCCCGCCGAGCACCCACGCTTTCATCCGCTCGGGAACCGAAAACTCGTTTGTTAGCCCCGTCCCTGCCGTCATTGCCCGCTCCATCCCGCCCACTGCATCCCGGTTGTCATTGCGAGCGCAGCAAAGCAATCTCGCGCCGACGGAAATCCTCACAGCGGAGATTGCCGCGGCGCGGCGCTCCTCGCAATGACGAGGCGTTTTCTGCTATCAAAGGCGAGGCGTCTTTCCCTCCAGAGGAGCACATGAGGCATCACCGCGTCGCAGTTCTCGGCGGGTCGGGGTTTATCGGCCGTTACGTCGTCAAGCGTCTGGCGGCGCGCGGCAACGCGGTCGCGGTCGGCTGCCGCAATGCCGAGGAGGCGCGGTTCCTGCGGCCGATGGGCGACCCGGGCCAGGTCGCGCTGCTCAACGTCGCGATCGACGACGAGCGGGTATTGCCGGCCTTTCTCGAAGGCAGCGACGCGGTGGTGAACGCAGTCGGCATCCTGGCTGAGCGCGGTCGGCAGCGCTTCGACCTGGTGCACCATAGCGCGCCGGCGCGGCTCGCCCGGCTGGCGCGCGAGGCGGGGATCGAGCGCTTCATCCACATCTCGGCGCTCGGCGCCGAGCCACGCTCAACCTCGGCCTATGCGCGCAGCAAGGCGGCCGGCGAGCAGGGCGTGCTCGACGCGTTTCCGACCGCGACGATCCTGCGTCCGTCGATCGTATTCGGGCCGGAGGACCAGTTCTTCAACAAGTTCGCGGCGATGGCGCTACTGCTGCCAGCGCTGCCGCTGATCGGCGGCGGCGAGACGCGGTTTCAGCCGGTCTATGTCGGCGATGTCGCCGATGCGGTGCTGCGCTGCCTCGACGATCCCGCCACTGCGGCGCGCACCTATGAGCTCGGCGGTCCGCGGGTCTACACCTTCCGCGCGCTGATGGAGCTGCTGCTCGGCGAAATCCGCCGCAAGCGGCTGTTGATGGACGTGCCGTTCGGTCTCGCCGCGCTGCAGGCGCGCCTGATGGCGCTGCTGCCGAACCCGCCGCTGACCCCGGATCAGGTCGAGATGCTGAAAAGCGACAATATCGTCGCCGGCGGTGCGCTCGGCCTGCCGGCGCTCGGTATCACGCCCGAGGCGGTGGAGGCGATCCTGCCGACCTATCTCAACCGGTTTCGCCGGGGCGGCTGGTACGAGCGCCAGAAGGCGGCGTAGGATTTTGGCGGCGGCGGACGGCCTCTGCCCCCATTCACCAGCGAAAGGCTTTTTATCGTGCAAGACACCCTTTATCTCGATCTCGCTTCCGGGCGGGTCGTCATCGAGATGCGCCCCGATCTGGCGCCGGAGCACTGCGCGCAGATCAAGGCATTGGCCCGGCGTGGCTTTTACGACGGCATCGTGTTCCACCGGGTGATCGCCGGGTTCATGGCGCAGACCGGCGACCCGACCGGAACCGGCACCGGCGGCTCGGGCAATCGCCTCAAGGCCGAGTTTTCGGGCGAACCGCACCTGCGCGGCACCTGCTCGATGGCGCGTGCTCAGAATCCCGACAGCGCTGACAGCCAGTTTTTCATCTGCTTCGAGCCGGCCCCGTTCCTCGACGGCCAGTACACGGTCTGGGGCACCGTGACCGAGGGCATGGAGCACGTCGACGCGATCAAGAAGGGCGGCGGCTCCAGCGGCATGGTCGAAGGCCCGGACAAGATCATCAAGCTGCAGGTCGCCGCCGACGCCAAGGATTAGGTTGCGCCGGGCGTCATTCCGGACGCCGCACAGCGGGAATGCGGAATGCTACGCGGGCCATTGCCGCCCGCGTGGCTGGGACGATGGCGGGTCCAGAACGACGGGGGTGGGGGAATGAAGGCGTTTCTGCGACTGGCGGTGCTGCTGTTGGGCCTTGCCGTTGTCGGCACGGCGTCGGCGGCACCGGCACCGGCTGTCAACCCGGAAAACGAGATCTATCTCGACCTGATCTATGGCCGCGTGGTGATCCAGATGCGCCCCGATCTCGCGCCCAAGACCTGCGCCCAGATCAAGGCGCTGGTTCGCAAGGGGTTCTATAACGGCTCGCCGTTTTTCCGCGTGATCGACGGGTTCATGGCGCAGACCGGCGATCCGACCGGCACCGGCACCGGCGGGTCCGGCCACACGCTGGATGCCGAGTTCACCAAAACGCCGTTCGTGCGCGGCACGGTCGGGATGGCGCGGACCTCAGACCCCGACAGCGCCGACAGCCAGTTCTTCATCACCTTTGCGCCGGCGCCGCAGCTTGACGATAAATACACCGTATGGGGCCAGGTGATCTCGGGGATGGGCTTTGTCGACCGGATCAAGAAGGGCAGCTCGGCCGAGGACGGCAAGGTGTTCGACCCCGACACGATCGTGAAGATGCAGATTGCCGCCGACGCGATCAAAGCCGGCGACAAAGGCCATTGAGCCGGCCAGGGGAGGGCGAACGATCCCCGCAGCCTCGTCGTCCCGCGCCCGGCGTGACGGGTTGGAGGGCGAGCCGGAGGTAACGCCGGCCGAGGGCTCCGCCGCGCGCGCCGCGGGCTGGGCCGCCGCGCTTTCCGTGTATGGCCGGCCGCGGCTTGTCGCGATCCTGCTGATGGGGTTTTCGAGCGGCCTGCCGTTGGCGCTGACCTTTGGCACCTTGGCATACTGGCTGGCCGATCTCGGCGTGTCGCTGACCGCGATCGGCCTGTTCGGCCTCGTCCGGTCTCCCTATTCGCTGAAGCCGCTGTGGTCGCCGCTGATCGACCGGATGCCGATCCCGCTGCTGACCGCCCGGCTCGGACGGCGGCGTAGCTGGGCGCTGGTGATTCAGGCGCTACTGGCGCTGGCGATCGTCGTGCTCGGCTTTAGCGACCCGCGGGTCGCTCCGGCGGCGACCGCGCTCGCCGCAGTCGCGGTGGCGTTTCTGTCGGCGAGCCAGGACATCGTCATCGACGCCTATCGCATCGAGCTGCTGACCGCCGACGAGCAGGGCGCCGGCGCGGCGGCGACGCAATGGGGCTATCGCTTCGGCATGCTCGCCTCGGGCGCCGGCGCGCTTTATGCCGCGAGCTATGGCGGGTGGCGCTTTGCCTACGAGCTGATGGCCGGGCTGATGCTGGTCGGCATGGTGACGGTGTGGCTGACCCCGGAGCCGGAGGCCGGGCCGCCGGAAACCCTGCCGGGCGGCAGCGTGGCGGCGCGGGTCAAAACCTGGCTGGCGCGTGCGGTTGCAGCGCCGTTTCTCGACATGTTCCGCCGCAACGGCACGCTGCAATTGGCGGCGATCGTCGTGTTTATCGTGCTCTACAAATTCGGCGACGCGCTCGCCGGGTCGATGGCCAACCCGCTGTACGTGCTGCTCGGCTTTACCAAGGTCGAGGTGGCGACGATCGCCAAAATTTACGGGGTCGCGGCCACCCTCGGCGGGGTCGCGCTCGGCGGCATCCTGGTGCTGCGGATCGGGGTGTTCCGGGCGCTGCTGGTGGCCGGCGGGCTGCAGGCGGTGTCGAACCTGATGTATGCGGTGCAGGTGTGGGCCGGGCACGATGTCGGCATGCTGGCGGTGACGATCGGCGGCGAAAACCTGACTGGCGGCATGGCCTCGGCTGCGTTCGTCGCCTATCTCTCCGGCCTCTGCCATCGCGACTTCACCGCGACGCAATACGCGCTGCTGTCATCGCTGGCGACGTTCGGGCTCAATGTGCTGGCGGCATCGGGAGGCTATCTCGCCCAGCATCTCGGCTGGGTGCCGTTTTTCGTGCTGTCGACGGCCGCCTGCCTGCCCTCGCTGCTGCTTCTGTTGTGGCTGATGCGGCGCGCGCAAACCGCCGGGTGAATTCCCCAGT
>Ga0307374_10015565_pt1 | contig 10212 bp, 10 predicted proteins | sample OX3MG_FD_202532 | JGI IMG/M metagenome (GOLD analysis project Ga0307374, IMG submission 202532) | Soil microbial communities from Risofladan, Vaasa, Finland - OX-3 | ecosystem: Environmental > Terrestrial > Soil > Coastal area > Acid sulfate soil | place: Finland: Risofladan, Vaasa | collected...
TCACGTGCTCGAGGAACTCTGGCTCTGCGCGGAAATCGGCAAGCGCGCCAAGCTCGCTCGCTTCCATTCGCTCGATGCCGATCCCGAGCGCACGTTGCAGCGCCTCGTCGTCGTGGGCTTGGTCGCCATGCACGATTCCGAGCTCGAATTGACCGATCGCGGTCAGCGCCGCGCTCGCGACGTCGTTCGCCGCCGCCGTCTCGCCGAGCGTCTCTTTACGGACACCTTCTCGATCGCCAATGCCGAGGCCGATTCCCAGGCCTGCAAATTCGAGCACATCATCAGCCCGGAGCTGGATGAACGCATTTGCAGTTTCCTCGGCCATCCGAAAACCTGCCCCCACGGCAATCCGATTCCCCCAGGCCCTTGCTGCCCACAACGGGAAACATCTCAATGACGCCAACTCGCAACAAAGAGCGCGTGTCATCCATTACTGCCATGCCGCACCGCTGCTTCAGACAAGAAAACTCTTCATGCCCATCCCATTAGACATTCGCAAGAAGCCCATGGACGTGAAGGTCCACGTCTCCACCGGTGCAGGCATTGACATCACCTGGTCCGACGCGCACACCAGCCATTACGATTTTTCCTACCTCCGCGAGCATTGTCCTTGTGCTACGTGCAAAGAGGGACATGACAACAAGCCCGCTGCCAATGCGGAAACTACCATCGGTTCTGCCGCCCTTCGTCTATTCAAGCCGAAGGTGACGGCTCGCGCCGCCGCCGCAGTAGGGGATTACGCCGTGCAAATTGAATTCACCGACGGTCATGCCACGGGGATTTACAGCTTCGGCCATCTTCGCGAAATCTGCCCTTGCGAAGCCTGCTCCCGTGAATTTCGCGGAAAGAAGGAGTAAGCCGCAACCGCAGGACCTATCGCCCCCAGTGCCCATTTTGCAATTGTTCCCAGGCTCTCCATCTTTCTTTTTTACTGTCTTGGCCGTATAGTCGTTCTCCGCACCTATTTCGTCCATGGCATCCAACCCCACACCGCCCGGTCAACCCAAGACTTCTGCGCGCCCTGCGGTCAACGTCCTCGTCGCCACCACGGCGATGCTCAGCTTTATCTCCTTCTGGCGCGCCGGCGCGATCGTTCTCAATGACTTAGCTTCCTCGGCCTATTACGCGGGTGGCGAAGCCGAGCAGTTCATCGGCAAATCCGCGCCGTGGTTCATCCTGGGCGTGATGCTCCTGGCCTATGCGGTCTCGTTGATTTACGTCGAAAGCTGCAGCATGTTCGTTCGCGGCGGCGTTTATCGCGTGGTCAAGGAGGCCATGGGCGGCACGCTTGCGAAACTCTCCGTCTCCGCTCTGATGTTCGATTACGTACTCACCGGCCCAATCAGCGGCGTGGCGGCCGGGCAATACATCGCCGGGTTGGGGAACGAACTCTTTCATTACGGCCACATCCATATTTTCCTTTCCGTAAACGCAACCGCGGCCACCATCGCGATCCTCGTCACGGTTTATTTCTGGTGGCAGAACATCAAGGGCATTCCCGAGTCGAGCGAAAAAGCATTGCGCATCATGCAACTCACCACCGTGATGGTCGTGATTCTAATCGCCTGGTGCATTTACACCGTTGTCGTTCGGGGCGCTCACTGGCCTCCCGCCCCTTTGCCGCGCAACATGATTCTCAACAAGCACTCGCTGGGATGGCTCAACGGATTTCGCCTCGCCCACACACTCACCCTCCTGGTGATCTTCGTCGGCATCGGACATTCCGTGCTGGCAATGAGCGGTGAGGAAACGCTCGCGCAGGTCTATCGCGAAATCGAGCATCCCAAGCTCGCCAACCTGAAAAAGACCGCGCTCATCATCGTCGCCTACAGCCTGGCATTCACCGCCCTCGTTTCCATTTTCGCCGTCATGATTATCCCGGACCGCGTCCGCCCTCATTACTTCGAAAACCTCATCGGCGGCCTGTCCATGAGCCTTCAGGGCCCATTCGAGCTGCGCCTGGCCTTCCACGTTTTCGTCGTTATTGTAGGCATGCTCATTCTTTCTGGCGCGGTCAATACCGCCATCGTCGGCTCGAACGGTGTGCTCAGCCGCGTCTCGGAAGACGGCGTGCTCACGGATTGGTTCCGCCATCCCCACCGCCGCTTTGGAACCACCCATCGAATTATCACCGCTGTGGCTGCGCTGCAGATCATTACGATTCTGGTCAGCCGCGGGGATGTGAATTTTCTCGGCAACCTCTATGCCTTCGGCGTCACTTGGAGTTTCGCAATGAAGGGCATTGCGGTCCTCGTTCTGCGCTACACGCATCCACAGGATCGCGAATATCGCGTTCCATTGAACTTCAAAATTGCTGGCACGGAAATTCCTCTCGGCCTCGGCCTGATCACTCTGATTCTGCTGCTCATCGCAATCGTAAACCTCTTCACCAAGCCCGACGCCACAATTGCCGGCGTGGTCTTTTCCCTGATTCTATTTGTGGCCTTTACGCTTTCCGAGAAACGGGTGCAAAAGCAGCGCGGGACGACGCACGCCACGGAACTCGATCAGTTCAATCTGGCGCAAGAGGCCGATCTCACTCCCACGAGCGTCGGCGTTCGCCCGGGCAACGTCCTCGTCCCCGTTAGCAACTATTACGCCCTCTACCATCTGCATTCTGTTCTCGAGCGGCTGAAAACCGAGGAGCAGGATGTCGTCGTTCTTCATATCCGCTTGTTGCGCCGCGCCGCTTCGGGCGAATACGATCTCAACCCGGAACAGCTCTTCAGCACCATCGAGCAACTCCTCTTCACAAAAGTTCTCGCCATCGCGGAAAAAGAAGGCAAACCCGTCCGCCTTGCCGTTGCCGCCGCCAACGATTTGTGGGATGGCATTCTGCGTTCGGCGTCGAACCTCCAGTCCGCATCCATCGTCGTCGGAGGATCGTCGAAAATGGGCTTCACGGAACAGGCCCGCGAAGTCGGTCTCGCGTGGGAGCGCATGCCCGAACCGCGTCCCCGCCTCGCGCTCGAAATCGTCACTGCCGGAGGCCAGCAGCGCGTTTTCTACCTCGGTCCGCACTCGCCCCACCTCACGCCGAAGGAAATCGACTTGCTCCACGACATTTGGCTACAGTTGAGCGATGAGTTAAAGGGCGAGGAGATCCATCACCACGACATCATCCATTTCGCATTGACCGAACTCGAACGCGAAATCGCCGAAGGCCAGGGCGAAGCAGTCCTCCAGCGTCTCCGCCAGCACATCCAGGAAATCAAGGATCGCCGCACTTCCGCCACGTAGCTCGCGCGCTTAGGCGGCTACTGGAGAGGTGCAAAATGCGCACTTCGCCGCTTTCACCGGAATCTTCGACAGGCAATACGGGCAATCCTTTGTCGCAGCCTCTGGCGGCGGTCCCGGCTTCTTCGTCCAGCGGTTCACCTGCCGTATGATCAGAAAAATCACGAACGCGATGATCAGAAAATCGATCACCGTATTGATGAACACGCCGTAATTGATCGTCGCCGCCCCCGCCGCTTTCGCCGCGGCCAATGTCGGATAATACGTGTGCGAAAGGTTCAAAAACAGATTATTGAAATCCACCCTTCCCAGCAACAGCCCGATCGGCGGCATGATCACATCGCCCACCAGCGACGTCACGATCTTCCCAAAAGCCGCGCCGATAACGAACCCAATCGCCAGATCAATCACGTTTCCCTTTAACGCGAATTCTTTAAATTCCTTAAACATGGAGAACGCTCCTTTCGTATCGCATCCGCAAAACTTCAGCTCTCAAGGATGGTCTGATTCCGTCGCCCACCTCACCGTGGCAAATCTAACGCGGATTATAGTGGGAGCGCCAAGGAATACAACCGAATGCGTTAGCACGGAAGAACGATGCGCCGTAACGCTGCTCGTTGAGGTTCTTATTTCTGAGGATTCCCACTTGTTTCGCTGCGCGCGCGAATGCGATTGATCGCCACGCCCGTTTGCGTCGCAATCACCGCGAACACGTTCAAATCGTCCACCGTGAATATGCCTCTTCGCGACAGATTGTCGACGTACAGCAAACCGCGCAGCCGGTTCCCGATCCCGAGCGGCGCGCACATAGCCGACCGGATGCCCGCATTGACGACGCTCTGGCTCGCTGCAAGCCGCGGATCGGCTTGCCCGTCGGAAATAAGCATCGGCAGGCCCGCCTGCATCACTTGCCGGATGATGCTTCGCGATATCGTAAGTTGTGCCGTCCCTTGTTCGTGAGTTTCGCCGTGTCCCGCCCGGTGACGGATTTGCGCCGGCTCAAAATTGTACCGGCCGTCGCTCACATCGCGGTGTTTCAGCGACTCCTCGTCAAGCAGCATCACGAATCCGCGCTCGGCCCCGCCAATTTCCAACGCGAACTCCAGAGCGCTCTGTGTGAGTGTTTCAACCGTTTGCAGTTCGTTAAACGTCCGCGCCACTCGGCTCAACAGTGTCAGCAAACGATTCTCGTTTTCAAGAGCCTGGGCACGCACTCGATCATCCATTTCCGGACCCGCCGCGTCCCCCAGCGGTTCGACAACAAGCGGCGACGCTGAATAAGGCGAGTTAGCAGGAGCGCCGGAATAAGCCGGCTCGTTCATCGCCTGCGCAACGCGGCGCGGGAGCTGCGCCGTCCCGTAGCTCGTTATCGTTCGCTCGGCGGAATCCTCGAAGCGCAGCCGGAAAACTCCAACGACGATCTCGTCGTTCGCGCGCAACACCGCTTCCTTCGTCGTTTTTCCGTTGACCTTCACGCCGTTCGCACTGTCGCGATCGATGATTTGCCAGTGGCCATCCATCGTCGCGCGCAACACGGCGTGCAGCCGCGACACACTGGGGTCGTCCAGCGCCACGTTGCTCGACTTCGCGCGCCCAATCGACACGGGCCGGTCGCCATTCAGTTCAAGGACGCGCGAATCTCCTCCGCTCCGATGAGTCACAATACGTGGCATGTCAGAGGTCCCTGCGGCAATCTTCGCGGCGCAAGACCCTCAGAGCAAGCGCCACATCGCGTTCCATCGTCCGATTCTTAACGTCCGCCTCCGCGAATCCGCCGCTCGTTTTCTGTAGCTCAGGCCCCACCGACGCTTTTGTCGCGATTGGCCTGAGACCTTCGCTCGTCTCGCCGGTTTGCATTCTAAAATCTCCAGGCCTCTCGGAGATGCCTCGGCCGCTACATTCGCTTTCTAACATCGAACCTCTGACCTCCAACCTCCAACATGCTAGAATGCCTTTCCTTTTCGTGAGTCATTTCGCGCCCGGATGGAATCGAATAGCGGGAGGATTCTTTCGTGCACAAAGTCGTCATCATCGGGAGCGGCTGCGCCGGTTTGACCGCTGCGATTTACGCCGCGCGCGCCAATCTGAAGCCAATTATCTTGGACGGCCACGAACCCGGCGGCCAGCTTACGCTCACCACCATGGTCGAAAATTTCCCCGGCTTTCCCGACGGAATTTTGGGGTCGGAGCTTGTCGAATCCATGCGCAAGCAGGCCCAACGTTTTGGCGCCGAGTTTCGCTCGGGTGCCGTCTCATCCGTCGCCCTCAAGCAGCGCCCATTCAAAATCGAAGCGGGCAAGGAAACTTTCGAAACGGAAACGCTCATCATCGCCGCTGGGGCTTCCGCGCGCCTTCTCGGCATCGATTCCGAAAAGCAGCTCATCGGCCACGGAGTTTCCACCTGCGCGACGTGCGACGGTTATTTTTTTCGCGACAAGGAAATCGCCGTTGTGGGCGGCGGGGACACCGCCATGGAGGAAGCCACTTTCCTCACGCGCTTCGCGAAAAAAGTGACGATTCTGAATCGCCGGAATGAATTTCGCGCCTCCAAAATCATGCTTGATCGCGCGAAATCAAATGACAAGATAAAATTCCTTACCCCCGTCGTCGTCGAGGAAGTTCTCGACCCGGCAAAACAAGATGTCGAAGCTGTGAAGGTTCGCAACGTCGAGAACAATCAGACCTCGATTCTCCCTGTTTCTGGCCTTTTCATCGGCATCGGCCACGAACCCAACACAAAAGTTTTTCGCGGCCAGCTCGATATGGACGAAGCCGGCTACCTCAAGACGCACGATGGCAGCCGTACAAATATCGACGGCGTCTTCGCCGCCGGCGACATTCAGGACAAAATGTATCGCCAGGCCGTCACCGCCGCGGGTTCCGGATGCATGGCCGCCATGGACGCGGAAAAATTCCTGGAGGCCCATTCCCAGTGATCGCGGCCCGCCGGCTCAATGCCTAAATCCGATTTTCTTCCTCACAATTCGCTTTTCGCAACGCATCGCCGTAGACTCGCCTGATGCTGCGCTCTATCCTGCTCGAGCTTTCCCGCAGCCCGCGTATGGCTCGGTTCGTGATGCACAATGGAACCAGCCGCCGCATGGCTCGCCGGTTCGTTCCTGGCGAATCGCTCGACGACGCTGTCGCCGCGGTTCGTGAACTCAACGCGCGCGGTTACCCTTGCAGCCTCGATTGCCTCGGCGAAAGCGTGACCAGCGAAGCCGAAGCGCGCCGCGCCGCTGAAACGTATCTCAGCATATTTGATCGCATCGCCGCCGAGCATCTCGACTGCAACGTATCGCTCAAACTCACACAGCTTGGCCTCGATGTCAGCGAGTCGCTCTGCGAAAACCTCTTCGCGACGATTGTCGATCGCGCCGCGCGGCAGAAAAATTTCGTCCGCATCGATATGGAAAGTTCGGCGTACACGCGGCGCACGATCGATATCTGCAAGCGCGCGCGCGCCACAAGCGACGCTGTCGGCACCGTGCTCCAGTCTTATCTTTTCCGCACCGAGCAGGATGCAAAAGATCTGATCGCCGCATGCTGCCGCATTCGCCTGGTGAAGGGCGCGTACAAAGAGCCGCCGGAAGTCGCATATCCGCAAAAATCAGACGTTGATGCAAACTACGTGAAGGTGATGAAGATTCTGCTGCCGAGCGGCATTTACCATGGCATTGCAACGCACGATCCCAAAATGCTCGACGCCACGAAGAAATTCGCAGCCGAGAATAAAATTCGCAACGATCAATTTGAATTTCAAATGCTCTATGGAATTCGTACCGATTTGCAGGATCAGCTCCGTCGTGAAGGCTACCGCTTGCGAGTCTACGTGCCGTATGGTTCCGATTGGTTCCCGTATTTCATGCGCCGCTTGGCTGAGCGCCCCGCCAATCTTAAATTTTTCCTCGCCAATCTTTTCCGCCGCGGCTAAATGCTTTTTGCCTCGCTGCCTTTACATCGTCAGCACCACGCGAAACTCCGCCTTTCCACTCGTCATTCGCGCGTATGCCTCATTCACTTTTGACAGCGGAAACTTTTCAATCATGGGCCGCACTCCGGTCAACTCCGCGAACCGCAGCGTGTCTTCAGTGTCTGTCGGAATTCCCGACGGCCAGCCTTGAATGCTTTTTTTTGCGCCAATCAATTGAATCGGCGACACCTCGATCAGGTCCATCGTCGCGCCCACCACCACCATTTTTCCGTTCGCCCCCAAACCGTCCACGAGCGAAGACATCGCCTTCGAACTCGGCGCCGTCGCTAGAATTACCTTCGCCCCTCCTAACTTCTGCAACTCCGCTGCGGCGTTCGTCGCCTGGCTGTCTATATACACGCTCGCGCCCAGTTTTTTCGCCAGCGACGCATTTCCCGGCCCGCGCCCAATCGCCGCGACCTTGTACCCAAACTTATTCCCGAACTGAATTCCCAGATGCCCCAGGCCGCCGATCCCTTGCACCGCAACCAGATCGCCCGGCAGCGCGCCCGCATGCCGCAGCGCGTTGAAGGTGGTAATTCCCGCGCACATCAGCGGGGCCGCTTCCGCAAAATCCAAACTCTCCGGCAGCGCCGCCAGCGCCTCCACTGGCGCCACCATATATTCCGCATACCCTCCGTCGAAACTGATCCCGGAGACCTTTACATTCGCGCAATTGATGAAATCTCCGCGCCGGCATGCGAGGCAAGTGCCATCCTGCCCGCCGTGCCATCCCACGCCCACTCGTTGTCCCTTTTTCCAATTCGTCACGTCCCCGCCGACTTCATCAATCACGCCGGCTACTTCATGCCCGGGCACGCGGGGATACCTGATTCCCGGCCACAGATTGTCCTTCACCAAATGATCGCTGAAACAAATTCCGCACGCCTGCACGCGAATCCGCACGTATCCCGCTGGCGGGAGCGGAATGTCTCGCTCCACAATCTCGAAATCCGCGCCCGGCTTGGTCACTTGCGCCGCCTTCATCTTCGCCATGGAATCCCCCTTAAACGTTTTTCGCCGCTTCGCTACATGGATCGAATGCCGCTTTTCGTTGCAGCATTATCGTTTTCTGCATACGGTGACGCCGTCGCGCAGCGGAATCAGAACCGGAAACAATTCCTTCGAGGAGTAGACAGCTTTATTGAATTCCTGCACGCCGCGCGTGCTCGCGTCTTTTGCCCGCCGCGTCACGCGTCCGGACCACAGGGTGTTGTCCGTCAGCAGCAATCCGCCTGATTTCAAACGCGGGAGCGCCTTTCGCAGGGCCGCGGGATACTGGTGCTTGTCCACATCGATAAAAATCAAATCGAATTGCCCCTTTGTCCGGTCGAGCATCGCCATCGCGTCGCCGGTCATCACCGTGATTCGTTTCTCCACGCCCGCGCGCTCGAAAAATTCTTTCGCGCGCCGCGCATTTGAAGGATCGCCATCCGTATAATAAATCTCCGCGCCGGGTCCTGCCGCGCGCGCCAGCCAGATCGTCGAATACCCAATCGCCGAGCCCATTTCGAAGATCCGCTTCGCGCCGGAAATTTGCGCGAGCATATAAATCAGCCGTCCCACAGCGGGGCCGATGATCGGAATGTCGCATCGCTTGGCCAGCCCCTCCATGTCCGCGAGCACGGCATCGCGCGCGGGGAGAATCTCATAGATGTACTTTTCGACTTTTTTATCCGTGATTCCGCCCGCCATGGATTTGCCTTTCCGATGCGATTAAATTTACTGTAGTGCGCCGCTTCCGCCGATGCTTTCCCCGGGTTTTAGCGCGTGAATCTCGAGTCCGGAAATATCCTGCGTCAATTTTGTGAGCGCGTCCGGCGTTCCCGTGAGCGCGGGAAATGTTCCATAGTGTATCGGAACGACGTGCTTGACATTGAGCAAACGAATCGCCATGGCCGCTTCGCGCGGGCCCATCGTGTAATGGTCGCCGATGGGCAGCATGGCCACTTCAGGCTCGTACAATTCTCCGATCAATTTCATGTCACCAAATACGGCCGTATCGCCCGCGTGATAAATTCGCAGCCCGCCGGGCAGACGGACGATATAGCCGCAGGGCTCTCCGCCGTAAACTATTGTTTTGCCGTCTTCGATTCCGTTCGAGTGCAGCGCATTCACCATCGTCACTTCGATCTCACCAACTGTTTGTGTTCCACCTTTACCCATCCCTGCCACATTTTTGATTCCCTTTGACGCCAGCCACAAACCCGTCTCGTAAATCGAGATCACCTGCGAGTTGAATTTTTCCGCAATTTTCACGGCGTCGCCGACGTGATCGCCGTGCCCGTGAGTGATGAGTATCGTATCCACGCGCTCCAGTTGTTTCGCCGCCTCCGGACACGCCGGATTTCCGTCCACCCACGGGTCTATCAAGATCACTGTGCCGCTCGGCGTCGTGATTTTGACTGTTGCATGTCCGAGCCACGTCAGTTTGTTTCCGCGAGTATTTAGCATGAGTGCCTCTCCGATTTAGCAGCTTGTAGAAAAACCTATCCCCGGAGCTTCAGGAGCTAAAGCCCATGAAGAAAACGCACGGCTTATGTCACGGCTGAAGCCGCGACCCATAAAACTTTCGGCGTTTTTCAATAAGCCGTTAGGACTGCGCATCAGTTTACCGGTTCGGCCCGGCGGGTGAATTCGCGGCGAGCGGATCCGCCGTCAAGTGGCGGATTTCGTTTTCGAATTCGGCGCGCGGCCGCGTTCCAAAAAATTGCGCGTCGGGCAGCCCGTTTGGTTTGTAAAATATCGTGGAGGGTATCTCACCCTGCCACGCGGGGTCGACTCCGTGATTGAATCCGTCGACGTCAATGCCGGGCTTTTGCCGGTAATTCGGAAAATCCGGGCGATACATCGCGAGGAAATGACTCACGACGTTCAGGTCGGCGTTGGAGTCGTAGCTCACGCCGAGAAATACCACGCCCTTGGGCTCGTATTCCTTCGCGAGGCCAACGAGCATGGGATATTCCGCGCGGCATGGCTCGCACCACGTGGCCCAAAAGTTC
>Ga0307374_10015566_pt1 | contig 10211 bp, 8 predicted proteins | sample OX3MG_FD_202532 | JGI IMG/M metagenome (GOLD analysis project Ga0307374, IMG submission 202532) | Soil microbial communities from Risofladan, Vaasa, Finland - OX-3 | ecosystem: Environmental > Terrestrial > Soil > Coastal area > Acid sulfate soil | place: Finland: Risofladan, Vaasa | collected...
GCCGGTGCTGGGGCCGGTGCCGCGGAGCGCGACGGCGTGCTGGCCGAGATCGCCGCGCTCGCCGCGCTTCCCGAGGTCCGGGCCGTGGGCGAGACCGGACTGGACTACTACCGGGACGACGCTCCGCCGGCGGTGCAGCGCGAATGGTTCCGCGCGCACATCGACATCGCCAAGCAGACTGGCAAGGCGCTGATGATCCACGATCGGGACGCGCACGAGGACGTGCTGGCGATCCTGGCCGAGTGCGGGGCCCCCGAGCACGTCATCTTCCATTGCTTCTCGGGCGACGCGGCGATGGCCCGGCGGTGCGCCGACGCGGGGTACCTGCTGAGCTTCGCGGGCACGCTGACGTTCGCCAACGCGCCGGGGCTGCGCGAGGCGGCGGCGGTGACGCCGCCCGAGTTGCTGCTCGTGGAGACCGACGCGCCCTTCCTGACGCCGGTGCCCAACCGCGGCAAGTCGAACTCGCCGGCCCAGGTGGCGCACACGCTGCGGGCGCTCGCGGCGGTGAAGCAGTTGGACGTCGCGGAGCTGTGCTCGGTCATCCAGCGCAACGGGGAACGAGTCTTCGGCCCGTGGTCGGCCGGCGCGTGGTCGGCCGGCGCGCGGTCGGCCGGCGCGCGGTCGGCCGGCGCGCGGTCGGCAGACCCGTGGGCCTAGCCCTGGCGCAGCTGCTGGGGCCGACCGAGATCCGGGAACTGGCCGTGCGGCTGGCCATCGCGCCGTCCAGGCGCCTGGGTCAGAATTTCGTCGTCGATGCCGGGACGGTCACCCGGATCGTGGCCCTGGCCCGGCTGGAGCCCGGCGATGTGGTGCTGGAGGTCGGCCCGGGGTTCGGCTCGCTGACGCTGCCGCTGCTGGCCGCGGCCCGCCGGGTGCTGGCCGTCGAGATCGACCCGGTCCTGGCCGCCGAGCTGCCGGTTACCGTCGCCGCCCGGGCACCCGGCCTGGCCGGGCGACTGGAGGTCGTCACGGCCGACGCGGCGCGGGTGACCGAGCTGCCGGGCGAGCGACCGACCGCGCTGGTGGCCAACCTGCCCTACAACGTGGCGGTGCCGGTGGTGCTGCATCTGCTCGCCACCTTCCCGTCGCTGCGCCGCGGGCTGGTGATGGTCCAGTCGGAGGTGGCCGACCGGATGAGCGCGCCGCCGGGCAGCCGCACCTACGGCATCCCGTCGGCCAAGCTCGCTTGGTTCGCCGACGTGCGGCGGGCCGGCTCGGTACCCAGGAGCGTGTTCTGGCCGGTGCCCCGGGTGGACTCAGGGCTGGTCGCTTTCACGGTGCACGATCGTTATTCGGCTGGGGCCGGGGTGGCCGGCGGTGCCGGGCGGCAGCAGGTCTTCGCCGTCATCGACGCAGCGTTCGCGCAGCGGCGCAAGACGCTGCGGGCCGCACTGGCGGGCTGGGCCGGTTCCCCGGCCGAGGCCGAAGGGCGGCTTCGGGCGGCTGGCATCGACCCCGGCCTGCGCGGCGAGGCCCTGAGCATCGCCGAGTTCACCCGGATCGCCGCCGCGGGTGCTTAGCCCTAATTTCCAGCCAGCTAGGTTCTCGCGAAAACTCCGCCGCTCGGGAAGGCGCCGGCCGACATGACGGCGCGCGTCATGACCTTGCCGATCCGGACGACCTCCTCGGTGCGCTCGTCGCCGAGGTGCAGCCACGGCGGGGCGGCCATCCGGTCGGTCTCCCGCTCGACATGTGCCCGTACTTCCTGCCCGGCGGCGGTCAGCGCGCCATCGCAGTCCAGCAGCCCGAGCGCGGCAAGTCCGGCGATCGCCACATCCCAGTCGTCCTGGCTCCACCCCCGGCTGGACCGGGCGAAGTCCGGCACGAAACCCTGCCCGGTCACCGTGTGGGTCACCAATGCCTCGATCCCGCTGAGCCCGGCCGCGACGAGGGCGGCGATGTGGCCGTCGCCGCGATACTCGCGCAGCAGGGACAGGCCGTGCCACAACTCCAGGTGCGAACCGCTCGGCCAGTCCAGATCGGCGTGTCCCGCATACAGCGGGCGGCCCTCCCCGCTGCACGCCTCGGCCGCCTCGCGAACGAGCGCGGCCATCGTCTTCATCTCGGCCGAGGCGATGAGGTCAACGCCTAGGAGACGGCGCAGCGCGGCGTCGACGGCGGCGAAGCGGGCCTCGATCACGGCCGCCGGGCTGGCGAGCTCCCATGCTCGCGGAATGCACTGTGCCACGAGCGCCGGGCTGAAGTTATAGAAGGCGGCAGCCACGACGCCAGGACCGACCGCGCCCATCGGCGCCGAGCGTCCGGCGAAGTAGCACATGCGTCCGGCTTCGAGGCCGATGCTCGTGAACTGCTGCTCCGCCTCGGGCGCGAAGTAGATCAGCGAGTGCAGCGCGTTGGTCGCGTTGTGTGCGCGCCGGGCGAGCGGAGAGGTCATGAACGAACCATAGGCCGGGCTGCGCTCGGCGGCGAGAGGAGGCCACCGGGCGACTGGATCAGGCGCCCTCGGGGTCCTTGCGAGGCCGGCCGCGCTTGCGGTCCCACCGTTCTCCGAAGGAGACGATCTCCTGGCGCAGCCACAGGCTGGCGGCGCGAAGCCGGTAAGCCGGCGCGGGGAAGTCGGAGTGCTCCACGGCCAGTTGATGCACCCGCTGGACGGACACGCCGAGGATCTCGGCGGCCTCGGGCCCCGAGACCAGCTCGGGAAGGCGCGACCGGGCGAGGTCCTCGGTGAGCACGTCCTCGTCGAGCACGTCCTCGCGGACCGCCTCAGCGCGGACCACCGGCCACGCGGGCAGGCCCGCCTGCTTGGCCAGCAAGGTCACGAGCGCCACCCCGAGGGCCGCGCCATCGGCGGCGCCATTGGCCTCGACTCGTATCCGCGCGGACCACGAACGGGTGCCACCCCGCACGGCGGCCTGATAAGGCTCGGCGGCGTCGGCGAACGCGTTCAGCGCGGCCCGGTCGAGATCTCCGGCGCCGTCCGCACGCGTCTGGATCAAGACGCTGAAAAACGTCACGTTCGCCTCCTGGCCGACGTGGCGGGCACTCGGCGCCCGGGAGTTCGGCGCCCGGGAGTTCGGCCCACGGGAGTTCGGTGCACGGGCGACCGCCCAAGCGCCGGCGGGCCGCCTAGTTGATGATCATCAACAATTTATGTCGTATTCGAGTCATCGTCAATGATTTTCTGACGCCGGGAGACAGTTGAAAATATCGTGCCGGTGCGCGAGCGAGTATCGCGTTACTTTGATATAGTCGAGTACAAGTTCGATTAAGAGAGATTGGCGCCGCCGGGACCAGTGAGGTTACGGTTAACAGACGATGGCGCTCCGCGAGGAGCATCCGTCCCGGTGAGCGGCCCCTCCGCAGCAGATCGCTCGCGCATGCCCTGCTCCCTGTCCAGGTCTCTCATTGCCCGGCTCAGGCTCGCTGTCCTGGCCGCACTGATGGAGGTACCCGATGCCTGCCCCCGGCCAGCAGCCCGCCACGCCGTCTAGCGCGGCCGAGGCACTGGGCATGCTGGATGGCGCGCTGGGATACCTGGCGAGCGCTGACGCAGGATCGTTAACCCTGGCAGAGCAGGCGGCCACGCTGCACGGCCTGGAGCGGGCCGAGGCGCGGCACACGGCGGCGCTGACCCGGGCGTTATCCGCATTCGTGTCCGGCGGCGGGCTGGAGGCCGACGGACACTGCTCGGCGCGCAGCTGGCTGATGTGGCAGGCACGCATCACCCGCGGTGCCGCCTCGGGTGCGGTCGGCTGGATGCACCGGCTGCGCCGCCACCCCGCGCTGGCCGACGCGCTGGCTGCCGCGGAGATCTCGCCGTCGTGGGCCGGGCAGATCAGTGGGTGGACGGACCTGCTGCCCGACCACCTGCGCGCCGACGGCGACGCGATCTTGCTCGCCGCCGCAGCCGGCGGGGCGGACCTGGCGGACCTGGCCGCGCTGGCCGCTGAGATGCGCCAGCGCAGCGCCCAGCCCGACACCGAGGATAAAGACGGGTTCACCGACCGCGGCGTCCGCCTGGACCTCACCTACGAGAACGCGGGCAAGCTATCTGGCGACCTTACCCCCGAATGCGCTGCCGCGCTGGCCGCGGTCTTGGAGTCGCTCGGGAAGAAGGCAGGCCCGGAAGACGATCGGACGAAGCAGCAGCGGGACCACGATGCGCTGGAGGAGGGGTGTCGACGCCTCGTCGCCGCCGGCTGCCTGCCTGACCGCGCCGGGCAGCCCACCCAGATCCAGCTCCATCTCACCCTCGACCAGCTCCGCAGCCTCGACGGCGCCGCCGACGCCGGACACGGCTCGGCTGCCGAGGCCGAGAGAGTGTGGGCGGCCGGCCGCGCCGCCGGAGACGGCGAGCCCGGCTGGGTATCCGGCCGCGCGGCGGCCGAGGCCTACGCATGCGACGCGCAGATCACCCCGATCGTGTTCGGGCGTGTTAACCGCGCTGCCTTGGCGAAGCTGACCGGTGAGTTCCTGGCCGCCCTGCGGCCTGGGTTCCCGCCTGGGACTGGGCGCCCGCCTGGGACTGGGCTGCCGCCGGTTCCGGGCGGCGTCCGCGTCCGCGACCGACGGGCTCCTCGCTCGCCTGACCCAGCCACCCTGCCGCCGCGGACTCTCGCCCGGCTCCAGGACCTGGTGCTGGCCTACGCCGCCGACGTCCTGTCCGGCCCCGCCGGGCTGGCCGCGTTCCTGCGCACGGGCCTGCTCGCCGCCGAGTTCCCCCCGGCACAGAGCCTGCCGCTGGACGTCGGCGCTGCCACCGCGACCGTGCCCCCGCACCTGCGGCGGGCCGTTATCGCCCGGGATCGGCACTGCGCCTTCGCCGGCTGCCGTCAGCCGCCCGCCGCCTGCCAGGTCCACCACATCAAGCCCAGATCCCAGGGCGGTGCGACCTGCCTGTCTAATCTCCTCTTGTTGTGCCCCTTCCACCACCTCATAGCCATTCACCGGTGGGGCTGGACTCTCGCGCTCAACGGCGACGGGACCACGACTGCTACCAGCCCCGACAGCACCAAGGTGCTGCACAGCCATGGACCACCAGGCGCCACCGCGGCCTGACAGGCAACTACCCACACCCCAGGCGTCTCCGGGGCGCGTCAGGGCTTTCGAGCACGAATGATGAGGAAGTACGGAACGATTCGGGTATCGGCAACCTCTGGGTGAGCGGTAGCAGTGTGTTCGTCAGCGCGGGGTTCGACGATCTCCTCGATGGTCAGCCCGGCGCTGAGGACCGCGCCGAGCCACCCGGCGAGCGTCCGGCGCGCGTAGGTGATCGTGAAGGGCCGATGCCGCTCTCGAACCTTCTTCGGCGCGGCGCCGAAACTCCAGGTCTCGGTCAGCGGGCCCTCGTAAAAGTAGTCGCCAATCGTCAGCGCCTCGCGGCTGCCTGACTCGTCGTTCGCCCATCGCCGAACGGGAGTCGACGTGACCGGATGGACTACCGAGAACTGCACGAAGCCGCCGGACCGCAGGATACGCGCCACCTCGCGAAGCGTCCGCTCGGGATCGGCCACGTCCATCAGGCTCATGAAGGCGGTCACCGCGTCGAACGTCGACGTGCTGAACGGCAGAACGGCCCCGTCGGCAATGACGTAGCGGATACCGTGCCTATCTTGCGCGGCGGCCGCCGCGATGAACGACTCGGCGACATCGAGAGCTACGACTCGAGCGCCCTGATCAGCAAGCAGGCGGGTGTTGTGCCCCTCGCCGCAGCCCAGGTCCAGACACGACATGCCACTGACCTGCGGGAGCATCGCGAAGAACGCAGGAGTGTTGACCAAGTCTCGGTAAACGTCATAGCCGGCGCGCGACAGTTCCGTCCACGCGGGGGCATTGGCATTCCATATCTTCCGGGTATCTGGACGCTCCACCTCGCCATGGTGGCACGCCAAGCGTCCGCGGGGACCAGCCAGGAACGTGCCGGTCTGGAGGGCCTGACCAGGCTCCCGCCTAGGTGGATGATCCGCGTACGATCATCAGATCGTGACCCTTACTACGCCGTCGGCAGTGACTGTCCGCGTGCCGGCGAAGGTGAATCTCCAGCTAGCCGTCGGGCCAGTCCGGCCCGACGGCTATCACGGCGTGGTGACGGTGTACCAGGCGGTCTCGCTGTACGACGAGGTGACGGTGCGCCCGGCCGAGCGGACCAGGATCGTGGTGAGCGGCGAGGACGCGGCATCGGTGCCCACCGGCCCCACCAACCTGGCCAGCAAGGCGGTGACCGCGCTGGCCCGGGCCACGGGGCAGCGGGCGCGGCCGGCCGTGCAGATAGAGATCCGTAAGCGCATCCCGATGGCTGCCGGGCTGGCCGGGGGGAGCGCGGATGCCGCGGCCACACTGGTGGCGTGCAACGAGCTGTGGCGCACCGGCCTGACCCAGCAGGAGCTGTGCCAGATAGCTGCCAGGCTCGGCAGCGACGTCCCGTTCGCGCTCGTCGGCGGCACGGCCGTCGGGCGCGGGCGCGGCGAACTGCTGACGGCAGCCCTGGCCGCCGGGTCGTACCACTGGGCGCTGGCCTTCGCTTCCGGCGGCCTGTCCACTCCCGAGGTCTACGCCACCTGCGACCGCTTGCGGGCCGCACGCTCGGTGGGCGAGGTACCCGAGCCGCAGCTCAGCGGCCCACTGATGGCCGCGCTGCGATCCGGCAGCCCGACCGCGGTCGGCCCGGAGTTGGTGAATGACCTGCAGCCGGCCGCGATCTCGCTCCGTCCGGAACTGCGGCGCGCGCTGACGGCCGGCCGGGCGCACGGCGCGGTCGGCGTGATGGTGTCGGGCTCGGGTCCGACCTGCCTGTTCCTGGCCGGCGATGCGGCGCATGCGCGAGACCTCGCAGTCTCGCTGACCGGCGCCGGGATCTGCCGGGCCGTGACCGTGGCCAGCGGACCGGTGCCGGGCGCCGCCGTCGTGCCCGTGAGGGAATCGGTGTGAACCTGGTCAACCTGGAGCTGGCCACCAAGGCGTACGGCCCGCGAGTGCTTCTGGACCGGTTGTCGCTGGGTGTATCGGCCGGGGACCGGGTCGGCGTGGTCGGGCGGAACGGCGCGGGCAAGACCACGCTGCTGGCGGCGCTGGCGGGAACCGCCGACCTCGACTCGGGACGCTCGACCCGAGTCAGGGGCATCACGGTCGGCTACCTACCGCAGGCCGAGCAGGCGACCGGGCGGGTCGCGGAGATCGTGTTCGGCTCGCTGCCCGAGCACGAGTGGGCGGCGGATCCGCGCAGCCGGGCCGTCATCGGGGCGCTGCTGTCCGACATCGACCTGACCGCCGAGGTCGGGCGCCTGTCGGGCGGTGAGCGTCGGCGCACCATGCTGGCGGCGGTGCTGCTCGGCTCTCACGACCTACTCCTGCTCGACGAGCCCACCAACCACCTGGACATCGAGGCCATCCGCTGGCTCGCGGGCTACCTGCGCGACTACGGCAAGAGCTACGTGGTGGTGACCCACGACCGGTGGTTCCTGGATGAGGTGTGCGAGCGGACGTGGGAGCTTGCCGACGGGCAGGTGCATGCCTATGACGGCGGCTATTCCGCCTACGTCCTGGCGAGGGCGGAGCGAGCGAGGCTCGCCGAGGCGGCGGACGTGCGCCGGCGCAACCTACTCCGCAAGGAGCTGGCCTGGCTGCGGCGCGGGCCGCCCGCCCGGACGAGCAAGCCCAAGTTCCGCATCGAGGCCGCGACCGCGCTGACGGCCGACGAGCCGCCGCCGCGTGACGGTGTCGAGCTGACCAGCCTGGCGGCGGCCCGGCTGGGCAAGACCGTCATCGAGCTGACGGACGTTACGGTGACCGCCGGCCGGCGGACGCTGCTGGACGATGTCACCTGGCAGCTCGGACCGGGTGATCGAGTCGGCGTCGTGGGGGTCAATGGCAGCGGGAAGACGACCCTGCTGAGCCTCCTGGCCGACGCGCTTCCGGTGTCGCCGCGAACCGGGGAGGTGAGCGGAGGGCTGCACGCCGTCGGCCGGGTGGTGCGCGGCAGCACGGTTCGGCTCGGCTACCTCACCCAGGAACCACCGCGGGTTGATCCCAGGCTGCGAGTGCTGGAGGCCGCCGAGCAGGTCCGCGGGTCGGTGCAGATCGGGAAGCGCGAGCTATCCGCGAGCCAGTTGCTGGAGCGGCTCGGGCTGAGCGGTGAGCGGCAGTGGGCGCCGGTCGGCGAGCTGTCCGGGGGTGAGCGCCGCCGGCTCCAGCTGATGATGATGCTGCTGGCGGAGCCGAATGTGCTGCTGCTGGACGAGCCGACCAACGACCTGGACATCGAGACGCTGACAGAACTGGAGGACCTGCTCGACGGGTGGCCGGGCTCGGTGGTGGCCGTCAGCCACGACCGGTATTTCCTCGAACGGGTTACCGATCATGTGATCGCGCTGGTCGATGGCAAGCTCGCGTTCCTGCCGGGCGGCGTGGACGAGTACCTGGCGCTTCGCGACCAGCAACGTGCGGGCAGGGGCTCGGTCGGTGCGGTCGGTCCAGGCAGCTCGGCCGGTGCGGCCGGTGCGGCCGGTGCGGCCGGTGCGGGGGGTGCGGCCGGTGCGGCCGGTGCGGCATCGAGCTCCGGGGCGCCGGGAGTGGCGGCCCGCCAGCGGGCCGGGCAGAAGGAACTCACCCGGCTGGAACGCCAGGTCAGCAAGCTGAGCGAAACCGAGGCGGCTCTGGGCGAAGATTTGGCGCAAAGCGCTACCGACTACGCCCGGCTGATCGAGCTCGGCGCGCAGCTGAAGGCCGCGCAGGAGGAGCGGGCCGCGCTCGAGGAGCGCTGGCTGGTCCTGGCGGAGGAACTCGGGGGCTAGGCCGGGCTAGGGCTGGTCGGCGAGCAGGAAGGCCAGCGCGATGATGGCGTACCCGGTGTCGTTCGCGTGCTCGTTCGGCCGGTGCGGGGCGCAGGCCCAGGTCAGCTGGCAGATGGTGGCGACGTTGCGCGGGACCGTGCCGAACTGCGGCAGGTGTACCCGGTCGGTGAAGTCGCCGCTGTGAAAGGCGGCGAAGACGTTCGCGACACGGGCCCCGTAACGCTGATACATGCGGGTCAGCAGGCCGTTGTAGCCGTCCACGAGCCGCTCGGTCAGCACGGCGATCTCCTTGCCGATCTTCCCCTTGAACCAGCCGGCTAGCTCGGGCACGTAATAGTTCATCCCGATGATCTTGACCCTGGGACCGCCCGCCGCGCGCAGGCCCGACATGATGGTCCGCAGGTCGTCAACGGTCAGTCTGACCCGGGAGCTCATACAGCGGGCGACCTTGCCGAGTGGGGCGCCCAGAAAGCAGGAGTTGGGATCGTTGGCGCCGATGTCGATGGTCACGAGCGAGACCTGACGGCGGTGCGCGCGCAGGAAGCTACGGGCCTGCGCGAGCTGGGAGCCGGCGGTGTAGTGACAGATCCCGCCTCTGATCATCGTGAACGAGGTCTCGCCCGAGCAGCCCAGCTTGACCAGGCGCAAGCTGGGGTGCTCGCGCCGCAGTACGGCGTAGAGCCGGTCGGGATAGCCGTCGGCGGTCGCCTGGCTGACGCCGGCTGAGTTGGGCTGGACGCCGCGCGCGAGCGAGTCGCCAAGAGATAGGTAATAACGGGGCCCCGCCGTCGCCGCCGTTGCGCTGGCGCCGACGGGCCGGTCTGCCGTGGTGCGGGCGGGCGTGCCGGCCGAGGAGCCGGAACACCCAGCGATCGCGACCGTCGCGACCACGCAGCCCGCGACCGCTGCGATGCTGGTGACGAAGTGGCGGATGGCTGCTAACCCCCGTTTAGGCGCGTTTGCGCCGGTGCGTCGAACGGCGCTAGCAGCATCCTGAGCAGGGCCGCCAGTTCGGACTGCTGGGCCGGGTCCAGACCCGTGAGCAACTCCCGTTCCCGCTCCAGCAGGCCGGCCAGGGCGGCATCGGCGGCGCGCTTGCCGCGGTCCGTCAGCGCGACCAGGACTCCGCGCTTGTCCTGCTGGTCGCGATGCCGGCTGACCAGGCCGGCGGCGGCCAGCCGGTCGATCCTGTTCGTCATCGTGCCGGAGGTCACCAGCGTCGCGTGCAGCAGCGCGCCCGGGCTGAGCTGATACGGCGGACCCTGGCGTCGCAGCGCGGACAGGACGTCGAACTCCCAGGGCTCTAGCCCGTGCGCGGCGAACGCGGCCCGCCGGGCCCGGTCCAGGTGCCGGGCGAGCCGCGACAGGCGGCTCAGCACCTGCAGGGGCGAGACGTCCAGGTCGGGCCGCTCGGCGTGCCAGCGTTCGACCAGATCGTCGACCTCGTCGCGCATG